>Ga0209863_10000412_pt1 | contig 22303 bp, 21 predicted proteins | sample OrgsoiDNA2013046_FD_185796 | JGI IMG/M metagenome (GOLD analysis project Ga0209863, IMG submission 185796) | Permafrost soil microbial communities from the Arctic, to analyse light accelerated degradation of dissolved organic matter (DOM) -... | ecosystem: Environmental > Terrestrial > Soil >...
TCCGCCCCGATCCCGCCGGGCAATGGCAGATCGTGCCGCCAAGCGACGAGCCAGATGACGCTTATGCCTGCGAGAAGCAGTCCGACGAAGCGAAAGAGAATCGGAGGCCACCTGCAAGGCTCGTCTGCCGGCGGACGGAATTGCGCCAGACCGACAAGAAATGTCCCGGCGACAAACGTGCCTAACCGATGGCCGGACACATCGACGAAACCATGCAACGCGAATAGAATCGCACCCACCAAAGCCGCATAGCGCAGGCGCTGGTTGGTTCCTTCCTTCAAAGGAAAAACACGCCTAACGAGTAAAGCCGCGCCCAGGAGGATGAGGGCGATCGCCGGCCAGCCCATTTCCACCCAAACCCAGAGCCAGTCGCTTTCCGGATGAAGAGAACGGGATTCGCCGCGCGAGATATCGCGGAAGAGCGCGAAGATGCTGTCGAAATTACCGAGGCCGATTCCGCACCAGGGCGATGCTTTGATCAAGGTCCAGGTGTCGCGGAAAATGAGCCAGCGAAAGTCGGAGGTTATCGTGCCCTCACTCCCGAGGCGCAGATGGAATCGCTCGATAGTTTCGCCTCCAAAAAGGAGCAACGCAGTGAAGAGGACAAGAAGGAGTGAGGCAGCGACCGCGATTCCCGCGCCCGACCATTTGCGGAGCGCGAGCCGGGCGAGCCAGGCAGCGGCGCCGATAACGAGGATGAGAATTCCGGCACGCGAAAAGTCGAGAATGAGCGCAGCGACAAACACTCCAACGCCAGCCAGCCAGATGAGCCAGCGTTTGTGGTGACGGCGAAAATCGTCCTGCATGCAGCCGAGCACGACGAGCGTCGAGATTCCAAAAAGGTCGCCGGTCTGATTGCGATTCGGATATGGGCCGAAGTCGCGGACGTTATGCCAGAAGGGCAACGCACGATGGGTGAGGTGCAGACAAATCGAAAGCGCCGCGAGCGTCATCATTCCGCCGGCAAAAACGCGCGCGGCGAGACGGATATCGCGGAGGTCGGCATCGAGTGTGACGACGTAGTAGATCCAGGCAACGCCGGCGACGAGCGTGAGCAGACAATCGAGCGTCAACCACGGCTGCGGGCTGAGCGTGGGCGCAAGCTGCACGCCAAAATCATTCGTTAGGGCCGCCCGCCAATCCGATGCCAGAAACCAGTGCGCCGGCAAGAAAGCGACCGCGGCGAGCGCAACGAAGAGCAGCGCGAGCATGTTCAGAAGTGGCCCTAACGAGAAGCGAGGCGGCCGCGTGAGCAGCAGGAGCGCGAAACATCCGATCACTGTAGCTTCGCTCCAGCGTTGCGTCGCCCCGCCGAGAAATGACGCCCACACCACCAGGAGCGGTACCCCGACCGCCGTCCAACTGGCCGCCGCGGCGCCAACCGAGCGGGATCTTGCGGAACGTGAATGCTCAGGGACTTGCATCGGTCTAAGGGCTGCGATTGTATGGGTGTAACTCTATGATTTTGCGTTCTCGGAAGGGCGATCTATGTCAGTCTCGCCGGTCGCCGCCGTATTTTGGCCGCCACTCCGTGATACTCCTTTGATCTCCATCCCCCGTCGATAATCATGGTCACCCAACGCACGCAAGGATTGTATCGCGTTTTTCTGCTCTGCCAGATCGCGATCGTGGCGACGCTTTTCTGGTTTGGCGTCTGGGTCATGGTCACGTTTTATTCGCCGGGCGCGCAACTGACCTGGCGGCGTTACAGCATCTATTGCGCAATGCTCGTGCTTGGGATGGTCGCAGAATCCCTGAGCCGTGAAGGCTCGAAAAATTATTTCCTTCAGGCCGAGCTCCTCCGCCAGCATCGACTCAGTTTTCGCCAAACCGTCGCGAGCGTCGGCACGCTCGTCCTCTACCTCGTCGCGACGAAGGACTCCTTCATCTCGCGAATTTTCTTTTTCAACTTCGTGCCGTGGTTTTATCTGGCGCTCCTCTTCTCACATCATTTTTTGCCGCAATTTCTCGCGCGTGGAATTTTCCGGCTGCGCGAAGAGAAAACGCTCCTGGTTGGTTCGACGGCCAAAGCCGCGGAATTGCGCGGCTGGCTGCGGCGAAAGTCGGATGTTGGATTGCGCACGGTCGGGATTATTTGTGAGGAGCCCCTCGACTGCACGCTGGATAACATCCCGGTGCTTGGTGGCGCGGACCGGCTCGAGAGCGCAATCCAGGAAAACGGCGTGACGCAAGTGATCCTGCTCGAGTTTCCGCAGTTCACCGAGATGAATCGGCATCTCATTGCGACCTGCGATCACCTTGGCGTCCGTCTTTTGATCGTCAGTGATCTGGAAGAAAAGCTGCGGCATCCGGTGACGCATTTCGAGGATGACGGGTTTCACTTCATCGGCTTGCGCGAGGAGCCGCTGGAGAATCCACTCAACCGCGCGGTCAAGCGCGCGATTGATCTCGCGTTGGCGGGACCGATCATGCTGTTTATTTTCCCGCCGCTCGCTCTAATCGTCTCGCTGGCACAACGGGTGCAATCGTCGGGGTCGCTTTTTCACCGCCAGATCCGCGCCGGCGTTCAAAATCGGCGCTTCGAGATTCTGAAATTCCGCACGATGTGTCCGGAAAACCATGATCTCGCGCGGCAGGCGCGCAGCGAGGACGAGCGGGTCTATCCGTTAGGCAAATGGTTCCGCAAACTGAGCATCGACGAAGTGCCGCAATTCTGGAATGTGCTCCGCGGCGAGATGAGCGTGGTCGGGCCGCGCCCGCATTTGATCGAGCACAACCAGCAGTTCGCGAACCTGATGGCGAACTATCATGTTCGGACGTTTGTGAAGCCGGGCATCACTGGCCTCGCGCAAGTGCGCGGATTTCGCGGCGAAGCCCGGAACAGCTCGGACATCGCGAATCGGGTCGCCTGCGACATCGAATATCTCGAGAACTGGAACCTGACGCTGGAGTGCGGAATCATCGTGCGCACTTGCGCGCAATTGATCGTGCCGCCGCCGTCGGCGTATTAAGAGGATTTGCCTAACGACCGAAGCGCGCGGCTAACGCCTTGCGCTGCGCGAGCAGCTCTTTCGGCACATAAGGCTGGAGCGTTTCGAAAAACTTCTCCTGCCCGGCCAGCTCTTTTTCCCATTCGTTTGAACGCACGGCCATGAGATCGCGCATCATTTCCGAGGAAACTTCTTCCAACTCCTCGAGATCGAGATCCTCCGCTCGCGGGACAAAACCGATTGGGCTCTCCATCGCGCTGCCTCTTCCTTCGCAGCGGTCTATGATCCATTTCATTACTCGCATGTTGTCGCCGAACCCCGGCCAGAGAAATTTCCCGTCGGCATCCTTGCGAAACCAATTCACGTTGAAGATGAGCGGCGGATTCGTTAGGCGCGGACCCGCCTGCAACCAATGCTCGAAATAATCGCCGATGTTGTAACCGCAAAACGGGAGCATCGCCATCGGGTCGCGCCGCACCTGCCCGACCGCGCCCGTCGCGGCCGCGGTGGTCTCGGAAGCCATCGTTGCGCCGATGTAAACGCCGTGATTCCAATCGAACGCTTGGAAGACGAGCGGCATCGTGTTACTGCGGCGGCCGCCAAAAATAATCGCGCTGATCGGGACACCGGCCGGATCTTCCACTTTCGGGTCAAGCACCGGGTTGTTGCGCATCGGCACGGCGAAGCGGCTGTTGGGATGCGCGGCTTTCTCCTTCGAATCCGATGTCCAGGGATTGCCCTTCCAATCCGTCGCCGTCTTGGGTGGGTCACCATCCTTGCCTTCCCACCAGACGCTGCCGTCACTCGTTAGGGCGACGTTTGTGAAAAGCGTGTCGCGCTCAATCGCGCGCATCGCGTTCGGGTTCGATTTGTAACTCGTCCCAGGCACCACGCCGAAGTAGCCGTTCTCGGGATTGACCGCGTAGAGCCGGCCATCCTGGCCAAAATGCATCCAGGCAATGTCGTCGCCGATCGTGGTGATTTTCCAACCGGCAAAATGTTTCGGCGGGATCAGCATTGCGAAATTCGTTTTCCCGCACGCGCTCGGGAAGGCTGCGGCAATGTAATGCTTTTCACCCTCGGGCGACTCGGCGCCGAGAATCAACATGTGCTCTGCGAGCCAGCCTTGTTTCTTCGCGAGATAGGAAGCGATTCGCAGCGCGAGACATTTCTTGCTGAGCAAAACGTTACCGCCGTAACCGGAGCCGACCGAGATGATCGTGTTGTCCTGTGGAAAATGGCAGATTAGTCGCCGCTCCGGATCCAGCTCGAGAAGGGAATGGACGCCGCGATTGAACTCGGCATCCAGCTTCTGGCCGAGCTTTTCCGACGCGAGCGCGCCCATCCGCGTCATGATTCGCATGCTTAGAACGACGTAAATCGAATCGGTAATTTCGTAGCCGATTTTGGAGAGGGGCGACGCTGGCGGTCCCATGATGTAAGGCACGACGAACATCGTCCGGCCGCGCATCGCGCCTTTCAGCATCCCGTGAAGCTTGTCGTAGGTCTCGGCGGGCCCGGCCCAATTGTTCGTCGGGCCGGCTTCTTCTTTGGCCGGCGTGCAGATGAAGGTGAACTGCTCGACCCGGGCGACGTCGTTAGGATTGGAGCGATGCAGATAACAACCCGGAGCTTTTTCCTGGTTGAGCTGGATCACCACCCCCTGCCGTCGGGCTGCGCCGAGCAAATAATCGTTCTCCTCTTCGGAACCATCGCACCAGAAAATATTCTCCGGCGCGGTTAGCGACTCGACCTCGTGCACCCAGGTGAGCACCGCTTTATTGACTGATTTTCTTTCACCCATGCCACTGGGCGGTGCGATGGCAGGAGCAATGTTTTCCATAACGAGCCCGCGGGGGAGCAGGCGAAAGGTTAATTTGAACGCTCCCGCCGGTTGGCCAAGAAAAATCTGACTGCTGACGCGCGCGATATTCATAGACCGGGCGAAGCGCCGCTTGCGCTAGACGACCCCGGGCCGTTTAATATCTGTATGTTCAGCCTCGCGACATCGGATGACTACCGGCCGGTGGGCTGGGTGGGCCGTTATCCGATCTACGTCACGACTCTGATCATGATCGTGCACGTGACGTGTATGATCATCGGCTGTTTTCTGATCGCGTTCGGGGCGGGTTCATTGCTTGGGTTGCTCACTTTCGACAGCGCCCATGTTCTCTACGGCGGGCGGCTCTGGCAAATCGTGACCTACGCGTTCGTCCATCCGCCCTCGGGGCTCATCTGGTTTGCGATCGAGATGTACATGCTCTTCGCGTTCGGCCGCGAAGTGGAACGCTTCATCGGCCGTCGCTCCTTCATTGCGCTTTATCTGCTCCTGCTGTTCGCCCCGCCCGTCCTCTTGAGCATCTGGGGAATTTGGCAACGGACCGGTCTCGCCGGCTCCGCCACGATCCATTTCGGCATCTTTATCGCGTTTGCCGCGATCTATCCGAACGTCGAACTGTTCCTGCGGGTCCTCGCAAAATGGGTCGCGCTGATTCTCACCGCCGCCTATTCGCTGCAATTGCTCGCCTATCACATTTGGTCCGACCTGATCGTGCTCTGGATGAGTGTGGGACTGGCCTGCGGGTTTGTGCAACTGCGCGGCGTGGGACTGGAAGCAGGCTGGCTGCGCGAATGGCAATCCCGCTGGCGCTCGAAGCGCTCTTTGCGTGTCGTGCCCCGGCCGACCGCGCGCCGGGTGATCGAGCCCGAAAACATTTACGAATCGATTGATCCGGTGCTCGACAAGATTTCGAAATTTGGGATCGGCAGCCTGACCGCGAGCGAGCGGCGCGCGCTCGATCGTGCCCGCGATCGGCTCTTGCACAAGTCCCAGTGAGTGATCGGGCGGTCGCTCCTTTTCGGCTCAGCGTGGTCATTCCGGCGTGGGACGACCATGCCAGCCTCGCGCTTCTTCTTCCTCCGCTCGTTAGGCTAGGCGCGCTGCATGAAGTCATCGTGGTGGATGCCTCAGAGGATCCGAGGACGGAAGAACTGGTCCTGGCCTCTGGAGCGGTCTATCTGCGCGCCAAAGAACCGAATCGCGGCGCGCAATTGAACTTGGGCGCCGCCCGCGCGACCGGCGAAACCCTGATCTTTCATCACGCCGATTCCGTCCTGACCGCCGCGCATCTCGAAGCGATCTCGCGCGCGTTACGTGATCCGGCGGCGATCGGCGGCGCGTTCTACCGGAAGTTCGACGGCCGGCATCCGCGCCTGCTTTGGCTGGAAGCCGTCGCCCGTTTCCTCACTCGCCACGGTGGCACCTTCTTCGGGGACCAATCAATCTTCGTTAGGCGGAAAAACTTCGCCGCGCTCGGCGGCTTCGCGCCGATTCCTTTGATGGAGGACATGGAATTCTCGCGGCGGCTGCGCCGCGCGGGCAAAGTGGTCGTGCTCGATCCGCCAGTCGAATCATCGCACCGGCGACACGTTGATCGTGGCGCGTGGCGCACGTCGAGCCAGAACGGCCTCTTCATTCTGCTCTACAAATGCGGTGTTTCGCCGCTGCGTTTGCATCGCTGGTACTATCGCCGCCGGGTGAGCGCGCCTAACGAATCAGCTTTCCCCGCGCAACCGCTCGAAGAACTCAGCAGGCGTTGACGCCGTCATCAGCGCCCGCTGCGTCTCCTCATTTTTCAACAAACGCGCCAAAGTGCCGACGCAAATCAGATAGTCGTTTACCAGCTGTTGCGGGACCGCGATCACGAAAATCAGGTGCAGCAAATCTTCGCACCCGGGAAAAATGACTCCCGCTTTGCTCCGGCCGATTCCGAGAACGATTTGTTCGACGAGGCTGGTGCGCGCGTGCGGGAAGGCCACCCCGTTATTGACCACCGTCGAGCTTTTCTGCTCGCGCTCCATCACCGCAGAATGAAATTCCTCCGGCTGGCGCAATTCCCCGCTCTCACGCAGCAGTTCCACAATTTCCCGGACAGCGTCACTCGCCGACCCGTCCTGCAATTCCAGTGTAACGTGTTTCGGATCGAAAAGTTCGTCGAGTAGAGGAGAGATCATCCGAGCGGTGAAGAACTGACAGATTGACGCACGGCGAGCAGTTGTCGAATCTCAACCCAATCGTGGCAGAACAAGATCTTCCTTCGGGACCGCACACGGAAGCGACGATGTCGGTTCAGAGCAGCCTCTATGATCCCGGCTACGTCAATGCGATGTCGCATTTTTACCGGGGCGAACTCGGCCGCATCATGGTCTGGCGGACACGTCTCGACACGACCACGAACTGGGCGGTCACCAGCAGCACGGCCATCATCACAATCGCGTTTTCGAACGCCGGCGTTCCGCATCTGATCTTCTTTTTCAACCTCGCGATCGTCTGGATCATGCTCTGGATCGAGGCGCGCCGTTATCGCTTTTACGATGCGTTTCGCGCGCGCGTGCGCATGCTCGAAGCGCATTTCCTCGTTCCTATGGTCATGGAAAATCGCCATCTGCTCCAGGGCGAATGGAAGAAACTCGTCTGTGAGGATTTAATTTTGCCGTCGTTCAAGATCGGGAAGCTCGAAGCGGTCGGGCGACGATTGAAACGCAATTACGTTTTCATTTTCATCCTCATCATGATCGCGTGGGTGATGAAGATCTTCCTTCACGCGACCGAGCCGATCGACAGCGTCAGTGCCTTCTACCACGCGCTGCGGGTCGGTCACATTCCCTCGTGGATTGTCGCGGTTATCTTCGTTGGCACGCTGACGAGCGTTATTGGGATCACGATCTACGTGGGCAAGAAAAGCTCCGGCGAAATTTCGGAGTTTGGCACTCACCGTTCGCTTTGGCGAATTTGAGCAACTCTCTCCAGCGGCTTTGTGAGATTGTCGCGCAGCTCCGCGCGCCCAGCGGCTGTCCTTGGGACCGCGAGCAAACGCACGCGACGTTGCTCCCAAGTTTGCTCGAGGAAGCCTACGAAGTGGCGGATGCAATCCGGACTAACGACGACGCGAATTTGCGCGAAGAGCTCGGCGATTTGCTGCTTCTGGTGATCATGCATGCGGAGATCGCGACAGAAGAGGGTCGCTTCACGATTGACGATGTGGCGCGCGAGATCAGCGACAAACTCGTTAGGCGTCATCCTCACGTTTTCGGCGAAAGCGACGCGCGCGACAGCGGCGCGGTCGTGAAACAGTGGGATGCAATCAAGCGCGCGGAAAGAAATGCAACCGATGCGCCCTACTTTGCTGGCCTAACGAGGGGATTGCCAGCACTGATGCGCGCGCAAAAGGCGCAGGCGAAAGCAGCGCGTGTCGGCTTCGATTGGAAGAAAATCTCAGAGGTGATCGCAAAGCTCGACGAAGAACTTGACGAAACGAAGGAAGCGATCGCTTCCAAAGACTCCGCTACGATCGCCGACGAGATTGGCGACCTGCTTTTTGCGGCGGTCAACCTGGCGCGGAAAAACAAACTCGACGCGGAGACCATCCTGGCGGCGGCGACGGAGAAGTTCATCGCGCGCTTTCACGCGATGGAGCTCGAGCTGAAGAACCACGGGAAAAAGCTCGGTGAGGTTGATCTCCCTGAGATGGACCGGGTCTGGGATCAACTGAAGAGAGTTAAGGCCTCGGCCTAACGATGGAAACCGAATACAAGGTTCGGCTCGAGATTTTCGAAGGTCCGCTCGACCTGTTGCTCTATCTGATCAAGCGCGACGAGATCGACATTTACGACATCTCGCTCGAGCGCATTACCCGCCAATACCTCGAGTACTTGCAGGCCTTCAAAGAGCTGAACATCGATGTTGCCGGTGAATTCGTGGTGATGGCGGCGAACCTCATTTACCTGAAGAGCCGCAGTCTTCTGCCCGTCGATCAGCAGCCTCCGGAAGAGGACGTCGAGGAGGAAGATCCGCGCTGGGATTTGATCCGGCAGTTGATCGAATACAAGAAGTTCAAAGAAGCGGCGTCGCAGTTGCAGGCACGTGCGCTCGCACAGGAACGAATTTTCGCCCGGATCGGCGACGGCCTGACACCAGACGTTGCCCCGTTTCGCTTGGGCGAGGTCGGAATTTTTCAGCTGATCAATGCGTTCCAGAACGTAATCAAGCGCCTCGATGCGAAGGAAGATTTGCGAGAAATGTTTGGTGAGAATTTCACTGTCTCCGACAAGATAGAGTGGATTTTAAAGCGGGTCGGCGAAGGCACGTCGGTGCGGTTTTCGGAATTATTCGCGCAGCTCGCTTCGCGCGTCGAAATCGTGGTGACGTTTCTCGCGTTGCTCGAACTGATACGGCTGAAGCAGGTGCGCGCGACCCAGGCGAGCGCGTTTGACGAGATCGAAATCGCGCCGATCGCGCTCTGATGCCACGCGTCCTGATCGCCGGCTGCGGATACGTGGGCGCCGCCACGGCGGATCTTTTTCACGCCGCAAAATGGAACGTGGAAGGTTGGACTCGGTCCAAGGAATCAGCAGAGGGATTAGCCGAAAAGCCGTATGGGGTTCGCGCGGTCGATATTTCCCACCGCAACGAAGTACCGTCGGCCACGGGTGAATTTGACGTCGTGATCCAGTGCGCGAGCTCTGGCGGCGGTGGAGTGGAAGGTTATCGGCGGGTTTATTTCAGTGGCGTGCAAAACCTTCTCGGGGCGCTGCACCCGCGCATCTTCATTTTTTCGAGCAGCACTTCGGTTTACGCGCAGGTTGGTGGCGAGTGGGTCGATGAGGAAGGCACCGCCGAACCCGGGCATGAAGCGGGGCGGATTCTGCGGGAGGCTGAAGAACTCGTTAAACAAGCAGGCGGCGTGGTTGCGCGGGTCGCCGGGATTTACGGTCCCGGTCGCTCGGCTTTGCTCCGGAAGTTGCTTGCCGGCGAAGCGAGAATCGAGGGCGATGGTGGACGCGTGCTGAACCAAGTGCACCGCGATGATGTGGCCGGGGCGCTCTTTTTCCTGGCCACGTTGCCTAACGAGAAGCCGGGTTCAGTGTTTAACGTGGCGGACGATCAGCCGATGACCCAGCGAGAGTGTTATGAGTGGCTCGCCGCCAGGCTCGACCGCGCGCTGCCCGAGGCGACCGAAAACGCCGGCCCAAGAAGACGCGGCGCGAGCAGCAAGCGGGTTTCCAATCGCAAGCTGCGCAGACTCGGTTGGGTGCCGCGATTCCCGACTTTCCGAGAAGGAATGGAAATGTCAGTTCTCCCGGCGTTTCCGGCGTTGGGGCCCTAGCGCTGTCAGCCTAACGTGGGCTCGATCAAGCCGAAATCGCCACTCTTGCGGCGATACAACACATTCACGCGCGAGTTGCGCGCATTCATGAAGACCATGAATTGCCGCGTCGACATTTCCAACTGGAGCACGGCTTCATCAACGTACATCGGCTTTACCGGATAGCGTTCCGTGCGCACGACCGCGTGCTCATGATGCTCATCTTCTTCGGTCGGCTCCGTGGCGAGAACTTGCTCTTCGAGATGGCGGATGTCGTCCTTGCGCGGGCGATGACGGCGCAGCAAACGCGTTTTGTACTTGCGCATCTGCCGCGCGATTTTGTCCATCACGGCATCGATCGCGATGTAGAGATCGTCGGTTTCTTCGCGCGCCTCGATCGTGATGTGGTTCGAGCAAATGAGGACGACCTCGGCCCAATGCCGGTATTTTTCGACGCCGAGAATGACGTGCGCCTCGATGATTTTCGGGTAATCGAGATGCAGACTCTCGATTTTGCGCGTGGCGTGTTCGTTAATCGCGTCCGTGATGACGAGATGGCGGCCGGTCACTTTCACGGTTGGATGGGCGTTGGCGGTTTGCATGCGGTTCCTTTGGTTTTACATCTGAAAGCGTTCGCCGAGATAGAGCTGGCGGCTGATCGGGTCGTTGATCAGGAAATCCTTCGTCCCTTCGCTGACGACGCGGCCTTCATCGATCAGATAGGCTCGGTCGACGATCGAAAGCGTTTCGCGCACGTTGTGATCGGTGATCAAAATCGCGAGGCCGGATTTGCGGAGGTTGACCACGAGTTGCTGCACGTCATAAACCGCTATCGGATCGACGCCGCTGAAGGGCTCGTCGAGCATGAGCAGCTTCGGCCGTGTGACGAGCGAGCGCGCAATCGTTAGGCGCCGCTTCTCGCCGCCGCTCAGGGTGAGCGCGGTGTTTTTTGCGATCCGCTCGATTCCGAATTGGTGGAGCAGCTCGTCGCAACGATGCCGGCGCTCCTGTTTGCTCAACGGCATGGTTTGCAAGATCGCGAGGATGTTTTGTTCCACCGTCATCTTGCGGAAGATCGATTCTTCCTGCGGCAGGTACCCCATCCCGAGCCGGGCGCGCTTGTACATCGGATAATTGGTTACGTCGGTGCCGGAAAAGATGACCCGGCCGCGGTTTGGCCTAACGAGGCCGACGATCATGTAAAAGCTGGTCGTCTTGCCCGCGCCGTTTTTGCCTAACAATCCCGCAATTTCGCCCGGGCCGACTGCGAGATCGATCCCATCGACCACCGCGCGCCCACCGTAAATTTTCACCAACCCCTCGGTGACAAGAACGTTCTCCGGTTTAATCGGCGCGTTTCGTGCCACTGCGGAGCTCGGCGATGAGACAGCCTCAATCGTCATGATTTCTTCTTTTCATCCTTCTTCGCGTCCTTTTTCTCGCCCTTCTTCACGTCGGTCTTTTCGTCTTTCTTGTCATCCTTGGCTTCCTGCCGAATCTCCGTGCGGCTTGGGCCGTGGGTGGTCAAATGGCCCTCTTGATTGAGGACCATCACCGTGCCGGGGCTGGTCGCGATGTGCGTGTCCAATCCCTGCTGGACGCGAGGGCTGCCGGTCAGTTCCACGTTTCCATCCGACGAAGTATAAACCGCCTTTTCCGAAAGGCCGACCGCTTTCGACGGCGGACCACCATTCGGGTCAGGCTTGTCGCGCACCACGCCGACGTTACCCTCCGCGATCGCCCGCTCCAGGCCTTCGCTTTCCTCTTTGTGAATGAAAACGGTCAGCTTGTCCGATTGCAGGTTGAAACGCGGATCGAATACCCGCACGTGGCCAGTGAATACACCGACGCGTTTCTCAGTATCGAAGGAAGCTTCATCGGAATAGATCTCGGTTGTGATCGGCCCGTTGGCGGCGAGCGGATTGGCGGCTGGAGCCGGCGAGCGTTGCGCTTTTTGGGACGGCGTCGCCTCTGCCGCTTGGGCGGACTCCTGCGCGGAAACGTCCGCAATCGCGATGACCGCAAGACAGAATAGGCCGACGAAAAATCGGTTCATTTTTTCTTCGGCCCGTTGAGCTCCGATTGATTGAAGATGGTCATGTGCACGTTGCCGGTGAGCGTGCCTTGGTGGGTCACGGTGTTGAACACCACCGTGTCGCCGGCGATTTCGAAATCAGCGCGCTTGATCTTGGTCCGCTGATTGGAGTTGATCACACGCGTGTCGAGATTGAGCACCGCTTCGGTCATGTCGATGTTGAAATCGGGTTTATCATGCTCGTCGAAGGTGAGCATTTTCAAGTCCTTAAAGCGCACATGTTGCTCGTCGATGCGGCTGGCGACAGCGGCTTCGAAACGGCCCAGCAAATGCCCCTTGATATCGTAATTCGGCAGGACGAGCCCTTTCGCCTCGTGGCCGACGGTGAGCGGGATGTTCTTCAAACCCAGATCTTCCTTTTCCGGCGCGGGCGTCGGCTTGCCGTGTTTGTGTTCGCCAGCGGAAACGACGCAAGCGCACGTGAGCAAAATCAGGGAACTCAGGCGCGCGCTTCGAAAGAAGCGCCCGCTACGACACGGCAGCATGAATAGCTTTAAACATGCGCAGATGCTTCGGCAAATCCTTTAGCGGAACCTGATTCGCGCCATCCGAGAGGGCGCGCTTTGGATTCTCATGCACCTCCATGAAAATACCGTCGCAACCAGCGGCGAGCGCCGCCCGCGCCAGTACCGGTGCGAGCGCGGCGTCGCCAGAAGTTACGTCGCCCGCGCCGCCGGGTCGCTGCACGGAATGCGTCGCGTCGAAAATGACGTGATAACCCGCTTCCCGCAGCCAGGCGAGCGAGCGCATATCGGCCACGAGATTATTGTAGCCAAAGGTCGTCCCGCGTTCGGTGAAGAAAAACTTTTTCGCTCCGAAGGCCTCGAGCTTTTCCGCAATATTGCGCACATCCCAGGGCGCGAGAAATTGGCCCTTCTTCACATTCACCACGCGGCCAGTCTCCGCCACTGCCCGGATCAAATCCGTCTGACGGCAAAGAAACGCCGGGACTTGCAGCACGTCGATGAACTCGGCTGCGATCTCGACCTCGTTAGGCGAATGGACATCCGTCGTTACCGGAATTTTCAATTCGCGTCCGATCGCCGCCAGGAGTTCGCAACCTTCCCGCGTTCCGATCCCGCGAAAGGAGCGCACCGACGTGCGGTTCGCCTTGTCGTACGATGCCTTGAAAATAAACGGCAGTTCTTCCGCCGTGCAGACCCGCGCGATTCGAAGCGCCATTCGCCTAACGAACTTCTCCGACTCGATCACGCACGGCCCGAGAATAAGCGCTGGCACTCTTCCGCCGAGAGTGACCGGCCCGATGCTGAGCGGCTTCAATCTTGCAGGCATCACCCGAGACGCGCGCTACCCGGACGCGGAGGTAACCGGCTCGAGCAAATCCGGGTCCGCGGGGACCTCGTCCAGCGGAGCGGGGTTGATCGCGATGATGGCGTAACGGCCGGTGTCCTTGTCGGAGTTCAGCTCGACAATTTCGCCTAACCGATGGCCTAACAATGCCTGGCCGATCGCGGTTTGGTAGGAAATGATGCTGCGTTCGGGATCGCCGTCCCAGGCGCCGAGAATGGTGTAGGTCTCTTCGCGGCCGTCGGTCGATTCGCGCAACGTGACGATGGTGCCGATGGAAACCTGAGAAGTATCGGGGCTCGCGAAGGCAGTCCCGCGGGCGCGATCGAGTGCGCGTTCGAGTTCGGACTTGCGGCGCATCAAAACGGCTTGCATTTCTTTGGCGGCTTTGAATTCGAAGTTCTCGCGCAAGTCACCGTAGGATCGGGCGACGCCGATCTCTTTGCTGTTCTCGGGGATCTTTTTGTTCACGAGTTCCTCCAGTTCGGCTTTGCGTTTTTGCAAGCTGCTCCACGAAACAACGAGCGCTTCGCTCTTTCCTTCGCCCTGCTCGCCGGTGATGAGAGATTGCAGGTCGGGGTAAAGCTTAATGATGCGCGCCATGAGGGAGCGTTTGGTTAGCTCGTCGAAAACGGGGCTGAGCAGGAGACGGCGCATGGAGTCGCGCGCGATACCGAGCTCGATGCCGGCAAAGATGTCGGGGATCAATTCGCGGTCGTCGAGGAGGAGGTCGCGCAGGCGGGTGCTGCGACTGTTACTCTCGTTATGCTGGTCGCGCTCGCAGGCGGAGAGAATGGCGCCGAGCAATTCGGGGCTGATCAGTTCCGGCCACTCCGCGCGATTTTTGCTGAGCCAAAATAGCATCTCGCTGGTGGCGGAATGTTCGCGCAAGCTGCGGTCGAGCGCGGCGCGCAATTCGTCCTGCTGGCCCGCTTCAGCGAAAACACGGGGCATCTGCGAGACGAGGCGGGCGTTGCTGCCTTGCATGAGTTGCAGCGCGCGCACCATCCAACGCTCGCCTAACGCGGCGGGCAGGGCGTGCAGGACGCGACGTTCTTTGGCGGAAGGAAGTTTCGGAAGTATGCTCGTTAGGCGTGGCTCTTCTTCGGCAATCAAGCGCTCGAGGGTGAGATCGGGATGCGTGGTGTGGAGTTTCGGTTCGCGCTGGAGAAGGTCGTCGCGCCCGATGACGAACTCGAAGGCCATCGCCGGATTGAGGCGCTGGTTGCGCCGCGCAGTGTCTTCGATGGTGTCAATGAGGGGCTGGAGTTGCCTTTCCGGTTCCCTGAATTCGTGAAGGAGCTTGATGATCTGGTCGAGCGCGGCGGATTGTTCCTTCGGCTGTCGCGCCTGCGCGAAGAAGGTGAGCAACTCGTCGGCCCGCGAGACCGGCGCGGATCGCAATTCAATCGGGTCGTTCTTTTTCGTCGGGATGAGGAAATGGCCTTCTTTCTTAAGGACCTTCTTGGTCGAGTCCCACCAGCGCTTGAATTCCGTTTCGCTGAAGACGTCGCCCAACAACCATTGGCTGATCTCTGCCTGGGTCGCTTTTCCGCCCAGGCTCTCGAGGATGTTTCGCATTCCGGCGGCCGGATTTTCTTTCAGCGAATTCCTCAACGCGGGGAGGTCGTTGGCCTTTTGAGCGAGGAAATGTGCAGCCGGAATCGGCGTCAGGTTTTCCGCCGCGTAAGGCAACTGCATGGCGTGCCGTTTCTTCTTGTCGAAATCGATGACGATCTGGTTAAGGAGCAGGTTCCATTCGGCGACGCGGCCAAATCCCCAGCTCTTGTGAAGGCAGAAGGCGCCCGGCTTTAATTGCTCGAGTTGCGCGGCGCCAGCCATCGTCAGTTTTCCGGCGTCCACTAATTTTTGCAGTCCGGCATCCATAAAAAGATTCCGACTACGATGCACGACCCGTTAGACCCACGCAAACCAGCAGGGCCATTGCTTTCCCGTTGCCCGGATCAGTCACCCGTGGAAACCTAGCGCCGCGTGTCGGTCAGTATCTGGTTTTGGGTCGCATTTCATCTGGGGGTTTTCGCGGCTCTGGCCGTCGATCTTTTTAGCGACCGCGGCCCGCGCGCCATCACCCTGCGCAGCGCCATCTGGCGGAGTCTGATCTGGATCGCACTCTCGTTGGGGTTTAACGCGATTGTGTGGTGTTGGCAGGGACGAGATCAGGGAATTGATTTCTTTACCGGCTACCTGATCGAGTACTCGCTGAGCGTCGATAACATTTTCGTCTTCGTTCTCATCTTTGCCTACTTTCGTGTGCCGCCACAGTACGAGCATCGGGTGCTGATCTGGGGCATCATCGGAGCGCTGGTGATGCGCGCGCTGATGATCTGGCTCGGCGTCGAGTTAGTGGCGCGTTTCCATTTTGTCCTCTACCTCTTCGGCGCCTTTCTGCTCGTGACCGGCCTGCGGATATTCCGCGGCAAAAGCCAGCAGCTTAACCTCGACAACAACTTTATTCTCCGCGCCGCACGCCGGATGTTGCCAGTGACGAACGATTATCACGGCCCAAAATTCATCGCCCTCGTCGCAGGTCGACGTATGCTCACGCCGCTCGCGCTCGTCCTCATCGTGATCGACGTGATGGACCTGGTCTTTGCGGTCGACTCGATTCCGGCGGTACTCGCGATCACTCAGGACACGTTCATCGTTTATACCTCGAACATCTGCGCCATTCTGGGTCTGCGTTCGCTCTATTTTCTGCTCGCAAATCTCGTTTCGCGTTTTGTCTACCTGCGCATCGGGCTGGCGATCATTCTTTGTCTTGTCGGCATCAAAATGATCGCAGCGGCCTGGATTCACATCCCGAACTGGCTCTCGCTCGTCGTCATCGTGACCGTGCTCGGGCTGACGATTCTGATTTCGTGGACCGCGACCAAAGACCAGCCGGCGCCGGCCGCACGATAAACAAGTGTTTGCAATTGTCTTCGCGGATCAGTTTACTCGCGCTGCTTTATGAAACGCTCTCTTCTCGTCGTGTCCATCGCCGGCTTCGCGCTCACGTGCTTCGCCGATATTCAAGATCCGCCGGCAGCTGATCACGGCCCGACGCGCAAACTGGGGCGCGGTCTTTCGAACATGGTTTTTGGCTGGACGGAAATTCCGGTCACGATCGCGAAAACCAATACTGATGAAGACAACTCCGCGGCGGCCGGCTACGGAGTCATTCGCGGAACAGGCCGCGCCTTCGCGCGTTTCGGAGTCGGGTTATACGAAGTGCTGCTTTGGCCCTTCCCGGTTGATAAAGGGACTTACTTTCCGATTTTGCGCAGCGACGTTCCTTGGATTCATCGCAGCTACAGCGAATTTCCGCCCGAGCTGGGCAACGAATCGAAGTATCCCTACGTCCGGGATTACTGATTTACTCGTTAGTTGCAGGTACGTCTGATGCCGGGGCGCGCGGACGATCTCGCAGAGCGGATCGAGCCGCTGTTTGAAGAGAACTTCACCCGCTTCGGCGAGCTGGGCGCCGCTATTTCCATTTGGTGGAAAGGCCGTTCGGTGCTGGAGCTGTCCGGTGGCTTTCGCGACGCACGTCGCGCGACGCCGTGGACCGACGACACGATCGTTCTCTTTTGGTCGGCGACGAAAGGACTTGGCAGCGCTTGTCTGTTGCACGCCTTGCAGGAACGCAACGTAGGATTGTCGCGGTGCGTGGCAGAATTCTGGCCGGAATTTGCGCAGAGTGGTAAAGGCAAAATAACGCTCGCGCAACTGCTCTCCCACCAGGCGGGTCTCGCTGCTTTTGACGAGGCAGCGAGCGTTATTGACTATGCCGCGGTTGTTAGGGCATTGGAAAAGCAGCAGCCACTCTGGCCACCGGGATCGGCGCACGGCTATCACGCGCGCACTTTCGGATTCTTGCTCGATGAACTCGTGAGGCGGATCGACGGCCGAACCATCGGCGACTACTGGCGCGAAGTTTTCGCCGAACCGCTCGCGCTCGACATCTGGATCGGTTTGCCGGCTAAAGAGAATGCGCGGGTCGCGACCATCTACGCGTCGAAGGACTCGAGCGCGCCGGACGCATTTTATCGCGCGCTTGCAACACCTGGAACACTCCAGCGCAAGACCTTTACCTCACCGCACGGCTTGAGCGCGGTCAGCGCGATGAATGCACCGCAACATCGCGCTCTCTCGATCGTATCCTTAGGCGGAATCGGCAGCGCCACTTCCCTGGCAAAGTTTTACGCAATGCTGACGAACGAGGGTGAACTCGAGGGGCGCCGTTTTTTCTCGAGAGAAACAATCGCGCAAATGACCACGACGCTCGTTTCCGGCCTCGATCGCGTCTTTGAAATCCCGACCGCGTTTTCCGCAGGCTTTATGAAGGATCCAGGGGAAGCCAGACAGCGAATCTTCGGGCCATCGCGATTAGCGTTTGGTCATCCGGGCGCGGGCGGGAGCCACGCCTTCGCCGATCCCGAGAACAGTCTCGCGTTCGCCTATGTCATGAACCAGATGAAGCAAAAGCTCTTGCCTAACGAGAAATCACTTCGGCTGGTCGAGGCGCTTTATCGATAACCTCCGTCGAGATAGGTCAGGGAAGCGCGCATACCGCGCGCCCCCGTGTCACCGGCCGCAACATCAATCAGGGGCAGGAATCGCTGCGAAGATCGACGCCATAAGGCTCGCCGACGTGACGCCGAGGGAGGTAAGCAAATGGCGGATCGCGTTCGTGAGAAAGGCCGCGCCAGTCCGGTGAAGCAACGCCGGGCGCGTATTCACATGCAATTCGCTGATGCGGCAGGCAAAGAGTCTCTTCTCGGGGGGGAATTGCTCGAGCATGTTGCGATTCATAAGCCGGAGAAGGTGCCCGTTGGTGGGGGTTAATTTCTACGAGTGGGAATCGATGCGCTACCATTCCACGGTTGACATAGAGGCATTGATTTAAGATGCGGTGCGCGAACTGCCTTAAGAGCAGCTAAAGGTTTTCCTCTTGGCTACGATGGCAGGTCTCCGACGCAAGAAATTACAGGGCGCAAGGTCACTTCGACCTTTAATCAAGTGGCTTCGCGCCAAGGGTGTAACGGCGATCAAACCGTTGCATGAAGAGTGTCGGTACCTCCTAACATGAATCCCCGCGCATGGACGTCAGCGAATCCGCATGCTTTGTCCCGCAGTGATCGTATATCCTGGAGTCTGGTTCCATGTCGCCTGTTCATTCGGCGCAAACGGTTCGAAGTCGGTCTGCGCGTTTGGGCCCGTCTTCAAGTCGGTCTGCGCGTTCGGGCCGGTCTTCCACCGATTATATGAGGACGGCGCTGCCACGATTATCGCAGCCTGTGCGGCAACAGTGTTGCTGGCGGGCTGTGCTGAAATGGTATTCCCAACTTCCGAGGTCGGTGACGCCGAGTTACGGAAATAAAAGTAGGTCGAAACGGCTAGCAACGCGAGTAGTAATGGTTGTTTCATGTTTATATATGGTTTGCGCGAGAAGCGAGAAATTCCATAATTCTCATAATTTCGTCAGAGCGTCAATATTTGTTTGTGCCAGGTCGCCGTTTTTCCATCGCGTGCCTGGAGGGATTCGAACCCCCAACCTTCTGATCCGAAGTCAGAAGCTCTATCCGGTTGAGCTACAGGCACTGTTACGAAAGACAATCGCAGAAAGATCAGCCCAAAGCCAGAACGATGTCGATGGATGCTGGTTTATAGATTGACTTCGAAGACCATTTCCTGTCACTATCGAGCCATGAGAAATAGACGTTGGCGCCGGCTTCTCACCGTCGCAGGTTTGATTGGCGCGGCGATAGACCTCACCCTTGGCGTGCACCTTTCGCAGGCGCAATCGGCGGCAACCGTCGGCCAATGGACCACCATGTCCTACAAAATGCCGATCAATCCGATCCACTGCGGCATCCTGCATACCGGCAAGGTCCTGATTGTTGCCGGTTCCGAGAACGAGCCGGACAATGAAGACCCTCCGGTCGCCGCCGTCTGGGATCCGCAGAGCGGAAGCATCGTCGTGCAGGACTTGCTCTGGGACGTCTTTTGCAATGGCATGGCCGCTCTACCGGACGGGCGGTTTGTGATCGTTGGCGGCACCATCCAGTACGACCCGTTTTACGGAGAGCCGCGCGCGACGGTCTTCGATCCGGCGACGGAAAAGTTCAACCAAGTCGAGAGCATGGCCCATGGCCGCTGGTATGCCACCATCACGGCGCTCAGCGACGGCAGCCTGATGGCCTTCTCGGGTCTTAACGAATTCGGTGATACGAACAACGCGGTCGAGATTTACAGCGTTGGCTCGGGTTGGAGTCCTGAATACGTCGCCCCTTGGAGTCCGCCTCTGTATCCAAGGATGAACTTGTTGCCTAACGGGCAAGTCTTCTACTCTGGAGAGACGATTTTTTCGAATATGTTCGACCCGGTCGCACACACCTGGACGGTAGATATTGCCAAGACCGTCTACCCGGGTAATCGCACCTACGGCTCGTCGGTCCTGCTCCCGTTGTACCCGGAAGACCATTACCGTGCGCGCATCATGGCCATGGGCGGCAATAACCCGGCGACTCGCACAGCGGAGATCATCGATGTCTCCCAGCACACACCGGTCTGGCGCAGGACCGCCTCCATGTCGAGGGCGCGGATTCAAATGAACGCCACCATCCTGCCGAGCGGCAAAGTGCTCGCCACGGGTGGCTCGGTGCACGACGAAGATCCCACCACCGCGAGCCGACCGGCGGACCTGTTCGATCCCGCCACGGAGACCTGGTCGTCGGCCGGCACCGCCAGGTACGCGCGCTTATATCACTCCGTCACGCTCCTCATGCCCGATGCGACAGTGTGGGTTGCCGGAAGCAATCCAGTCCGCGGCTACTACGAGAAACACATGGAGATCTATTCGCCAGCCTATCTCTTCACCACCGATGAAAGCGGCAACTCCATCCCGGCCGTAAGGCCAGTTATCACTAACGCCCCCGACGAAATCGGCTACGGCGCCGCCTTCGCCATCGAGACGGACGACTCCGCCGATATCAGCTCCGTGGTCCTCGTCCGCCCCGGGGCCGCGAGTCATGCCTTCGACATGGAACAGCGTCTCGTCGGGCTCACCTACACCGCCTCCGATCCCGTGACGCTCACCGCCACCGCTCCGCCCACTGGCGCCATCGCGCCGCCCGGTTACTATTTGCTCTTCATCCTCAACCAGGCGGGCGTGCCCTCCGTCGCCAAATTCGTCCACCTGACCTCCAACCCGACCGATCTGCCGCCCAAGGGGACGATTACTTCTCCCGCCACTGACCTCACTATCCAGGTGGGCGACTCAGTCGACTTTGCCGGCAGCGCCACCGATCCCGATGGCCCTGTCGCCAGCTACTCCTGGATCTTCCCGGATGGCACCCCGGATGCCAGCTCCGCGCAATCGCCCGGCCTTGTCACCTTCACGGAAGAGGGCACCCATGTTGTCTCCATGACGGCCATTGACAGCTTCGGTGTAAACGACCCAAGTCCGCCCACGCGCACCATCACGGTGCAAGCGGCGCCTCTGCGCCGCTGATCGCCGCAACGTCGCTCGGCGTTTGTCCGGGTAGCAGGCACGTCCCGCCAGCTGGATTAGACGGAACAATTCAGTCTATATCTTGTTAGACTAACGTGACCATTCGCGGCAAGCTCACACAGCAAAGCGTTTCGCCGACGTTTTTACCTATTGCGGCATTGTCGGCACCATGCTCCTCGGTGTCTTGGCTGGTTTTGTTTCTCATTGGTTTGCGATACCTGCAGTATTCAGCTTTGCCGCAGCGATGGTTGGATCACTCTATCGCGTCTACGGCATTGGCTGTCCGAGGTGTCGAGGCTGCTTTGGTGGTGTCATCAGCTTTTCTGTCAATCCTTTTTCGCCACCGCACGCAGTTCGTGTCTGTCCTTTTCGTGGAGTTACTTTCGATGCTCAGCTTGAAGCGCCCGCGTCAGTCTACCAGGCGATGCAGCCAGCCGCTGGCTACCGTACTGCCCCGCAAGCAGCGACTTCAACGCTTCCATTGCAGATTATGCTCGCTCTCGCCAGCGGCGGCTGATCGTGTTCTCGTTAGGCGCTAAGACGTGGCGGACGCATGGGGAGACTACCGCCGCCGGCGCACGCAGTTCCTCCTTGTCTTTCCAACGGGCGTGTTGGTTTGGGGCGTGTGGTTGATCTTATCGTGGGTGACAGCAAAACCCATGCAGGACTAACTAGGCGAGGTAGCTGGTCTTACTAGCCACCCGTACCTATGAAAGTTAGGCCACCCACGCTTACCAAAATGTAAGAGAGCTCTGGGGGGAGAAGTTCCGTTTGGAGAAAAAAAAGCTTGCAGCCGGAGGGGTGGCTGTGCAGCATCGGAGCTTCATGAAAACTCTCGCCACACTTTTTCTTTGCCCAACAATCGCCCTCGCGGGCGCGTTCACTCCACGCCCGGAGGTGGCAGCGCCGATCAATATCAACATGAGCAAGACCCGGGGGGACGAGGCCGAGACGGCTATCGCGGTCAGCCATACCAATCCGCTGCTTATGACTACTGTCTCGAACCTGGAGTCGGGCGCGGGAACATTTCATAGTTGGAGCACCGATGGCGGCCACACTTGGAATCACAATGTCATCGCCAACGGCGACGCGCTCGGGTCTTCCTGCTGCGATGGCCAACTTGCTTCGGATGATTTCGGCAATATCTTCTTCACTTATCTCTCTTCGAGTATCGCGGTGAAGATGGCGGTTTCGACCGATGGCGGCGCGACTTTTCAGCCGCTCCCGTTTCTCGATTTGCCTTTTGGGCTCCCGGTCGGTCCATGGCGAAGCCTGGCCAGAGTCGGCC
>Ga0209863_10000413_pt1 | contig 22214 bp, 13 predicted proteins | sample OrgsoiDNA2013046_FD_185796 | JGI IMG/M metagenome (GOLD analysis project Ga0209863, IMG submission 185796) | Permafrost soil microbial communities from the Arctic, to analyse light accelerated degradation of dissolved organic matter (DOM) -... | ecosystem: Environmental > Terrestrial > Soil >...
CATTCCGCAGTTCATGACCGGCGTGCCTGCCCTGTTGGCGATCGGCGGCTGGGTGGCCGGACTGAGCGGCGTGCTGCACGCCAACGCAGTCATCGGCGCGCTGGCACTGCTGACATTCGCGGGGCTCGCGACCCGACTTGTCGGTGCGCGGTGGGCCCCTTTTGCCGTACTGGCACTGGCATTTGTGCAGCCCGAGCTCGACGTCATGCGGGCGACGTACAGCGAGCCGGCCGGTCAGTTGATCCTGATCGGCGGTCTCGTCATCGTCATCGATGCATTCATTGCCGGCGGCATGCCGCCGTACGCGGAGCCGGTCGCCGAACCCGCGCTGGCGCCCAGGTTGGCTGCGGAGAGCCTGCTCGTTGGCGGGCTGGTGCTCGGGCTCGTCTTCGTCGTACGCATCGACGCCGTGGCTGACCTTTGCCCGCTGGTGCCGTTCGTGGGGTGGCTCGCATTTCACCGGGTTACGGGCTGGCGGCGGTTCGCGATCGGAATCGTCGTCGGTTTGGCGTTCGGTGGGTTCGATTGCCTCGTTTTGACGCTGCCGTATGCCGATCATGTCGGCAGCGATCTCCTGAAACTTGCCGTCATCTACGCGCTCCTCGTGCCGCTCACGGTGCTCGGCGTCATTGTCGCGAGGGCGCGCCAGCGCCGGGTCGCGAGCGATCAGCCGGCCAACGTGACAGACGCTTCGCCCCGTCGCTGGCCACCGATCGCCGCGGCGACCGGCGTGTTCGTGATCGGGCTGTTCTTCTTCTTGCGCCCGCATCTCATGACGATGCGCGCAAACCCTGACTCCGGCGGCGCCAACTACGTCATGCAGGTGCAGCGGTTCTTGCACATGGCGGTCGACCCGACCCGCTCCTACTACGAGAACGCGACGATCTGGCTCTCGTGGTACGTCGGTTGGGGCGCACTTGCTCTTGCGCTGCTCGGCGCCTGCTGGCTTGCCTACGAGCAAATAGCCGGACGCCGACGGCCGTGGGCACCGGCCTACCTCGTCTGCCTGGGTACGGCGGTCTGGGTACTTTTAATACCGAGCATTACGCCCGACCATCCGTGGGCCGATCGGCGGTTCGTGCCGGTGGTGCTTCCCGGTCTTGTGCTGTTTGCGTTCGCCGGAGTCGCGCTTCTCGTGCGATTCGTCGCCGAACGCACGACCCGCGGGGTTGCCCTTGGCGGGCCTGAGGGATTGGTCGGCGTCGCAGCGGTCGCGCTCCTCGTCGTCCCGATCTGGTTCGGGAGTCGTGAGGTGATGTTCAGCCAGACCGAGAAGGGTGAGCCGAAGCTCGTGTATGCGGTGTGTGCGCACCTGCGGCCGGGCGATGTCGTGCTCGCGATCGGTGGGCGAGCGCGTACCGAATGGCCGGGAACGCTGAAGGTGATGTGCGGTGTCAACGTCGCGTATCTCGACGGCTACGACGACGTGTCGGGCCTGTCGGCCATCGATGCGAAGGTAACGGCTGACGGTGGTCGGCTGTTCCTGTTGGCTGAGAGCACCGCAGACAAGGATGCCGCCCAGCTGGACGCTGCCTGGCCCGACCAACCCACCGCGTCGGTCATCACGAGCGAGGCCACCCACACGCTGGTGTCGCGTCCGGGCACGCCGACCAAGTTCCTCACCCAAATGTGGTTGGGTCAATACCAACCGACCGAGACGAAAGGGTGACGATGCGGGTACTTGTCACCGGCGCGGCCGGCTTCATCGGCTCGCACTACGTGCGCATCATGCTCTCGGGCGGCTATCCCGGGTTCGAAGACGCTGAGGTCACCGTCTTCGACAAGCTGACCTACGCAGGCAACCTCGAGAACCTCGCATCGGTAGCCGACAACCCGCGCTACCGCTTCGTGCGCGGCGACATCTGCGACCTTGCACAGGTGAGCGAGGTGTTGCCGGGCCACGACGTCGTGGTCAACTTCGCGGCCGAAACGCACGTCGACCGGTCGATCTTCGGTGCCACTGAGTTCGTGATGGCAAATGCGGTCGGTGCGCAGACGTTGTTCGACGGGTGCGTGCGGGCCGGCATTGCGCGGGTGGTGCACGTATCGACCGACGAGGTCTACGGCTCGATCCCCGAAGGCTCGTGGACAGAAGAGCACATCCTCGAACCGAATTCTCCCTATTCCGCAAGCAAAGCGGCCGGCGATCTTCTCGCGCGCGCATATGCCGGAACGTACGGTCTGAACATCTCGGTCACCCGCTGCACCAACAACTATGGGCACCACCAGTTTCCCGAGAAGGTGATCCCGCTGTTCGTGACTAACCTCATCGACGGGCTGACCGTTCCGCTTTACGGCACCGGCGAGAACATCCGCGACTGGTTGCACGTCGACGACCACTGCCGCGGCATTCAGCTCGTCGTCGAGAAGGGCGCGCCGGGTGAGTTCTACAACATCGGTGGCGGAATTGAGCTGTCGAACAAAGAACTGACCCAGCGGCTGCTCGACGCATGCGGTGCAACGTGGGATTCGGTCGTCTACGTCGAAGACCGCAAGAACCACGACCTTCGCTACTCGCTTGACGACGCGAAGCTGCGGGCCATGGGTTACGCCCCGCGCACCTCGTTCGACGATGGCCTGGCTCAAACCGTGCAGTGGTATCGCGATAACCAGCCATGGTGGCGGGCTCTCAAGGAGAAAGCGGCACTGGCCACGTGACCGACCGGTGGTTGGTCGTCGGTGCCGGCGGGCAGCTTGGCAGCGATTTGCGCCGTGTGCTCGCCGACCGTGACGTGGTTGGGCTGTCGAGGGCCGAGCTCGATGTGACCGACGCACGAGCCGTGCATGACGCGATCGCAGATGTGGCGCCCGACGTCGTCGTGAACGCGGCGGCCTACACCGGGGTCGATGCTGCGCAGGAGGACGAAGAGTCGGCGTTCGCCGCCAACGCGACCGCACCGGCGCTGCTCGCTGCCGCGTGTGTCGATGCGGGCGCGCGGCTCGTGCACGTCTCCACCGACTATGTCTTCGCCGGCGATGCTGACGTGCCCTACGACGAAGACGCGGCAGCCGGCCCGCGATCCGCATACGGGCGAACGAAGTTGGCGGGCGAGCAGGCGGTGCTCGAGACTTACCCGCAGGCCTTCGTCGTGCGCACGGCGTGGGTCTATGGCCAAGACGGCGCGAACTTCGTCAAAACGATGGCTCGACTCGAACGTGAGCGCGACACCGTGTCGGTCGTCGACGATCAGCGCGGCTCGCCGACATGGTCTCGCCATCTTGCCCGTGGCCTTGTCGCGTTGGGGTCGTCGGGCGCACCGGGCGGCATCTATCACTGCACGAATACGGGCGAGACGACCTGGTTCGGCTTCACTAAGGCGATCTTTGAAGAACTCGGCGCCGACCCTGCGCGAGTACACCCGACCACGACCCCGGCGTTCCCGCGACCGGCCCCTCGACCCGCGTATTCGGTGCTGGGTAATCGACGCTGGGTGGCCGCCGGGCTCGAGCTACTGCCGCCGTGGCGCGACGCCTTGCACGAGGCGTTCGCGGCGGCACCCGAGGCTTTCGGGGGTGCTCCGAGGTGACCGCAGAGGGCGTTGCTCGACACCGAATTCCGGTCGCTAAGCCGGGCGGCCGGTCGTCGACGGCCGCGCTCGTCGTCGTGCTGTCGACCGTGGTGCTGGCGGGTGTGCTCACGCTGTGGGCGTGCGTTTCTCCCGACTACCGAGCGCCTGACGAGCCACTGCATGTCTCCACGACGCTGCGGTTGGCGTACGACCACTCCTATCCTGCGCCAGGTGACGCGCGCATCTATCGCCCGGTGAAGGCATCGTTTCCCGAGGTCGGCTTCGGCGGCATCGGCCTGAACACAATCATCGGCATCGTGCCGCTGAAGCACCCCACAACCTCGCAGCTCGGGCCGCAAACGCTGCGCCAACTCGGTGCCGCCGACACGAGTGCGGTCACGCCGTATGACTACGACCAGATGACTCAGCATCCGCCGGGCTACTACGCGATCATGGCGGTCGCCGCACGGGCTTTCGACGTCATCGACAAGACGCCGCGCACGGCGTTGCTGATCCTGCGATTGTGTTCCGCGCTGCTCCTTCTTCCGCTGCCGTTCCTCACGTATCGCCTCGCCCGCGCGCTCGGCGTGGCGCCGCTCGGAGGCGCGGCGGCATCGTTCCTGCCGGCTGGTTTGCCGCAGTTCACCCACATCGGCGGTGCGGTCAACAACGACGCGCTGACGGTGACCCTTGGTGCGGCGGTTACCTGGCTTGCGCTCGAAGTTGTGGTTCGCGATCGGGTGCGACCGTGGGCCATCGGGCTCGGTATCACGATGTCGGCATTGCTCCTGACCAAGGGAAGTGCGCTTCCGATGCTGGTCGTGCCGCTCCTCGCGTTCTGGATGCGCGCCCGACGACGCGGTTTGCGCGCCACCGTTCCCGACGCGCTTATCGCCGGCGCGTTGATGACGCCCGGCCTTGCGTGGTGGGTCGCGAATGTCGTCAGGTTCGGCAAACTCCAGCCCGACGGCTACCCGAAGTCGTACCTCGACTTGATCCCGAATGGAACGTTGAGTTTCGGCGGGTGGCTGCGCGGATTCTTCCCGGCGATGACGCGCTCGTTCTTCTCCGATGTCGGCTGGCTCGAAGCGCCGCCGCCGGCAACGGTGACAGTGGTGCTTACCGTCGTCCTGTTGCTGCTTGTGGTGATCGGAATTCTTCGGGCTCGCGCACGACGGTCACTGGTGTTGCTCGCGCAGGTGAGCTGGTTGATGCCGCTCGTCGCGATCCTGGTCACTTCCCACGCCGCGTGGGCCCGCGAGCACCAATTGCAGGGAGTCCAGGGCCGCTACCTCTTCGTCGGCGTAGCCGCGCTCGCCGGCACGATTGCCGTCGCGGTGCGACCCAGCGGGTCGACCGAGATTTCCGCAAGGCGAGCCGCCGGGTACGCGGCGCTGCCGTTGGTTGCAGTGGTCACCGCTGGTCTCGGACTCGCCGCGGCGGTGTCGCACTTCTACGTCGGTACCGGATTGCGCGGTCAGATCGGCACCCTCTCGGCGTGGAGTCCGTTGCGGCTGCGCGAGCTCGCGGTCATCGTGGCAGTGGTGATCGTGGCTGCACTGGTGGGCGCCGTCGCGATCCTGATCGGCCGTACTCCCGAGGGCACCTCCGACGCCGACGTTGACACCGGTTCTGACGCCGCACCCGCGACCTCCTTCTGGGACTGAGCTCCCGCCGCCGACGAGCACTCAGGTGCGGGCCCTGGCGGGCCGATGCACGGACGAGTGTTTGTGAATCCACACGATCATCGGGCGAATCATGCTTAGGTGGCATAGATCCGTCGTTTACCCCACCAGCCCCAGGAGTGCCGCGGTGCGTCGCCTCGTGACCTTCTCGATGCTCGCGGTCGCGGTGCCTGCCGTGGTGGTGACGCTTCCGGTGGTGTCGGTTCCGCAGGCGAGCCCGCGTCCGGTCACCTCGATCACCGAGCACATCGTCGCTGCCTCGGCTCTCGACTTGTCGTCGGCGACCCCGACTGCGCCGCTGATGGTGGTGCCGCAGCAGGCGACGTCCGGCTTTCGGGCGGTGGGGCTCAGCTGGCGGGCCGACAGTGGCGTCACCGGTCTGCACGCTCAGGTCCAAGTTCGCTCGGACGGCGCGTGGTCGGGCTGGCAGGAACTCGATGCCGCCGACCTTGGTACCGGCTCGAGCGCGAATGCCGATGCCCCGGCCGGACGGGTAACTCGGGACGGAAGCGACCCGTTGTGGGTCGATCACGCGGACGGCGTGGAAGTGCGCCTGCTGTCGGTGACCGGTGGCGAGCCTCGCGATCTGCGCGTCGACCTGGTCGATCCGGGCAGCTCGCCGGCCGATGCAACACCAGGCAGCGCGACCAGCGCAGGCAGTGCGTTCGCCGACATGGCGCAACCGTCGATCTTGACCCGCGCCGATTGGGGCGCCGACGAGACGTTGCGTCAAGGCGCCTGCCCGAGTGGTCCGGAATACACCGGCACACCGAAGGTCGCGTTCTTGCACCACACCGTTACGCCGAACACCTATGCGCCGCAAGACGTGCCGGCGATCATCCGTTCGATCTACGCGTTCCATGTGCAAGGCGAGGGCTGGTGCGACGTCGGTTACAACTTCCTCGTCGACCGCTTTGGTCGCATCTGGGAAGGCCGCTTCGGCGGAGTCGACAAAGCCGTGCTCGGCGCCCACACCGGTGGGTTCAACACCAACAGTTTCGGCGTCGCTCTGATCGGCACCTTCAACACCGCCCAACCGCCGCAGCCGATGATTGACGCGACATCGCAACTGATGGCGTGGAAGCTGGCGATGTCGTACGCAAACCCGGTGGGCACGGCAACCTTGACCGCGGCGGCCTTCAGCCAGGTGCGCTACCCAGTCGGTGCGCAGGTGGCATTCAACGTGATCTCTGGCCATCGCGATGCCGACCAGACCAGTTGCCCCGGCAACGCGGCGTACGCGCTGTTGCCCCAGATCCGGCAGCAGGTTCTCGCTGACATGGGTGCGGGCCTGGTGAACCCGGCCCTCACCGTGCCCACTCCGCGCAACGTCGGCGGCAACGGTTCGGTGCATGTCGTCGCAGGCATGCTCGCTCCGGGCAGTTGGCAGCTCGCCGTTCAAGACTCTACGGGCGCAACGGTTCGCACGATCGTCGGCGCAGGGGCGGCCATCGACACGATTTGGGATATGACCAACGACGCTGGCTCGCCGGTGCCGGCCGGTGCCTACACCGTGACACTCACCAGTAGCCAGAACAATCAGACGGCCCGGCCTTGGACGAGTTCGGTCATTGTCGGTGGTGTCTTCGGGTCGCTCGATGCGGCCACCACGCAGATCGGGCAGATCTCCGTCAGTGGTTGGGCGGCGCGGGCAGCCGATACGGCTCCCGCACAACTCAACATCACCATTGATGGGGCGCTTGCCGGTTCAGTGACGCCGTCGTCGTCGCGGCCCGACGTCATTGCGACCTACCCGCAGTACCCCGATGCACTTGGCTACTCGATCAGCGAGCCGGCCACTCCGGGATATCACAACGTTTGCGTCATGGGCGTCGATGCCGACATCGGCATTCCCGACAGCACGGTCGGCTGCCGCGGTGTCGTCGTGCCTGGCGTCGTTCTTGGGCACGCCGTGCCGGTCGGGAATCTGGAAATTGCGTGGCCCGCCGTCGGTGCGATCCAGATCGGCGGCTGGGCACTCGACGCTGACACCAGCGATCCGATCCCGGTGCATGTGTATGTCGATGGCACGTTCCACGGCGCATACGTTGCCTCGGCAAACCGGCCGGACGTCGCAGCAGCATTTCCTGGAATGGGGCCGGCACACGGGTTCAATGCCGGGGTGGGCCCGTTCTATGGGGGCGTCCATCAAGTCTGCGTCTACGCCATCAACGCCGGCGGTGGCGTGAATCCGCAACTGGGTTGCGCCAACGTCACGCTGCCGGCCGGCAACCCGCGTGGAGACCTGAACCTCGCCCAGGGTGCGCCCGGTGCGGCGCACGTCGTGGGGTGGATGCTCGACCCCGACACCGCCGCCCCCGTCTCGGTGCACGTCTACGTTGACGGCCATTGGAGCGGTGCGGGCACCGCGAACCTCAACCGGCCCGACGTCGCGGCCGCGTTCCCCGGTTACGGAGCCGCGCACGGTTTCGATCTCACCGTGCCGGTCATCGGCGGTGGCAATCATCAGGTCTGCATCTACGGCATCAATGTCGGTCGTGGCACCGCCAATCCGCGCATCGCCTGCGCGACCGTGACGATGCCGACCGGCAAGCCGATGGGTTCGCTCGACCTCGCTTCGGGTCAGGCAGGTGGCGTGCACATCGGCGGCTGGAGCATCGATCCCGACACCACGGGCCCGGTGCAGGTACACGTCTACATCGATGGTCGCTGGACGGCGGCACTGACCGCGAGTGCCGAACGCGACGACGTCGCTGCGGTGTTCCCCGCCTACGGGGCGATGCACGGCTTCGACAGCATCGTGCCGTTGAATGCGGGCAAGCACACGGTGTGCGTGTATGCCATCAACGTCGGGCCGGCGGCGGCGAACCCGCAACTGGGCTGCCGCGCTGTCACGACGACGTAGCGACGCGTTTCTATGACGGCACAGCCGCGCGGCGGTAGGCGGCCACAGTCGTTGTTGCGCACCGCTCCCAGCTGAATCCGGCGGCCCAGTCGCGTCTTTGCGCGCGGGCGGCCTTGGAGTCGGTGCGAGTGAGCGTTTCGTGTAAGGCGGCCGCCAACGCGGCGACATCGCCGACCGGCACGTACGTCGCCAGCCCTCCGGTGACTTCGCGCAGCACCGGTAGGTCGCTGGCAACGACCGGCACCCCGCATGCGAGCGCCTCAAGCGCCGGCAGCCCGAAACCCTCGTAGCGCGAGGGCAACACGAGTGCGGCAGCACCGGCCGTCAGCGAATGCAATTCAGTTTGCGGTAGGTAGCCGGGCCACACCACGTCGTCCGGGGCGAAGGCAACCGCGCTCGCACCAGCAGCACCCGCGAGCACGAGCATCGGCGTGCTCGGATCTTCGCGCCGCAACACCCGGTGGGCCTGCACGAGGTCGTGCACGTTCTTACGCGGCTCGAGGGTGCCAACGAAGAGCAGGTAGCTCTCCGGAATGCCGTGTCCGCGCAGCCACGATGCCGATGGCGGAGCTGCCAATGCCCATGCCGGGTCGACGCCGAGCGGTGTGACGACGATTCGATCGCGATCGGTGCCGTACACCTCCACCAGATCGTCGGCGGCTGCTTGCGACGGTGTGATGATGACCGCGGCCCGCTCGAGCGCGCGCGGCACCAGTGTGCGATAGGCAGCCGAGGTGCGGTCGACGGTGTCGGGATGCAAGACGAATCCGAGGTCGTGCACGGTCACTACGCCAGCGGCTTTCCTGGTAGGTGGCAGTACGAAGTTCGTGCCATGAAAGACATCGATAGGGCCGGTCAACAGCTCGACGGGTGGGTAATTGCCGTGGCTCCACGCCAGCCGCAACAGCCTGGCCGGCGCCCGGCGCGAGCGCATCTCCGGACCGGCGGGTTTCGCCATCTCAGCGAGCTGTTCCTGGCCCCGCCAGGTAAAAGCGGTGAGGACGACGTCGAGCTCAGGATCTTTGGCGAGCGCGGCGCTCAGGTGGGCAACGTAATGTCCGATACCGGAGCGGGTGCCAAGCAACGGGGTGGCATCCAGCGCGACTCGCACCCGGGCATGCTGTCACACGGGCAGCTTCGCCGCTGTCACACGGGCGGCTTCGCCGCTGTCACACGGGCAGCTCCGCCGCTGTCACACGGGAGGAGTCGGCAGGCCGTGACATACCATGGGACGTCCCGCTGCGCCCAGGCCGTCTACCCCGGAAGTGAGTTCACCTGCCGTGACCCAGATGGCGGAGATGTGGCGCTATCGCGGTCTCATCGGCAATTTCGCCAGTCGTGAACTCAAGTCGAAGTACAAGCACAGCGTGCTGGGCTGGGCGTGGTCGCTGATCAATCCAGCTGCCACGCTGGCGATCTACACGCTCGTGTTCTCGACGATTTTCCGCGCCCTGCCTCCGCCCGCGCACAACGGCATGACCACCTACGTCATATATCTGTTCATCGCGCTGGTAGCTTGGAACTTCTTCAGCAACGTGGTGAACGGCAGCATGGCCGCACTGATCGGCGCCGGACCGCTACTGAAGAAGATCTACTTTCCGGCGTATGCGCCGGTCATTGGCAACTCGGTGTCGGCTCTAGTGCAGACCTTGATCGAGTCGGGTGTGTTGCTCGTCGTACTGTTCGGGACCGACAACATTTCGTGGTCAATGCTGCTGACACCAGTCATTCTGTTGCTGTTGCTCGTCTTCGCCTTGGGTATCGGGCTGATGTTCGCCCTGTTCAACGTGTACTACCGAGATGTCAGCTATCTCGTCAGCATCGTGATGCAGCTGCTGTTCTACTCGACGCCGGTAATCTGGGCCCCGGCTCAGCTGCTGGTGCGGAAGCACGGACATTTCGCTATTGAGGTTCTCTCGAAGAGTCCGATGTACCAGTACGTCGAGGGATTCCGCGATGCACTCTGGGCGGGCCAAGTTCCAGCCCTATCCCGATGGTTGTGGATGGTGGTGTCGGCGGCGGTCAGCATCACGGTCGGACTTCTTGTCTTCAATCGTGGGTCGCGCGATGTGGGCGAGGAGCTGTGACGCTTCTGCACCCTGACGGCCGCGCGCCGGCAGTTGTCGTCGATCACGTGACCAAGGAGTTCAAGCTCTACAAGGATCGGCGCACCAGCTTGAAGGAACGCTTCACCAAACGGCGTCCGAGTCGCTACGACATGTTCAAGGCGCTCGACGACATCACCTTGAACGTGCCGGCCGGTACCACCTACGGCCTGATCGGCTCGAACGGCTCAGGGAAATCCACCCTGCTGAAGTTGATGGCCAACATCCACCGGCCCACCAGTGGCGCCGTCACCCACACCGGTCGCATATCGGCGCTGCTCGAACTTGGCGCCGGATTCCATCCCGAACTCTCGGGCCGCGACAACGTGTACTTGAACGGCTCGATCCTCGGCATGACGCGCAAGCAGGTCGATGCGGCAATGGATTCCATCATCGAATTCAGCGGGATCGAGGAGTTCATCGACACGCCGGTGAAGGTCTACTCCAGCGGCATGTACGTGCGGCTCGGCTTTTCCATCGCGGTCAACCTCGATCCCGAGATCCTGATCATCGACGAGATCATCGCGGTCGGTGACGAAGAGTTTCAGCGCCGCTGCTTTGACTACCTGTACGAGCTCCGCAAGCGTGGCGTCACGATCATTTTCGTGTCGCACAGCCTGCCGCTCGTGCAGACGTTGTGCGATCGGGCGGCCTGGATCGAAAAGGGCGTACTCCGCGCCGAAGGCCCCGCAATGCAGGTCGTCGACGAATACATCGCCACGGTCAACAAGGCCGAGCGCGAGCGTTTCGAGGCCGAAGGCCACGGCCGCGCCGACGGTGACACCGACCGTCGCGGCGGCGGCGAGGCGACCGTCACTGGTCTGACGTTCCTCGACGCCTCTGGCAGCCCGACATTGGCGGTGATCGCAGGGGAGCGGGTCACGTTTCGCATCGCCTACGAGGCACTTACGCCGATTGACGAGGCGGTGTTCGGCTTGGGCTTCCAGACCGAATCGGGCGTTCTCGTCACTGGGCCGAACTCTGCGTTCGGCGGTATCCACACCGGCCGAATTCACGGCACTGGGTACATCGACTACGTGCTCGACCCCCTGGCGTTCACGCCGTCCACCTATCTCGTCTCGACCGCTATCACCGACGCGACGCTGCTGCACGTATACGACTACCGTGATCGTGCGTTCACTCTCGCCGTTCAGCCAGGGAAGTCGCCTGATCGCAACGGCTTGGTAACGCTCGACGGGCACTGGGTACTGCCAACATGAGTTATCTCGGCTAGGACGGAGTTCTCGCAGTGAGAGTCAACCTTGGGTGCGGCCAGGCCTACATGGAGGGCTGGACAAACGTCGACGCCAGCCCCGACGTGAAGGCCGACATCCACCTCGACGCCGCCGAGTTCGTGCGCCAATACGGCGACCAGGTCGACGAGGTCTACATGGGCCACGTCATGGAGCACCTCATGCCGGGCTACGCGGCATCGTTGCTGCGACTGCTTAACGAACGGCTCCGGCCTGGCACGGTGGTCTCCGTCGTCACCCCCGACATGCGGGCAATCTTTGAGGCCTATCTCGCCGGCGAGGTCGATAACGACAAGCTGAACACGTCGTTCATCTACTCCTACGTGCAGCCCTCGCACCATGTGTGGTGCTACGACCAAGAGGCGCTACTCGAGCTGTTCCGGCGGGCCGGGCTGCGCGACGTCGAGCCGATCTCCGACCCCACCAGCTATCCACCGGTGTTCCACAAGTCGGGTCCCGAATCGCAGTGGCAATGCGGCGTGCGCGCGTTCGCCGTCGGGCACGAGGTTTCTCCGCTCGAAGTTGCTGTCAATGAGCTCGACGGTGTCGACCGCACCGCACGCGTCGTGAACAACGTCGAGGGCGTCACCACCGAGCACGAGCTTCTCAACCGGGTGGAGAATTTGCGTGCCGCGCTGCTGCGTGAATACGAACGCCGGCAGGCGCTTGAGGCCAGACTCGCGGGCCAACTAGGCGATCTCGGTTCCGACGCCACGGCCACCGCAATTGCTACCGCCGCTGTCGAGCCGGGTGCCACGAAATCGGGCCCCGAACCGGTGCCGGTCTCGACTGTCGGCGGCTGGCGGGCTCAGCCTGACGCGCCGGTGGCATCCGAAGCCATCGACGTCGTGCCACCACTGCTCAGCGCGGCCGGTGCGAAGGAACGTGCGTTCGGTGTCGTCAAGCGACGGTTACCGGCGGGGTCGAAGTCGCGCAACGTCGTCCGAGGCGGGTTGCTTGCCTATCGCGAGAGCCGGCGGGTATCACGCGACGTCCGCGCTCTGCTTGCTGAGACCGGCGTCATCGAGCCGCACGCGCCCAGCTATCACACCTGGTACCGGCGCCATCGTGCGCCGGCTGCCGAGCTGAAGGCGCAGCGCGACGCGTCAGCCGCCGCGACGCAGCCGCTGCGGGTGCTGGTGGTGGTCTTCGTTGGGCCGGAAGAGTCGGGCAATGCGAGCGCTACCGTCGACAGCATTCGGGCGCAGACCTGGCAGCACTGGGACGTCGAGATATGCGTCGATGCAGGCCACGCACCCGACATCGCTGGCGAACATGTTCGGGTACGCGAAGGTGATACGCGGGTAACTGCGGCGCACTACGCGATCGCCGAGTCTGACGCCGATTTCGTGATCCTGCTCGATGCCGGCGACCGGCTGGTGAAGGAGTGCCTCTATCAAGTGGCGCGCGCCGCGTGGCAGGACCCGTTCGTCGACCTCATCACCTGGGACGACGATGTACACGGTCGCGACGGCCGCCGGCACGACCCGCGGTTCCGGCCGTCGTGGTCACCGGAATCCATGCTCAGCGCTGGTTATCTCGGTCAGTCGTTCGCGATCCGGCATCGGCGGGCGATGTTTGCCGGCAACCTGCGCAACACCTACGGCGGCGCGACCCGCTGGGACCTTTTGCTGCGCTCTGATCTCAACGCCGAGCGTGTGGTGCGGGTGCCGCGAGTGCTCGCGCACGTTCGGCAGCGGCGCCAGGGCGTCAACGCCGACGGTGTGCGAGTCGTGCAAGAGGCGCTCGATAGCCGCCAGGTGCCCGCACGTGCCGAGCTTTCGGAGCACGGGGTGCGCTTGCATTGGGAGCTCGAGAGTTGGCCCCATGTCACGGTCGTGATCCCGACCCGACACAACCGGCCGTTGCTGACGAAGCTGCTGCCTGGGTTGGCTACCACCGACTACCCATCCTTTGACGTTCGCATCATCGACAATGGTGGCCAGTCCGACGCGAACGACGCGTGGTACGCCGAGAAGGGCGCGCGGATCGACCTCGCAGTTCAGTGGTGGACCGAGACGCCGTTCAACTACTCACGGGTCAACAACGCGGCAGCTGCCGGCGCGCGCGGCGAGGTGCTGGTCTTCCTCAACGACGACATCGAGCTGCCCGACGCATCATGGTTGCGCGAGATCGTCGGGTGGGCGAGCCGGCCCGAGATCGGAGTGGCCGGCCTCCAGCTCACCCAGGCCAACGGCAAGATTCAACACGCCGGCGTCGTGCTCGGCATGGGCGGCTTCGCCGATCATGTGTTTCAGGGCATGGCGCCAGGGTCGGATTCGTTGCTTGGGCCTACCGATTGGTATCGCAACGTGCTCGCGGTCACCGGCGCGTGCCTCGCGATCAAGCGCGAAACCTTCGACCAGGTCGGTGGTTTCGACGAGCGCTTCATCTTGTGCGGCAGCGACGTCGCGCTCGGCCTCGACGCCGCGCAGCTGGGGTTACGCAATGTTTGCTCACCGTTTGGTGGTGTGCGGCATCTCGAATCCGCAACGCGCGGCACGCAGATACCGCAGGAGGATTTCTTCGCTAGCTACTGGCGGTACAACACCTGGCTGTTCGGCGGCGACCCGTACTACTCGCCGAGTCTGTCACTGTCGAGCCGCAAGCCCAGGTTGCGCGGCTTGCAAGAGCCGACTCCTGCGCAGCGCCTCGCCGGCCCGCTTGGTCGCGAGTTCCAAGTGTTCCGCCAGACCAGCGATACCGCCGAGGCCATGATGCTGGCCGACACCTGCCGTATCAACGAGGTCGACATCACCGCTGTCGAGAATCTGCACGCGAGCATCATCGGCAGACACGACGTGCGAACCGTCAACTGGTACATCCCTGACATCGACTCGCCGTTTTACGGTGGCGTCAACACCGCGCTGCGATTGGCCGACTACCTGCACCGCAACCACGGCGTCCAGAATCGGTTTGTGGTGTGGGGGAGCCCGCCCGACTTCTACGTGCGCTCCGCAATCACTGCGGCGTTCCCTTCGCTTGCCGACAGCGAGATCAGCTTCTTCGACGGTCCCGACAGCGCAAGTCTTGAACTGGTGCCGCCTGCCGATGCGTCGATCGCCACCCTGTGGCTGACGGCTTACGCGCTAGCGCGTGCCCAGAACACCAAGCGCAAGTTCTATCTGGTGCAGGACTTCGAGCCGATGTTCTATCCGGCGAGTACGTCATACGCGTTGGCCGAGGAGACCTACCGTCTCGGTCTCTATGCGATCTGCAATACCGACAACCTGCGCAAGATCTACGCCGACGACTATGGCGGCAAGGGCACGAGTTTCATGCCGGCAGTCGATCCGACCGTGTTTCATGCCAACGACCGGCCGTTTCGCGGCGACGACGCACCGACCACGGTGTTCGTCTATGCGCGGCCCGGGCACTGGCGCAACTGCTGGGAACTCGCGTCGCTAGCGCTGCGCGAACTCAAGGAACGGCTCGGCGACAACGTGCGCATCGTCACCGCGGGCTCCTGGGCCACCGACCCCGCGGCCGCCGATGCGATTAAGCAACTGGGCCTGCTTCCCTACAAGGCGACCGGTGAGTTGTACCGGCACTGCGATGTTGGGCTCGCGCTGACGGTGTCGAAGCATCCGTCGTATTTGCCGCTTGAGTTAATGGCGTGCGGTGTTCCGGTCGTGGCGTTCGACAATCCGTGGGGCCACTGGATCCTCGAGGACGGCCGGAATTCGTTACTGGCCCGCCGCACGGTGACGGGATTGGTCGATGCACTCGAGCGGGCCTGTGTGAGTCCGGCGCTTCGTCGCGATCTCGCGGCGAACGCGGTCGCCGACATCGCCGCTCGACACGGTAGCTGGGATGCCGCGTTCCGCGGGATCTACGACTACCTCTGCGACCCTGAGGACCACTGACCGCGGTGAGCGCCAGCGCGGCGCGGCGCCGGGTCGCGGTGCTCACGACCGAACCGTTGGGCGCGCAGCTGGCAGGCCCGGCGATCCGCGCGGTCGAGCTGGGTCGCGTGCTGGCCGGTGAGTTCGACGTTGTGGTCGCGTCAACAGCACCGCATGCCGGTGCAGACGCCGTCGGCGGGCAGTGGCAATCACTGGATGCGACCGGGCTGCGCCTGCTTGCTGCCCGTTGTGAGGTCATGGTGCTCGGCGGCGACATCCTGGCTGCGCATCCGTGGCTAACGGCGGCAGGTCCCGCCATCGTTGTTGATCTGTACGATCCGTTCCACCTTGAGCAGCTCGAGCAGGCCCGTGATCTCGGCGTTGCCGACCGCCGACGGGTGGTGTTCGAATGCATCGACGTTCTGAACGCCCAGGCCGTTCTTGGTGACACCTTCCTGTGTGCTGCGGAGCGGCAGCGCGACATGTGGCTCGGGCACCTGGCCGCCTGCGGGCGGGTCAATCCGGCGACCTACGACGCCGATCCCGCACTTCGCAACCTGCTGCGCATCGTGCCGTTCGGAGTGTCTGACGAGCCCCCGGCGGCGGGTGAGTCGATGTTGCGGGGTGTCGTCGACGGGATCGGTGTCGACGACGACATCGTGCTGTGGGGCGGCGGCATCTACAACTGGTTCGACCCGTTGACGTTGATCCGAGCCATCGATCTCGTGCGCGCGGATCGGCCCACTGTGCGGCTCGTGTTCATGGGAGTGCAGCATCCGAACCCGGTGGTCAAGACGATGCGCGCCGCATCGGAGGCGTGGGCACTGTCGAATGAACTCGGGCTGACCGGCGTCCACGTGTTCTTCTCTGATTCGTTTTCGTCCGGCTGGATTCCCTACGCCGAACGCGGCCGCTATCTGCGCGAGGCGACGATCGGAGTCAGCACGCATCATGACCATGTCGAGACGGCCTTTTCCTTTCGTACCAGGATTCTCGACTACTTCTGGGCCGGGCTGCCAGTAGTCACGACCCGTGGCGACGCGCTCGCCGACGTTGTCGCAAAGGCCGGGGCCGGGCGCACCGTTGCGCCGGGTGACGTCGAGGGGCTGGCGGGTGCGCTCGGCTCGTTGCTCGGCGATGCAGCGGCTCTCCAGGCTGCGGCTGCTGCGAGCGCGCGACTTGCGCACGACTACCGCTGGTCGGCGGTCGCGGAGCCGTTGATGGAGTTCTGCCGCAGCCCGTATCGCGCGCCCGACCTTGCCGACGTCGACACGCGAGCGGCGATTCTTGGCCGGGCTCGGCTTGCACCGCATCGGTCGCTGGCTGCGCGGATCGCGTCCCGGCTACCGAAGCGCTGACGCCCCCACCGAGATCGTGGAGGCTGCGGGTAGCTAGAACGACGTGGGCACTCCACAATGTGGCGGCTAGCGAGAGTTGTGCACAGATTGGGATAGAGCGCACACGTCGGCGTTGCCGGTTCGCAACTGTGGTGGCATGCCACGAATCGCTCGGCCGCCACTTCCCGCTGACTTCAGACGAGTGCTGGCCCATCAACACGGCGTGTTCAGTAGGACCCAAGCCACCGGTTGCGGTCTGAGCCCGGGCGCCGTCAGGGCACAGATTGAGGCTCGACGCTGGCAACGTCTCGGACCACGCGTGGTGGTTGCGCACAACGCTCGCCTCGATCACGCCCAAGTGCTGTGGGTCGCCGTGCTGCGCTGTGGGGACGGCGCGATGCTGAGCCATCAGACCGCGGCCTACCTGCACGGGTTGGTTTCGGCAACGCCCGACGTGGTCCACGTGACCATCCCTGCGAGGCGACGTATTGAGCCTCCGCCAGGTGTCGCGCTCCACCGGACGCGGTCGCAACCGGCGGCGGTCGGCGGCGACTTCCCGCCGCATACGTCGGTTGCCGAGACCGTGCTGGACATCGCCGATCAGTGCTCGAGCGCCAGCCAGGTCGTGGCGCTCGCGACCCGAGCGCTACAGCGCCGAGACCTGACTCGAGCTTCGTTGAGTGCCGCCCTCGAGGCCAGATCGCGCGCTCGCTGGCGGGCCTTGCTTGAGGATCTGCTGAGTGTGAGCCAAGCAGGGATCGAGTCGGTCCTTGAGTGGCGCTTCGACAGATGGGTAGTGCAAGCCCACGGATTGCCGACGCCGCGACGCCAGGACGTCGCGGGTGGTGGCGACTATGACCGTCGCGATGGATTCTTCGACGAATACGGGGTCGTTGTCGAGCTTGACGGCCGGCTGGGTCACGTCGGCGAGGGAGCGTTTCGAGATATGCGTCGAGACAACGCTGCTGTGCGCCGCGGCGAGGTGGTGCTCCGGTACGGCTGGGCCGACATTGCGGGCCGGCCCTGCGCCGCAGCACTCGAGCTTGGGTCGGTGCTCAAGCGGCGAGGGTGGAAGGGATCACTGCGCCGGTGCTCCGCGCGCTGCCGCGCCCGGTGATCGTGGAGTCTCCGGGCAGCTAGAGCTACCCACAGACTCCACGATCCTCGTGACGCCGGCGCTAAAAGCAGTCGGCGGGGAGTTTGTCGACGGGTTGGTCGTCGGTGAGGTACAGGGGGAGCGCGAGGAGCTGAACCCGCTGGGTCGTCGTCACGCCGAATTGACGGACCCGCACCGCAACGTTGGTGAGCACCATGTACGCACCATCGGACATCGGCCAGCAGCGGTTCGCCCTCAGGACCAGTCGGACGGCGGCCTGCCGCCCAGGTCTCACTGTCGCCGTCGCGTAAAACGGTTCTGTGAACGTCACGGCCCCTGTCGGTGACGTCACTGCGAAGGTGGCTGACGAGATGGGGGTGAACAACGCAATCTGGCTTCGAGCCAAGCCGGTGACCGTGAACGGGAATCGACCGGTGTTCGCAACGCTGACGTAGACCACGTAGTCGCGCTCAGGAACCATGTGCAGCACGTATTTGGTATCGGTGACGCCGTCGTTCGCGACGATGATCGCGCTGCTGCCGGTCGCAGTGAAGGAGCCTGCGCCGATCGCGGGATGCTGGCCGACCACGCGCCACGTAAGAGCCGCGACGACCCCAACAACAACGAGGGAAACCGATGCAATGACTGGCCATCGGCGACGTCGCCCCGGCCCTGCGGTGTTATGACGCTGAGACCAGCCATGTGCACCCCCCCGTTCGCGAGGATTCAACCAAGATTGTGGAGTTCGTGGGCAGCTAGAACAAGCTGCACGCTCCACAATCCTGACGAAACCAGCGTCAGCCAGCGAGCAGGCCCTGCTGTCGGGCGAGGGCGGCCGCCTCGGTTCGCGTCGTGGCACCAAGTTTGCCGAGAATGTTGCTGACATGCACGCTGGCGGTCTTGTCGCTGATGAACAGCGCCCGCCCGATCTGCCGGTTGGTGAGTCCATCGGTCAGCAGTCGTAGCACCTCAGCCTCGCGGGCCGTCAAGGCGAGGTTCTTGGTAGCCGACGCCAGCGCGGGCGGCAGCCCCAGCTCGGCCTCGAGCCGGGCGCGCCGGGCCAGGTCGTGGGCGCGAAGAATCAACGGCTCAGCTCCTAACCGTTGCGCAGTAGCGAGCGCGGCCCGGAGCACGGCCACCGTCTCGGCGCTGCGGTCACCGGAGTCGAGCGCAGACTCGGCGAGCCGCAGCCGTGCGGCGGCGGCGTTCTCGACGCGACCGGCTCGGTCAGCTTCAGCGACGACCGCTGCCCACTCCGCAGTGGCAGGCGAACCGGTTGCCCGAGCGGCTTCCGCGATCGTCCACAGCACCCACATCCAGACGGCGGGTGGGCGCGATGGGCGACACGCGGCGGCGTGGGTCTGAGCCAACTCGACGTGGGCCGCGGCAGTCTCGGCGAGTGCCGCTGCTTTGCGGAGGTCGCCGGCGGCGCGGGCCCGAATCGCGAGAGCGGCCGACGCCATTGCAGCGCGCGCGGACAGCAGCACCCCTTCGGTTTCGCCGGCATAGTGTTCGCCCCGCGCCGACAACGCGCCCTCGACGATGGCGAGGGCCGCCTCCGGATCGTCGCGCTGGAGAAGCAGATCGACCTCACACATGTCGAGTTGCAGCTCGCCCCATACGTCGCCGGTGCCGCGCAGTTGCCGGAGCAGATCGTCGGCGGTTGGGTCACCGCGCGCAACAAGCACGGCGAGCGCCTGGGTCGCGAGCACCCGACCTGGTGAGGTGGGCGCGTAGGCGGCGTGGAGGCTCGCCCGCAACACGTCGTCCCACTCACCGTTCGCCGACAGCGCCCAGCCGCGGATGAGCTGGAGATCGAGGCCGTAGCTACTCCAGGACAGGCCGGCCCGCTCGCTCAGCTGGACGCCCTGTCGCGCGACCGTGAGCGCGTCGGCGATTCGGCCGTTTTCGAGTAGTTGCACGCTCTGAAAGCGGCGCGTGCGCAGTTCGGTCGCCAGCCCGTCTGGAGCGGCTGAGGCGCGCTCGACGGCGAGTGCTAATAGCTCGGCCGCGTCGCCGGGAATGAGTCCGCGGGTCACCATCAGCGCGCGGGTTACCAGCGCATCGGCAGCGATGGCGTCTGCTCCCACCGCCTCGGCGACCTCAATGGACTCCGACAGGAGCGTTTCGGCGAGGACCGGATTGGTGGACAGAAGCGTGCGGCCATAGGTGGCCAGTGACCGCGCGCGCACCTTGCTCGGCGCGGTGCCCTTCAGCATCTCCACCGCTTGGGCTGCCGTCGCCGCGGCTGGCTGATCAACTTCGAGCTGCGCTCGGGCCAATCGCTCGCGACGTTCGGCGCGCTGGTGGAGGTCGCCGTTCGCGTCCGCTGCGATAACGGCGGCGGCCGCGTGGGTGACCGCACGCCCCGACTCGCCGCTGGCCGCAGCGGCCTCGGTGGCGCGGACGAGCAACCCAAACCGATCGGCGGTCGCGTCGACTTCGCCGATGATGCCAAGCGCCTGTTCGAGGTGACGGAGCGCTTCGGCCGGTGCGGCCACCTCCTCGGCCTCGTCGGCGGCGGCGACTAACGCGACAAACGCGCGTGGGAAATCATGACTGGCGAGTCGATGGTGGGCGAGCTCGGCCATGCTGACCTCGGACGCCGCGCCCTCGGCCGCATGCCGTTGCTCGAGTAGTTCGGCGAATCGTGCGTGGAGACGAATGCGTTCACCTGGCAACAGGTCGCCGTATACGGCTTCTTGAAGCAGGGCGTGCCGAAACGCATAGGCGTCGTCGATGTTGACGAGCAACCCAGCTTCGACTGCGTCGCGCAATGCGTCTTCGGTCTGGTCGGGGTCGGCGTCTGCTGCTTCGACGAGCAGGTCGTGCGTGCTGCGGCGGCCGGCCACCGCCGCTAGCCGGAGCGTTCGGCGGCTGTCTTCGTGGAGCGCCTCGACGCGCGTCAGCAAGACGTCCACGAGCGCCTCCGGTAGCGCGTTCTGGTGTGGGCGCGCGCTGGCGCGCAGCAACTCTTCAGCGAAGAAAGCGTTGCCCTCGCTGCGCGCGAACACCCGCTCGAGCAGTTGGGGTTCGATCGGGCCGTCGATGGTGTTGTGCAGCAATTCCGCGACTTCGGCGTGCGAGAAGCCCGACACGTCGATTCGTTCGACGTCGGCCCGCCGAGCCAGTTCAGCCAGTAGCGGACGCAACGGGTGGCGCCGGTTCACGTCCTCTGATCGATAGCTGACGATCAGCGCCACTCGGCCGCTGCGCAATGTGCGGGCCAGGAACGCGATGAGGTCGCGGGTGCTTCGGTCAGCCCAGTGCAGGTCTTCGATGACGAACAACACCGGCGCTGTTTCGGCCAACGCCACGACGATGCCGTGCAGCGCCTCGAAAAGTTGCACTTGAGCGAGCCCCTCAGCCAACTCATGGCCGGCTCGAACGACATCGCCGGCCTCAATCAGGTGCGGCAACAGCCGAGTCAACACCGGACGCCGGGCAGCTTCGGCGCGTAGCAACCTCGCGCCGTCCGGGCTCGCCTCGAGCGCGTGTAGGGCGTCGACGATCGGCACGTAGGGGAGCGCGAAGTCGCCGAACTGCACGCACGCCCCGAGCAAAACAGTGTGGCCGGCGGCCCGGCTGCGGCTGGCCAACTCCTCGAGCAGCCGGGTCTTGCCGACCCCGGCGTCGCCGCTGACGACCGCGACCCCGGGCGTGCCGCTGACGGCGAGGTCGACCACCGCCGACAGCTGCGCGAGTTCGTGGGTGCGGCCGACGAAACGGCGCGCTGCTGGTCGGGGCACCTCTCGATCTTGGCGGATCCGGCGGGCCCTCGGGTAGGGAGTTAGGAGTGCCACGTCGGCGTGCAGGGGACGACCACCTGCCGTCGAGCGGTCATCGGCTCCGCTGCGCGTTCCGTCGCCAGTCCCGCGGCGGGGCGCGGCCGAAGCCAGTGCGGGCGCCGGGCTTCCCGGCGAAGGCGGTGCTGTTCGGCCGAGATCAACAGATCGTGCTGGTGTTCGGTGGCGAGCATCTTCTTCATGTACCAGTTCATGTCCATGCCTCAACGCTCGTCCTAAGAGGTGCGTTTGGCATTGGCCGAATGCCTTAGTTCGGCGATCAGCACGCTTATATTGCCACCGGCACACTGCCTTGACCGACAAGTTTGGTTATGGCCGAGGTAAGGTTCGCGGTTCCGGGAGGCCCCGGTTGCTAGGCGCACAACATGGGACGGCGTGGGCAGCCGCACTTCGGCGTCGGCGTCGAGGCCCCACTACGGCAACGGGTGGGGTCTTTGGCAGCACACGTTCGCCGGCGAACGCACCGAGCGGGTCATCAGCCCATGTCACGCGAGACCGCGGCCCTCGCGGCGATGGCTGGGTCGCGCCTCTATGGTGGACCGATGGTGTCGGTGAAGCAGATCCAAGTCACCTTCGACTGCGCAGAACCTGAGCGCGTGGCTCGCTTCTGGTGCGAGGTGTTGGGGTACGTCGTACCGCCGTCGCCGGAGGGATTTGCTACTTGGGACGATTTCGATCGCGCGCTGCCGCCTGAGTATCAGGGTTCAGCGTT
>Ga0209863_10000415_pt1 | contig 21937 bp, 15 predicted proteins | sample OrgsoiDNA2013046_FD_185796 | JGI IMG/M metagenome (GOLD analysis project Ga0209863, IMG submission 185796) | Permafrost soil microbial communities from the Arctic, to analyse light accelerated degradation of dissolved organic matter (DOM) -... | ecosystem: Environmental > Terrestrial > Soil >...
GCCCTGGAAAAAGATTTCGACCAGGCTGTGCCGGAATCGCAACCAGCTTTTCTCGAAAGCTTCAAGGGCGCGGACGGGATCCGCGTCACTGCGAGCCCTAAGATCGCGACATCCGTCTCACGCAATCCCGAGGGCCGCGTTAGCGTCTACTTCGCGAATTTCGCCGGGCTCCGTGGCGGCGTGAATCCCATACAAGAACCGCAGACCGGGGCGGAAGTGAAAGTGAAAACCGACGCGGAAGTTCAAGGCACGATGCTGCCGTTCCTGGGAAACCCGGAGCCCGTCTCGGGCAAGCGCGAGGGGGCTTCCATCACGTTCAAGCTCCCCGCCATCACTCGTGGGGCCGTCTTCTGGTACGGACCGAAGTAGAAGTGAAGGGCTCGTGATGAGGGAGGGTGCCCCAGCCTTTGATCTCGCCGACAAAATCAGAACAAGGGGAATCGGGAACACTGGTACAACGGTGTTTTCGGGCCCATCGGAGCTTTGTCGATATTCTTTTAACGGAACACCACATCCGCGTCAGCTTCGTCTACTCCCACCCTTGCAAAAAACGCAAGGATGGGGCACCCTTTGTCCAGTAAGAGTCGATAAGATCAAAAGCAAAGCCTGGGGGGCACGCGCCACTCCAGCATTCCTCTGGAAAGCCCCACTCAAGCCAAAAGAAGGCTTGAGTGGGCCACCCTCGGCTGAGGAAGCAGTAAGTTGACTCAAATGGCGGAGGAGGTTTTCATCCACCGCAATTGCAAAATGACCTCCGTGATCATCAAGGGAATCACCCAGGACGACCAACTGATCGTGATCGCGCGCTCACCTGCCGGGTAGAAATGGGCGAGGGGGCTGTAGTCGCTCATAATTCGGAATGTAACGAATGCAAAAGTGACCACATAGGCGCGCACCATCCATTCTTGGTTAACCGGAATCCGCCTTTTCAAGATGGCGTAATAGCACCAGAAAAGCCGCTGTCTTCTGTTCGAGACATTGGAAAACCTGGCAGAGAGGGACGTCGTTTCGAGATTCTAAGGACCTGAGGGTGAGGTCCACCGCAACGCTGAGGCTGAGCTATCTAAGTTATTGTGCCGTATCGCGTCTCGATCCGTTACGATAATGTCGAATTGTAACTAAATTGTCACTTTTGCATGGATTTCCCATTTCAGCACCGTTTCTGCGATAGCCTGAAGCTTACTGGGCAGGGCGTAGCTACCGCCCCCAGGAACAACGATCCCGCCCATGCGCTTCGACCAAGAGAATCGGCACCTGCCCTAAGGTGCCCGGGAGACTAACGCGCATGGAACGTGTGCTGGTAATCGAAGACGATCGGGCGGTTCAGAAAGCGCTCAAACGCCTGTTTGAGGCCGAAGGATACGCCGTAGACGTTGCCTCCGACGGTAGCGACGGGCTGCAAAAATTCCGCGCCGTCCAGCCTTCCGCGCTGGTGCTGGACTTGCGCTTACCCGGTCTCGGCGGCCAGGACGTTTGCCGCGAAGTCAAACAGGAAGCCCCTACCGTTCCGGTAATCATTCTAAGCGCCAAGTCGGAAGTTACCGACAAGGTTCTGCTTCTGGAAATTGGCGCCGACGACTACGTGACCAAACCCTTCAGCCCGCGGGAACTTCTGGCCCGCGTGCGCGCCGCCGTTCGCCGTTCCGGCCGCGCACCCGCCGGAGAAACTTTTAGCTTTGGCGAGGTGACGGTCAACTTTACCAAGATGGAAGTGATGCGCGCCGGGCAGTTGGTGGCGGTGACAGCGCAGGAGTTCAAGATCTTGAAGTTCATGTCGGAAAACCTGGAGCGCGTAGTCTCCCGCGAAGAACTCCTCAACGAAGTGTGGGGTTATCAGCATTACCCCTCTACGCGCACGGTCGACAACCATATCATGCGGCTGCGGCAGAAGCTGGAAAAGGATCCCTCCAATCCCCTGCATTTTCGAACTGTGCACAGCTCAGGATATAAATTCGTACGTTAGCTCGGGGACGCGGTGAGCGAAGATACAAAGTCGATCCTGGGAAGCAGCGGCGTCGCCGGATGGCGCCTGCGCACCAAGTTTCTGCTGAGCATGCTGCTGGTGTCGGCGGCCCTTACTACGACCACGCTTCTCGTCGTGCGTCTCACCGTTCAAAATCAGGTCCGGCGCGAAATTCAAACCGGCCTGGGCAACTCCGTTCTCACTTTTCAGGACTTCCAGCGGCAGCGCGAAGAAACGCTGGCGCGTTCCGCGCAGTTGCTGGCGGATCTGCCCAATGTCCGCGCACTGATGACCACTCGCGATCGCGCCACCATCCAGGACGCCTCCCGCAGCACGTGGCATCTGGCGGGCAGCGACCTGTTTGTCCTCGCCGACCCCTCGGCGAACATCATGGCCATGCACGTTTCCGGCCCAGGACCTACCACGGAGGCCGTGGCCGAATCCCTTCGTGCCTCGCTCCAGTCGGGAAAGTCCACCAGTTGGTGGTACGGCAATCAGCACCTCTACGAAGTTTTCGTTCAGCCCATTTACTTTGGCGGCCCGGCGGAAAACCGCCTGCTGGGCTCGTTGGCAATCGGCTATGAAATCAACGAGCCGCTGGCCCAGGATATTGCCCGGGTTGCCGCCAGCCAGGTCGCGTTCCGCTATGGAGACCGCATCGTCGAAAGCACGCTCTCCGATCCGCAGGAAGCCGATTTGCAGGCGCAGTCGCAGGCGTTTCTCAACGAAGGAGTTCTCCATCAGCCGGTCGCGGTTAAAGTGGGTCACGAGCGTTTCCTGGCCACGTCCGTTCTCCTGTCTCCGGAGGCCGCCCAGCCCGTTCGCCTGGTCGTGCTCAAATCCGTCGACCAGGCCACTGGGTTTCTCGACGACCTGAATCGGGTTTTGCTGGTTTTAGGATTATTGGCCGTTGTCGGCGGAAGCCTGCTCGTCTTCCTCATCTCACACACGTTCACGCGTCCGCTGGCGAACCTCGTCGAAGGGGTTCGCGCTCTGGGGCAAGGCAACTACAACTTTCCGCTCGACTCCCGCGGCGGCGACGAAGTTGCCGAAGTGAGCGCCGCTTTTGACGGCATGCGCGCCAGCCTGCTGCGAAGCCGGCAGCAGCTTATCGAATCGGAACGTCTGGCCACGATTGGGCGCATGGCGAGTTCCATTTCGCACGATCTGCGCCACTCGCTCGCCTCCATCGTCGCCAACGGTGAATTCCTCTGCGAAAGCCATCTCAATGCCACGCAGCGCGAAGAACTCTACAGCGAAATTCTGACCGCGGTTACGCAGATGACCGAGATGATCGAATCCCTTCTCGAATTTTCGCGCACGCGCGAGTCGCTGCGGCCCGCTTTTGGAAACCTCCAGAAAACCTTGCAGTACTCGGTGCAGGTCATCCGCACTCACCCCGAGTATCAGGGAATCCGGATTGACCTTCATACGGAGGGCAGCAGTGAGGGCTGGTTCGATTCGCGCAAGATGGAGCGCGTTTTCCACAACCTTCTGCTCAACGCTTGCGAATGCGTCCCCAAGCAGGGAGGACGAATCGACATCTATCTCCGGCAAATCGAAGATGGCGTCGAACTGCAGGTGTGCGATAACGGTCCCGGCATCGCGCTTGAGATTCGCGACCAACTCTTCCAGCCTTTTGTCAGCTACGGCAAAGAGAACGGCACCGGCATGGGGCTCACGGTGGTACAGAAGATTGTTCAGGACCACGGCGGAGACGTCTTCGTGGAACGGAGTTCGTCCGCTGGCACCGCGTTTCAGGTAGTCTTGCCCTTGACGACCAACTCCGGCAATCTCCCCCCAGTCCGGGAAAAGGTCAGCTGAGCCGCTTCGAAGGGCGCCATTGCGTCCTTCCAAAAAATCAGAAGCAACAGGAGCCCGTGCTCCCGAGCGCCGAGCATCATACCGTGTTGTGGATGCCACCAGTTCTCCAGTCGCCTTGAACCGAAAGCATCAGGAAGTGAGGGTCTAAATGAGCCGACCAAATTTCTTGGCCCGGGGGCTGCTCTGCATGTCCCTGTTCTCTGCCGCCTGGGCGCAGGAGGCGCCCGCCGGTCCTTTTACCGGCGATCCGGTTATCGGCGATCCGGCTGTCCGCGAGCTGCGCGACGAAGTCCGCGAACTCCGTGCGGCGGTGGAAGCCATGCGGGTCGAGAACGCCCGCTATCGCGCAGAAACGCGGCAAATGCATCAGGAACTCGAGGCCGTCCGGGGGCATGAGGATGCCGCACCGAAATCCGGCGAAACTGCGAGCGGTGGCTATGAATCCGCCTCCGCAGCTTCGCCGGTGGAACTGCGTCCCGGCGTGGCCACGACGAGCGCCGCCCAGGATGATTCTCGAGACGACGCGCAAACCGCCGAAGCCAAGAAAGCGGACCGCGCCGCGAAACTCGACGAAGAGTATGACCTACTCAGCAGCAAGGTCGACGAGCAACATCAGAGCAAGGTCGAGAGCGCCTCTAAGTATCGCGTGCGTCTTTCCGGCGTCGTACTGCTCAACCTGTTCGGCAACAAAGGACAGGTCGAGAACCAGGATTTTCCCACCGTCCCGCTCGCGGTCCCTCCGGGGTCGCCAAGTGGAAGCGTTGGCGCGACTCTCCGCCAGTCGCAACTCGGGCTCGAGATCTTTGGTCCGCGCGTAGCCGGCGCCCGGACCAGCGCCGACCTGCAAATGGATTTCGCGGGAGGCTTCCAGAACACCTGGGACGGGGTGGATGCGGGCATCATTCGTCTCCGCACGGCCACTATGCGACTGGATTGGGCTAAGACCTCGATCATCGCAGGGCAGGACGGCCTGTTCTTTAGTCCAACTACGCCCACTTCTTTCGCTACCCTTGCTGTTCCGGCTCTGGCTTATGCAGGAAACTTGTGGAATTGGACGCCACAGGTGCGAGTCGAGCGGCGCTTCACGCTGTCGGAGGACTCCGGGTTTCTGCTTCAGGCTGGAATTCTGGACAACCTGAATGGCGATTTTCCCGCCGAAGTAAATTTCCGCTTTCCCCAGGCTTCGGAACTTTCGCGGCAGCCGGCGTATGCTTCGCGCGGGGCGTGGTCCCACACGCTGTTTGGACAGAAGCTTACGCTGGGTGGCGGAGGCTACTACGGACGACAGAACTACGGCTTTGGCCGGAACGTGAATGCCTGGGCCGGAATGGCGGATTGGAGCCTTCCCCTAACCCGAAAGCTTTCCCTAACGGGGAAGTTTTATCGGGGGAGCGCTTTAGGCGGGCTCGGGGCGACGATTGGTACGAGCACGGTCTATGTCGGAGATCTCTCGCAGGCGAATACCACGGTCATTCCCCTGCACTCGATCGGAGGCTGGTCGCAACTGAAGTTCCGGGCTACGTCTAAAATCGAATTCAACGCAGCCTTCGGGCAGGACAGCGCCTTTGCCCGCGACATTCGCGCGGGCAACCCGCAAGCGTATTTCGATTCGGTTGTGAGGAATCGCGGGATTCTGGCTAACATCATTGCGCGTCCCCGCTCGGATTTGCTCTTTTCCGCGGAATACCGCCATCTGGCTGCGGATGCGCTTTTAAATAACAATCACACTGCGAATCAGATCAACCTGGTGATGGGTGTTCTGTTCTAAGCTGGAAGGCTGCGGGATTCTATGCGGACGCGCTGTTTCGGATGGCTGATTTTGCTGGTGAGCTGGTCGCTAGCGGCAGGGGCGGAAGAGTCCGTGCTCACCGGTCGTGTGGATCTTGTCGTCCGCGATGGAAAGGCCTGGCACGGAGGGCAAGGCGACACGGCTGTTTGGCTGATTCCGCTCGCTCCTTCGCAGCTTTCGCCTACGGGCGACCCGAAGCCTCTGCCGCGCCTGGTGCAAAAGAATAAGAGCTTCCAGCCTCGCGTCGTCATTTTGCGGGCCGGCACGGCGGTCGAGTTCCCCAATCACGACCCCTTCTTCCACAATGTCTTCTCGCTTTTCGATGGGAAGCGCTTCGATTTGGGTTTATACGAGGCGGGCGGTACGCGATTCGTTCACTTCGACAAGGCCGGTATCAGCTACATTTTCTGTAACATTCATCCGGAAATGAGCGCGGTCGTGGTCGCCGTGGCGACGCCGTACTACGCATTGACGGACCGTGCCGGGAATGTATCCATCCGAGGCATTTCCCCAGGACGCTACATGTTACATGTGTGGAACGAGAGAAGTCTTCCTGGGACGGCTGATTCCGTCACCCGCGAACTGACGATTGCCGAGGGGGGCGCTTCGTTCGGTACGATCACCCTGCCCATTTCCGCGGCACCGGAAGCGCCGCACAAAAACAAGTACGGCCGCGACTACGACCCCAGCGCCCCGTCCAACCCGATCTACGAGCAGCCCTAAGCCCAGCAGATCGGCAGCGCATCAGCGGAGGGACAGGCGCCCGGGCCGTTCACTAGCTCAGTTCCGCAGCTTCAGGCAAAACCGCACTTTAGCCGATGTATCGCCGCATCTGCGCAGGCTTATAATTGCGCCACTGCATGGCCCTCACGTCCGGCACAAGACTTGGTCCCTACGAAATCCTCTCTCCGCTGGGCGCTGGCGGCATGGGCGAGGTCTATCGTGCTCGCGACACCAAACTTAGCCGCAACGTTGCGCTGAAGGTTCTTCCTGAAGCCTTCGTGCGAGATCCCGACCGCATGGCGCGCTTCGAGCGCGAAGCCAAACTTCTCGCGTCGCTGAATCATCCCAATATCGCTTCCATCTATGGCCTGGAAGACTCCGATCACATTCGCGCGCTGGTGATGGAGCTGGTGGAAGGCCCGACGTTGGCTGGCCGCATCCAGCAAGGAGCCATCATCATTGATGAAGTGCTGTCAGTTGCAAAACAGATCTGCGAAGCGCTGGAATACGCCCACGAGCGCGGCATCATCCACAGGGATCTGAAGCCAGCAAATATCAAGCTAACCAGCAATGACAATCTAGCGACCAACAATGTTGTGAAAATTCTCGATTTCGGATTGGCGAAGGCGCTCGAAGGCGATGCCGCTTCCAGTGACATCGGCGATTCACCAACCTTCAGCGGTTTGGCCACTCAATCGGGAATTATTCTGGGCACGGCGGCCTATATGTCGCCGGAACAGGCAAAAGGCAAGCCCGTTGATCGGCGCACGGATATTTGGGCTTTTGGCTGCGTGCTTTACGAAATGTTGACAGGTCGAATGGCGTTCCGGGGAGAGACCGCGACCGATATCCTGGCTGCGGTGCTCAAGGAAGAGCCGGATTGGTCACACCTTCCCGCCGCCACCCCGCCACAGGTTCGCTCGCTCTTGCATCGATGCCTCAAGAAAGATGTGAGGCAGCGACTGCAAGCTATCGGCGACGCCCGCGTCGTGTTGGAAGAAGTTCTCACCGGTGCGCCGCAGGATACCTCGTTTGGAACAATCGCACAGTTAGCAAAACCGTGGCGGCGTTGGCTTGCGTGGGGCGTGGCGGCTCTACTGTTCGCAACGCTCGCGCCGATCGCGTTCTTGCATTTCGGCGAGACGCACTCTCTGGCTGAGCCTGTACGCTTCCAGATCCCCTTGCCGATAGCCGCGCGCAGCTTCTCACTGTCACCCAATGGTCGCCTGCTCACCTTCACGGCTCCTGGCTTGGATGGGCGTAATCTCATCTGGATTCGTGCACTGGATGCCCTGGAAGCCCGCCCGCTGCCGGGCACCGAAGACGCGTTCACCCCGCCAGTCTTTTGGTCCCCGGATAGCCGATTCATTGCGTTTCAAACCGCAGGAAAGCTGAAGAAGATCGACGTTTCCGGCGGGCCTCCGCAAACTATTTGCGAAATCAATGCCCTAGTCCTTGGTGGCGCGTGGAGCCGGGAGGATGTCATTATCTTCGGCACAGACGGGCCCGGCATTATGCAGGTCGCGGCGGCTGGCGGCGTTGCCACTCTCCTGACTACTAGCGCAGGATTGGACGAGGTCCACGTGTTCCCGACCTTCCTGCCCGACGGGCGGCATTTTGTTTATCTAAGAGCGCCCGAAAACCCTGGCATTTTGGTCGGCTCCCTCAATGTAAAACCGGAACAACAAAGCCGCACACCACTCTTGGCCACCTCGGTCATGCCGGTTTATGCGCCTTCCGCAGATCCGGCTCTGGGACGATTGCTCTTTATGCGGGAAAGCACATTAATGGCGCAGTCCTTCGATGTTCGTCGACTGGAACCGGTCGGTGAACCCGTTCCCGTGGCCGACCGGGTCGGCACCGTTTTCCTATCCGCGAGTTTTTCCGCTTCCGCGAACGACGTCCTGGCTTACCGGGGGAGGAGCGCGACAACGACAACCCAACTCACCTGGTTCGACCGGACGGGAAAGGTTCTCGGTCGCGTTCGGGACTTCGGCGCAGGCTCATTCACCTATGCGGATATTGCTCTGTCACCGGATGGAACGCGGGTAGCCGCCACCCTCTTCGACCCAAGCGTGCCGGGCCAAAGCGAAACCATCTGGCTGCTTGAGCTCACTCGCAGTGTAAGCGCCCGATTGACGTTTGATGTCAGCCCGGACGGGGTCCCAGTGTGGTCGCCGGACGGCCGCCGCATCGCCTACACGGGCTTTCGCGCCGGCGGAGTGGGTCTGTATCAGAAAGCATCGAGCGGCGCGGAAAAGGAAGAAGTCCTACTCCCTCCGACTAGCGCTTCCAAACTCCCCAACGATTGGTCACGCAGCGGGCAATTCCTGCTCTATACCATCCAGGATCCAAAGACGAATGCCGATTTATGGGTCCTGCCTTTGACAGTAGATGGGCAGCCCTCTGGGGCTCCCGCTCCGTTCGCCAATACGAAGTTCAACGAACAACAGGGCCAATTCTCCCCCGATGGCCATTGGATCGCCTACGTATCGGACGAATCGGGCAGGACGGAAATTCATGTCCAACCTTTTCCCGTGCCCCCGGGAGGTGGCAGCAAAATACAGATCTCCCGCGATGGCGGCAACCAGCCGCGCTGGCGGCGCGATGGTAAGGAACTGTTCTACGTTTCCTTGGACGGCAAAATGATGGCAGCGGACGTGGGAGATGGGCTGGAATTCAAGGCTGGCGTTCCCAAAGTCCTGTTTCAGACGCCAATCTTAAACGATGACACCTCGCTGAGTGATTTCCACTGGGACGTCACGGCCGATGGAAAGCGGTTCCTCGTCGATGCGGTACCTTCATCCTCCGAGCCGCTCATCGTGGTGCTGAACTGGTCGGCAGGAGCGAAGAAGTGAGTGCGGTGAAGAAAACCAGGCAAACCGCCAAGACGGCGCTCTCTTTCTGACGGTCTCGATCTATCGCGATTAAGACCAGCAATCAAAATGTGAGTGTAGAGGCTGATTACAACAGCAATCGTGGATTCAACCGCTAGTTGGGAGGCAGCTCCGTTTCGATTTGCAGTCGATACGCCTGTCCCTCCGAGGATGCGGTCCTTGCCGGGTTCTCGGCTGGTGGCACAACGTTGGGCCCAGCGTCGATCGGGATGTTTTCGGAGGCGGTGGACAGGGAGGACGTAATTGCCGTGGAATCTGAAGGATTGGTGGTGAGCGCGCTGGGACTCGAACCCAGGACCCATGCCTTAAAAGGGCATTGCTCTACCAACTGAGCTACGCGCCCACAGTCTTTCAATTTAACACAGGGAAAGGCGCTCAAAAGGAGGAAAGGCCGGGCGCCTGTGCTATACCGCGTGTGTTTCGACGATAGCTTGAAGTTGACCTTGCGAGGGAATTTGAGCGCTGGGAAGGCGAACGGTGAACTCCGCACCCTGATCCGGCGCACTCTCCACCGTGATAGTGCCGCCGTGTTGTTGAACAATCCAACGGGCGATCGACAAGCCCAGCCCCGCGCCGCCCATTTGGCGGCTGCGAGCTTTGTCGACGCGGTAGAAGCGTTCGAAAATCTTGGCCTGTTCGTCTTCGGGCACGCCGGGGCCATTGTCGCGGACCCGCAGCAAGACTTGCCCCGGAGCGGGTTCCACCGTCAGTGCGATCTCGCCTGGGGTGGCGCTGTACTTTACGGAATTATCCAGCAGAATATCGAGCACGCGGCGCAGCGCCAGGCTGTCTCCCAGCACGAAAACTGGAGCGGCGGGAATCACGTAGCTCAGGTGGAGGCCGTGGGAGACCGCAATCTTCCGCCAGGTGTCCAGCGCCTCCCGCGTGAGCGCGGTGACATCCAGATCAACGCGGCGAATCGTTTCACTTCCGGAATCCGCACGCACCAGGGACAGAAGCTGCTCCAGCATGCGCGTCATCCGCTCCGACTCGGCCAGAACATGCTGTAACGCCGAACGGTATTCCTGGTCGGTTCGATCGCGTCCCAGAGCCACTTCGGCCTCAGCGCGAATCAGAGCGACGGGCGTGCGGAGTTCGTGCGAAGCGTCGGCGGTAAATTCGGTGATGCGCTGGACGGACGACTCAATCCGGGCCAGCATTTCGTTCAACGTTTCGGAGAGGCGTTGCAGTTCGTCACCCGTATCGGGCGTCTCCAGCCTGCGACCGAGGCTGCCAACATTGATCGTCCGGGCGGTGCGAGTGAGGGCGTCGACAGGAGTCAGAGCGCGGTGGCTGAGCCAGTTTCCGCCCACGGCCGAGATCAGCAGGACCAATGGCGCCAGCCACATAAGATATTGCCGGAACGCCTCCAAAGTTTCGTAAATTTCCCCAATGGGCGTGCCCAACTGCACGAGAAACGTGCGCCCATGAGCGTCGATTGCCGAATTCAGGAAACGGAAACGCTTGCCTTCCATTCTTCTGTCTTCAATCCGTCCGGCTTCGCTGGTTGCCCGTAATTTTGTTTCCGGAACGGTTGCGAGCGGGTGCTTGGCCAGGAAATCGGAAAGGTAGATGGTCTCGCCTTGCGCGGTAAAAATTTGGAGATATTCCCCGGCGTGATCCTGGCCATAAGCTTCCGTAACTTCTTCGCGAAGCTGGTCGGCGCTCAATCCGGGCTTCAACCCCAGCAGAACGCTCCGGAGGTCCTGCATTTCCTCGTGCAAGCTGTCCTGCACGATCACCCGCAGGTGGTGGCGCAGGACGATATACATGGTCGCACCGAACACGCACTGCGCCAAGGCGAAGATGAGCACGTACCAGAGCGAAAGGCGCAGCCCAATGGAAAGCCTGGGCAACTTCACAGCACACCTTCCGCGCGCACGGTGTAGCCGACGCCACGAACGGTGTGGATGAGCTTGATTTCTCTCGGGGCGTCGACTTTTTCCCGCAGGAGGTGCATGAAGGCGTCGAGCGTGTTGGTTTCGATTTCGCGATCGTAGCCCCAGACGGACTCGATCAGGAACTGCCGCGAGACGACGCGGCCGGCGCGGTGCATGAGGCGCTCGAGCAGGCTGAATTCGGTCTTCGTCAGCGTGATGCGTCGCTCGCCGCGCACGACGTCCCGGGTGGCGGGATCAAGACTGAGGTCGGCCACCTGCAACACAGTTTCGCGATCGGCCGATTCGCGCCTTTTGATTGCCCTCAGACGAGCGACCAGTTCCCGGAAGGAGAATGGCTTCGTCATGTAGTCGTCGCATCCAAGGTCGAGCCCGTGGACGATGTCAGGCACGGTGTCCTTGGCGGTGAGCATCAGGATCGGAGTTCTGATTTTTTCCGCGCGCAACCGCTTCGCCATGTCGTAGCCGCTGAGCTTGGGCATCATCACGTCGAGGACGATCACGTCGAACTCCGAAGCCCGGGCCGCCTCCAACCCCTCGCTGCCATCGAAGGCGCACACCACCGTATGGCCTTCTTCGCTGAGGCCTTTGCGCAGGAGTTCCGCCATGCGCTGCTCGTCTTCGACCACCAGGACGTTCATGGGTTCCCGTTCCTGCCAAGGCCGGGCCAGCCTGGACTTACGTCCGGCAACCAGCGCAGCGGCAATGCTACATTCTATGGGACCGACGATGAAGAATCGCTGAAAGAAGAAGAATCGCTAAAACCGACAGGAAGGGAACGTTCGTTTATGGCAAAGACAAAGGCGAAGGCGAAGGCAAAGGCGAAGGCAAAGGTAAAGGCTGCCACAAAAAGAAAGACCGTGCCGAAAAAGACCGTGGCTCTTCGCGCAACCGTGTCTCGTCCGAGCAAGAGCGGCAGGGCCAAACGAGCCAAGCCTCAACACGTCCCATGGGCTTCTGTGGAACTGGAAGACTTGAATCCGCTTCTGCAACGCCAATTCGTCGTTGGACAGGAAATCATGGCAGCCCGCGTCCTGCTCAAGAAAGGCTGTATCGTTCCCGAGCATAGCCACCACAACGAGCAACTCACCTACATCCTCGAGGGGGCACTCAAGTTCTGGATCGACGGCCAGGTGATTGTCGTGAACACAGGCGAGGTCCTGACCATTCCAGCCAATATGCCGCACAAGGCGGAGGCGTTGGTCGACACGGTCGACTTGGATATCTTCACCCCTCCGCGCGCAGATTGGATCAACAAGACGGATCGATATTTGCGGTAGGGCGGGAGACTTTAGTACCCCGCGGCAACGCTATCGGCGGGAAGCCTTGCCGGCAATCAGCAGAAAACCTCGTTGGCGCGCGTCGCGCTCAATGGATGCCAATTCCATCCGGCCAGCCGGAGAGCCACCAAGCCGGGCAAGTTCGAGCCGCGCGGCCAGTTCATAGCCAACGTATCCGAGCTTTTTGCTCTGCGCTACGACAGCATCGATTTCCTTGCGCCCTTGCACGGAATTGCCCTCCCCGGCATGAACCAGTCCCCGCGCAATTCCGGACTCGAAACGTGGCTGCAAAAACGCCGTCTTCTCGGCAAGAGCGATGGCCTCATCGGCGGCTTTGTGCGCTTCGGGTACTTTCTTGCCAGCCAGCAGCGAACGCGCCAGCGTAGCATTGGCCGTCGCCTCATCTTCCGGAGACTTGACCTGATGGAACTGCGAGGCCGCATCCCGGGCAAGGCTCTCGGCGTCGGCGGTGCGGTTTTCCTCCAGCGCCAACTGAGCCAGCGCCAGCAGACTGTCTGCGACCATATCCGGGCTGCCCATCTCCTTGCGAATTCGCAGAGCTTCTTCGAGTTTGGAACGAGCGTCCTGCAGATGCCCCTGCTCCATTAAAACCCGTCCCCACCCAGAGAGAATGAAACCGAACCCGCGCTTGTAACCGGTCTCTTCGTCGAGTTTGTAGGCACGCTGGTAACACTCGATGGCTGCGGACAAGTCGCCCATGTCATCCAGCAAGTTCCCCAAATTTCCTAACGTAGCGCCCATGCCGCGCTTGTCGCCGATTTCCGTATAAACCTGTAACGCTTCTTCCTGATGTTTTCGGGCTGCCGCCAACTCTCCCTGATCCTGGAGCACATTGCCGATGTTGCTCAAAGCTGACCCCACGCCGGCTTTCACTCCTGTCAGCCGGTTAATGCGGAGCACTTCTTCGTAGCTGCTTTTTGCTGCTTGCAGGTTGCCTTGGTCCTTCTGGATGTGGGCCAGCGCATTGAGAGAGCGGGCAGCGCATTTTTGGAACCCGTATTTTCGGCACATGGTGAGCGATTCGTTCAAGGTCTTGCGGGCTCCCTCGAAGTCTCCTCTGTCGTAAAGGACATCGCCCATGTAGTTGATGACCACGGCTGTATTGTGGTGGTCGCCAGTGGCGGCAAACAGCGTCTTGGCTTCGTCCAAGGCACTCTGCGCCTTGTCATATTCGCCCAGCCGGTCCCAATCCCAACCTTCATCGGAGCGAGCTTGGGCGATCACAAAATTTGCCTGCCGGTCGTGTCCCTTGCTGGCCGCGGCGGCGCTGGCGGCCTGGGATCGCTTGAAATCTCCCATGCGTTGCGCCGTGATGGATTCCTGGAGGTCGATGCGCGGATCGGTTCCTGAACCGAAACGAAGGTGGCGGAGAGAAGCCAGTGTGGCCAGCGACTCCGAGCCCTGGCCGGCGGAGCTCTGCGCCGATGCCAGACGCAACCCGTAGTCCAGATCGTCAGGAAAGGTGCGCGAGAGAGAGCGGTAAATCTCAATGGCTTCGAGCCAGTCGCGGTTGGCCTCGTGATAGCGGCCTTCGGCGAGTTGGCGTTCCTGTGACGACGCGTGCGTGGAAAGCTCAAAGGCGAGCTTGGCCTCCTGTTTAGCCTTTTCGTCGTATCCCAGGTCCGTCCACGCCGCCGCCAAGGCGGCGTGGCTCATGGCAAACTTGGGATCGGCTGCGATTGCCTGGACTAGCAAGTCGCGTGCCGCCAACGATTCCGACACTCGCAACTTGGCCACCCCTTCCGCGTACAAGCGGGCGGCTTTCACGTTGGAGGGAAGAGAAGCGCGCAACTGCACCGCTTGATCTCCGGCCAGCGTTCCCGCGTCGAACCTCTGGCGCAGCCTGATGCCGGCCTCCGCCACCAGATCGAAGAAGTTGTCTTCGGTGCCGGTGAAAGCGTCTTCGCCAACGGTTTCCCCGGCGAGGGTGTTCTGCAATCGCAAATCCAGGCGGATTTGGCGTTTCCCGGGTTGGCCAACGGTGGTGTAAGACCCGAGAACAACATAATCGGCGCCGACATTCGCCCGGACGTGTTGCAAAGACGCTGGAGTAAGCGACTCCATCTCAGCCGAAGCCAGACTGAGCTCACTGTGCGTCAGCAATTCCCCGGGGATCAGCCTTAGTCGGTCTCCGGCAGCAAGCTCGGTATTGAGCATTTCCGCTAGAGCCGTGGAAATCCAGGCCTCTTCAGGGTTACGGGAAACATTGCGGAACCCGAGAACGGCCACCGACGGCCTGGGCTTGCTCGCGAGGTTCGAAGCCGCCGCCGACGAAGTATCGGCGTCCGCGGTTCCCGCTGGTTCCGCCCGATGAAGATAGATGCCGAGCAATGCGATCAGCGCGACCAGAGCGCCGACAGCCCAGACCAGCCGGGTCCTAGGCTGCGGTACGCGAGCTTGCGGCACACTCGCCGGAGCGAGCTGTGGCGGTATTGCCGTTTCCGGTGGGAGTGATCCCAGCGTCGCGGGGTCGGCTTCGCGGGCCACGGCACCGGGCTTGGCCGGTTCCGGATCCATCCGGGTCTTTGCCGGAAACGAAACGGGAGCCACAAAGCGGTAGCCGCGCCGCGGGATCGTTTCTATGAAGCGGGGATTGTCGGCCGAGTCGCCGAGCGCGACCCGAAGCTTTTTGATCGCCGTGTTCAGCCCATCGTCGAATTCGACGAAAGTGTCAGCGGGCCAGAGAACGAGGCGGATTTCGTCACGAGAGACAACTTCGCCCGCCCGCTCAAGGAGGAGCGCCAGGAGCTGAAAAGGCTGGTCCTGAAGGCGGACTCGGAGTCCGCTCTTGGTCAGAAGGCGCTGCTCCAGGTCGGCCTCGTAAAGGCCAAAGCGGGCGGTTTGTTTTTGAGGCGGGAGCTGCATTTAAGAAGGGCCCGTTAACTATGCTGGCGAGTCTATCATGTCAACGCAGTTCAGCAAGCCCTGTAACTCGAACCCTATCAATAAGATAGCTGTACAGACTTAGTCTCGCGCCAAATCCTTTGACCCGGCTGCGGAAATCCGCCACAGTCTCGTGCATCAGGGGCGTGCCCCCCGCGCCCGGCAATCAGAACGGAGCCTCGGAGACGAACCATGAAGAACAGCGTCAGTTTTGTGTGCAAATTAGCGGCGGTTGGGTGTGCGGTCTTATGTTCGACCTGGATGGCGGGACAAAAAGATCCCGGCGTCCGTGGCGGAGTACAAAACACAGGCGGCGGACTACAGCAACAAGGCATTCCGATTCCACATCCGCCTTTAATCAGCGCAAATCCCACGACGGGCGCGACCGTGAATGAGAACGAGCGGGCTTCCTTTCTGGAAGGGATCCTTCGCGCCGGACAGTTGGAATCGACCTGTGACAATTGTGCAGAGGTCACCGACGGATCGCCTGTCACTGGCTTTGGGGAACTCGATCCGCTTTTCCCGCAAAGCCACACGAACTCCAATGGCTTAGGTGCGAGACATAACGCGGACCAATGTTTTGTCTGCCACGCCCAGCCTGTCCTAGGCGGCTCCGGGGGGTTCATCGTTCCCAACCCGGGTGATCCCACACCGCAGCCCGCCGAGAATCCACAATTTCGTCTGGTGCCCAAGCGCTTTGGCCGGGAGAACAAAATTCCTTCCTTCGAGCGTCAGTTCGGACCGGTGCGCGAGGTTCGCTTCAAATACCACGCGGACGGAACACGCGATGGCGGCGTCCATCAACTGTGGACTGTGCGTGGGAGTACCAACGATCCCACCATTCCAGGATGCGCGCTGGCGCAGCCGGACTTTGCGGCGCAGCTTAACGCTCACAATCTGGCATTTCGCATTCCGCTTCAAATGCTGGGATTAGGCCTGATCGAATCCATTCAAGACCATGAGATTCTGGCGCAGCACGATTCCACGGCGGAGTTGCGCGCCGAACTCGGCATCGGAGGACATCCCAACCGCAGCGGCAACGATGGAACCATCACCCGCTTCGGCTGGAAGGCGCAGAACAAGTCCATCACAATTTTTGCCGGTGAAGCCTATAACGTCGAAATGGGCATCACGAACGAAGCGTTTCCCACGGCGACGGAGGAAGATGCGGGGTGTCAGGGCCCCAACAAACCTGAACCCAACGACGTAATCCGCACCGACGCGGATGAGCACAACAATCAGGCTTTCAACAATCCGCTTCACATTCTTCCCGACTGGCTGCAATTCGCCATGCTGATGCGCTTCACCGACGGTCCGGCACCCGATCCGAATGCGAGCGCCAGCGCCCAGCGGGGCAGAAATCTGTTCGCCAGCGTCGGCTGCGCCCTCTGTCACACCCAGCAAATGCAGACAGCTCCCGTGATGAACAGCCCTGTGCTGCAAAACCGTCCGGTGGCCCTCTATTCCGACGTAATGGTCCACCACATGGGCGCCAAACTGGCGGACGACATTGTTCAAGGTCAGGCTGGTCCGGATGAGTTTCGCACGACGCCTTTATGGGGAGTGGGTCAACGGATCTTCTTCCTGCACGATGGGCGGACGTCCGACCTGATGGAGGCAATCCGCGATCATCACTCTCCAGCTACGGCGCAGTACCCGGCGTCCGAGGCGAACCAAGTGATCCATAACTTTAATCAGCTATCGCCCGCTGACCGTCAGGCGGTATTGGATTTCCTGCGCTCGCTGTAATCAGCGCATTGGGGACCCCAGCTTCGGCAGGGGTTCCCGTTTGTGCCTGTTTGCGGCGGGCGTCTCCCCGGCATGGAATTCGCAACGAGCCTTGCAGAGTTTGGAACACACTATGCTCTGGACCTATCCATCCCGAGTCGCAACTCTCGCGTTCTTGCTGAGCGCCTGCATCTCGCTGGGGGACGCGCAGTCTGCTTACGACTTCCATCAAACGCTCACTGTTGCACCCTCGGAAGTAGTTGTACTCAATGTCGCTCTCGCGAGGGGCGATTTGGAGATTTTCTACAGCCGCGACGGACAAGTCTCGCTCACAGCCTCAGGCCACGATTCCACAGGAGCCAGATTAGACGCCGAGGCGCTGCAATCCACTCTGGCCATCGAGCAAAATGGAAATCGCCTGACCTTCCGCCAACCTGCAATCGTCGCGGATCTTCTGGAACGGGGTGTCGTACGCTACCGAATCGACGTGCCCTACCGCACTCAGGTGACATCGACCGTCGAGCGCGGCTCGCAGAGCTTCAGTGGAATCCTCGGTCCCGTCGCAGCCAAGAGCATTCAAGGCGACATCAAGGCTTCGTACGTGTCCCGGGGCTTCGAAGCGCAAGTGGAACGCGGAAACATCGACTTGGATGTTATCGGCGAGAAGGCGAACGCGACCACAAACGCCGGCAATATTTCCGCCACGCGCTTGCCGCAAGGCATCCATGCAGTCAGCGGGGATGGCGACATCACCCTCACCGAAGTCGGCGCTTCCGCTGCCCAGGTTACTACGCGATCAGGGCGAATCGAGGTGAGGGGAGCGCAAAGCAGCCTGGAAATTTCCACGCAGACCGGAGATCTTCACATCAAGGCCGAACCGCACGCCGATTGGCGCCTATGCTCGGTTTCAGGCACCATCCGGATCGAGCTTCCTCAGTCGCTCAAAGCCAGCCTGGACGCATCGACCGAATCCGGTGTGTTGCAACTGGATCGCAACGATCTGAATCAAGAGGGTCAATATCACGACGCTCTAGATCAGCAACATTCGGAAGGCCGCCGCTTGGCTCAGGAGATCAGCGGCGGCGGTCCACAAATTCACGCACATTCGGACACCGGCAAAATTCTAATTCGATGAAATACAACCACTGGCAGATGAATTCGCCTACGACTAGGAGAACACTCATGAACCTTCGAACCCTGCTCTATTCCATTCTGTTCAGCTTCGGTCTCCTGTCCCTGCCCGCCTCGGCTGCCTGGGGACCATTTGTCGCCGTGGGCACGAATACCGTGAACTCGGATCTGTCGTGCACTCCGCTAACCGGGGGAAAGGCGGTGTGCGCAGCCCGGAGTTTCACAAACACCGTGCTGGTCAACCAATATAACGGGACCGCGTGGGGAGCATGGAAAAGCCTGGCAGGAACCATTACGTCAGCACCGAGCTGCGCTCCCGATGGCAAGGCTCAGATCATCTGTGCCGCCCGGGCTGCCGACGGAGGTATGGTTTATAGCATCTACAATGGAACAGCCTGGAGTGCGGAAGGGAAACTCGCGGGTGCGCTCGCCTCGGGATTGAGTTGCGCGACGCTTGGGGGTGGGCGCGTCCTGTGCGCCGCCCGCAGCGCCGCCGGCGGCCTTGCTTCCACCATTTACAGCGGAACGGCGTGGAGTGCCTTTGCGTTGCAGGCCGCCAAGACCACCACCCCTCCATCGTGTGCCGGCGACGATGCCGGCCGCGTCGTCTGCATGATGCAGGATACGGCGAGCACCGAAATCGCCAACCGCTACAACGGCTCAAGCTGGGATGGGTTCATCAACACTGGGGGGCAGGGAAGCGGCGAGCCTTCGTGCTCCAACTTTGGCTCAGCCGGACAAGTCGTCTGTTTCGCTCGAGGAACGAATACATCGCTCTTCGGCAATCGCTTTCCCGGAACTGCCTGGTCCGCGACGTCATGGACCGGATGGGGCGGTCTCGGCGGCCTCGTTGGGTCCAGAGCCGGGTGCGCCAGCCAGGCCCCGAGCCAGCTCGTCTGCGGAGTCTTCGGAATCATCGACAGCGCGCTTTGGGTTGATCAGTACAACGGCTCGACATGGAGCGGCTTCGGCCGTCTCGGCCAAACTACGATCGGTAATCCCAGTTGCGCCCCCCTCGGCAAGGGCAAGGTCCTCTGTGCCGTGGTCAGCGTGAATAACAAAGTGTTCAGCACTGTGGGGCCCTGAAAATTGCGAGAGAGCACGACTCACGCTTTGTCTGACAGTTTCGTCACCAGCCTGCCTTCGCGCATCCGGCCCAGCACCCGTTGGACGGCGGCAATGGTCTTGATGACGTCTTCGTGCGACGTCTGCCAATTCGATACGCTGATCCGCATGGCGCGGCGTCCTTCAGCAATCGTCGTGCCCGAGAAAAATGACGTGCCCTCCGTTGCAATCTCCGCGATAACCCGGTCGTTCCATTCGTTGGAAACGGCTCCGGAGGGATCCGGGAATGCCACCAAGCCTTGATTAATGACTGGCCGGCCCAACACTTCGACGCCTTCCAATTTCCCCAACCCATCTACTAATTCCGCGGCGCAATCGCAGCAGCGTTCGACAAGCTCCTGCACGCCGCTGCGGCCAAGCTCGCGAAGGGCCGCATACGATGCGAAGCCCCGAGCCCGCCGCGAGAATTCCGGGTTCCAATCCAAAGGCTCGCGAGCTTGATCCTGCGGAGCGAGATAGCTGGCGTGGTAACTCATGGACGCCCGATGTGCTTCCGGTTCAGCCACGAACGCATACCCACTGTCGTACGGCACATTCAACCACTTGTGCCCGTCCGTCGCCCAGGAATGCGCCCTGTTAATTCCCCGAACCAGCCGCTCATAACGGGGGCTGGCAGCGGCCCACATGCCGAATGCCCCGTCGACGTGAGCCCATGCGCCATAGCGGCGGACGATGGGGATGAGTTCTTCGAAGTCGTCAAAGCCACCCGTATTTATGTCGCCGGCCTGCAAAAAGACGATCGCGGGTTGTCCATCCATTTCACGCAGCGCCCCTTCCAAAGCCACCGGGTCCAGCGAGCCATGTTGGCCGACCGCTAATGCCGTAAGCGACTGGTCCCCAAATCCGAGCAACCGGAGTGCGCGATCGATGCTGGCATGGCGAATGCCGCAGAAGACGTGGATCGGTGGCGCGCCGCTCATGCCTTGCCGTTCCACATCCCAACCTTGCTTTTTGAGCAGCCACGACCTCGCCGCCGCCAGGCAAGTGGTGTGCGCCATCTGGCAACCGGTTACCAGCGCGAACGAGGAAGAAGCCGGCAGCCGGAACAGATCCTTTAGCCAGGAACCCACGGCCTCCTCCACAACCGCCGAAGCGGGGCTGACGCTGAACATGCCCGCATTCTGATCCCAAGTAGAAGTCAGCCAGTCCGCGGCCAGCGCCGACGGCAACGTTCCCCCAATCACCCACGCGAAAAAGCGCGCGCTCGCCGAATTGTTCAGGCCGCCTGCAATATCCCGCACGAGTTGGTTGACGACAACGTCCGCCGCCATGGAGTCGCGGTTCCACTCCTTGCACAAGCGGTCCCGGAGAGTTTCGAGCGAGGTTGTGGGTCCGACTGGATGGTCGTCCACGGTCCGGAGATACTCGAGGGAGTGCTGCATTGCGGCTGCGAGAGCGGGATGAAAATCTTTGCGCATAGAAACCTCAAATGTCCTCAAGACAAGTGCAATGATCCAGAGTATTGCAGGGATTCTGCCCGAGTCCTTTGCCGAGCCTGATTTTGCACTGCTATTTCTCTGACAGATGTTCGCTGACAACAAAAAGGCTGCACTTTCGGTGTCGCATCTCTTGTCATAGACCGGATTTTTGCTGGTTAGACACAAATCTTGCTACCGACCATAGCCGGGGTGCGCCCGCGCTACAGTCGTTAGTGGTAAAGTATTCGGGCGCGGCCCCGTAGCTCAACTGGATAGAGCATCAGACTTCGGATCTGAGGGTTGGGGGTTCGACTCCCTCCGGGGTCACCAGGATTTTTGCTGGCCGGATTCTTATGAATTCACTTGATCCTGAGCCGAAGAGCTTGGCTCACCTTTACGCCGATTTGAGTGACGGGAAGCTGGAGAGTCTGGCTGGAGATGCGTCAGGCCTTACCGAGCTGGCGCGATCTGTTCTGGTAGCGGAGCTAACCCGTAGGGGCCTGAATACCCAACTCAGCGACCGAGTCGAAGGAATTACCAGCGACTCCGACCCGAGTGATCTTATTACGATCCGATTGTTTCAGGATCTTCACGATGCTGACCTGATCAAGTCAATGATCGAATCTGCCGGAATTGAGTGTTTTCTGGCGGATGCGTACATGGTCGGGCATACCGGGCGCGTTCGGCTGCAGGTGCAAAGAGCGGATGTTGATGCGGCGAACGAGATCATGAGCCAGCCAATTCCGGAAAGCTTTGAAGTGGAAGGTGTAGGTCAGTTTCGGCAGCCTCGTTGTCCCATGTGCGGATCACTGGACGTGAGTTTTGAAGGCTGGCAGTCGATGCGGGATACTCGAGGAATTGCTGAACCTGTCGAGGCGCACCAGGATGCGTGGAAGTGTCAGGCTTGCAACCACGTCTGGCCAGCTACGGGCGGGGAAGTTTGAACCCGCGTTTGTGATGCGAGGCATCCGAAATTTGAATGTTTTAAGATTGCTGTGCGATTGACACTTTGCGCTCGCCTCACTACCATTTTTGAATGATGTCAGCCTGCCGGATGTTGCTGTCTTGTAGTTGGTGTGTGACATGTCTCCGGACAGGCGGCTGACCGAATCCTTCCATTAGAAAAGGCATCCTAGCGACCTACCGCCCAATCCAATGATAAGCGGTGGGTTTTTCGTTTTTCGGGCGTTTTTGACCACTTATGACGGAACCTGTAAAAGAGACCAAGGCGCAGCGTGCTGAGCGCCTGAAGCTGGA
>Ga0209863_10000416_pt1 | contig 21925 bp, 18 predicted proteins | sample OrgsoiDNA2013046_FD_185796 | JGI IMG/M metagenome (GOLD analysis project Ga0209863, IMG submission 185796) | Permafrost soil microbial communities from the Arctic, to analyse light accelerated degradation of dissolved organic matter (DOM) -... | ecosystem: Environmental > Terrestrial > Soil >...
GTCGTAACGAAAAAGTCAAAGTCACTGCGTGCTTTAATGTCAGCCTGAATTTTCCAAATATCTTTTGAAGATTGTGTCATTTAAAATATAACCGCTAACACTCAAATTTATGTTATAAGGCGCTGTGTACAGAAAATATTGTTGAGGAAATTGGGCTGCTTGGCGTTATACTTTTCATATTGATGTTAGGACAATCCGTTTCGTTATACTTTCATATTGTTGAAAGGACGGTTTTGATATACTTTTTATATTGTCGGTGGGGGTTCGTTTTTAGAAGATAGGGTACTGGCCATTAAAACGGCTGGGGATCCTCGTGGTTTTCCTGATTGTCTCCCGAACCGGATTTTGCAGATGGCTTTTTATCCAGCATCAGAAGCAGGTCGGCAATGATTTCAGTTACATATCGTTTCTGCCCGTCCCGGTCCTCATAATGCCGATAGCGGATCTTCCCTTCTCACACTCTCACACTCTCCCCTCCAGCTTCACGGTAACACCCGAACCGGCAATCACAATCTTCCCGGCTTCAATCAGGTGCAGCATCTCTAGATTGAGTTTTTGTTTGATCTCATTGAACTGATTCTGGGGAATCGGGGCGGTGAAATAATCAATATTCACCTGCCAGGAATTTCCCGAAATATCATTGAGAAAAACTGTGGCTTCACTCACTTCGGCAGTGTCCGTTAATATTTTCCGGCAATCGGATACAAAAGCATGAATGGTTTCCGCCGGTGTGGCGGAATCAAACTGAAGCCGGATTTCCGCTTTCCGGTAAGTTCGGAGGGTCTGATTGTCAACGATGCTGTCGACCATCATTTTATTCGGAACGGTCATATAGGTTTTCATATCGGTACGGATGCGCGTGCTCCGTAAACCGATCAGTTCAACGGTGCCGGAAACATTATTCATTTTTACGATGTCCCCGGGGGTAAAGGGTTTATTAAAAAATATGATAAAAGAGGCTATCAGGTTTTCGATGCTCTCCCGCAGAGACAGGGCCAGGGCAGCGCCCGCAAGACCCAGTCCGGTCCACACCTTACTCACTTCAAATCCAAATGCCATACCCATTACCATCAGAATACCAATGATGCCGATGATCACTTTCAGAAAATCCCTGAAAAATACCACCAGGGAATGGTCCTTCACATCACCGGCCACCCGGGCTTTTTCTTTCAGCAGGAGTGCGATAAAATCAATGGTGCGTAAAATCAGCCAGATAAAGACTATAATGATAATGGTCTTCGCGGTTCCGTGTACGATGGTTTTAAAAGGAACTTCAAATATTTCAAATTCCAGAACGCCGGGAAACTTCAACTTATCGATGGCCACGATGGCTACAAAGGCAATAAAAAAAGTTTCCAGCGGCGCCAGCATCAGTTTTACAAAGGCATTTTTATCCAGGCCCTTGTCCAGCGATCTGGCACCCCGGAAAATCTGCCCCGCAACAAATTTTGAAATAATCCGCTTCAGGAGGATGACCAGGAAGACCGCTATAAAAACGAACAGGTATTTTTTTAACGGATTGTCAAAAACCAGCTGATTCCAGAATCCATTCATAGTGATCAGTTCTTATATACGTGAATGCCGTCTGATTTTAAATCGTACAAATAATCCGGCATGATCAGGATCTTGGTGGCCGGTAAAAAATAGGAAGGAATATTCTTCTTCCCTTCGGCATAGGGAATGTTATTTTCCATTTTCAGAAACTCCCGGCCGTTCCATCCCAGCATCGTTTTATTGATGACCGAAAAATGACGCCAGCTTTTTAAAGGAATATAGGTTGAAAATCCACCGTAATGATCAAAGAGGTAGGCTCCTTTCTGCGGATCAAATAAATAGACCAGTCCGCCCTGGTCCGTCAGCAACACGGGATTGGGAACGGAATCGGTAAACTGGCGGATATCGTTCGTTTTACTGATCGCCGTTCCGTCGTTTGAAATTTTATTCAACTGTCCTGCCAGCGCATCATATACCCAGATATTATTATCATAAGCGAGCCCGATACAGGTGACCTGGTAAAAGCCCAGTTGCCGGAGATCCAGACTACTGATATTATTCAGAAACCGGTCCAGCGTTACGATGGTCCCGAATTCCTGATAGAATAATAAAATCTTCAGCGGATTGGTGACGTCGATATAGGCGATCTTTCCATACCGCCGCACATCATTAAAAACCCCCAGCGAATCACCGGCCGCATTATATTTCTTCAGCTGGTTATCAGGTGTCAATACAAATATATTTCCCAGATTATCCACCTGGAAATCCACGAAACTTCCTGCAATGAAACGGGACATTTCCGGAATGCTGTCCACCTGCGCCGACAAACGGACGGCCATCAGGCAAAAAATGATATGGAGGATCATTTTCTTCACTGCCTGATAATCTTATAGTCGAGGGAAGGATCGTAACTCTGGAGTTTCAGTTGTTCCCCGTCGAAGGAAGCATAGGAAAAATACCGGATCCAGTCGCCCAGGTTGATATAGCGGCTGCCATTGGGGAATCTAAAATCGATCGGCAGGTGCCGGTGACCGAAAATCAGGAAATCGAAATTTTCTTCTGCCAGCTTTTTCTTACTGTATTCGATCAGCCACTCCCCATCTTCCCCCAGGAATTTTTCATCGGTTTGCTGCGTGGCGGTGCGGCTTTTATGGCTGAAATAATTGGCGATGCCCACTCCAATGGCCGGCGGAAGGATGCCAAACAAACCCTGGCTGAATTTATTCCGGAATATTTTCTTGAGGAATTTATATCCGCCATCGCCCGGACCCAGTCCGTCTCCATGACCGATCAGGAATTTGCGGCCATTGCGTATAAATACTTTCGGTTCATAATAAACCGGGATGGCCAGTTCTTTTTCAAAATAATTTTTCATCCACATATCGTGGTTGCCCACAAAGAACTGGATGGAAATGCCCGCGTCGGTCATGGTAGCGAGTTTTCCCAATATGCGCACGTACCCTTTGGGAACGACGGTTTTGTATTCGAACCAGAAATCGAAGAGGTCACCCACGATAAAAATTTCGGCAGCTTCGTGCTGAATTGAGTCCAGGAACCGGATGATATATTTTTCTCTCTGAAGGCTGGTCTGCCGGTCGGGGGAACCCAGGTGGAAGTCCGAAATGAAGAAAATCTTTTTACCCGCCGTAATTTGCATGGGCAAATATAATTCACTGGGCATCTATCAGGAAAACATATACTTCTTTTGGCCCGTGCACACCCACCACCAGGGTTTTTTCGATATCTGCCGTCCGGCTCGGTCCGGTGGCCAGTGTAATAAAAGAGGGAAGTTTATTTTTATATTTTTCCGTCAGCATTTCCAGGCCATCCCGGATATCATACATCAGCTGGCTGGCGTACGCAATGCAGATATGAACCGGCGCATATACGCTTACGGTTCTTCCGCTTTCCTGTGCCGAACTCATGAGCAGACTGCCCGTCCGGGCAATCAGGGCTTCGCATCCTGTAATGGAGACATCCGCTTCGGGAAGATCGTCCGAAATCAGCAGACCTTTTAAAGGATCCTTCAAAATAGTTATCAGGGCCTGCTCGCAGCAGAATACCTGGGTCCAGGCCTGCCGGGTGATCAGTTCTGTCAGCTGCCGGATCATTTCATCGGTATTGCTGCAATACAAAAACCGGCCCTGGACAACCCCGAAATTCTCAGCAAATTCAATGTCATTTTCCTGATGGGGCGCCGCGTACACGCTCGAATTCCCTTCGCTTTGCGGAAAAGGAACAGGCGTTGGTGTTATCAACGCCTGCCGGATTCTTTTGAGAATATTTTCTTTTGCGGGAGATACTTGCATTTTCTATGAACTAAAGGTCACCTACAGGTGGAACGGGTATCGGATGCACCGGCATTCCGTTTTCTGCCACTTTCAGTTCGGGAACATCATTTTCCAACAATTCATGCTCCGAAACGTCCAGCACTCTTTTTTCTTCATAAGGTCTTTTCCCGATCAGGGTTTCCACATCGCTCTGGAAAAGCACTTCTTTTTCCAACAAAGCTTCTGCCAGTAAATGAAGCTGGTTAGATTTCTCTGTGAGCAGTTCCTTGGTAAAAACATAGGCTTTATCAATGAGCTGTCTTACTTCCTGATCTATCAGTTTGGAAGTTTCTTCTGAATAGGGTTTGGTGAATTGATTTTCCTGTGCCGGATCATAGAAACTCACGTTCCCGATCTTATCGTTCATTCCATAAACAGTCACCATGGAATAGGCTATCCGGGTAACCTGCTGCAGGTCATTTTGTGCACCGGTAGAAATCTTTTTGAAAGTGAGCGATTCGCTCGCGCGACCGCCCAGGGTCATACAAATCTGGTCAAACAGCTGATCGGTACTATAGAGGTATTGTTCCTTCGGTGTATACTGCGCATAACCCAGTGCGGCCACCCCGCGCGGAACGATGGTTACTTTCAGCAGCGGATAGGCATGTTCCAGGTACCAGCCGCAGATGGCATGGCCGGCTTCATGATATGCGATGATTCTTTTTTCTTCGGGAGAAATGATCTTGTTCTTTTTTTCGAGTCCGCCGATGACCCGGTCAACCGCATCCTGGAAGTCTTCCATTTCCACACTGTCCTTTCCTTTACGGGCAGCGATCAGGGCGGCTTCATTACAAACATTGGCGATATCCGCACCGGCAAATCCGGGCGTTTGTTCAGCCAGTTTATAAATATCGAGTTTGGAAGAAATCTTTATGGGTTTCAGATGCACTTTGAAAATGGCTTCCCTTCCTTTCAGATCCGGTTTATCAATGGAGATCTGACGGTCAAATCTTCCCGGCCGGAGCAGGGCCGTATCCAGCACATCCGGACGGTTCGTTGCGGCCAGGATGATGATGCCGCTGTCGCCACCGAAACCATCCATTTCAACGAGCAGCTGATTCAATGTGCTTTCCCGTTCATCATTGCTCATCATCGCATTTTTCCCCCTCGCACGGCCAATGGCATCTATTTCATCTATAAAAATGATACAGGGTGCTTTTTCACGGGCCTGTTTGAACAGATCACGCACGCGGCTTGCACCGACACCTACAAAAAGTTCAACAAAGTCTGATCCGCTCATGGAAAAGAAAGGAACCTGGGCTTCACCTGCCATGGCTTTCGCCAGGAGGGTTTTACCCGTACCCGGAGGGCCGACCAGTAAAGCACCTTTCGGAATCTTACCGCCGAGGGCTGTATATTTTTTAGGGTTTTTCAGGAAGTCAACGATTTCCATCACTTCCACTTTGGCCTCATCCAGACCGGCCACGTCGTTGAACGTAATGTTCACACGTGTTCCCTTATCAAATAAAGTAGCTTTAGATTTTCCGATATTGAAAATGCCACCCGGTCCGCCGCTGCCGCCCTGACCACCCATCTTGCGCATGAGCATAACCCAGATCAGCAGGATGATGAGAATGGGAAGTGCAATCTGAAGAAGTCCTGGAATCCAGTCCCCTTCCTGAACGGAGGAAGTCGGAACTTCCAGGGTAGGGTTTTTCGAAAAGAAATCATAGAGTCTCTTTTCGAATTCATCTATTTTGGTCACCTGAAATTCGAACTGGGGGCCGTCTACCTTTACAACCTGGTTGTTTTTCCCCAGGAGGTCTTTGTACATGGATTTATCCAGACTGTCTTTCTTGATATAAACCCTGACCAGGTTTTTATTGGTAACGAGTACCAGGTGGTCTACGTCGCCCTTTTCGAGCATGTCATTCCTGAACTTCATTTCAGAATCCAGGTGATGGGCGTCAGGCTGAAAGCCTGCACCAAAATAATTATATCCAAGTAATACGATCGCGATGATGCCCCAAACCCAGTAAATATTGAATTTCGGGCCCTTTTTAGGTGTATTCTCATCTCCTCCTGTTCCGCGTGGCTTGAATCGTGAAAATCCTGGCCTGTCGTTCGGTTTTATATTATTCTGTGGCATTTGTTAGTCTTCCTTCTAGTAAATAATGATTGGGAAATAAAAAAGTTCAGAAAAACGATTTAAACAGTTAGATGATCAGTCCAGGTGTTCCTCCAGAACAGCATCGCTCCACATCTCTTCTAATCTATAGAAACGCCGGCTGTCAGGTAACATTATATGAACAACAACATTTATATAATCGATGATGACCCATTGAAGATTCTGCCTTCCTTCATGCATATAGGGGCGTTCTTCACATTTGTCTTTCACTTCTGTTTCGATGAAATCCGCTATGGCTCTTACTTGTGTGGTACTTCCGGCTTCACAGACTATAAAAAAATCTGAAACCGCTTCGGGGATTTTACGGAGATCAAGAGATATGATTTTTTCACCTTTTTTTTCCTGAATTGCCTGGATAATGGCTTTTATAATTTTTGAGTTCTTTGCTAACCGGACTGACTTATTAGGTTTCCGGTTAACCAGCATTGACAATTGTTCCAATAATCACAATATTTTAAATGATGAATGATGAAGGCGGTGATTCCACTTATCTTAGGTATCCTACATTCGTACTGCTCAAAAATAGTAATCTTTTACCAGATCCCCTTATGGAGGAGCCGCACAGTACAACATTTGAAAATCAGCTGATTGAGCTGGAATCTGTGGATAGCACCAACAACTATGCCATGGGCCGGATTCATGAAGGATTGGCCAGGGACGGAATGGTTTGTCTGACCCACCATCAATGGGCGGGAAAGGGTCAGCGGGAAAAATCCTGGCAATCGGAACCCCGGCAAAACCTGATGATGAGCCTGATCATTGAGCCGGGCTCCCTTCTTTTGACCCAGCAATTCCTGTTTTCGGCGGCCATCGCCCTCGGAATCCTGGATACCATTCCTTCTTTCGAAATAAATAACTGGTCTGTTAAGTGGCCAAATGATATTTATTGGAATGACAGAAAGGCAGCGGGGATTCTGATAGAAAGTGTCATTCAGGGCCAACACTGGCCATTTGCCGTGGTGGGTGTCGGGATGAATCTGAATCAGGAATCCTTCCCTGCAGACATTCCAAACGCTATTTCCCTGAAACAGATAACCGGTAAAAATTATGATCCGGTTTCTGTCGCCCGGGAAATGGTGTCAGCCATCCAAAACCAGATTTCTAATCTTAAAAAGGATCCCACTGGAATATTAAAAACCTATAACCAGTTCCTTTATAAAAACGGGCAGCCCATTGCCCTGAAAAAAAGAAATGAAATCATAATAACGGATTTGAAAGGCGTTGATTCCACTGGGCTTTTAATAACAGAAGCCGGGTCGTTTTCTTTTGGAGAAGTTCATTTCATGCTTAACGCTTAACGCCTAACGCCTAACGCTTTCAGAACGGATTTTCTTAATTAAGTTGATGATCATGGCTTTGATTGCATTTATTTTTTCATAAAGAACCAGGTATTGATCCTCCTTGATAAATAATAAATCTTTTATAAGTAAAAGACAATATTCAAGTTCCTGTGTCGAACCAAGAGAAATATCCAGGAAATGGGCGAAGTCTTTTTCTGAATTTCTACCACAACCCTCAACAATATTAAACGGTATTGAGTAGGCGGCTCTCCTTATCTGGCTGCTTAATCCATATTTTTCCGAATCCGGAAAACCAGGCACTATTTCTTTGTAAACTATTAAAGCCAGCTCATGGGATCTTAACCAGACGGAAAATTTTTTGTAGTTCCTCATTTTTAATGGCAAAAAAAAATCAAAAGAATATATTTTCCCTGCTGTTTTAACCCTTCTAGTCAAGGAAAAACACCGGAGTCAGGCGTTAAGCGTTAGGCGTTAGGCGTTAAGCGTTAAGCGTTAAGCGTTAGGCGTTAAGCGTTAAGCGTTAAGCGTTAAGCGTTAAGCCTATCTCATAAAGTGCAAAGTAGCCGACGCCCCATTCCCCGCTTCATCCTCCGCATAAATTTTTAATTCGTGTTTGCCGGCCGGGCAATGCTCGTCAAAATGATATAAATAAGCGCGGGCCTTATCATTTGAAAACAGCAGCCATTTCCCGTCGAGGGTGGCACGGAAATTTTTTATCTTTTTATAGTTATCTGTAATCACCACCGCGATACGGCTGCTTCTTTGCAGGTTTGCATTTTCAACCACACCGGGAATCCGGATCAGCGGGGGTTCCGTATCCAGCACCAGCCGGAAAAATCCGAAGCTTCGAAAACTGCCCGTCGCCCATTCACCCAGCCATTCGGGCTTTTTTACCTCGAAATCTTCCCCGTTTATCCATTCCATTAATACATGTTCTTTTTGAATCACGGGCTCTGATAATTTAATTCTCACTGTCATCGTATCGGCCAGTGGCACTTCAGTAGTTCCAAAATGATGCAGGCTGGAAACGATACCCTTCCCCTCACCCCCTGATTCCTGATAAGCAATATGAAGTGAATCATATAAACAGTCCGCGCCCAGATAAAAAGCAGCATGGGGGGATTCAAAACCATCCAGCATACCCGGATAGAAAACCTTGCCCGGGTAAACCGTTTCCTGTTTTACTTCCGGCTCATACCGGACTTTGAAAACCAGGTTCGAGGCATTTCCATAAGCATCTGTTAATTCGATGCGGATCTCATGCAGTTTCTCGTCTTCCAGGTGGATATAACCACCCGGACTGGTTTCCCGGTAGATGGAATGATTGTACCCCGGCATTTTAAAAAGCAGCTGGTACCAGGCGCTACTCCGCTCATGGGTCGGATAATCTATATGTGCATTGATGCCGCGGGTTTCATTATAACTTATCCGGTCCATTTGAAAACCGGACACCGGGGTGCCGTTATCGTACACTGTGCCCTGAAAAATTCCGTTCGGATTATTCGATCCCGTCTGTGTATCAAACCCCTGAATCCCAAATCCCGGATTCGGAGTCCGGAGTATCAGGACCGGCAGCCCAACCGCATACCGGGCACCTGATTTTTTTACAGGAATAAAAAAAGGATGCTGTTCATAAAAACTTTTATTCCGGTCGTACACCGAAAGGCTCCGGAAGACGGGCGGAATATGGTCGGTGACGGGCAAACCAAAAAGCATAGGATTCAGATTGACATCATCGGGGAAAGTCCGGATTTCAAAATGCAAATGCGGTCCCTGGGATCCGCCCATGTTGCCACTGTATGCAATCAGGTCACCCTTTTTAACCGTCAGAAATCCCGGTGGTAAATCCAGGGAAACATCCCAGCGCTGCATTTCGTATTGCTTTTGTTTGGTATAAGAAGCCAGTGCAGGATAGAAGGCATTCAGGTGCGCATACAAACTCACAAACCCATTGGTGTGGCGGATATAAATGGCCTGTCCGAATCCAAAAGGTTCAATTTTTATCCGGTATATATATCCATCCGATACTGCATACACCGGCAGGTTTTCCCGGTGGTCCGTCCGGATATCCAGTCCCATATGGTAATGATTGGCCCGGAGTTCTCCAAAATTTGCTGCTAGCCGGATGGGAATACCCAGGGGATTTCTGAACTCATTTTGGGGATAGGACGGAGTTTGGAAAAGCTGTCCTGAAACGAAGATGGGGTGAATGATCAGGAATAAAAACAGGACGTGTCTGTGCATGCGTCCCAAAAGTAGAAATACAAAGCCGGTGTCCCAAATAAGGATTTTGAAACGCCGTCTGTCAACGGAATATTAATGTTAGTAAATGATTTTAAGGATTTTTTAAAAATCTAAAATCTGGTACAGCTTTTGGCATTAAGAAATTGTCTTTATATTGAAACCATCCTTGAAAAGTGTTAAGATGTTATTTAAGAATAAATTTTTACTGTTTTGCGTCATCAGCATCGGTTCCGTCATCGGAATGGTGCGGGGTGAGGAAGCTAAACAGAAATGGGTTTTTAAGATAAAATCCAAAGTCGATAATAAAAAACTGACTGCCGAGAAGCGTCAGATTGCCAAAAAGGGTGGCGTTTTGCTGGATGATATCGAAATGGCTTCGTTTCATAACAATTAATTCATCTTCGTTTAAGTTATACATCCCCCTGCCTGCAGGGGGATTTTTATTATCCGTTTTTTTCAGAAGGACCGGATAATATTTCTCTAAGAACCTGTACAACCTTACTTTTGCGGAATTTGTTTTTAGATGCCAAAAAATCCCGCTATCGGTTCAGTTCTTATTATCGGATCCGGCCCCATTATTATCGGTCAAGCCTGTGAGTTTGATTATGCCGGCTCCCAGGCCGCCAGAAGTTTGAGGGAAGAAGGAATAAAAGTGATCCTCATTAACAGCAATCCTGCTACGATCATGACGGATCCCATGATGGCCGACCGGGTTTACCTGCTCCCCCTGACCGTTGAAAGTATCGAACAGATCCTGGAAGAAAACCAAATCGATGCCGTTCTTCCGACGATGGGCGGACAAACAGCGCTCAATCTTTGTAAAGAAGCTGCCGAGCTGGGGGTTTGGGAAAAATATAATGTAAAGCTGATCGGCGTGGATATCGATGCCATTGACACGGCGGAGGACCGGGAGAAATTTAAACAACTGATGATCCGCATCGGGATCGACGTGGCACCTTCCCGTGTTGCCAACTCCATGCTGGAAGGAAAAGAGTTTGCCCAGGACATTGGCTTCCCCCTCGTTATCCGTCCCTCTTTTACCCTGGGTGGCACCGGAGGTGGCTTCGTTCATAGCAAGGACGACCTGGATGCCGCACTCGACAGGGGTTTAAAAGCCTCCCCCATCCACGAAGTGCTGGTGGAAAAAGCGGTGCTGGGCTGGAAGGAATACGAGCTGGAGCTTTTAAGGGATATGAATGATAATGTGGTCATCATTTGTACGGTCGAAAATCTGGATCCCATGGGGGTGCATACCGGGGATTCCATCACGGTGGCACCGGCGATGACGCTCAGTGATACGGCTTTCCAGGATATGCGGAATAAAGCCATCCTCATGATGCGCTCGCTTGGAAATTTTGCCGGCGGCTGCAACGTGCAGTTTGCCCTGAACCCGGAAACAGAACAGATCATTTCAGTGGAAATTAATCCACGGGTATCCCGGTCTTCCGCCCTGGCTTCCAAGGCCACCGGATATCCCATTGCGAAAATTGCCGCCAAACTCGCCATCGGTTATACACTGAACGAATTGAAAAATCAGATTACACAAACCACTTCAGCTTATTTTGAACCGGTACAGGACTATGTAATCGTGAAAATGCCGCGCTGGAATTTTGATAAATTCAAAGGTGCCAATGATACCCTTGGCCTGCAAATGAAAAGTGTGGGCGAAGTGATGTCCATCGGAAGAAGTTTTACGGAAGCCATTCAGAAAGCTTGTCAGAGCCTGGAAAATAACGCCGTGGGGCTAGGTTATTATGGCAAAAGCCAGATGCATGCCGAAGAACTCATTCAGTATATTAAGATTCCGAAATGGGACCGGATCTTCCGGATCAAAGACGCACTCATGCTGGGCGTGAGCGTAAAAACCATTTCCCAGGCCACGGGTATCGACCGGTGGTTTTTATATGAAATACAGAAAATCGTGCTGACGGAAAAAGAGATCCTCAAATACAAAATGGATACCCTGCCGGCAGATCTGCTGCGTGAAGCAAAGACACTTGGTTTCAGCGATGTTCAGATAGCCATGATCATGCAGGACGGAAATGAAGAAGCCGTTTATGAAAAAAGAAAAGCGGCCGGCATCCACCGTATTTTCAAAATGGTGGATACCTGCAGTGCCGAATTTGAAGCGAAGACGCCTTATTTTTATTCCACATTCGAAAATGGCGGCGTAAACGAAAGCATTGTATCAAAGAAAAAGAAAATCATCATCCTTGGCTCCGGACCGAACCGCATCGGCCAGGGGATTGAATTTGACTATTGTTGTGTGCACGGACTGCTGGCGGTAAAGGAATGCGGGTATGAATCCATCATGGTCAACTGCAACCCCGAAACGGTTTCAACGGATTTTGATATGGCGGACAAGCTTTATTTTGAACCCGTATTCTGGGAACATCTCCGGGATATCATTGAACATGAAAAACCAGACGGGGTGATCGTGCAGCTGGGCGGACAAACCGCATTGAAACTGGCCGAGAAACTGCATAAAAAAGGAATCCCGATCATCGGCACTTCCTACGACAATATGGATATCGCCGAGGACCGCGGCCGGTTTAGCGACATGCTGAAAGAAATGGATATTCCCTATCCGTCGTATGGTACGGCAACCACCGTGGATGAAGCCGTAGCAGTCGCAAAAATTGTTGGTTTCCCGGTGTTGGTCCGGCCCAGTTATGTATTGGGTGGCCAGCGCATGCGCATCGTGATCAACGACCAGGAACTGGAAAGTGCGGTGGTGAGTTTACTGAAACATCTTCCGGACAATAAAATCCTGATCGACCATTTTCTGGACCGGTGCCAGGAAGCGGAAGTGGACGGCATCTGCGACGGGGACCAGTTCCATGTGATGGGACTGATGGAACATATTGAACCGGCCGGAATACATAGTGGCGACAGTAATGCCGTACTGCCCCAGTTTAACCTGACACCGCTGGTGGTGGAAACCATGGAAGAATATGCGAGAAAAATTGCTTTCCGGTTAAATATCCTGGGGCTGATAAATATTCAGTTTGCCATCAAGGATGGTAAAGTATTCGTGATTGAGGCCAATCCCCGTGCTTCCAGAACGACGCCGTTCATTGCAAAAGCCTATCAGATCCCATATCTCAATATTGCGACCAAAGTGATGATGGGTCAGAATAAATTAAAGGATTTCACCTTCACCAAAAACCTGAAAGGATACGCGATTAAGGAACCGGTTTTCAGCTTCGATAAATTTCCGGGGGTGAATAAAGAACTGGGACCTGAAATGAAATCAACCGGGGAAGCCATCCGGTTTATCAAGGACCTGAAAGATCCTTATTTCAGGCAGCTGTATAAGGATCGGAGTATGTATCTCTCTAAATAGTGAGGGAGCGTTGGAATTCGGGAATTCGAGAATTCGGGAATCCGGGAATTCGGGAATTTGGGAGTATCGGAATGGGTAGTTTAAATTCCTACATTCTCGAATTCTCGAATTTTCCTAAGCTTCCGCAAGTCCGTTCCGGATGGCATACATGACCAGCCCGACGCGGGATTTCACTTTTAATTTTTCGAAAAGGGAATTGCGATACTCGTCCACCGTGCGCGGGCTTACAAACATTTTTGCAGCAATATCCTTGTAAGTAATCTCTGAACAGATCAACCTGAGAAAATCTTTTTCCCTTTGCGTGAGCGGAGGCAGATCCTCTGCTTTATCAACATCCTTGTTCAGTCCGCTTATTATTTTTCCGGAGATTTCCTCTGAGAGATAAAAATTTTTTTTCACGACCGAATCCAGGGCTTTTTTCAGCTCTTCGGGATCAATATTCTTCATAACATAACCGCGTGCACCATGCCGGAGCATGCGAATAATCGTGCGCTCATCACTGAACATGGAAAGCGCAAGCACTTTGATTTTGGGATAGTTTTTATTCAGCCAGGCAGCCGTTTCAAACCCGTCCATTTCCGGCATATTCACATCCAGCAGGATCAGATCAGGAACCAGGTGTTCATTGATTTTCCTTTTAATTTCCTTTCCGTTGTCGGCCTCGAACATAACGGTATAATCTTCAAATGAACCGATCAGTTTGGCCAGCGCTTTTCTCAGCAGCGTATGATCATCTGCGATCGCAACCTTAATTTGGTTATTGTTTGTTGACATAATTTACCTGTTGACCGGTGTTAGACCCTGATCTGTTCTGGTGAAGCCGACACCCTAACTGAAATGGTTGTGCCCTTTCCGGTTTCGCTCTGAATGGATAAATCCGCCCCGATCATTTTTGCCCGGTTCCGCATGCTTTTCAGTCCCAGACCACTGGAACCGGCCGTTGATTCCTTCTTTTGTTGCAAATCAAAACCAACACCATCATCCTGAATAGACATCACAAAGGTATCATTGCCGGAATAAACCAGCGAAACCATTACATGGGTGGCCTGGGAATGTTTCAGGATATTATTCATCATCTCCTGATACATGCGGAAAATGAAAATCGATTTCTGATCCGGAAAATGGAATTCTTCCCCCAGCGTTTCAAATTGTATTTTCAGAATGCCCGCCCTGCGAATGGTAGCCAGGTCAAAATTGATCGCTTCCGAAAGGCCGATATCCGTGATCCGGTCTGTATGCAGGTTTTTAGTTAAATCGGCCATATCCCGGATCACTTTGTGCAGTAATTCTTTTGAGTTCTGAACGCCTTCAAATGCTTCATGGGATTCATGTATGGGTGCAATTGCCATCCAGAGTTTGATGACCGAAAGGCTCTGCCCGATATTATCGTGCAGTTCCTGCGCAATGGTTTTCATCGTGGTTTCCTGAATTTCCAGTTGTGAACGGAGCACTTCCTGTTCATATTCTTCTTTGATACGAATCAGTTCCTGTTCCTGTTTCTGCCGCTTGCGCTGGTAAAAGAAGAACATACTCAGGATAAAACCCACTAGCAGAAATGCCAGGAGGGTACCCATAAGAATTACAAAGTAGATCTGATGGTTCGTATCCTGCATAAAATGCCAATCGAATAAAGGATATAGGTTAAAATACTAATGATATTAAAAATTGCGGAGATGTTGTGCAGAATTATTATAGAGGTACGGTTCACCTTCGTAGATTCTATAAAACTCAGAAAAGCGAAAGTGGGAAATATAAGTACCACATTGAACATAATACCCGATATGATCCAGAAACTGGGCAGTCTGGCTAGCGACTGAACTTCCGCTTTCTGAAATAACTCTATAAAATAATAGATACAAAAAGAAACGGTAATCACGGTTCCAATCGTAAAGTTGACCGCATTGAACAGGTCAAAATGCTGAACAAAAAATATATTGATGAATGAAAAAATTGAATACAACAAAATAGCATAAACAATCAACTTTTTTATTTTTATATTTAAAACAACCTGCCGGAGTACAAAAAGATAAAATGAAAACTCGATGATACTCCATGTATTAGTTATTATATTATTATGAATTCCCCTGTGTGACGTGTAGGTAACAATCATATCCAGAACCAACAGGAAAAAAAAATAGAAGGGGAAAAATCTAAGATAGAGCGGTATAGGTCTTTTTACAAATACAAACAGGCTGATGAGGAAAATGGATATCTGTATGATTACGTTAAAAGAAATAGTCATGTTAATCAAAGATCGGTAATCTTCAACTGCATCAAAAAACCTCCTGAAGGAGGTTTTTTTCTTAAATTAAACTTTTGAGATTTATACAATTTCCATCCCTTTGCTCCCTTTATCCACGATCGTTATCCCCAGGTCGCCCATACCGCCTTCGTTACTCCTAGAACAACGCGGAGGACATCCTTCCGGTAAAATACCGCATACAATTTCCGCCTTACCATTTTTTCTGATATAAATGTCTTTAACTGCTTTCTCCCCTGTTCCTGTAATTTTGGATTTAGTTGCAACCAACACAAGTGTCTGTCTGCCTGAATAATCCGGATTCGAAGCAAAATATTCCGGATAAGCACCAAAGTAAAACTTGATACCATCTCCTCCGTTCTTTTTAGCAACAGCCAGAAATTCTTCCATCTCCTGAATGCTGTAACGCGCGCTCAGGGTATCCGGCTTTCCTATTCTTTCGGAATTTTGAACCCACCTGGTTTGTTTATACTCCCGAACCAAATTATGCGCTAGCTCGGTATTGGCGTTACGGCTGATCTTTACGATTTTTTTTGTTTGCGTTAACATTTGCTTTAAGATTTTAGGTATGAAACATTTCAATCCATCCTAAAACTATTCATAACTTAAACGCGCTGCTTTTACAAGGGAGTGGAGTTCAATGGATTACAAATTAATAATATTTGTAAAATGAAGATTTCCAAGTAGTCCCGCTTAAAAACAGGTCAAGAAACCGTGATTTAACGGAGAATAATACCGTTAAAATACCGGATTCCAACCATGTAAAAAATTGCAAAATATCGAGGTAAACAGCATAAATAATTTTTGTTTCGCAAAAACCCGGATTTCATGCGGAATAAAAAAACAGGGCAAAAAGAAATCTGGAAATTGTCACCATTCTTCAGGATTTTGATGCCATTCACCGGAGGCCTGTTATGTGAAACTCATTTCCCCGTACCGATTTCTTATATCATCGCGGAATTCCTGCTTTCCATTCTTGTCATCCTAATTTACAACAGCATTTCATTTCCACGATTACTTCGTATTGAATGGGTCTCCGGATTCGCCATCCAGTTTATCTTTTTTGCACTGGCGGCCATACTGCTGCATATTCACCGGGATATTCTTGTGGAACCGGGAGCCGGTTATTCTAAAAATCATCCTGACATCCTACTGCTACAGCTTTTGAGCGATCCCGTTCCAAAAAAAAATTCGATAAAATGTGTGGCCAGGGTCAGCTGGCTGATTAAAGGTCAGACTTGCCTGCAGGAAAATGAGAAGGTCATCGTATATATCAATAAACTTGATCCAGGTCAACTATCCGGGGGTTCTGTTATCATCATCCGGAAAGCATTGCAGCCCATCGAAAATCCGGGAGCTTCAGATTTTGACTATAAAAAATATTGCCGCCTGCGGCATATTTACGCAGAGGTCTTTTTAAAAGAAAATGAATATTCCGTGGTGAATCAGAAAAAGGAAAATTCAATCTTTACGATACTGGCGGCCCTCCGCAAAAAAATACGGATAATAATAAAAAATTGGATCCCCTTAAAATCAGAAAATAGTTTACTGGAAGCTTTGCTGGTTGGATTTACGGACGACCTGGATCCGGGAATATTAAAATCCTATGCAGATTCAGGGGTCATACATATTATTGCCATATCCGGATTGCATCTTGCTTTGATCTGTCATATCCTGCAGCTCGCTTTAAAAAAAACCCGTCAAAACAAGGCGGGGCGATGGGCAAAATTAATCTGCATCATCACCATTTTATGGGGTTATAGCCTGCTTTCCGGAGCATCTCCTTCGGTTATCCGGAGTGCCATGATGTTCAGCCTCGTTCTTTTTGGGCGAAATATATTCAGGGAATCCGTATTGTACAATACCCTGGCCGCTTCTGCCTTCCTGCTTCTTTGCTTTGATCCAAACTGGATCTGGGATACCGGGTTTCAGCTGAGTTATGCAGCCGTACTGAGTCTTCGTTTATTTTCAAAGCCGGTCAGGGAGCTGATCCCTTTACAAAATAAAATCCTGTCAGGGATCTGGGATGCCGCCTCGGTAAGTATTGCGGCACAGGTCCTGATCACACCCGTGAGCATTTTTTATTTTCACCGGTTTCCCAGTTATTTCCTGATCGCCAATCTGGTGGCTGTTCCTTTGTCGAGCGGAATCCTGGTCGGCGGAATCTTTCTGACCTCCTGTTCATGGATCCAACCGGTGGGCAAATGGACCGGATGGCTGCTGGGTTCCGGGATCGGGTTCCTGAACGGATTCATTCACCGGATTTCGCAATTACCCGGAGCAGTCATTTCTCCTTTAACATTATCGATGCCGCAACTCATCCTTTCCTATTTTATCATCTTTTGCTTCTACCATTTCCTGAGAGGGAAAGGAAAATCCTGGTTGTTTACCGGTCTGGGCGCTATTTGTCTTTTTCAGCTCAGTTATTTTCTGAAGTAAACGCATACTCTCACACTCCCACATTCCCACATTCCCACATTCCCACATTCCCACATTCCCACATTCCCACATTCCCACATTCCCACATTCCCACACTCTCACACTCTCACATTCCCACACTCTCACACTCCCACACTCCCCAAGGATGTCTTTGCCGGGAAAACTGATTGCTGTAAATTTGCGGCTCTTTCATTGAATATATTGGTTAAAAGCTTATTAGAATGAAAAAAATACAATCCGCGCTGATATCTGTTTTTTATAAAGATGGATTGGAACCCATCGTCAGACAACTGGATAAGCTGGGAGTGCGGTTGATTTCAACCGGAGGAACTAAATCATTTATTGAAGGACTCGGACTCCCCTGCACAGGAGCTGAAGAACTGACCAGCTACCCTTCCATACTCGGTGGCCGGGTAAAAACACTCCACCCCTCCATCTTCGGAGGTATATTGGGAAGAAGGGAGGAAGCACAGGATTTAAAAGAGATGAGAGAATATAATATTCCTGAAATTGACCTGGTGATTGTGGATCTCTATCCCTTTGAAGAAACGCTTGCCAATACAAAGGAAGAAAAATCCATCATCGAAAAAATTGATATCGGTGGTCCTTCCATGATTCGAGCGGCAGCTAAAAACTTCTCCCATGTGGTCGTAATCGCAGATAAAAAGGATTACCCTTATCTGGAACAATTATTAATTACTCAACAGGGTGCGCTTTCCCGTGAACAGAGAAAGGAACTGGCTGCCAAAGCTTTTGAAGTGGTTGCCGGTTACGATCTCGCTATCCACGAATATTTCAATCCCGGGAAAACGGTCGGCGCCTCGAAACCCACCAGGCATTTACGATATGGCGAAAACCCGCATCAGCAGGCCCATTTCGAGGGGAATTGGGAAACCATTTTCAAACAATTGAACGGAAAAGAAATTTCCTATAATAATCTCGTAGATATTGATGCGGCCATCCAGCTGATCGGGGAATTTGAAGAGAAAACTGTTTTTGCGATCATCAAACACACCAATGTTTGCGGTATTTCTTCAAGGGAAACTGTTCGCGCCGCATGGGATGATGCTTTGGCCGGAGATCCGGAAAGTGCGTTTGGGGGTGTGCTCGTTTGTAATAATGAAATCGATCTCTCCACGGCAGAAGCCATTCATGAATTATTTTTTGAAGTGCTGATTGCGCCTTCCTTTTCACGGGAAGCGTTTGATTTACTCAAAGCAAAGAAGAACAGGATCCTGCTTCAGTTGCTGAATCCTCCCCAACCGGGCACCATGAAAAAATCACTTCTCAACGGAGTTCTCGTACAGGATGCAGACAGGGGGAATTTTACGAAATGGGAAGAAGCAGGCGGAAGAAACAGTACAGCATCTGAGAAACAGGATTTAGAATTTGGTAACCTGGTATGTAAACACCTCAAATCAAATGCGATCGCCCTGATAAAAAATAAACAGCTGATCGGGAAAGGTTGCGGCCAGACGAGCCGGATTGATTCTCTGCGGCAGGCTATTGAAAAAGCCCATCAGTTTAAATTTGATCTGAAGGGCGCCGCCCTGGCATCGGATGCATTCTTTCCATTTGACGACTGTGTGCGCATTGCAGCAGCAGAAGGTGTTTCAAGCTTCATTCAACCCGGCGGTTCGATTCGTGACAAAGACAGTATTGAATTCTGCAAACGGGAGGGGCTTGTGATGGTCATTACCGGGATGCGGCATTTTAAACACTAGAAAACAAATGTGCCGATGTGAGAATGTGCCGATGTGCCAATTAAGAAGAATAAGTTAATTTTATAAATGGGTTTAGAAAAAGTATATCAACAAATTATATAATTGATTCCGGATTTCATTGGCACATTATCACATTGGCACATTGAAGATCACATATCCCAGTAAATCTGGTCCTTTAAAAACACCTCATACACTTCCTTCCATCCCGCGAACATCGGATCTGAACCGAAAAAATGATTGTGCCAGATGGTTATCATCAGTCCGTTCACCTGTTTAATCTTCCTGTAGTAACCCATCAGTTCATTAAATGCCGCTTTGGGAGTTAACCCGTTTTCATAATAAGAATTTGCATCCATGAAACAAAAAGGAAAGATCATCAGTCCGGTGGTCTTTTCTGATTTCAGATCGTACCAGTAAAAAGAAGAAGCAATGGAAGCACGAAATCCGTTACACGATCCATATCCCATGGAAAAATCTTTTTCGATGCCCACGTCGATCAGCCGGCGATAGGTTTTTGGCAAACTCATCCGAAGATAATGCTGGCGGCTATAGGTTACCGGTTTACCGGATATTTCTGCCAGTTTATCCACCTCCTCCATCAATACCGCTTCTTCATCTCCGCTTTGCCAGGATGGATGAATGCCTACCGTATATCCGCCGGCATGATAAGAGATCAGGGATTGCAGTTCCGGATTATCCGGCGATATATTTTTATCAACCCCCATCTTTTTTTTTGCCAGCAGGAAGAAATAATACGCACGGGTGCGGCAATAGAGGTGAAGGGAGTCCAGCCATTCATAAGAATCGAAAGGATCTTTTTTCTTATTAAATAATACATCCCAGCGGTCGAGAAAATAGTACCATTTCCCTTTTACGATTGACGTTAAAAAGCCGCTCAGATTTCGTTTCAGTCCCTTATTTTTATAAGAATATGCTATATCAATATCATAACTGGGAATGAATTTGAAATCCTTCAACCGAAAAGCCATCTCCGGAAATCTTTTACGAAGTATGGATTTGAATTCTTCTATCCAGTGATTGACCAGGGGAAAATCAAGAAAATTTTCCCTGAAAGCCAGGGAACCCTGATGGGGAAAGCGTCCGTATTCATCCGGTTCAAAAGGAAGATATTCTTCATAACGGCTGACCAGGAAAAAAGCGGCTGCAAATAAATCGAATGGGAAATCGCCTCCTGTTTGAAAAAAGGCCGGTTTACCGGAATAATTAAAACAGGTGATGGTCTGTTCGCGAATGCCCGTTTCAAAGAGCAAACCATGCGGCTGAATAAGAATTTCATTCCCTGATATCCTCTCTGCTGAATAATTCAGTTTGGCGCCTGTATAATTTTTGAATGCCTCTTTATCTGTAACCAGCAGGAAAGGTTCACTGAAGATTTCATTGCTGATCAGGTCCAGCATATACATCAGGCGGGGGTTCGTATGTTCGCTATAAAAAAGCATGATCAGGAATTATGCTTTTCTCTCCACCGCAGATTAAAACTCTTTTCAGGAAAATGCAGATCAGCCCGATGCCTGTTCCATCCCCGGAATACGCGGTTAATAAACCAGTTTTTTAATGAAGCATTTCCCATATTCATCCATTTTCTTTTTAAGCTGGCCTGTTTCCATCCTTTCCAGGCTAATTTTTCCATCCATCCTGCGGATCCCTGCTGAACGGCTTCATGCCGGTTCTCCAGCAGAATCTCATGCAGGTTAATTTTTACAGCACAGACTTCTGTGCAATTCCCGCATAAAGAAGAAGCATAACTCAGGTGTTTCCACTGGTCCATGCCTTTGAGATGCGGCGTGATGACCGCGCCGATGGGGCCACTATATGTTGTTCCATAACTATGGCCACCAATATTCTTATAAACAGGGCATGCATTTAAGCAGGCCCCGCAACGTATACAATACAGGCTTTCGCGGATTTTGGTATTTGCCAGCATATTCGTGCGGCCATTGTCCAGAAGGATAACATACATCTCTTCCGGTCCGTCAGATTCTCCCGGCTGCCGGGGTCCGGAAATAATAGAATTGTAACTCGTTACGCGCTGACCTGTACCGTAGGTAGCCAGCAGGGGCCAGAACAGGGCAAGGTCTGTGAGGGAAGGAATTACTTTTTCAATTCCCGTAATCACAATATGGGTTTTCGGGAAAGAAGCACTGAGTCTTCCATTTCCTTCATTTTCAGTAATGGCAATACTGCCCGAATCGGCAATAATAAAATTCGCGCCCGTAATACCGATTTGAGCTTCAAGATATTTCTTCCGCATAATTTCCCTGGCAATCAGCGTGAGTTCGGAAGGGGAAAGATGGGGTGCCGTATTTAATTTTTCATGAAAGAGTTTAGCAATATCCTCTTTGCTTTTATGCATGGCCGGCGTAACAATATGGTAAGGCGCTTCATTATCCAGCTGCTGGATATATTCCCCCAGATCCGTTTCCAGGCTCTCAATACCGTTTTCTTCCAGGAATTTATTCAAATGAATTTCTTCGGAGACCATACTTTTGCTTTTCACAATGGCCCGGCATTTTTTATCCAGGCAGATGGCCAGTATTTCACGGAGTGCGCCGGCAGCATCTTCTGCCCAGATGAGTTTACCACCCCGTTTGGTGAAAGCTTTTTCAAACCGGTCGAGTTGCTGATCCAGTGATTCCAG
>Ga0209863_10000417_pt1 | contig 21911 bp, 16 predicted proteins | sample OrgsoiDNA2013046_FD_185796 | JGI IMG/M metagenome (GOLD analysis project Ga0209863, IMG submission 185796) | Permafrost soil microbial communities from the Arctic, to analyse light accelerated degradation of dissolved organic matter (DOM) -... | ecosystem: Environmental > Terrestrial > Soil >...
ATAAAACTGCCCGGCGTTCATCCGGGATGGTACCACAAAATCACGTGCTCCCTCTGGAGTTGATTTTATCAGGAAGGGTGTTTCTATATCCATGAACTGGTTCTGGTGGAGGTAGTTCCGAGCCGCCCGGTTAACAGCATAACGCAATTCGATATTCTTTTTAACAATATTCCGGCGCAAGTCGAGATAGCGGTATTTCATACGCAGGTCGTCCCCCCCATCAGTTTCGTCCTGGATGGTAAAGGGTGGTGTGGCTGACTTATTTAAGACCGTAATCGAACTCACTTTTATTTCAATTTCCCCCGTTGGGATTTGCAGGTTCTTGCTGGACCGCTCTGCCACAGTACCTGTGGCCTGGATAACAAATTCACGACCCAGGGGTGTCTCCGCCAATGCTTCATTCTGGGCTTCATCCAACAATAACTGTGTTACCCCATAACGGTCACGGAGGTCAATAAAGCTGATACTCCCAAACTTTCTGAGGGTTTGGACCCAGCCCGCCAGGGTGACTTCCCGGTCCACATTTGCCAGCCCTAACTCGCCACAGGTATGTGTTCTGAACATGAATTCCTAGATTAGCCGGCAAAGGTAGGACGTGTTCCCTAGACCAAAAACGATAAAAAAATAAAAAACCGATTCGGGGGGCTTTCATTTGTAAAAAATAATTTTTACCTTGTATTCATCCGTACTATTCACCTCCTCTGATTAAACCTATCCTGGTTATTCTATTCTTACCTTAAGCAACTTTTATCCATACCCTTGTAAGGCCATCTGTTTTTTGATCGGACCAACCTGAAGCAATCAAAAAGAAAAACGGACCTTATGGAATTCATTATTATCGTAGTGCTGGTAATCGCCGTTCTGATACTGCACAAACCCCTTTCGGCTTTATTTAACAGGCTATATATCAGCCGTCAGCAGCATAAATTCATTGAGTCGGAGACCTTTTACCACAGTGTGGTTTCCAAATACATACGTTATTATAACCGGCTGGGCTTGGAAGACCAGCGTAAGTTTTTATTCCGCACATTCCTGTTCAGGAAATCCCGGCGTTTCCATTATATCGAAGTAAAGGAAAGCGCGGAAATGCCCATCCTCATCAGTGCGGTTGCTATACAGCTTACATTCGGACTGGATAAATACATGTTGAATTATTTCAATGATATCTATGTATTGAAAGATGATTACCATTACGGCTTTTATTCCCGTCCCTTTATGGGTCATGTGGATCAGAGCGGTATTTATCTTTCCTGGGATAATTTTATCAAGGGCGTCAGCGGACAAACCCCTTATTGCAATGTCGGCCTCCACGAAATGGGCCACGCCCTGGCTTATGTAACTTTTATTACAGAAACGGAAGAAGACAAACATTTCAAAAAGGAATTCAAGAACTTTTCCAAAGTTGCACGTCCGATTTTCACGGAAATGCAGGGCGGAAACCGCAATTTACTTGGCGAATATGCTGCCGTGAACTACCACGAATTCTGGGCTGTATCGGTAGAAACGTTCTTCGAAAACCCGGTTTGCCTGTGTCAGGATTTGCCGGAATTATATCAGGCCATGGTTAGCCTGCTCCGTCAGGATCCGCTTCAAATGCGGAGTAATAACAGTGGTAAGGCAACATTTGTATTGAAGCCGGCTAAAAAAGAAGAAGAAGGCGTAAGATTGGGAGCCTAGAAAAGTATCCGAATTCTTACTCTGGACGAAATGTCGGTAAATTTATCTGCTATGTATTGCCGTATTATCGACGGTATATCGAAGACGAACGACCTAAACTATTCACCGGATCGCTCCCGCCATTTCGTCAGAATAATCCTATTTATATTCTCCGCATAATCTTTTCAAAACGGTCAATATCGGCCAGCGGATTGATGCTTCCTGTTCCTTTCAATTTTTCGACAAGTTCTCTGGCGAAATAAGGTGCCAACGAACATCCCTTTGTTCCCATTCCGTTTAGAATGCCGATCTGCGGGTAAATAGGATGGAATCCAATGAACGGCCTGCGCTCCAGGGTGGCTGGCCGAATAGCCGCAAAGTGTTCGAGGACAGCATAGGGCATTTTTAAATTATGGTTCAGCCAGCCCTCTGCGCTTTTCCTGAAATTTTCTGAGGGCTGATCATCGTCGAAGGACCATTCATAGGACGAACCGAGCCAATAAATATTATCCCGGTAGGGAACCAGGCTCATACCCTTTTTGAATATAATATTCCCTGGCAATCCCTCAATTCGAACCAGTAACCCTTCCCCCTTATTTAAAGCAAAAGGCAGTTTATTGAAATATGGATTTTGTGTTGAAGACTTACCATCACAGAAAATGATATAACGGGATCGGATATCCGAATATTCAATCCTGTTATCGTTTACACGGAGTTTTGAAAGCTCGAATACAGATTCAATGAGTAATCCCTTTTTTCTCAACCAGGCCCGCCACCCGGTTAACAATCTTTCGACATTCACGAGTAAGCACGGTTGAATAACTCCCCAACCCAGATCGTAACGGAACCATTCTGAATATTTCTCACGATCCTCACCGGGAACCAGGTATGCCTGGTCTTCTTCAAATCGTTTTTGAAAGGCCTGTAACATCTGCACACTGGGGAAGAAGTCGATTACCGATACTTCCTGTATCAAAGAATCATCCAGGAATTTCCCGATTTGCCTGTAAGCATTGGATGCAAACGGAATTAATTCATCAATCATCCAGGTAGTTACCATCCTCCTGCCGGTAACGGGATTGATCAGCCCTGCAGCACGCAATGAAGCGCTATCCGCATAGAACTGATCGATTAATTTAAAAGAGATACCTGCCTGATATAACCACCAGCTAAGCCAGGTCCCCGCTAGACCCTGTCCGACAATGAATACTTCTTCCATTATTTAGATTCTATGTGAAGCCGGATACCCTCACTATGTGCTGCGAATTCAGGTGCATACATACATTCCAGGATACTTATCCCATTACTATAATTTCCCGAAGTAGTTACAAATACAGGATATTCAAAAACATAAGTTCCTTTTGACAAACGGTCGAAAAAGAAACTGGTACTGGCATCCTGCGTTGTTTGATAATACCCCTGTCCGCCCTGCCACTGATATCCACTCAACACATTAACAGGCTCCAGGCAGGCTGCCCGCATATCTTTTAGATGAACATATTCCAGGTCGCGATCCGTTTTAATGATAATACGCATTTTCAGTTTATCGCCCGGTTTTAGAATATTTTTCTCTGAGACTGCCTCAAGTACAGTTCCCCGATCGGAGTTTTTTTCAATAAATAAATTCTTATTGATTGACAACTGAGTTTGTGCAACCGTTATTTTATCGAGGTTTTCAAAATACTGCCAATAGATGGCGCCCCAGGAAGGGCTGGTGGTTGACGGTTGACGGTTGGCGGTTGACGGTTGAGCGTCAGGCGTTAGGCGTTGAGCGTTGGGCGTTGAGTCGGATTTTTGCGAGAGGCCTACCTGGATATTTCCCATATCCGGCGATACCTGGTCTCCTGGAATTTGCTTTTTGAAATAACCCGTTCCCGCTTCTGTCTTTGCTTCGTTGCTGTTGATTTGATATGTTCCCAACTGAATGGAAACCGTTTGTTTGGATGCGAGCCAGTTGTTTCCATTCAACAGGAGAGCATAACAGGCATCTGCAGTCGCTTTTGTAGTAGGCCAGTGGCTGGTACGTTTTTGCTGGAGAAGCCAGTATTTCATCTGGTCAATTGCACTCAAATCAGCATTTAGTTCCAGGAATACTTCAATTAAAAGTGACTGAGTCTCTACGGACGCTTCCTGCCAGTAAAAACCGTTATTTACTGCCTTCCAGTACATTCCCAGTTCCGGAGAATTGCTCGCATTCTCTTTTAATGAAGCCAGTATATCTTTTGCGGTTTTGATATCTCCGGTCCGGTTTAAAAAAACTGCGATCATTCCCTGCATAAATACTGGTTCATTTATCCATCTTTCGGCCGACAACCTTCTGTAATAATTCAATGCATTGAATACATTCCCCGGAACATCCAAATCAGGAAAAAAACTGCGCATATATAAATATTGGATCTGGATGGGATCCAAATGCTGACTAGCCGGAGATTTATCCCGCTTCATATAATCCGAGTTGATCTCACTGTCGAGGAAGGCTATGCCTGAACTGGCCATTCTATTCAAAGCATCCTGCTGGTCGGTCGGTATGGCTTTTGATTTCCTGAGCTTCCCGATTCCGGAAATAATATACTGTGTAATATACCGGTCGTCGCGTCCACCCTTAAACCAGGCGAAGCCTCCGCCTTCGGATTGCATTTGTTGTAATTTATCGAGTGCAGATTTCAGAGACCCGCGCATCTTGATTATATCGAAAAGAAGCGCCAGGTTTTTCTTTTGTTGCGTTTCAGTTTGTGCCTGAAGAACCCAGGGCGTTTCGCGGAGAAAAACGGATTTTAGCTCTTCATTCTTCTGCAGATTACTCAGGAGCGCCGCCGTATCGGTATTTTTCCATCTCTCAAAAATAGCCTGCATGGCCGGGGAAACCTGGACAATATGACTGGCAAGTGCATTCGCATAAAAACGGTTAAATGTTTGCTCCGCACACTCATACGGAAATTCCATCAGGTAAGGTAATGATTGAACGGCATACCAAGCCGGGTTGGTTGTGTATTCTACTGTGAGCGATTGGTTTTGCAGGCTTCCGCTTTCTCTGGATTTCAGCAGTTTCTCAAATACAAAATGCTTTTGTTCTTTTCCTTCCATATTCAACGGAAGCGATTCTGTCACTAACATCCGGTTGCTCAATACCGGAATTATATTTTCCTCGCCATCACTATACTCAGCGTCCTTCATGTTTGTCCTGGCGGTGATCCGATATAACAGGGGATGATTATAATGCACCGGAATAATTGCCGGGAAAAAGACAACAGTAGATTGAGAAGAACTGACTGTGAAAGACTGGGTCGATGTAATATTGCTGAGAGTCGAGTCAACGATCTGGTTATTCCCCGCATCCAGCCATTCCAGCCGAACTGTTCCGATCATGGATTGGGACGAAAGATTGGCAATTTTGACCGGCAGGAACATGGTATCTCCTTCCCGGAAAAAACGGGGCATATTGGTTTGCAACATTAATTCCTTTTGCGTGACAACATATTTTTCCGCATAACCAAAGGAAAGATCCCGGCTGTTGGCAAGCACCATCCATTTCCATTTTGTTAGTGCTTCGGGCATCGTAAAGTTTATTTCGACATTCCCCTGTGCATCCGTTTTCAGGTCAGGCTGGAAGAAAGCTGTTTCGTTGAAGTTCTTGCGGATTTGGATATTATCCCCAGTTGGATTTCCCTTCAATTCCTCCTTTCCAATTTCCGGGAATTCCAGCTTATTTAATTGCTTTTTAGTTTTCACAACTCCATAGCCCGCTACGACAACATCATTCAGATTTTCACTCCTGTTATAAACCTCTATGCCGCTCACTCTCCCTTGTAACATTTGCATTTTGTTGCCTGACCGAAATGCTAATAATTGATCATATTGTTGATGATACGCTGCCAGTGTAGGTGATTCAATTTCCGAGTGAACATGCGAAAAAACTTTACTGAAATCAAAATCACTCAATCCGATATTCCATTCATTATACCGCTTATACAGGGGGTATAAATCTGGCACGCTCCATGACTGTGGTTCAATTTGATCGAGAGATGCATCGTAAATAGAAGTAAGCATCTCAGCAATTACCTTATCTCTTTTATATCCCGAAATTTTCACTTTCCACTGCTCTTTTGACCCAGGTAACGTTTTGTTATTCCAGTTTACATAAGAAATTTGAAGTTCTTTATTTGTCCATGGAACCCGGATATCGTGTTCGCTGGTATACCAACGATTGTTTTTTACAAATACATCATTCAGTGCGAAACCGCCTCTGACCGATTCATTGATTTCGATATTAAACTGCTTAATCTCCTGGTTCAATGTATAAAAAGAAAAATCAGTCAGACTGTCAACCAGTTTTTGCTTGGCCCGGATAATGAATAAGTCTGATGCATCAGAGCCTGTCGAAATATGAATCTGGGATCCAGGTTCAGCCGGAATATCCTCATAAGGAATTATATTGTACGAATACGATGTCGACTTTGCAGAATTCCCAATAATTTCAATATATCGCCTGTCTGTAATAAGCTCTCCATTATCCGTAGCACTAAATTCCAAAACATACCACCCTGGTTTTAGAGGTGTAAGTAAATTTTTACCTATATAAATGATACCGGTTGAATCCGTTGTATCCGTTTTTTCGAAGATCATGGGCCCTTGTTTCCATGATTTCATATCCAGTTCATTCCGGTATTCATCGTTTGGAAAGTATTCAACGTATTCAGCCTCCGACATCACAAACTCATCGGGTTGTTGCCAGTACCTTTTCCTAATTAATCTTAAGGGGTTCTCCAATGGACTCAGAGAGACGGATAATTTTTCGCTTATGAATATTCCAGCCGCATTTCTTGTTATAACAGGAATCCGTTGCAGGCTATCTGAGTAGAGTCTGCTTTGAAGATCCAGAGAAGAAACGATTTCAAATGAATTGTAGCTTGCAGATATGATCTTTGTCGCAGACCGGGTTTCCCCATTTAAATCTGTTACAGTCGTTTCTATAAGGTAAGAATATATCGCACCAGACCTCCTGCTGATCGATGGATCTGAAATTGCAGGAAAAATAACACTAAATTTTCCACCTACATCTGTTTGCGATACACCATGAGCAATTTCTATAGAAGAGTTAGAAGGATAATTGCTAAACAACCAGGGATAAGGTATACGGGACTCTCTTATCACATTCCAGGTAAGTTTTGCCCCGCCTACTGAATTACCTGAATAAGCTTTTGCGGAACCATTTATTATTATCGTATCACCTATGGCATAAGGCGTTCGAACTGAATCAAATTCGACATAAAATGCAGGGCGTTTATATTCTTCAACCGAAAATTCTTTGTCCTCAATCGTTTCACGGTCATACAATTTGAATTTCCCATTCAAAAGATTTAGAGGCAGATGAAAGCTACCATAGATGGAGCCAAAATCATTTGATTTTAAAATAACAGAATCAATCATCTGATCATTCACATCCTTTAGAAATATGGTCGTTTTTTTTCCTGTTACGGGTTTATATTTCCTCGTTTTGAAATCTTTTGTAACCAATATGCCTTTGAAAAAAACTATCTGGCCTGGTCTGTAAATCGACCGGTCTGTATAAAGATTGTCCTTCAGGTGATCCTCTTCGAACTCTTTGCTGCCATCAGATTCATCATCTTCGTCATCATTGCTCCTACCTGACCGATAACTAATGTATTGATCTGAGGAGAAAAAATCGTTGCCCAATGAAAATTCCAATTTTATCGAACTGGCATCCCGTTGCCTATCGCTTAATGCCAATTTGAAGTGACCATTTAAATCTGAAAAATATGAATTTGACTGTATATTTGAATAAACAGCTTCGTTGTTCCTGCGAACGAATGATTTTATTTTTACACTCTTTAATGGATGGCCGGAATCTCGGTCTACAACAAAATAGTCGAACCCATTTCTAACAAAAGAGATTGAGGAACAATAAAATATGACCGCGGACATAATAGATTTGTCATTAAATGCCGAATCCGAACTGGTAAGCAAAACATATTGCCCTGCAGGAAGCCTGTCTATTTTTATTTCTACTAGATGTTGCTGATAATCTTTTGTATCGGGAATCTTTTGCTGAAAAGTTTTGCCAGCTGGCATATGTGTCAATCTTTGCCAATATTTTGCATAAGGACCAGTTTGGTCCAAGGACTTTCTGGTCGCATCATCTATCTTTATAATCCGCCCGAAAAGATTATTGATGCTTCTAAAAGTTACCAGGGCTCTAAACGGCTGTTCAGGAATATTTATTCCTTCTATAGTAAGATTAAAATACCTGTGGTTGATATCTTTTAATAAGTCAATGCAATTAGATTTCCCCTCGCTAGATTCGGGATAATTTACTGCCTGATCACATGAAACAATTGCTTTTAAGTAATCAAACCTGTGGGATGTGTCTTTCAGAGGCTCATAAGTAGAAGCTTGATTTGCCCACCATTTTGCCTGCAAATACCATGATTGAGTACTGGCCGAAAGCGATGGAAATTGCCTGGTAATCCGACCCAGGGCATTTAAATACAAAGAATCTTTCTCCTGCATTTGTGCAGTAAGATAAACATATTGAATACGACTGATGTCTGCGTCGATCCATGCATCGAGGCGGACATCTTTTGCATGAAACCGAAGTAGTTGCTGATATAACCTCAATACTATCAATCGGTTTGACAGGCTGTCTTTATATTCAATACCATAATGCATAAAAAAAAGACCTTCTGAAAATAAATCCGGATTCTCCCACAATTGATTGTCATTCGATGTCGATTCCAGGTTATTTACCTTGAAATAATCCAAAGCCCGCCAGGCCAGCAGATCGTATAATGTTGGACGCAACTCCCTGGAATTACCAGTAATCAATACTTCATTAAAATTGTCTAGTGCTGTTTTCTTTAACAATTCCGGATCGTTCAGTGAAGACAGATATAAATTTGTAATCTTACGGGAGAGCCGGCTGACAGTCCAGGTAGTTATATCAGAAGAAGTGTCAGAGATAATCATGGTTCTGTTTCCAAGCTGATAACGGTGTCCCTGCAAATACTGGAAAAACACTTCCGCTTCAATGCTTTTTAATAGAGCAGCAACTCTTGGAGGAGCAGAAAGGATTTCGGCTTGCAGTGCCTTTATTTCATCGTTTATCTTTTGTTCATTTGATTCCTGCAGATGATTCTTATATATAATTGCTTTTACCCATTGCGCTTCCTGTTTATCTTTTTTTGCTGCGGCATTTACTTTATTTACTTCGGCCAGTGCGGATTTAGGAAGGTTTTTCTTATTCATCAGGGAATCGATGAGTTTCCATTCCTGCTCATAAAGAAAACCCGTCTGTCCGAAAAATACAAGATAACTGAGCAGTGTAACCGAAGTAAGAAAAATAGACTTTAGAATCATATCCGTTGCGTTTGGCATTAGGCGTTAGGCGTTAAGCTTTCAGCCCTAAGATGCATATTCCTGAAAATTACACACCCTTTAACGTAGTTATAACGATCCCAAGTTAAACAATCGCGACGTCCAACCCTCTTAGAACCAACAAGCATTTATTCACCTTAAAAATGTTTTATGAAAACGAAGATTCCCATCCTGATCGCTGCCGGGTTATTTTTTGCTACTGTTACAAAAGCACAATTTGGCGCACCCTGTCCCGATAGTCGGGTAATAATCCAGGCCCATATCGGTTTTCCTGTTCCGGTGCCAGTTGTTTATAATTACGATTACTATCATACACCGCGAGTACGTTATGATGACCGCAGAGATGTCGACTACGGCCGTTACGATGATCGCAGGGATTGGAGAGCAGAACAGTATGAACGTTACTGTCGTGAAAACAGGGGCCACAGAATGAGCCGGGAAGAATTCTATCGTGACCATTGTGATTACAGAGCCAATCCTCATTATGCTCCGAGGAAAGAAGTTGAGTACAGGAGATACTGAAAAAGCTCAAAGCTGAAAGCGTAAAGCTTAAGGCCAATGAAATAATAAAAGTCCTTCTGAATAAAGAAGGACTTTTTAATGTAATTGCAGATCAGAGATCTCCGGTGTAGTGCCTTAAGCTTTACGCATTAAGCTTTAAGCTTTTTAAAACTTTGGCCATGGTCGCACCGATGTCCGCAGGGGATTGCACCACTTCGATTCCACATTCGGCCATGATTTTCATTTTAGCAGCTGCCGTATCATCGGCTCCTCCGATGATGGCTCCCGCATGACCCATCCGACGGCCGGGAGGTGCGGTTTGTCCGGCTATAAATCCAACAACAGGTTTACGGTTATTGGCCTTGATCCACCGGGCTGCTTCAGCTTCCATACTACCACCGATTTCTCCAATCATCACGATGCCTTCCGTTTCGGGATCATTCATGAGTAATTCAACGGCTTCTTTGGTAGGCGTTCCGATGATCGGATCACCGCCAATACCAATGGCAGTGGATACGCCCAGTCCGGCTTTCGCAACCTGGTCTGCTGCTTCATAGGTAAGCGTTCCGGATTTGGAAACGATACCGATCTTTCCTTTCTTAAATACAAAACCAGGCATGATACCCACTTTGCATTCATCGGAAGTTATAACCCCCGGACAATTGGGTCCGATTAAGCGCGTACTGGTGCCAGTTAAATAATGTTTTGCTTTGACCATATCCTGCACCGGGATTCCTTCAGTAATACAAATCACCAAAGCAATTCCGGCTTCCGCTGCCTCCATAATGGCATCTGCAGCAAAAGCCGGAGGCACAAAAATAATGGAGACATTGGCACCCGTCGTTTTCACCGCATCTGCCACAGTATTGAAAACGGGGCGGTCGAGATGTTTGGTTCCCCCCTTACCTGGCGTAACGCCACCCACGACCTGGGTTCCATATTCAATCATTTGGGAAGCATGAAAGCTGCCTTCCGTTCCTGTAAATCCCTGAACGATGATTTTTGAATTCTTATTTACTAAGACTGCCATTGTTATTGATTAGTTGGTTTTTTCGCGTATCAAAATTAGTTATTTCAGTAAATCATCCATGTTCCGGTTATTATCAATTTTTCCCTTCATTTCCAGCATTCGCATATCCTTGGCATCCTGCAGGAATTCAGAAGCAAAAATGAAATCGTTCAGTTTTTTATTCTTACTGAAGATAATTTCCTTATTGGACCCTTCCCATTCTTTCAGGCCCTCATACATATAAATAATATGATCCCCCGTTTCCATCACGCTGTTCATATCGTGCGTATTCACTACGGTCGTAATATTGTACTCGGTGGTAATTTCCTTGATCAGCTTATCAATCAGGATGGACGTGAGCGGATCTAATCCTGAATTGGGTTCATCACAGAAAAGGTATTTTGGGTTCAGAACGATTGCCCTGGCGATGCCTACGCGCTTTTTCATGCCTCCGGATATTTCTGCCGGGAATTTTTTATTCACGTCCTTCATATTCACCCGCTCCAGCACTTCGTTTACGCGTTTAAGTTTGTCGGAAAAATTATCTTTCGTGAACATATCAAGCGGAAACATAATATTCTGTTCAACCGTCATACTGTCGAACAGAGCAGATCCCTGAAAAAGCATGCCGATCTGTCTGCGCAGGACCTTTCTTTGCTCCTCGTCCATCTCCGTAAAATTCTTACCGTCATAACTGATCTCTCCTGAATCCGGTTCAAAAAGACCAACCAGGCATTTCATCAGAACCGTTTTCCCGCTTCCGCTGGAGCCGATGATGAGGTTACATTTGCCCGGTTCAAATATGGCGCTTACCCCGCTAATGACCGGTTTGCCGTCGAAACCTTTTTTTAAATCCTTTATTTCAATCATGCATTCCGGTTATAAGAGTAGGGCTGAAAGTATATAATCGGCCAACAGGATCAATACGCAACTCACTACTACTGATTTTGTGCTGGCCCTTCCGATTTCCAGCGCCCCTCCGTTTACATAATAACCATAAAACGAAGAGATGCTGGAAATGATGAAAGCGAAAGTGTATGATTTTGCCAGTGCAAAAAAAACATTGTAAGGTTTAAAATATTGAAACAGTCCTTTATCAAATTGTGAAGCAGATACGATACCTGTTGCCACGGCTGCCAGTTTCCCACCCAATATACCCAGTACAGCAGAAATGATGACCAGCATCGGGATCGTAAGCAGGGCGGCCAGGATTTTGGGCAGGATCAGATAAGTGCGGGTATTAATCCCCATAATTTCCAGGGCATCAATTTGTTCACTAACGCGCATATTTCCCAGTTCTCCGGCGATCTTACTTCCGACCACACCTGCCAGTACAATACAAACCAGGGTAGGCGAAAATTCAAGGATCACGGTATCCCGAACAATCTGAGCGATAGTGGAAAGTGGTATCAGCGGACTGACCAGCTGATAGGCTGTCTGCAACGCCGAAACCGCACCCATAAATACAGAGATGATGACCACTATCCCCAGCGACCGGATACCGATTTCGACGCATTGGTGCATGAATTCCTTCCAGTACATTTTCATGTTTTCGGGCTTCGAAAACATTTCCCTAATCATCAATATATATCGCCCGAGCTCGGTAAAAATATTCATGTTAATTCCTGCGATGAAAGTACGGTTTATTTTTTTGTTCTTTTCCACCAGTGCGACCTTCGCATGTCATCTTCCGGAGTCTGTGGACATTTGGTTTGGGCATCAATAACGGCAACGAGCGCCATATTATAAATATTTCTTACGGAACTACCCAGTTGAAGAACATGCACCGGTTTTTTCATTCCCAATAAGATAGGCCCTATCGCATCCGCAGCTCCCAGCTCTTTTAAAATATTATAAGCAATATTACCTGCCGCGAGGTTGGGAAAGATCAGGGTATTCACTTCCTGATCCACCAGGCTGCTGAAGGGATAATTCTCCCGGAGAATTTCATTATTCAATGCGATGCTTGCCTGCATTTCACCATCCACTAACAGATCAGGATCTTTTTGTTTTACAATTTCCGTAGCCCTCGCGACCAGTCTTGCTTCAGGAGAATTACTGGTTCCAAAATTAGAATAACTGAGCATGGCAATACGCGGAACCAGACCAAAATGCCTGACCTCTTTAGCAGCCAGTAAAGTAATATCAGCCAGCTCTTCCGAGGTGGGATTAAAATTCACGGTAGTATCTGCCAGGAATAGGGGACCTTTTTTTGTGAGCATCAGGTACATTCCGGCAATTTTTTTCACGCCTTCTTCCGTACCTATGATTTCAATGGCCGGACGAATTGTATCGGGATAATTTTTTGTCAGTCCGGAAATCATTGCGTCCGCTTCACCAGTTTCAACCATCATGCATCCAAAATAATTCCGGTCGCGGATAATCTTGGCGGATTCATATTTATTAAATCCCCTTCTCTTCCTTTTCTCAAAAAATAAATCGGTATAACGCTTCCGTCGTTCGTCTTGTTCCTCACTGCGCGGATCAACTATTGGAAATTCCTCAATTTCTATTCTATTGGCCGCGGCCGTAGCCCGGATTCTTTCTTTATTGCCCAGCAGGATTGGGTAAGCCACCCCTTCGTCAAATAAAAGTTGTGCAACTTTTAGTATTTTGATATTGTCTGCCTCAGCAAATACCAATCGTCTTGGATCACTTCTTGCTTTGGCACCCAATGCACGGATCAGTTGATTGTCGAGACCCAGGCGCTTGTTGAGTTCGATAGCATACGTTTCCCAATTCTCAATTTTTATCTGGGCAACATTACTTTCAATAGCGGCTTTAGCTACAGCAGGAGCAACTGTTGAAAGGAGTCTTGGATCGAAAGGTTTTGGTATAATATACCGCGGGCCAAAACTGATTGTTTTTTCATTGTACGCCATATTCACAATATCCGGTACCGGTGTCTTGGCAAGGTCCGCCAAAGCATGGACGGCGGCGAGTTTCATGGTTTCATTGATCTGAGTTGCACGCACGTCGAGGGCTCCGCGAAAGATAAAAGGAAATCCAAGTACATTATTCACCTGGTTGGGATAATCACTGCGGCCCGTCGCCATGATCAGATCGTCACGTACTGCCGTTGCTTCTTCGTAAGTAATTTCAGGATCCGGGTTGGCCATAGCAAAAACTATGGGTTTTTTTGCCATGCTCTTCACCATTTCAGGTGTTACTGTGTTGCCTACACTCAGACCAACAAATACATCCGCATCCAGCATCGCCTTGTCCAGAGTAATATCTGATCTGTCAATAGCAAAAAGCGAACGATCCTCTTCCAGGTCCGGTCGACCCTTATGCAGTACGCCCTCCTTATCAAAAACTATAAAGTTTTCCGGTTTCGCACCGAGCGCTACATAAAGTTTACTGCAGGCCATCGCAGCAGCACCCGCTCCATTTATTACAAACCTGACTTTTTCAATTTTTTTCTTTTGAAGTTCCAGGGCATTGATAAGAGCCGCACTACTGATAATCGCTGTTCCATGCTGATCATCGTGCATCACAGGAATTTTCAGCGAAGCGCGGAGTTGCCTTTCAATGTAAAAACATTCCGGTGCCTTAATGTCTTCCAGGTTGATGCCACCAAATGTGGGTTCCAGTGATTTGACGATCTGTACAAATTTCTCGGGATCTGTTTCATTGATTTCAATATCAAACACATCAATGTCTGCAAATACCTTGAACAAAACGCCCTTCCCTTCCATCACGGGCTTGGAAGCTTCAGGCCCGATATTTCCGAGACCAAGCACCGCCGTACCATTCGTGATAACAGCCACCAGGTTTCCTTTGGCTGTATACTTATAAACCTCTTCTTTATTCAGGGCGATTTCCTTACAGGGTTCAGCAACACCAGGCGAATAAGCCATTGAGAGATCCCTTTGAGTTTTTGCTTCCTTGGTGGGGACCACTTCAATCTTACCCGGTTTCCCTTTTGAATGGTATTCGAGAGCCTCTTCCCTTCTAAGTTGCTTTTTTTGCATAATGTTTATTGGGGCATGTTTTGATGATCGTGAATACTGGCGCCGAGCCAGGCCATCATTCCCATACCTTTTTCAATGGCAGATTCGTCAATATTAAAAGTCGGTGTATGTACACCGGAAATAATTCCCATGGCAACATTCATAACGCCTATCCGGTAAAAACAGCCCGGAATTTCCTGTGTATAGTACCCGAAATCTTCAGCACCCATGCGCAGTTCCGTTTCCTGCACATTTTCTTTCCCAATATATTCCTCGGCTTTCTTGCGCGCGATGGGATACAATATTTCATCGTTATTCACCACCGGGTATCCCACGTCCACGACAACATCTATTTCGGCACCCGTGGCCTGTGCAATTCCCTTGCAGATCTGGTGAATCAGTTTATGCGCCTGGAAACGCCAGGTTTCATCCATAGAGCGGAATGTTCCCATGAGTTTTACTTCGGAGGGAATCACATTCGTTGTAAATCCTCCCTGGAATGAACTGATGGTTAGAACAGAAGGTGTGAAAGGGTTTTTATTTCTGCTAATCACTGTTTGCAATGCAACCACGATTTGAGATGCAACGAGTATGGTATCTACCGTGAGGTGTGGTGAGGCAGCATGGCCGCCTTTGCCCCTGACCGTTATAAAAATTTCATCGGCGCTTGCCATGGAAGGTCCTGCCCGAAAACTAAACTTACCGGTTTCCAGGCCGGGGTGGACATGCAATCCGAAAATAGCTTCAGGCTGGGGATTGTGCAGAACACCCTCCTTAATAAGCAGGCTGGCACCTCCCGGATTTCTTTCTTCTCCAGGCTGAAAGATGAGTTTTATAGTTCCCTCCCATTCTGATTTGAGCTCCTGTAAAATCTTCGAAGCTCCCAGTAAAATACTTGTATGCGCGTCGTGACCGCAGGCGTGCATGACACCATCGATCTTAGATTTATAGGGAACTACATTTTCCTCTTTGATCGGAAGGGCATCCATATCCGCTCTGAGAGCAATCACTCTTTTAGATGGATTTTTCCCCTCAATCATGCCGACCACTCCGGTAGTTGCTTTTATTTCAAAGGGGATACCCAGGCCCTTTAATTTTTCCTGTATTAACGCCGAGGTCTGGAACTCCTTATAACTCAATTCAGGATGTGCGTGCAGATGCCGCCGGATATCAATGGTCTCAGGGGCATATTGTTTTGCCAGTTGACGTATCTTTTCTTTCAGCATATTCAAAAATTAGTCGGGCTTCACTTCTATGATGTCATGAACCAGATAAACGCCCGATGGAAAATCCTGTGTCAGTTTTTGCATATAGGGCTCAGCTTCTTCAGGCGTTTTGAAATTTCCCACGTTCAATTTATAATTGGGAGGCTGATATATAAGATAGGGCTTTAATTCAGGATAAATCTGGTAGATTTTTGTTTTAATGGCAAAAACCTGGTTGCGGTCATTTGACTTGGCAACCTGGATCCGGTAACCGGGAATGTTCCTTCGGCTATCCCTGGTCGTGATTTCATTTATCTGAATTTGTTTTTTTATCAGGGAATCTACCCGGGGATCCCGGTTTATTTCAGCGTCCTGCGCATAGGTTACACCGTTAAGGACAAAAAAAACTCCAATCAAAAAATATTTCATTTTCATTTACTCTTTAAACTAAGATTGTTTTCTTCTTCCACGATCTGCAGGCTGGCACTGCAACCCAGCCGGTCAGCGCCTGCATCAATCAGATCCTTTGCAAACGGATAGTGACGAATTCCGCCGGAGGCCTTGATCTTTATGTTTGCAGGAAGTTCGGATCGCATCAGCCGCACATCCGCAACGGAGGCACCTTTTTCAGCATATCCTGTAGATGTCTTCATAAAATCAATTCCCATTTTTCCATACAAATGGCAGCACCGGATCAGCTCTTCTTTTGATAACATCCCACTTTCAACAATTACTTTTACGACCTTTTCTTTTTCATGGATGCAGGCGATCTGCTGTTGCATTTCTTTTTCAAGGTAAGACCAGTCCCCGTTTTTAAGGGCAATTAAATTAATAACGGTATCCAATTCATCAGCACCGTCCTGAATGGCAGTTTTTATTTCAGTTAATTTTGAGTCAAGAGAAGAGTAACCCAAGGGAAACCCAATTACGGTAGCAGTTTTTACCGGGCTTCCCTTTAAGGCGTCTGCGGCCTGTTTCACCACAAAGGGTGGAACACAAACTGCTGCGAATCCAAATTCGATGGCTTCCCTGCACAGTTTAACTATATCAGCCGAATTACAGGTGGCTTTTAGCAGGGTATGATCTATATAAGAAGCAACCGGAATTGTCATGGTCAGCATAAAAGGCGAATTTAATCCTTTTAAGCTTAAAGCTTAAAGCCCAAGGCTTAAAACCAATACTAGCTTAACGCTTAAAGCCTAACGCCTAAAACTAATATAGAGGTGTGAAAGTTTAGAGATTCCCTTTTATTATTACAATCCAGAATGGATATCTTGCTTTTTGTATATCAGTTTTAGGCGTTAGGCGTTAGGCGTTAGGCGTTAGGCGTTAGGCGTTAGGCGTTAGGCTTTAAGCTTAAGGCCTTTTTTCCTGAAATATCGAAATAACATAATCGCTGCGAATAAGAATACGCCGAATACAAGGAGGTCTGTCCGGATCATGGAAGATTTCTTTTCATCTTTTTGCCGGAGACGTTTCTCTGAGTCCTTTATGTAAAATGCCAGTCCCGGAAAATGTTTGTTCAGTTCTTTTACCTCCTTGAACTTATTCAAGGCATCGCTATAAAATTCGTGATCATAAAAAACCACGGCATCGCCAAAAATCCGGGAAGTTTCGCTACGGCGGGCCATAACCCCTGCACTATCGAGATATTCCTGAAGAATCGAAACCGGAATGGCAAAGTTCAAACCTGCAGCCAGACCACCACTGTTTTCGATACTGCCGAAAGTAGTTAGCCCAACCACTTCTCCTTTTTCATTACAGACCGGTCCGCCGCTGCTACCCCGGTTGATATTTGCATCCATTTGGATCAGGGGCCATCCGGCAACGGATTTCTTGAGCGCACTTACAATCCCTGTTGTCAGTGTTGGTTCGATAGCCGATTCAGTGGCCACATAATTATTATTGGTCACCGGACCGGGAAAACCATATACAAATAATTGCTCGCCTACTTTGGGCAATTCATCTTCTGCAATTTTCAAAGTAGGCAGGGTGCTGTCGCCGTCCATCTTGAGGATTGCAATATCCTTACCCGGCATGGGCTGTCCCTTAATAATTACATGGGCAGATTTTTTTATGGAGCCCGTTGTCCCATTTTCGGCATCCACGCTGTATTCAATAAAAATATCTTTTTTCAGGTCATATAATGCCATGGAAAACAAACGCGCATATACGGAAGCGTAAGTATTTTCTAAAATTGACTTTTGCTGTTCGGAGAACCGGGTGGCCCAGGCATTTTCCAAGGCTGATATATTTGCTTCTGTGATCTGCTGGAAGGCAGAAAGAAAAAACTGCCTGCGAATAAAAGCGTTGTCCCGGTCAATCAGGTGGCAATTGGTAGCCACATAACCATCTTCTGTTACCAGGAATCCGGTACCGCTGGAAGTAATTTCTTCCGGTTCCTTAATATAATCCAATGAGGCTTTAAAAAACCGGCTGGGATGATTGTTGATTTCACGAAGTACAATATCCAGCTTCTGTTCGGCTGTGTAAATAATACCACTGCTGTCGGCTTTTTGAATTGAATCCACCAGTTGATTAAAATGGCGGGAATCCAGCTGCATCTTATTCACATAGACGTCCGCTGAGAAAACCGTGCGCACCATCACAACCCCCGGACGATTTACTCCATAATTCTGTACTGCCGTCAGCTGTTGTGCATAGATATTCGACGGTGATGCGGTCAAAAAGATCAGACCGGCAAAAAATGCCCTTAATATCGGGAATGGGTTTTTCATGATAAGGTATTCCACTTATATAAAACCTTAAAAGGGCTAACTTGTTGTTGTTTAAAGGTAAACTTTTTCTATGTCATCTATTCCGGCGCCGCTGGCGGAACGTCTTCGTCCTGAAACACTCGACCAGCTGGTGGGTCAAAAACACCTGACAGGCAAGGGAAGTATCCTCCGAACAGCCCTTGAACAGGGCAAAATGCCATCCCTAATCCTCTGGGGACCCCCGGGAACTGGTAAAACCACCATTGCCAATATCATTGCACATACACTTCATTCGCCTTTTTATACTTTGAGCGCCATCTCTTCCGGAGTGAAGGAAGTGCGGGAAGTAATTGAAGAAGCCCGGCAGCAGGAAAAGGTGATCCTTTTTATAGATGAAATTCATCGTTTTAATAAGGGTCAGCAGGATGCGTTGCTGGGTGCGGTTGAAAAAGGCATCGTTACCCTGATCGGTGCCACCACTGAAAACCCTTCTTTTGAAGTAAACAGTGCCCTGCTCAGCCGTTGTCAGGTATATGTGCTGAAACCCCTGGGCAAAGAGGAACTGATGGACTTGATGCATACTGCCCTGAAGAAGGATCCTGTTCTGAAGAAACGGAAAATCGAACTAAAGGAAACTGAAGCACTCATAAATATCTCCGGAGGGGACGCCCGTAAACTGCTCAATCTGTTGGAATTGGTTACAGATGCCGGAGCCAATACGAATCCGTTGATTATTACGGATGAAATGGTGATGGAAACTGCCCAGCAGCGAATTGCATTATATGATAAAAAGGGAGAGCAGCATTATGATATTATTTCTGCATTTATCAAGTCGATGAGAGGCAGCGATCCCAACGCGGCAGTCTATTGGCTGGCGCGCATGATTGAAGGAGGAGAAGATGTGAAATTCATCGCACGCCGAATGTTGATCCTGGCCAGTGAAGATATTGGCAATGCCAACCCCAATGCCCTTTTACTTGCTAACGCAACTTTTGACGCAGTAAGTAAAATCGGTTATCCCGAATCCCGGATAATTCTTTCGCAGTGTGCCATCTACCTGGCCAGCTCAGCCAAGAGTAACGCATCGTATGTTGCGATCAGTGATGCACTTGCCGTGGTTAAACAAACCGGCGATCTTCCTGTGCCATTGCATATCCGGAATGCACCGACCAAACTGATGAAAAATCTGGATTATTCAAAAGGTTACGAATACAGTCACTCCTATGAAAAAAACTTCTCTCCACAGGAATATCTGCCTTCAGAAATCAGCGGAAAAACATTTTTTGAGCCGGGAAAAAACATCCGGGAAGAAGAACTACGGAAGCATTTGCGCAGCCTCTGGGAGAAAAAATATGGATACTGACGTTGTAGTTTTGAATTCCCACATTTCCACCCTTCCACATTAACCACACTACGATGACCTGGATGCTTAAAAAATTTGACGATCTCACTTCTAAAGAACTTTACTCAATCCTGCAATTAAGAAACGAAGTATTCATTGTCGAACAAAACTGTCCCTACCAGGATCTGGACAACAAAGATTTAAAATCCTGGCACCTGATGGGAATAAAGGATGACAAGCTTCTCGCCTATTCAAGATTGCTCGCTCCCGGAATATCCTATAGTGAATCTTCTATCGGACGCATCGTAAGTTCCCCTTCGGCACGTAAATCAGGCATCGGAAAAAAACTCATGATAGAAAGTATCGACCAAGTCAAAAACCTCTTCAAAACAGAAACCATTCGTATTGGTGCTCAACTTTATCTGAAAAAATTCTACGAATCTTTCGGTTTCATCCAGGATGGAGACATATATTCCGAAGATAATATCCCTCATATCATCATGTTGAGAAAACCAAAATGAAACAGGTTTCCAGTTCTTGGAATTAGTCTCAATAATATAGTTAATCCTAATTACACCATTCAAAGAATATTTCTCGTTCTTATTGGGTAGTGGTTTTTATTTTTGAGAACCAAAATCCAAACCGTCGAAAACTAAATCGATATTCAATGAAAACAGGTTTACACTCCCTACGGAAGTGTTTGTGTTCGCTGGCTATTGCGCTGGCTTTTTATAACTCTTCGTATAGTCAGCTCACCGCAGGTAATTATTTCGAGGCAGGTGTTACAGTGGGTCCCATGGTATTTCTCGGTGACCTCGGTGGCCATTACGGAGTAGGTACAACCTTCCTGAAAGACTACAATATGAATGCAACAAAACTTGCATTCGGCATATATCTCGAAGCACATCCTTCAGAATTGATCGGTGTACGTCTCTCTGCGAATTTCGGAAGTATTGAAGGAGATGATGGATTTGTAGTAAACAAAGGTGGGGAAGAAGTATGGAGGCTTCAAAGAAACCTGAATTTTAAATCGAGTATTACCGAAGCCAATTTATTATTTGAGGTGTCTCCATCGGTCTTGTTTGAGGATCAGCCGACAGACGTTCAAGGCAGACTTAGACCCTATGGTTTAATAGGTGTTGGCGTTTTCCATTTCAATCCAATGGGCCAGTATATTGATCCGAACACTTCACAAACTACCTGGATCTTTCTGCAACCCCTGCATACTGAAGGCGAAGGATTTGTAAGCGGACGGAACAATTATCCACTTACTCAATTGAATATTCCAATGGGCTTCGGACTGAAATATTATGTGAGTCAAAAAGTAAATGTCGGCCTGGAATTACTTTACAGGAAAACTTTTACCGATTATATCGATGACGTGAGTACAACTTTTGTGGATCCCGCTGTATTACAGGCTAACCTGCCAAACGGGTCTAGCCAGATTGCGATAGCGATGGCTAATAAAAGCCCTTTAAATGGTGTGCCTGGAAGTAACTATAATCCGGGAGACAAAAGAGGAAACCCAAATCAAAACGATGCGTATTTCACTCTCGGTCTTAAAGTCGGTGTACGTTTGGGAAGCGATCATTCTTATGACAATTCAACCAGATGCCCTTTGTTGAGGTTCTAAATATATTATGTTGATCCGTACCCTTTTTTCAATTTATGAAAACATTACCCTTGAACATTTACGAAAAATCGATTAAGGCATTATTGCCCCTTGCTTTAATGACGACTACTTTGGTGTCTTATGCAGGTGGTTCATTGCCCGTAACTAATTCGGTAATGATTACAAAGAATCTGAATAGTAAAAAACACAAAGTGAAACTTTTTACGGCTTCAGATTACAAAACACTTTTGTTTACGGTGGATGGCGTAGATGATAAACGATACACGTTGTACGTATTTGATCTGGATGGCAAACTGATTATTCAATCTGTGATCCTTAACCATGAAACTGGCATCCTCTCTGAAATTCCTTCAGGTACTTATCTGTATGAAGTTTTGGCGAACGATACAAAAGTGGAAAATGGTGAACTGAAAGTAAAATAACCCTTAACGCAACCCAATAAGCAGCGGGAGAATTGGTAAAATCAATTATCCGAAGGTTAAGTAAGACCTGATCCGTTCCCT
>Ga0209863_10000419_pt1 | contig 21887 bp, 18 predicted proteins | sample OrgsoiDNA2013046_FD_185796 | JGI IMG/M metagenome (GOLD analysis project Ga0209863, IMG submission 185796) | Permafrost soil microbial communities from the Arctic, to analyse light accelerated degradation of dissolved organic matter (DOM) -... | ecosystem: Environmental > Terrestrial > Soil >...
CCAAGAGCGGAAGGTTGGGTATTGCATCGTAGGCCTCGGGCGGATTGCCTCACACTTCATGCCAGCCATCCTCGCTTCGAAAAAGGCAAAGATCGCTGCTGTCGTGAGCGGGCACCGCGACAAGGCCGAACGCCTCGCAGCGCAGTATGGCATTCCAAAAATCGCGATCTACGACTACAGGAACTACGACGAGATCGCTCGCAACCCAGAGATCGAAGCCATGTATATCGCGCTTCCCAACGGCATGCATGCCGAGTATACGATCCGTGCGGCACGCGCTGGCAAGCACGTTCTGTGCGAGAAGCCCATGGCCACGTCGGTCAGCGACTCGCAGGCCATGATGGACGTCTGCCGCAAGGCGAACAGGAAGCTGATGATTGCGTATCGTTGCCACTATGAACCGACCAATCTGCGTGCCGTGCAGTTGATTCGCGAAGGATCGCTGGGAAAAATCCAGGCAATCGAAAGCGCGTTTGGCTTCAACATCTCGCCGGGCGAGTGGCGGCTCGATAAGAAATTAGCTGGGGGCGGACCACTGATGGATGTGGGAATCTACTGCTTAAATGCCTGCCGTTACCTGACCGGCGAAGAACCGGCCGCGCTTTCCGCGACGTGTTCCGTGATCGATCAAGATGGCAGGTTCAAAGATGTAGAAGAGAATGTTTCCTGGAACATGAAATTTCCCTCTGGCGTCGTCGCCAGTTGCAACACCACCTACGGTGCGCCGATGCAAGGTTTCTACCGTGTGCATGGATCGAAGGGCGTCTTGCAAGTCGACGAGGCATTCAGTTATCAGGGACTTCGCCTGACGGCGAGCATCGAGGGACAAACTGCTATCGACGAGCCCAACAACGAACGCGATCCGGCGCACTTTGTCCGGGAGGCCGATCACTTTGCCGAATGCATTCTCGAAAACAGAGAGCCGAAGTCGGCCGGAGAGGAAGGCATCAAGGATATGAAGCTGCTGATGGAAGTCTACGAATCCTGCAAGAAAAGGCCTGACGCATAGACAGAGACCTGGAATCTACGTGGAACAACGCTTCGACGGACAATTTTTGCTTCCCCAGAGCGGCATTCCGGCGGCGTACTATAACGCAATGGAAACGCCAAGCACTCCCACATCCGGCGGGCAGCCCGAGACCTTCCAGGCCAGTCGCTTTACGAAGGGCAACTTCTTCTTCCCAACCCGACTTGTAGTCAGCTCGCAACGGGTCAGCCGCGTGAAGTCGCGTCTGTTCGGCAGCAATGAAGAGAGCATCGCCATTTCGAAAGTCGCCTCCGTGCATATCTCCACCGGTATGGTCTGGTCCGACATTCGCATCGAGTCCACTGGTGGCACCGACCCCATTACGAGCCACGGCCACCGCAAAGCCGACGCCCAACGTATCCGCGACCTGATCGAGTCCCATCAGGCGGCATTCCGCGGCTAGTAAGCGGGGGAACCGCAATCGACCCCGAGAAGCGGAGCAGTGGGCAAAAGAGTGTCTGCCCTGCATCTGGCTTCGTCATTTAGACTTCCATCGATGCCTTTACCCCAACGCCTTGGCTTGATCGCAGGCAACGGCCGTTTTCCTCTCCTCGTCCTCGACGCCGCACGGGCTCAGGGGTATGAGGTCGTCGTTGCGGCGATTCGTGAAGAAGCTGATCCGCAAATCGAGAGCCGCGGGGCGAATTCCACACACTGGCTGTCGCTCGGAGAACTCTCCAAACTCATCGAGACCTTCCACAAAGAAGGTGTGGCTCGCGCCGTTATGGCGGGACAGGTGAAGCACAAGCAGATATTCTCCAGCATCCGACCCGATTGGCGTCTAGCCAAGCTCCTCCTGAACCTTGCCACACGAAACACAAACGCTCTCCTGGGAGCCGTCGCCAGGGTTCTCGCCGACGAAGGAATCACTCTTGAAAGTTCCACGGCGCTTCTGGAGCCGTTACTCGCCAAACCGGGCGTTTTAACCAATCGCTCCCCGAACGGGTCCGAGTTGAAGAACATAGGCTACGGGCGCGAGGTCGCTCGACATCTGGCCCAGTACGACATCGGCCAGACCGTGGTCATTGCCGAGGCCGCCTGTGTGGCAGTAGAGAGTATGGAAGGAAGTGACGCTACAATTTTGCGTGCTGGAGAGCTGCTTGCCGCGGAAACACGCGGTGCGGTCGCCACCTCAATCTTGAGCCCGGATCTGACGGTCGTGAAAGTGGCCAAGCCGAATCAGGATATGAGATTTGACGTCCCCGTGATTGGGGTGAAAACAATTGACACGATGCGCCGAGCTGGGGCTACCTGCCTGGCGTTGGATGCGGGGAAGTGTTTGCTACTAGACGGAGCGGCTATTCCTGAAATGGCAAATTCTTACAATATTTCTATTGTTGCTGACTAACCACAGACGTGTTCCGGTTTAGAATCGCCTGGTTCCCTTTAGACGATCGAGCGCGATCGCTCCCAAGCGACCTTGGCTGTCTCCTCGAAAACGGCGGGCAATCTGGTGCCACAAGCGCCTCGGCAGCCATTGCTTTGGGCGGCGCTGGCGTACGCAGCCGGAACCGTGGGTAGCTGCTACCTTTGGCGTCCAGCAACGTGGTGGCTTGCAGCAATCATTATTTTCCTACTGGCCGCCGGGTTCTGGAGCCGGAAACGCCCGCATGGCGCACAATTCTTCGTAATGCTTGGAGTGGCCTCCCTGGCGATGTTGGCTGCGCAACTCCCTGCGATTCGGAATGCTCCGTACGAGTTCCCTGCTGAGTCAGATACCGTCGTTGTTGCGCACGTGATTGCAGAGGGCGAAGTAGTTCCTACGTCGAACGGCGGACTGCGTCAGCGGCTCGATGTTGTCGCGGAAGATGTGAACGCCGACGCTGTGAATGGAGAGGTTACGGCGGGGCTGCGGCTGAACTTGTTTCTGCCTAAGAAGCCCGGCAATCGGAGTGACCTGTCCGAAGGAGAAATTATCGGCGCTGGCGCGACTGACCTTGCCGCAACCTTTCCGCAGTTGCACTATGGTGACCGTCTGCGATTCTCCGCGAAGCTGCGACTTCCTCGGAATTACCACAATCCGGGGGCCTTCGATCAGATCTCGTACCTTGCGAGCAAGGGGATCGTAGCCTCCGCTGCCGTCCGGGCGGACCGGATCGAGCGTTTGCCGGGATTTACGGGAAGCCGCGTAGAATTGCTGCGCACACGCGCTCATCGCGGCATCCTGACGATGATTCACAGGCTCTGGCCACCCGAGCAGGCGGCGCTGATTGATGCGATGGTCATTGGCGACGATGCCTTCATCGACGGGGACACCCGCACCGATTTCCAAAGGTCTGGGACCTATCACATTCTGGTTGTCTCGGGGATGAACGTTGGCATCCTGGCGTTCGTCTCATTTTGGCTCTTACGAAAGCTCAAGACCGGGGATTTTGCGGCCAGCGTTTTGACCATGGTGATGGCGATACTCTATGCGATCCTGACGGACATAGGTGCCCCAGTTTGGCGGGCGGTTCTGATGATGGCGGTATATCTCGGAGCGCGATTGTTGTACCGGGAAAGGTCGATGCTCAACGCGCTGGGGGCGGCCGCGTTGATGTTGATGCTGATGGATCCGCGGACCGTTCTGGGGCCCAGTTTTCAACTGACATTCTTATGCGTGCTAGCGATTGCCGCGGCGGGAGTGCCGATCCTAGAGCGAGTTTCGGCGCCATATCGAGCCGGGTTGCGGCTTTTAGAGACGCTCGAATACGATCCCGTACTTCCTGCGCGCGTCGCCCAGTTTCGGCTTGATTTGCGGTTGATACTGGGTCGGTTGCGCCGATTGCCGGGCCAAGCCGTTTCAGAGTGGGCTTTGGTGCGATTTATTGGTGGGTTGCTAGGGGCCTTCGACTTGATCGTGATTTCCGCGCTGATGCAGGTTTCGCTCGCCCTGCCCATGGCTTACTACTTTCACCGCGCCACGATCTTCGGAATTCCGGCAAACATGCTTGTCGTACCGCTGACCGAGATACTGATGCCGGCGGCGGTCATGGCAATTGGACTCGGATGCATTTCCCACTGGCTTGCACTGATACCAGCCGCCGTCTCGAGTTGGGCCCTGGCAGCAATTACGGGCACGGTTCGCGGGCTAGGCGGGCTGCCCCTGGCTGATTTGCGGGTTGCGACTCCGGAAACGTGGGTCTTGATTGCGACATCTGCATCTCTGGCGGCAGGGATGCTCTTGGCTCGGAGGCGGTGGCGCTGGAACGCGATGGGCCTGGCCGCTGGCGTATGCAGTTCGCTGTGGATTGGCTGGGGCCCGGCACATCCCCATGTTCGGCGGGGTGTTCTCGAAGTCACGTCGATCGACGTGGGCGAAGGCGACTCCAGCCTGATCGTTACGCCGGAAGGAAGGACCCTGCTTATCGATGCGGGCAGCCCGACCGGTGGGCCGCATCTTTCGGAATTCGATGTGGGTGAGAACGTGGTGTCGCCCTATTTGTGGTCGCGAGGATTCAATCGAATTGGACGTCGTAGCGCTGACTCATGCGCACTCGGACCATATGGGGGGATGGCGGCAATTCTGAGAAACTTCCGACCGAATAGGCTGTGGGTGAGCGTGATTCCTCCCAATGAAGGACTGGCCCGGTTGCTTGCCGAGGCACGACGGTTAGGGATTCGTGTAGAGCAACATTTTGAGGGCGACGAATTTCCGTTTGGTACTACGGAAATACGAGTGCTGGCTCCATCGCGCGAATGGCGGAGCCTCCGTCCCGCGAACAATGATTCCCTTGTGCTGAAAATCAGCTTTGGCTGGACAGCCGCTTTGATGGAGGGCGATGCTGAAGCGCTCAGTGAGGCTCGCATGGTGCAGGGATCCAGCAGCGGAGTTGCTCAAAGTCGGTCACCACGGCAGCAAGACATCCGCTACGCCGGAGTTCTTGGCGGCGGTGCATCCGCACTATAGCGTGATTTCGGTGGGAGCCGGCAATCCGTTTGGATTGCCGAAGATGGAAGTGCTGCAGCGGCTGGTGAACAGTAACGTGTCTACCTATCGGACTGATATGGATGGGGCTGTGACATTCTTTCTCGACGGGGTGAGGGTGTTTGAGAGTTCTTCAGAGTCGGTCTCTGACCCACTCGCGCGCAGCCGATAATCATCGCCGAGCCGGGCGTTACTTCAGCTCACGCAGCCAAATATTCCGAAAACTGATGGGTTCGCTTGGATCGCCGTGCGCTTGAAGCTTGATGGGTGCGGAATCATACTTCTCGTAAGAAGGCTGGCCCCGATATCGCGTCTCGCCCTTCAACTCGAAATGATTCTGGACGAGCACGCCATTGAAAAATGCCGTGACATAAGCGGAGTTTTTGACCGAGCCGTCCGCATCAAACGTCGGAGCAGTCCATACCACGTCGTAGGTTTGCCACTCCCCGGGCTTGCGAATCGGGTTCGCCAGCGGAATGCCTTGCTTGTAGATTGCGCCTGCCTGTCCATTGACGTAGGTCTTGTTGCCGTAAGAATCCAGAATTTGCAATTCATATCCGGCGTCCCCGGGACCCGTGGAGGCTAGAAACACGCCACTGTTGCCACGTGCCTGGCCGGCGCCAGTAATGTTCTCGGGGACCTTCCACTCGAGGTGGAGCTGGAAGTTTCGAAACGTCCTTTTCGTCTCAATGTTCCCGGCGTTCTTCACCACCGTAAGTATGCCGTTGGCCACCGTCCATTTCGCTGGCGTCTTGTCTTTTTCTTTCTCGGACGCCGACACCCACTCGTCGAGATTCCGCCCGTCGAATAAAACGACGGCGTCCGATGGAGGCGCAGTGTTGTTGACGCCCGGCGTCACAATTTTGGGCACGGGCTCCCACACCTCCGTATCCTCAGGTTTCGCGCCCTCAGCCTGAACCGGTAACTGCTGCGCGAACAGGGGGGTGCCGATAGCAACAACACTGGCGAACGTGAGAACTCTCAAGAGTCGAATGCGCATCGGTTTCCCCGAAGGATACATCTTGCCGCACTTGCCGTGTTGTCGGAGGCAGTGTCGTACCTGACGAAGGCCGTTCGCACCGGCCGTTTCGATCTCACAGTTGCGAGAGCAATCCCGCGATCAACGTTGCCCGCCTTGGTAGTTCCTCAATGACGACATGCTCGTGAGCAGCATGCGCGCCGTCGCCCATTCCCCCGAGTCCATCCAGCGTGGGAACTCCGAGCGCCGCAGTGAAGTTTCCGTCCGAGCCCCCACCCACTGCGGTCTCTTCGAGCTTCCACCCCATGTCGCCGGCGATGGCCTGCGCCTGCTTGAACAGAGCTATCGTTCCTGCCCTCCGTTCCATGGGCGGACGATTCACGCCCCCCGTGACCTCCAACTTACACCTTCGATTGACCGGCTTGAGGGCGCGAAACTTGCGGTCAATTCGGCCGGCGTCGCTGAGCTTTTGAACGCGCACGTCCACGTCAGCGACCGCTTCCGCAGCGATGACGTTGGTGCGCGTTCCCCCACGAATCACTCCCACGTTCACCGTCAGTCCCCTCTTCGGCTCGCCGAACTCCGCCATTCGGACGATCTGGTGTGCCAACTCGACGATGGCACTCTGTCCAGCACCGGGATCGAGTCCCGCGTGCGCCGCGTGCCCCGTAACGCGCACCTTATAGTCTCCCACGCCTTTGCGCGAAGTTTTGAGCGCGCCCCGCAGAGCAGCGGCAGGCTCCAACACCAGGACAGCCTCGCATTGTTTCGCGAGCTTCTCAGTCTTGGCACGAGAACTCTCGCTCCCGACTTCCTCATCCGTCACAAGCCATACGCGCACCGGTCGCGGCAGAACCCCTTGGACGACTTGAAGGGCCTCAATGGCGTGCAGCATCAGGGCAATACCCGACTTCATATCGAATACCCCCGGCCCATAGAGGCGGCCCTTCTCGATCTTGCACGGCATTTTCTTCAACGTGCCGAGTTCGTAGACGGTATCGAAGTGACCCAGCAGCAGAATCGGCATTCGCTTCGCTGAACCAGCTCGACCAGCGAAATCGATCTGTAAGTGGTTCCCGAACCAGACCTGCCTGTCGACGCGAACTACGCCACCGAGCTTTCGGAACCGCCCCGCGAGCCACGCCCCTAGGTGGTCCACCGGAGCCTTGCTGAAACTGGGCGACTCCATTTGCGCCATTTGGCGAATGGTCTCGACCAGCGCATCCCGTCGTTGTTCGAAATAGCGCAGATAGCTAGCAACGGGGAAATTGGTGGTTGGGTCTGTTCTCATCGCGTCTCTTTATCCAGTTTTTCCCAATGATCGTCGCGTACTTCAATGGCGCAGAATCTGCTTTCAGCTCGGGCGGTACAGTATAATCGACCGTTCTGAAGAACCGAGAATGACTGAACCCACGCCAGCCCCTGATGCCACGCTCATGGATATCAATGCCATCATGCGGGTTTTGCCTCATCGATATCCCTTTCTGCTGATCGACCGAATCGTGGAGCACACGCCGAAAGAGCGCATCGTTGCCATCAAGAATGTCACGATGAACGAACCCTTTTTTGCCGGTCATTTTGAGGGATACCCCATCATGCCCGGCGTGCTCGTCGTGGAGGCCATGGCGCAGGCTGGTGGTGTATTACTTATGTCGGCCATCGAGGACCCCGCGAGCAAGCTCCTGTTTTTTGCCGGCATTGAGAAGGCCCGCTTCCGCCAACCGGTCGTTCCCGGAGACCAGTTGCGCATCGAAGTCGACGTCAAGGCCTGGCGCATGTCCGCTGGGCGCATGGAGGGAAAGGCCTTCGTGGGCGGCAAGCGCGTGGCCGAGGCTTTGATCTCCTGTGTCGTGGTGCCCCGTAAACCCGCCCAAAGATCCGCGAACGAGAGCGCATAGGCAGGGCAGAGCGGATTCCATGTCCATCCACTCCACCGCCATCGTCGATCCCAAGGCCCGAGTGCCCGACTCCTGCAACATCGGCCCCTACTGCATCATCGGCCCAAATGTAGAACTTGGGGAAAACTGCCGCCTCGTCTCCCATGTTCACATCGACGGCCGCACCCGCATTGGCAACAACGTCGGCATTTTTCCTTTCACGTCGCTCGGCATGGCTCCGCAGGATATCGGTTATGCCGGAGAACCTACTCGCCTGGAGATCGGCGACGACAACGAGATTCGCGAATTCGTGAGCATCAATCGCGGGACGGTAAAGGGTGGCGGCGTCACTCGCGTCGGGAGCCAAATTCTGGTCATGGCCTACGCGCACATCGCGCACGACTGCCAAATTGGAGATCACGTCATCCTAGCCAATGCAGCCACCTTGGGCGGCCACGTCACGGTGGAGGAATGGGCTGTTGTCGGCGCTCTATGCCCGGTTCATCAGTTCGTCCGCATCGGAGCACACTCCTACATCGGCGGAGGCACCACGATTACCCGCGATGTTCTTCCCTTTTCGAAAACTGCTGCCGCTCGCGATACCCACGCCTACGGCATCAACTCCGTCGGCCTCGAGCGGCGCGGGTTTAGTCCGGATCGCATTCGAAAAATCCACCATGCCTACAAGGTTTTGCTGGCCTCCAGGCTCAATACGAGCCAGGCCCTGGAAAAGCTGAAAGCTGAAGCCGATGCGGGAGACGACGTCGCCATGCTGATCCGGTTCATCGAGGCCTCCGAGCGCGGCGTAATCAAGTAGTTTCGGAGAGGCCATGCAAACCACGGAAGTCGCCATTTTGGGCGGGGGCATTGTCGGGTCCAGCATCGCATATCACCTCACCGCAGCCGGATGCGGTGACATTCTCGTAATAGAACGGGAATCGTCGCAGGGAAAAGGCTCCACCGGCAAAAGCATGGGCGGGGTCCGCGCTCAGTTCTCCACCGCCGTCAATATTCAGATGTCGCTTTACTCAATTCCCTTTTACGCTGCTTTCGAAGATCGGCTCGGGCACCCGTGCGACTACCGTGCGCAGGGGTATCTTTTCTGCGCTACAAGCGATCAACATCTGGCCTATCTTCGAGCGAATCAGGAGAAGCAAATCGGACTGGGGCTGAAAAACGTTCGTATGCTCGGAGCGGACGAAATCGCGGCCCAGTTCCCTGAAATGCGCGCCGACGACATTCTAGGCGGCAGCTTCTGCTCGACTGACGGCTTTGTGGATCCTTACAGCGCCATGATCGGGTTCATGACCGCAGCGACCGAACATGGGGCAAAGATCTGGAAAGGCGCTGCCGTGATTTCGATCCGGCGTAGACAACAATCGTTTGACATTGAAACAACGCAGGGTACTGTTTCCGCCAGGATTGTCGTCAATGCCGCCGGCGCATGGGCCGCCACAGTCGCCAAAATGGTTGCCGTCAATTTGCCCGTCGAGCCGCTGCGCCGCATGCTCGTGCCCACAGAACCGTTTGACCAGTTCCCGCACTCCGCGCCTATGATCATCGACATGTCCAACGGCTTTCATTTCCGGCCTGAGGCACGGGGCTTTCTCCTGGCCTGGAACGACCCCGAAGAAACCCCCGGCTACAAAACCGACTTCGAACCAGCGTTCGTCGAGAAAATCCTGACCCGCGCAGCCGACCGCGTGCCGGTATTTGAGAACCTTGCCGTCAACCCGAAACGCGCTTGGGCTGGACTCTACGAAATGACTCCCGACCACCACCCGATTCTTGGCGAAGTTCCAGAGGTTCCCGGCTTTTTCCTGGCGAACGGCTTTAGCGGCCATGGGGTGATGCACGCGCCCGCAACGGGTAAGATTCTTTCTGACCTGATTCTGAGGGGAAAGACCGAACTCATTGACTCCCGTCTTTTGGACTTGGCCCGTTTTGCCGAAGGACGCACTATCCGCGAAACCGCAATCTTGTAGTGCCCTTCAAGTTCGTCGCGTCTTGAACGACCCCGCCCGGCCGAAAGCCTGCAACTTCGGGCCACGCCAGGTATCCAACCTACAGCTCTGAGGTCTCTATGAATTTCGTTACCAAGCACTCTACCATTGGCAAATTCGCTGTCGTCGCTGCCATTGCAGCCCTGGCCGCAACCTTCACGTGGAACCGTGCGCAGGCCGCCGACACCCCCCGTCTTCCCAATCCCGCCGTCGACGCCCCGCGTGCAACCGCTGGCGACCAGACTGCTGTGTTCTCCGGAGGCTGTTTCTGGGGAATCCAGGCCGTCTTTCAGCACGTCAAAGGTGTCAAGGCCGCCACTTCCGGCTACTCCGGAGGCCCGGCCGCCGCTGCCCATTACGAACTCGTGAGCACAGGCGAAACCGGCCATGCCGAGTCGGTCCAAGTCACTTACGACCCCGCGCAGGTTTCGTATGGCCAGCTCCTTCAGGTTTTTTTCTCGGTTGCGCACGATCCAACCCAACTCAACCGGCAAGGCCCGGACTCCGGCAGCCAATATCGTTCCGCAATTTTCTACGGCAACAGCGAACAGAAACGCATCGCCGAGGCCTACATCGCCCAATTGCAGCAGGCCAAACTTTTCCCCCGGCCGATCGTCACCCAGGTGTCGGCTCTGAAGGCTTTTTATCCCGCCGAGGGCTATCACCAGAACTACGCCACCTTGCATCCGGATGATCCCTACATTGCGTTCAATGACGCGCCCAAGGTCGATCATCTTCGCCAGCAGTTCCCGAGTCTTTACAAGAAGTAATTCTTGGACGCTGACAACCGCTCCCTCTCGGCGTGGCGACGGCCGCGATTCGGTCCAATTAGTCATCCAAGGGACGCAAAAGAGAGTCGATCTGCGCACTCGCCTGGCGGATGATTGCGGGGTCATCGCCGAAACCGGCCAGCCACCGCACATCTGGTTCCCGGCGGAACCACGTCATCTGGCGCTTGGCGTAGTTGCGATGCGATTGTTGCGTTGCTTCCAGGGCTTGCACCCGTGTGAGTTCCCCGCGTAGAAACTGCGCGGCTTGTTTGTAGCCAAGAGAAGAAAGCGCCCAAGGGGAAGGGCCATACTTTTCCAGAAGGTTTTTGGTTTCCTCGATCAGGCCCTGTTCGAACATCTGGCGGCAGCGTTGCTGAATGCGCACGTACAAAGCCTCTCGTTCCGGGTTGAGGCCGATGCGCAAGATACGAAAGCCGGTCAACGGAGCGCGGCCCTCGCTCCAGAGTTGGGTGATGGGAGCCTTGGCTAACAGACAGACTTCGATGGCACGGATGATCTTGGGCGCGTCGTTGGCGTGGATCTTTCCTGCGGCGACCCTGTCAAGACGGTTCAGAATTTTGTGGATATGTGCGGGTCCGCGGGTATCGGCTCGTTCGCGCAGGCGCACTCGAATTTTCTCCGATCGCCGGGGTCCGGCGAACAGGCCCTCGAGCAAGGCTCGCAAATATAAGCCCGTACCTCCAACGACAATTGGCATTTTCTGCCGCGACCGAATTGCCGCCAGCGTTTCCCGTGCGCGTCGCGCGTAATCGCCGGCGGTAACGGTATCGGTGGGGTCGGCGATGTCGACCATATGATGTGGGATGCGGGTTCGTTCAGCGAGTGAAGGCTTGGCGGTACCGATATCGAATTCGCGATACAGCGCAACGGAATCGCAGCCTACGATCTCCCCGGAAAAACGTTCGGCTATCGACAGCGCCAGCGACAGAGAAAGGGAGGTCTTGCCGCTGGCCGTAGGGCCAAGCACGACCACGAGCAGAGGCTCCGCAGTTGCCACTACGGCGTGCTCCTATGGAGAAGATGGAAATAGCGCACCAGGTAGACGATGAGAATTACCGCGGCGATTAAGATCAGGCCGCGGGTCTCCACACGCAGGGCTTGGTTGGAGGCCGCTTCACGGGGCTTATCTTGAGGTCCGGGATCCACTGGCTCATTCTAAACCGCGTTCGCTGACCTGACCGAAGGCTTCGGTGAAGCCGCCTGTCATGATTCGCATGGGGTCCATCGTACGAGCGCACGATGCTACACTGACGCACGATTCGCATGTTGTCTAAACCTATGTCGACTACGCCCCCCGCGTCCGCTGGACGCATTGTCCGTTTCGGAGTCTTCGAGGCCAACCTTGCCATGGGAGAGTTGCGCAAGAACGGGGCGAAGATTCGCCTGCAGGAACAGCCGTTCCAGGTGCTGGCGGTGTTACTCGAGCGGCCCGGAGAAGTGGTAACTCGAGACGATTTGCGCACGAGGTTATGGAACGCCGAGACCTTTGTGGACTTCGATCACAGTTTGAATACGGCAATCAACAAATTGCGCGATGCGTTGGATGACTCTGCTGCCAATCCCAGGTTTGTGGAGACCTTGGCCAAGCGCGGCTACAGGTTTATTGCTCCGGTACGGTTTGACGCTGTGCGCGGAGCCAGCGGGACCGACAATGCTAGCGAGGCACCCTTAACCCAGAGGGCTTTTGGTGATTTGCCGACGGTCAATCGCGCCTGGGTCCGCTCTTTGTTTGCTCTGATACAGATCATGTATCTAGTGTTCTATGTCTTGGCGCTGATTCGCCTGGATGAAGTTGGGATAACGGCGGGCATGAATCTGGCGCCGCTTCGTGCCGACACGATCACTGCGGCGGTTCTGCTGACAGCGGCGGTGGGGATTCCTCTGCGTCTTTATTCGCTTTCTGGTGTTGCCTTTGATCACATGCGGCTGGGCGAGAAGTTTCTCAGAATATTTCCAGGAGTTCTGTTACTGGATTTGCTCTGGGCTTTGGCTCCCTTCCTGATCCTGCACCGAATTGGCGTCGGAGCAGCCGTGGCTGCGACGGCAGCTCTCTTGTATGTGCCGTTCGGTGAACGAGCTTTGATTCGTATGGCCTACTCAGTTCCCCACCAAGGGGGCTAACGACCACACGCGGCAAACGTCTTAAGCCTGTCGGGATGTGGCATCGATACTAGCGCCGGGCTAAAATCAGCGGTTCGGAATTTCTGCACAGCACTTGGGAGCGTGAAATGCGTAGTTTCCTGGTCTTCTTATTTGGTCTGTGGTTGACGGTATCGATGAGCGCGCAGAGTACGGATAGCGCACGCAAACAGCCGGTCTTGGACACCACTTCGATGGATGCGAGCGTCGACCCGTGTACGGATTTCTACGCGTACTCGTGCGGCGGCTGGATGAAGAAGAATCCGATTCCGCCGGACCAGTCGACTTGGGGCGCTTATAACAAGCTGCAGGACGATACCTTGGCCCAGTTACGCGCCCTTCTCGAAAACGCTGCGAAATCTGGCGCAAGCCGGAGGCCCAACGAACAGAAGATTGGCGACTACTACGCGGCCTGTATGGACGAGAACGCGGTGGAAGCCCTGGGCGCGAAACCACTGGCGCCGGCGCTGGCCGAGATCGCGGCGTTGAAGAACAAGCGAGAGTTGGCTGAGTGGGTGGCCGGAGCGCCTACGGTCGCAATTTACTTCTTTCGCTACCATTCCTCACAGGATTTTAAGGACTCGACTCGGCAGATCGCTTGGGTGGATCAGGGAGGGTTGGGGCTACCCGACCGCGATTTCTATTTCAAAGATGACGCCAAGTCGGTCGACCTGCGCAAAGCTTATGTAGCGCATGTGCAGAAGACTCTGGAGCTGCTGGGCGATGCGCCCGAGGCAGCCAGCAAAGAGGCGGCAACCGTGATGCGCATCGAGACTGCGCTCGCGGCCGGAGCGCAAACTCGCGTGTCGCGGCGCGATCCGCATAATCTCGACCACACCATGCGGGTCAGCGAATTGACGGCCACGGCTCCTTCGTTCGACTGGCCCGGTTTCTTCGCCAAGACGGGGACGCCGGGAATTGAAACTCTGAATGTGGCATCCCCGGGGTTCTTTAAGGCTTTGGACAGCGAATTGAAAAAAGAAAGTTTAGCCGACTGGAAGGTTTACCTTCGCTGGCATCTGGCCCGGTCACAGTCGCAGTATCTGGCCTCCGCGTTTTTGAAGGAAGATTTCAATTTCTATGGCAAGACTCTTCAGGGCCTGGAGGAAATTGAACCGCGCTGGAAAAAATGCGTCAACGGAGTGGATGGAGATTTGGGTGAGGCGTTGGGGCAGGTTTACGTGGAAAAATATTTCAGCGCCGATGCCAAACAGCGCGCCTTAAAGATCGTCAAGGAAATTCAGGCCGCTATGGAGAGGGACATCCAGCAGTTGCCTTGGATGAGCGATGCCACCAAGAAAAAGGCTTTCGAAAAATTACATGGCGTAGCCAACAAGATCGGCTACCCCGACAAATGGCGTGACTACGGCAAGCTGCAAATCATTGCCGGGGATTACGCGGGGAACGGTAACCGCGGGACGCGTTTCGAATACGAGCGCGACCTTGGCAAGATCGGGAAGCCGGTCGATCGGGGCGAATGGGATATGACGCCTCCTACAGTCAACGCGTATTACGACGACCAGATGAACAATATTAACTTTCCGGCAGGAGTACTCCAGCCTCCGCTGTTCGACGCCGCCGAGGATGATGCCCCCAACTACGGCGATACCGGTGGCACCATTGGACACGAACTCACCCACGGCTTCGACGACCAGGGCCGCCAGTTCGATGCGACCGGCAATTTGAAGGATTGGTGGACTCCCCAGGATGGGAAGGAATTCGAGAAACGGGCGGCCTGCATTTCGGATCAGTACTCCGGCTACACCATCGTGGATGACATAAAAATCAATGGCAAGCTGACGCTGGGAGAAGATACAGCCGACCTCGGTGGGCTCCTGCTTGCCTATATGGCTTGGAAAGATGCGACGAAAGATCAGAAGTTAGAGCCCCTCGAAGGACTGACGCCGGAACAGCGCTTCTTCGTGGGCTACGGGCAAAGCTGGTGCACGAACGAACGCGATGAGGTCAAGCGCGTTCGAGCGACGACAGACCCGCATTCGCCGGAAAAGTACCGGGCCAACGGCGTCGTCTCGAATATGCCGGAATTCCAGGAGGCATTCCACTGCAAAGCGGGTGCGCCGATGGTAAGGAAGGATCGTTGCCGGGTATGGTAGCAAGCGTGGACTGGATCGAGGGTCCTTAGGGCAGCGCCGCCAGCAATTCCGCGATCGGGGCGTTGTCGCCGAACGTATCATTGGCGTGCGCATAGAGATCCACGTTGCCGGGCCCGAAGATGAAACTGCCTCCCAGTTGAAAGGGGTTTTTGCCGAGCTTGTGCTGGCGATATCCGGCGGCGTTTGCGCGGGTTCGTGCTTGGCGATTTACCAAACTGAATATTGAAAAAATGGAGCCAACGCCGAGATCGATGGTCCTGTAAGCGGTGCGCTCGGTGTCGATGAGCAGCGGAAATGTAATTCCGGTGTCCTGGCGAAAGATGCGGGCATATTCGGTGTCACCGAGGCTTACGGCGGCTATGCGGGCGCCCTTCAGCTGAAATCCTTTTTCACGCTCGCGCAACTGCGCGACATGCTCACGGCAGAATGCTCAACCGTAGTGACGCAGAAACGCCAGCACGCACGGCGAATTGGCCCATAGAGAACCTAGCCGTACTCGCTTCCCATCGGAATCCGGCAGGTCGATTCCGGAGAGCTTGGCGCTGAGAGTGGCTTCCATTGAGAATGCCGAAAAACTAGGGCAACATCGCGCCATTGGGCGGATTGTAAAAGAACGTGAAGCGCAAGAGCAGATAGTCGCCCTTGAAATCCGAGGGCAACGGTGGGAACGGATTCGAACCGTTAATGCCTCCCCAGGCCGCGCGGTCGAGAGCTACATCGTTGGAGCTGCCCGCCAATTGCATGGCGCTTACGCGACCGTCTTTTAGGATGGCAAACTGGATGGCGACTTTGCCTTGCTTGAATAGAGGAGAGCGTGCCGATTCCGGAACAAGGTCGTACCAATTTATCTGCACATCGTGCTTCACACGCGCTAGGTATGGACCAAAGTCCACGCCCATGGTGTCGCTGAGGACATCCAGGCTGCTGGCGGCGCCCCCTTGGCGACCCTGGGTAAAGCTCGTGCCGCCGTCTCCGTAACCACCTCGATTAGTTGCGGCAGCGCGGGCGGCTTGCTCCACAGCCGTACCGGCCGAGACGCTGCCCCCGAACAAAACCTTCGGAGCTTCCGGAGCAGGTTTAACCTCCGCAACCTGCGGCTGAGGCGTCGGATCCGGGCGAGGGGCGCTCGGAGCCTGCAGGCCCGGAGCATTCTGCGCCGCCTGTTGCGGAGGCTGGGGAGTCTGGGCCTGAGCGCCGCGACGGCTAGCTTCGATGATTCTCTTCAACTCGTTTGGATCAAGCGGAGTACTATGGGTTGCGACGCGGTCCTTGTCGGAAATCTTGTCGGTCTGCGGCCTCTTCGTCAGCCTCTGCGTGTCCGAGGGCAACTCGATAAAAGTGGTGTCGCGCTGCTTCATCCAATCTTCGTTCGTGGACAGCGTGTGACGAGCCGGGAAAAACTGGAGGAAGTAGCCGGAATTCCAGAAGAGGGCGCCGATAACAATGTGAACGATGACGGAAATCCAAAAAGCTTCGCGCTGGCGCGACTTGGAAAGCTCATCTTCGAGTTTTATCAATAAGTTAGGGGCGTCGAAGACTTCCGAGTTGCGGTAAGCGTCTTCCCAATGGTTGGGATCGAAAAGCTCTGCTCCGGGGGGTCGCGGCGGTGGGGAAGCTGGCGCTGGGGCCGACGACGGATCAGGTGGCGGGATTTGGGTCGTCGGCATCAGCAAATGGTTCGATCTGCGGTCACGCAGCCCTCCGGGACAAGGCTCGAGCGCAGGATAGAGAGATTCCCTTTATTGTCGCATTATTGCTGGCTTTACGGGTAAGCCCAGAAGGCCGAGCACCCCGGACGGCACCACTTTCGTCACCCAATTTGCCCACAAACTCCTCGAGCGACCGCGGCACAGCACCTACCGGAGGCTTGGCAATTGGATGCGCTGACTATGCTCCTGGATGGCCGAAAGTATGTCCAAGGCCACCGCCAGTGCATTGCGACCCTCCTCAAATGAGACAACAGGCTTGGATCGAGAGCGGACAGCGGCAAGGAAGGATTTGATCTCCGCGCTTAGCGGCTCTTCCACGGCAACGACAGGTTTAGTGACCTGAATCATAGAGTCCGCTTGGCCTGGGACGGGGTTCGTGCCTGAAGGATTGACGGTGAACACCAGGAGGTCCTGGCGTCCGTAGTCGATGGAGAGGTACTGATGCGGCTGGAAGAAGCGGACCTTGCGCACGCGCTCGGTCGAAACCCGGCTGGCGGTAAGGTTGGCTACACAACCGGAGGAGAATTCGAGGCGAACATTGGCAATATCAACTTTGTCGGTTAAGACTGGCAGGCCCACAGCATGGATGTGTTCGACAGGCGAGTTCACGAATGATAGGACGATGTCGATATCGTGGATCATCAGGTCGAGGACAACGTCGACATCGAGCGCGCGAGGAGTGAAAACGCTCATGCGGTGGACTTCGAAAAACAAAGGGTGATTGAGCAGCGGATAGGTGGCGCGGACAGCGGCGTTGAAGCGCTCGAGGTGGCCGACTTGGGCGATACGGTGATGCTGCGCGGCGAGGCTCACCAGTTCATTCGCTTCGGCCAAGGTGGAGGCGATGGGCTTTTCCACCAGCACGTCGATGCCGCCTTCGATCAGAGCTCGGGCCACGCTCAGATGGTCGCGCGTGGGAACAGCAACGGAAGCGGCTTGAATTTCGTTATAGGTGAGCAGTTGCTCCAGAGAACCGAAAGCTCGGGCATTGAACTCGCGGGCGACGGAATCAGCGCGCGCGGCATCGACATCCACAATTGCCGCGAGATGCACGGGCTCGCCTTGTTGTTCCAATTCGTGGTACACGCGAGCATGGTTCCGCCCAAACGCGCCTGCGCCGACTACGGCTACGTCAATGCGGGAAGATGAACTCAGATTTTTAGTCTCCAGAGTATTGGGGATCGGAGGGGTCATTGTCGCAGTTTGAGGAGGAATTGAAAACTGCATGAACAATAACCTTAGGGGAGTGCCAGATGCATCACGGTCTCGAGATGGTAGGTCTGCGGGAAGAGGTCGAGTAGGTGAGTTTCTTCAACGCGATATCCACCTGCGATGAGCACTGCAAGGTCGCGCGCCAGCGTAGCGGGATCACACGAAACGTATGTGATGCGGGGAGCGCGGAGCTCGGGAAGCAGGCGAGAAACTCTGACTCCGAGGCCTGCCCGGGGAGGGTCCACGACGATCAGGTCGGGCCGCAACTTCTTGCCGGCATTTTGCAGGTATATCTGGGCTGTAGAGCGCACGGCTTTCGCATTCGGGGGCAGGTTGCGGCGCAGGTCCCGGAACGATGCAGGCGAGGATTCTACCGCAACAACGCTCTGAAATTGCGCTGCCAACGGCAAGGAAAACAGTCCGCCGCCAGAGTACAGGTCGAGGACCACATTTCCCTTGCGGCCCTGAGTGACGATCTCGGCCAGAACCGGGATGAGATAGCGGTTGCTCTGAAAGAACGCGCCGGCGCTCACTTGATAGCTATGTCCGGAGACGGTATACGTATGAAAGCCGCGTCCAGCCAGAATGCCCGGCTTTTCGTCCTGCAACTCTTCGCCCTGGTGATGGTACTGTCGCTCCGCGAAGAGAGCCACCGTTTCCAGTTGAGGCAGATCAGATTGGAATCGAGCTACGAACGATTCCAAATCGGCTTCGAGCTTCGATATCTCGACGACTCGAAACAGACTCAGTAGAAGTTTGCTGTCATCAGCATTGACAAATAGCTCGACTTCTTGCAAACAGACTGGGACTTGGCCGTTGCGACCCAGCGTCCACAAAGCCGTCATCGCTCTCTGAAGCAGCGGCGAAACGATGGGGCATTTTTCTACGGCCAGAATTTGTTCTGAGCCCATGCGCCGATAGCCCAATTCGAACGCAGGCTCGTGCCGCAGCGCTATTCGTGTGCGGTTACGGTAGTTCCAGGGCTGCGAGGCATGGACCTGAATCTCGACTTCTAATTCCAGTCTGGCCAGGCGGCGCAGGTTTTCGCGCAGAATTTCCGTCTTGATGCGCAATTGCTCAGGATAGGTGGCGTGCTGGTAGTGGCAGCCTCCGCATGAACCGAAGTGCGGGCAGGGCGGCGATACGCGCTCAGCGGAAGGACGTATCACGGCATCCAAATGTCCGCGCGCGAAGCCCGGCTTCTGCTCGATGAGAGTAGCTGAGATCTCCTCGCCCGCAAGCACGTAGGGAATGAAGGCGGCTTTGCCTTTTCCGGATGCATCGGCTGGGAGTCGGGCCAAACCATCGCCGCCGTACACGAGTTTTTCGATGGTCAATTGCATCGATGGTCAATTGGATCCGAGAGTCAATCGCATTTGAACGGATCGTTGGAGCGAAGCAGCTTGTCGCGGTCCCTCTAGCATACCTTGCCCATCCCCTCCGAGAATCCGCCGACTATCCAGACGGATAGAAGCTCAGGAGTCAGATAGCCTCCTGACCGAATGTTTGCCGTGGCATGGCAAGGTACTTCACGCAAATCCTTGTTGATTCGTGTTTTTCCGATTGTTGCCGGGCCGCCCACGATTGGCACGTTGCTTGCTTTCCTAATCGCGTGTGGCAGCGATAACGCGCCAGCCCAGAGTGACAGAAGGAACGAAGGGGGCGCTCTGGCAGACATAAATTTCGCGAGCTTACCGAGCAGGAGCTAATTTCGGGGGGAAGAGGCTTCAGCAAGGTAGTCCCCGCCAGAGACCAAACTGGTTCTCTGGCGGGTTTTTTGTTTTTACATGTAGAAAAGGCTGAGCCGGGGCATGCCGTGCTCTTCGAGCAGCCGCTTGTTGATGAACTGCTTATGCAGTTGTTCGATTTGGGCGGCCGGCATTTTCCGCCGATAGGGAGCGAGTTCGCGGTCGGCGGCGGTGCGCACTTGCAGGAGCAGATTGTCCGACGCGGCGGCGTGGAGTACGGCGAAGAGTTTTTCTTCCAGCACAGTGAGGCGGCGCTCCAGGTCTTCAAGACTGGGGGCTGGAGTTGCCGACAGGCCCTGCGCCAGCTCGCGGAGGACTCGGGCTGTTACGTTGGCGACCGCGCGGGGGGATGCGGTCGGACTTTCGGGCAGCTTGGCGGACTCCAGGCGCTCTGCGTTCTTGAGAAGGAACGCTGCGATCTCGGCGGGGTCCATGCCTTTGGCGGCGGGTGATGAACCCGTACCGACTGCGGCTTCCTTCATATCTTCCGCCGCGGAAAGAACTTCTTGCGAGCAAAAAACGAGTCCGTTGATCTTGCGAGTGCGAGCGGGACGTTTCGCGTAGTGTTCGAACGTGGAATCGATGCCACGGAGAACGGCTTCCAGCGGAATGCCCGCGTCTTTCCAGGTCTCGATCAGCGCCCAGTCGAGCGTCGATAGCAGCAGCGTGGAGCTGCGGCGGAGCTGGAAGCGCTCTTCGATTTCGGTGAAGTAGTTGAAGTAGTTTTCCAAGGATACCTTCTTAACAGCTTAAACCTCACGTTTCAAGCAGTTGCAGATTCCTCCCTTCGGTCGGAATGACAAATTCTCTTTTGGGTAAGGTAGTCGAGGGCCCGGGCTGGCTCCGCTAGTGAACCGGTGCAGGCTTGCGGGGCGCGGCTGGTTTTCCGGCGACTACGCGAGGCGCGGCGTTGCGCTCCCATATGATGCGCAGGCCTTCCAGGGTAAGAAGGTCGTCGACCGTCGCGATGTGTTTGGACGCGGGGCCGATCAACGGGGCGAGGCCTCCGGTGGCGATGACTTTCGTCGTTTCGCCCATTTCTTTGAGCAAATTCTCGAGAATGCCGTCCACCAGGCCGAGGTAGCCGTAGTACAGCCCAGACTGCAGGCTGCCGACCGTGTTGGAGCCGATGACACGAGCCGGTTTACGAATATCGACACGCGGCAGACGAGCGGTACGCTCGAAAAGCGCATCGGCTGAAATTCCAATTCCTGGACAGATGACGCCGCCCATGTACTGAGCTTTCGGCGAGACGCAATCGAACGTGGTGGCGGTGCCAAAATCGACGATGATGCAGGGCGCCCCGTACTTCTCGACCGCGGCGACCGCGTTAACGATCCGATCCGCACCGACTTCGGCCGGATTATCGTAAAGCACGGGCATTCCAGTTTTGACCCCGGGCTCGACGAAGAGCGGCTTCAGGCTGAAATAGCGCTCGCACACGCCGCGCAGGACCGAATCCAGCGGAGGGACTACGGACGAGATCACGATGCCATGCACTTCGCTGACTTCGAGGTGCGCCATGGAGAAGAGGTTGCGGAACAAGACGCCGTATTCGTCGACAGTTTGCGTCTTGCTAGTGGTGACGCGCCAGTTCGCGAGCAGGCGTTCATACTGCGGCGTGGCGTCTCCGCTACTCACGGAGCGCTCGAAAACGCCGAGGACCGTATTGGTGTTGCCTACATCCAGAACTAACAGCATGAAGCCCTCTGGCTCTTGCTACTTGTTACGCCGCACCGTTCCAGAAACGACCGTCCGCAAACCTCTGGGCGTGCGCACCTGTAAGAATCCTTGCACGTCCAAACCTTCGGTGATACCGGTGAAACCTTCTTCGTCTTCAATCCGGACGGCACAGCCGTTCGACCAGGACGAGTACTCCTGAAACCGGTGCAGGATCGACTGGCGCGCCTCGGTTTCCGCGACCAACGCCCGATACTCCCGGTCCAGTGATTTTAGCAAAGCCCCGGCCAGCTCGACGCGAGAGCAAACTGTCCGGGACTCAAGATAAAGAGAAGTGGCCTGGTCCCGGATCTCGTCGGGAAAACACTTGTGGTTCACGTTCACGCCCACGCCCACAACCAAATGGCGAACGCGAGTAGCTTCGGAATGCATTTCGGTAAGGATGCCGCAGAACTTCTTGTTGCCCAGGAGAAGGTCGTTCGGCCACTTCAAATCGGCTTCCAGCCCTGTGACTTCGAGCACAGCCGAGCGTACCGCTAGGGCCGCCGCCAGAGACACGAGCAGAACCTGGGTAGGCGGCAGTTGCGGCCGCAAAAGGACCGAGCAGTAGATGCCGTCCCCCCGAGATGAGTGCCACGTGTGCCCGCCGCGCCCGCGTCCCGCCGTCTGCTCCTCCGTGAGAAAAACGCGCCCTTCCGGAT
>Ga0209863_10000420_pt1 | contig 21842 bp, 19 predicted proteins | sample OrgsoiDNA2013046_FD_185796 | JGI IMG/M metagenome (GOLD analysis project Ga0209863, IMG submission 185796) | Permafrost soil microbial communities from the Arctic, to analyse light accelerated degradation of dissolved organic matter (DOM) -... | ecosystem: Environmental > Terrestrial > Soil >...
CAGGCGTCTGAATATGTTGCCTACGGATGCAACCAACACATATATTTCTGTTGCACAGGGCAATACGTTTACTTCTCTTCCACTCAGACTGTATTACCCGCAATCTGAAACCACTACGAATGATGATAATGTGAAGAAGCAGGGAACCGTTAATCTGTATACTACCAAATTATTCTGGGAACCTTAAACCGGTGAAAATATTTTTGATATATAAATAAAGTAAAATATAAAATATGAAATTTCAGTCTATAAAAGTTCCCTTAATCCTGACCTTATTGTGTGCAGTCGTGCTGACTGGCTGCTTAAAGGACGGATATTTTGATAATGGTACAACGCAGGCCTACAATGGGGGTACCATACAGACGATCAGTTTAGATATTAATGCGCTGAGTGCCCAGAATTATTCTGCTCTTCCGGTCCCCAATATTTTTACAGATACAACCGTTCAGTTTGTGCAGGTTGAACTGGGTGGACCCAATGCAGCGGCACAGGATATCACAGTTACCCTTGATACTTCTTCAGCTATTTTGGACAGTTTCAATAATGTTGTCGATGTAAACGGTGATCCCGCTCCCATCGGCCCCGGCGATCTATTTAATCCCGGAACCATTCAAATCGTAAATCCGGTGGTTGTTATTCCGAAAGGACAGCGGGTTGCATGGCTGCAGATTAAATTCCTGCCACATGACTATATTGGACAGGATGTAGCATTAGGTTTTTTTATTAAAAGTATTTCTCCTTCCGGTTATACCATTGGTGCGAATCAATCTTCCGGTGCAGTGGGAATAGTAATTGAGAATTATCTGGACGGAAAATACATACTCACGGAAAAGACGGTTGGTGGAACGCCATGGAGCGGCGCCGCGGACGGACAAACATTCCAATGGCCTTCTAAAATAATTTATGGAACCATCGGTTCGAATACGAATACAATAAATACGTCTGCAGGAACTGCGCAGGTGGCGTTTACGGCTTCCGGCGGACAGTTGGCTTATGGTTCTCTGGATCCGGCATATACTATTGATCCTGTCACTTTTCAATTAACGAGTGTAGATAATCTCGATGGACCTAATAGCAGAGGAAGGGATTTTGTACCGAATCCTGCTGTTACTGACAGCAGATATGATCCCGCTACAAGAACTCTTTATTTTTCATATGGAGTCATTCAAACCAATCCTCCACGAACCACCATGTGGGTTTATGATACCCTGGTTTATCAGGGTCCAAGATAAATTCAAAGAATATATTACGAGGCCGTCCCGCTTTTAGCGGGACGGCCTTTTTTTTATTTTACATCATGCCTTCGTCTGCAAAACTGAAATATCCGTCATTGCTCACGATAATATGGTCAATCACTTTAATATCAAAAAACCGGGCCGCTTCCCGGATTTTAAGCGTCAGTTCCTCATCTGCTTTACTCGGTTTCAAATTGCCTGAAGGATGATTATGACAAAGGATCAAATTGACCGCATGGGCGTCCAGTGCCTTTTTAAGGATTAACCGGGGATCGGCGACGGTACCTGTAATCCCGCCCTGACTCACCACTTCAAAATGATTTACCCGGTTGGCCTGGTTCAGGAAAATGACTGCAAAAACCTCCCGGCAATGATCCTGCAGCATTACCCGCAGGTAGCCGGCAACCTGGTGGCTGTCGCGGACCACGGGCTTTTCAAGTGCACCCGAATTGTGCCTGCGGCGGCCCAGTTCCAGGGCTGCCAGGATAATGATGGCTTTTACTTTACCTATTCCCTTGATTTTCAAAAGATCGTGAATTTCAAGCCGGCCTAGTTCATTTAAATTATTTTTTACCGTATGCAGTATTTCTTTGGCCAGTTCAACCGCATTTTTCTCACGGGATCCGGGACTGATCAGGATGGAAAGCAATTCAGAGTCCGTCAGGTTGTTCGGAGTTTTACTTAGTAATTTTTCGCGCGGCCGGTCACTTTCAGCCCAGGCCTTGATTGAGTAGTTTTGCGCTTGCATAAGATAATGGTATACACTATTTTTAATCTTTACAATCCCCTGTTTGTGTAGTTTCCTGAAAAGAAACGACCCTGACCGGAAACCTATTGAAAAACTAAAGTAATATCCATGAAGCCTAAATCAACGCTTTCTGCCATCGGTGGCTGGAACTCCTTCTTCTTCTGTGTTGGTATGTATGTTGTCGCATTATTCTTTTCCATTTTTGTCTGCTCTTCGATTTTTTATGTTGTAAACAGCAATAAGGCCAAGGCTTCTTTCGCTGAAAAAGCAACTGTAAAAACGGAACTGGCTTCCATCAAATAGGCTCAACGCTTAACGCCCAACGCTTAACGCCGTTCATATCGGCGATCCCTGTTTTATTGCCCCTTACGTTTTTTCAAATCTTTTCTCAGAAATATACCGGTCAGTGCCTGATGTAGTACCACGATGCACTATCAGATTTACAATTTGCAAATTTCCGCATGGCTTTAAGCCTTAAGCTTTAAGCTTTAGGCCTAAAAGATTATCTTCGTCTCCAACTTAATCTTATGCAGGGAATAGCTAAAATTTTCTCCGGCACGGGTTCCCAATACCTGGCCGAAAAAATAACCCGTCGTTATGGCTGTCCTTCCGGAAAAATAACCATCCAGCATTTTAGTGATGGGGAGATCCAGCCGATTTTCAATGAAAGTGTACGCGGCGATATGGTATTCCTGGTTCAAAGCACATTCGCACCCACAGAAAATCTGATGGAGCTTCTGCTGATGATCGATGCCGCCCGCCGGGCATCGGCTTATAAAGTGGTCCCTGTAATACCTTATTATGGATATGCCCGGCAGGACCGGAAGGATAAACCCCGGGTTGCCATCGGTTCCAAGCTGGTAGCCAACATGTTAGTGGCAGCGGGTGCAGACCGGGTGATCACGATGGACCTGCACGCCCCTCAGATCCAGGGGTATTTCGACATTCCCGTGGATCACCTGGACAGTTCGGCCATTTTTATCCCTTATATAGAGAATTTAAAGCTTGAAAACCTTACCTTTGCGGCCCCTGACGTGGGAAGTGCCAACCGGATCCGGGAAATCGCTTCCTATTTCAATGCCGAAATGGTGATTTGTGATAAACACCGGAAAAGGGCCAATGAAATAGCCAGTATGGTGGTGATCGGGGATGTGGAAGACAGGGACGTGGTGCTGATCGATGATATTTGCGATACGGGCGGAACCCTGGCAAAAGCAGCGGGATTATTAAAGGATAAAGGCGCCAGAAGTATCCGGGCGCTTTGTACACACCCGGTGCTCAGTGGGAATGCATATTCAAATATCGAAAACAGCGTGTTGGAAGAACTGGTTGTTTGTGATACGATTCCGCTCAAACAAAAATGTTCAAAAATAAAAGTGCTGAGTGTAGCCGAACTTTTTGCCATCGCAATCCGGAATGCATTTGAAAACAGGAGTATCACCGGATTGTTCATACACTCACAACTCAGGAATAAGTAGTCTATTTTTTAAATCAAATATAAACATGCAAACAATTACCATCGAAGGACAACTCAGGACCGGACTCGGCAAACAAGCCACCCGCCTCCTCCGCTCTGAGGGAAAAGTGCCCGGTGTAATTTACGGGGGTGCACGCGAACTGAATTTTTCAGCGCCTGTCACGGCTTTCAAAGACCTTGTATACACACCGGATTTTCAACTGGCAGAAATTAAACTGGAAGGAGCCACATATCGCTGTATCCTGAAGGAAATCCAGTTCGACAAAGTAACAGACGACCTCAACCACCTTGATTTTCTGGAACTGGTGGAAGATAAAAAAGTAGTCGCGACCATTCCGCTGAAATTTACCGGCGCTGCCAAAGGTGTAAAGGACGGTGGAAAGCTCATCACGAAGATGAAGGCCCTGAAGGTAAAGACCCTGCCAAAATACCTGCGCGAAAATATTGAAGTGGATCTGACCAACCTCGAACTGAACGGTAACGTTCGTGTGGAAGACGTAAAGGATCCCAATTTTGAAATCCTGAATTCACCGAGAATTCCGGTGGCTTCCGTCGTGCTGACACGTGTACTGAAACAGGAAGAAACAACAACTGTTGCCGGTGCTGCACCTGCCGCTGCTCCTGCTGCCGGCGTTGCGGCTCCTGCTGCAAAAGCGGCTGTTGCAAAACCAGCCGGAAAGAAATAATTCTTTATATTAATAAAGGCTGCCCGATTATTTTGGGCAGCCTTTATTTATTTTAGATAACGCCTGCCGGCAGGCAGGGATGACGGTTGACAGTTGGGAGAAAAAGCATCAGGCGTTCAGCGTTCAGCTTTAAGCGTTCAGCGTTAAACATTACATTTGTCTATGTCTTCTTTTTTGATTGCAGGATTGGGTAATATTGGCTCCGAATATGAAGGAACCCGCCACAATATCGGCTTTGATGTGCTGGATTCACTGGTATCCAAATATGGCGGCTCCTATTCAACAGACCGATTGGCTGCAAAGGCTGAAATCTCCTACCGCGGGAAAACGCTTACCTGCATTAAGCCCACCACCTATATGAACCTGAGCGGGAATGCCGTTCGCTACTGGCTGGAAAAAAAGAAAATTCCACTCGAACGACTGCTCGTGATTACTGATGATATTGCGCTTCCGTTATCAAGATTACGGTTAAGAGGGGAGGGTTCAGATGCGGGACACAATGGTTTGAAAAGCATTTTTGAAGAATTACAAACCGAAAAATATCCCCGCCTCCGCTATGGCGTTGGGAATGGATTTCCCCGTGGCATGCAGGTTGAATATGTATTGGGAAGATGGCGGACAGAAGAAATTCCGCTCATTAAAATAAAAAACGAAAAAGCTGTGCAGATAGTGGAAAGTTTTGTACATATGGGCCTGGAAAGGACCATGAATGATTATAACAAAATAGAGATAACGCTATGATTTGTAATAGGGAATCGTTATTTTAGCAGTCGAATTCCTGACTTTTAAAAAGCCGATGGGCCATCCAGTTTCTATGACAAAAACCGCTGCCTTTCCAGGCCGTCGAATACCTAACAACTTCTATTTAAAACCTTAATCGAATATGAAAATATTCTGCGTTGGCCGTAACTACGTTGCGCATGCTGTTGAACTGAACAATGAGGTGCCGGATGAGCCGGTCATCTTTATGAAACCCAAAAGCGCCCTTCTTCAGGCCCATACCCCTTTCTATTATCCCGAGTTTACGAATGAACTGCATTATGAATGTGAACTCGTGCTCCGTATTTCAAAAAATGGAAAATATATTCAGGACCGGTTTGCTTCCAAATATTATGACGCGCTCAGCGTGGGTATTGATTTTACGGCGAGGGATATTCAGGACGACCTGAAAGCGAAAGGACTTCCATGGGAAAAGGCAAAAGCCTGGGATAATTCTGCCGCAGTTGGAAAATGGATCCCATTTCAGAATGTAAAGAATAAAAAAGATATCAATTTCGGTCTCTATAAAAATAAGGAATTGGTTCAGACAGGAAAGTCAAGTCTCATGCTGCAGAATTTTGACAGCATCGTAGCCTATATTTCAACTTACTTTTCTATTAATATCGGAGATCTCATTTTTACCGGAACACCTGCCGGTGTTGGCGAATGTGTGGTTGGGGATGAACTCGAAGCCTTCATTGAGGAGGAAAGCCTTTTGTCACTCGAAATTAAATAAAGTTTGATAATTCGGGAATTCGGGAATTCGAGAATGAAATGAATTTATTCCCGAATTCCCGAATTCCCGAATTCCCGAATTATTGCAATGACCGACTCCCAGACTTTACTCCGGGCCTTCACACTCATGACAACCGCCCGTGCAATGGCCGCTACCTATGAAAACAACAGGGCCGTCTGCAAATATGTACACTCTGTTTCTTCAGGCCATGAAGCGATCCAGCTGGCAACTGCGTTTCAACTGGAACCCACCGATTTTGTAAGCCCTTATTACCGCGACGAGAGTATTTTACTTGGACTGGGTTTTTCTCCGGAAATCCTTATGCGGCAATTGCTGGCAAAAGGAACCGATATTTTCACCGGAGGGAAAGCCTATTACGCACATCCGAATTTCCGCGGAGAAGATAAACCCACGATCATTCACCAGAGCAGTGCAACCGGTATGCAGGCTATTCCGGCAACAGGTATCGCACAGGGGATTGCTTATTTAGAAAAAACAGTTCGGGATCAAAATCACCCGGTCGTATTATGTTCATTCGGAGATGCCAGCCTGACGGAAGGCGAAGTAAGCGAAGCCTTCCAGGTGGCCGCACTAAAAAAACTGCCCATCATTTATCTCGTACAGGACAATGAATGGGGCATCAGTGTTTCTTCAGAAGAAGCCAGAAGCATGGATGCATTTCACTATGCCGGCGGCTTTAACGGCATGGAAAGAATTAAAATAGACGGGGCCGATTTCGAACAATCCTATAACTGCATGCAGCAGGTTTTTCAATGGGTAAGGAAATACAGGAGACCTTACCTCGTGCAGGCACGGGTTCCCCTGCTCACACATCATACCAGCGGCGTACGAATGGAATCTTACCGCACGGAATTGGATCTTGTCAAACACCGTGCTGCGGATCCGCTGCCACGGATAAAACGTCAACTGCAAAAGCATGGTATTACCCAGGAGTATATGACCGGGATTGAAAGAGATGCTGCCATCCGGGTTGCCGAAGATTTTAAAAAAGCGATCGCTGCTCCTGAACCGGAACCCGGAACAGCCAATGAATATATTTTCGTTCCGACAAATGTCATTACAGAATCGGGGGAAAGAGCGCCTGCGGATGGAAAAAAAATCATGATGGTAGATGCCGTACTTTTTTCACTGCGGGAGATCCTGGAAGATTTTCCGGAAGCGATTTTGTACGGCCAGGATATTGGAAGAAGGCTTGGCGGCGTATTTCGCGAAACAGCCACCCTGGCTGCGCAATTCGGTGACGAACGCGTTTTTAATACCGCGATTCAGGAAGCCTACCTGATCGGATCCACAGCCGGTATGTGCGCAACCGGGTTAAAGCCCATTGTGGAAATTCAGTTTGGAGATTATATCTATCCGGGCTTTAATCAGCTCGTTTCCGAAATTTCAAAATCCTGTTATCTCAGTGGCGGCAAATTCCCCATTCAGACCCTGATCCGTATACCCGTGGGTGCTTACCAGGGCGGGGGCCCTTATCATAGTGCTTCTATTGAAACCACACTTTTGTCAGTCAAAGGATTGAAAATCGTTTATCCTTCCAATGCAGCCGATATGAAAGGGTTGATGAAAGCTGCTTTCCTGGATCCAAACCCCGTGATCATGCTCGAGCACAAGGGCCTTTACTGGAGTAAGGTGCCGGGCACGGAAGAAGCGAAATCGGTTGAGCCTTCCCGTGAGTATGTTATTCCGCTGGGCAAAGCTTCGGTCGTACGCGCCGCTTCTGAATCTGCTGTCCGCCACGGGGAATCCGTAGCCGTGATTACCTATGGAATGGGGGTATACTGGGCACTGGCAGCGGAGAAAAAACTACCCGGTCAATTAGAGATTATTGATTTGCGTTGTTTATTTCCACTCGATGAAGACCTTGTTTATGAAACCGTTCGGCGACACGGTAAATGCCTGGTGCTGACGGAAGAAGCACAGAATAATTCTTTTGCTGAAGCGCTGGCCGGCAGGATTTCCAAAACCTGCTTTACATCGCTGGATGCAGCTGTTGAAGTATTGGGTGCTTTGAATGTGCCGGCGATTCCGATGAATATTATTTTAGAGAATGAAGTACTTCCGAATGCTGCCAAAGTAGAAGCCAGAATAATTTCATTGTTGTCTCAATAATAATGTGAAGATGTGGACATGTGGTAATGTGTTACTAAGTGTCTTTTACCCTGAAAGACGGAGCAACATAATCTTCCGGCAAATGACCCGGGGGAACGGTACTCCTGTTACCATCGCGGATATTACTGTAATGTGAGGACATGATTTCAACACCGGCTTCATTAAATGCATCCTGGATATTCTGGTGAAGCTGGGAATACGTGTATTGCTGCCTGTTAGCTATCCTGGTATAGGCGTTGATCTGATAAACCACATAAAAATCATCTAATCGTTCCTGAAATACAAAAGGAACGGGATCCCTGTCAATCAGTTCGGTCGCCAGGGCGGCTTTTATCAGCAGGTCGTGAATCTGTCTCCAGGGTGCATCATAACCGATGGTTACGGTTGTATGAACAATTAAACCATTTTCAGCTGCTTCGACACTGAAATTGGTTGTATGGCTGTTCATCACCGTGGAATTCGGAATGGAAATAATTTCATGTTTAATAGTCCTGATGCGCGTCACCAGCAGGGATTTCTCAATCACATCTCCGGTCGCATCCCCGATTTTAACCCTATCCCCGATTTTATAGGCACGCATATAAGTAAGTACCAGACCCGCAACAATATTTCCCAGGGCACCCGCTGAGCCAAAAGTAAAAAGCACACCCAAAAAAACGGAAACACCTTTAAAGACCGGTGAATTCGAACCGGGGAGATAGGGGAAAACAACAATCAGCATAAAAGCCAGGATCAGCACACGGATAATCTGAAAAGTCGGATTGGCCCAGTCAACATAAAAGCCGGGAATTTTCAATGACCCCCTTTCAATTTCTGATTTGAAATAATATAGTATCCGCAAAAAGTAGCGGAAAAAAATGACCAGTACTATGATCGTAAATAAATTTGGCAGGTAATCCCAGATGGAAAACAGGATTTTTTTAATCGGATCCAGGAAATAGGATATGAGCTGTCCGGCAAATCCTCCGGTCCAGGGGAAAATCCCAAATAATATGGGTAGTGACAGATAAACCAGTATCAGGATAATCACCCATTTAATCATATTCATTAATGAAAACAAAACCTTCACCTGGCGTTCCGTATCAAGGAATTCATAACCGCGGATTTTTATTCCTTTAATCCGGATTCCTTTCTGGTTCTCTATTTTCTTTTTTATCCATCCGAACAATCTGTTAGTTGAATAAATAATCAGGAAAAGCAGGACGAGTACCAGTAAAGCGAGAAAAACTTCCTTCGTAATGGCCTGCCAGCTATTCTCAGCCTTATAAACCCTGATCGCCTGGGCAATGATCGTTTTATAATCGGCTGAAATTTTTTCCCTCGTTGAATTCATCCAAACCGCATCAAGATCAGAAATACTTATGATCGTTTCGTCTTTGTAGGTGATATCCGTGGTCAGTTCAGAAGGAGTGATCATCAGGGAATCTTCTGTATAATAGTATTCTTCCGCGAGTTTATAAATGCGGTTGGAAACCACTTTTGCGCGTTCCCTGGGTGAGTAGCTGCCAAGTTTCGTAAACAAATAGAACAGCGTATCGCGGGAGATGAAAACGGGGAACCCGTTTACCGTCGACCGCAGGGAATCTATTTTTGATTTCTGGAGGATCCTGCGGAGGGAATCCCGGTTATTTAACTGATCCCGTTCATTGGAGAGTGCCCGTTTTTTAACCTGGTCAGCGGTTCCCAGCAGAAGAATTTCTTTTTTCAGTTGCAAAAGACGGATGGAATCTTCGATCTGCTGGCCTTTTATTATCTGAAATTCTTCAGACTGCCTGGTCAGGATTTCATTTTTTTCCGAGTCGATTTTTTTTTCGGAACCGGGTATTTGTTTTTTTGAATTTGAATCGGATTGTGCGTACAGCGGATTTATTCCGGAAAGGATGAATGACCATGCAATAAAAACGGCAGAAAATATCCGGTTCATTCCCTAAAATAATTGTTATAAAGATCGCTCTTTAGGGTTGATAACTAAAACCTGCCTTCTGATTTCCAATCATCAGATCAAAATTTCCGGGTTCTGTAACGGTTTTCAGACTTGCATTGACAAATGCAAAATCAGCCGGACGCAGTGTAAACGAAACGGTTTGTGTTTCACCTGGTTTCAGGCTGATTTTTTTAAATGCCCGCAAACGCTGCATGTTGGGGGTAGTGCTTGCATATTGCTGATGTGAATATAATTCAACGGTATGGCTGCCTTCCAGCGAACCGGCATTCGTTACGGTAATATTTACAGTAATGGTTCCGGATCCTTTCAACACAGGGGCACTCAGACTGATCGGCCCGTAGGTGAATGTGGTATAACTCAGGCCCCATCCAAAAGGGAAGAGGGGATTATATCCGTCCCAGGTCATATTGGCGTTAAAAACTTCACGGACATCCTCGGTGTGTTTCCGGTCGTAGAGTACAATTTCGCCTGAATATCGGGGGTATGAATAGGGCAGGATGCCTCCCGGGTTATAATCACCAAACAATACGTCGGCAATGGCTTCGGCGGTTTTTTTGCCTGACCAGTAAGCCATCAGGATACCCTGCATAGCGGGTTCGATACTCGTAATTAACCGGGGCCTGCCTTCCGTCAAAACCAGGATCACCGGTTTACCGGTCGCTGCGGCTGTACGGGCAAGGGCCAATTGATTTTCAGGCAGTGTGAGGTCGCTGATATTTCCCGGACTTTCAGCATAAGCATTTTCACCCAGGCATAATACGATTACGTCTGCATCGGCAGCCGCTGCTTTTAATCGGACCGTGTCAAAGTTTTGTTCATTATCAAAACCTTTCACACTGATAACCGTTGATTTTCCTCCTGTTTTTTCTGAAATGGTTTCCCCGATGGTTTTACTGTCGGCCGGATACCATTGTTCCTGATTTCCCTGCCATGTATAGGACCAGCATCCATTCAACGGGGCTATACTGCTGGCCGAAGGTCCGGCGACCAGTACTTTTTTATTTTTTGACAATGGAAGAATATTGTTTTTATTTTTGAGCAGTGTCATGGCTTCGCGGGCAGCCTGGTATGCCACCTGCTGGTATGCCGGTTTGCCAAAATTTTCGAGGGATCCTTTTTCCGGATAGGGGCTGTCAAAAAGTCCCAGGCGGAATTTCAGGATAAGTATCCGGCGAACGGCATCATTGATCCGGCTCACCGGCACTTCCTTTTTCGCCACCGCTTCTTTCAGTAAATCAAAAAATGAATAATCCATCGGAACCATACTCATATCTATGCCGGCATTGATAGCGAATACGACAGCCTGGCGCGGACTGTTGGCCACCAGGTGGCGGGTATGCAAACGGATGATATCTTCCCAGTCGGTCACGATCACACCCTGGAATCCCATTTCATTACGTAATACTTCGGTAAGCAGGTATTTACTGGCATGAACAGGAACCCCGTTGATCTCTCCTGAATTAATCATGATGGTTGCTGCACCCGCTTTAATGGCTTCACGGAACTGGGGCAGGTAATATTCTCTGAGTTCGTTTTCTGGGATATAGGAAGGACTGCGGTCTTTTCCTGTTCTCGCACCGGAATAGGCCAGGTAATGTTTCATACAGGCAGCCACGGCAGTCGGGTTGGTTAAACCATCTGCCTGGTAAGCTTTCACAGCGGTAGCACCCATCGTTTTGCCGATATAAACATCTTCCCCGAATGTTTCGGGAAACCTTGACCAGAGCGGCTGGCGGCCGCAATCCAATACAGGTGCGAATTCCCAGCGAACACCCGACGCTCGTAATTCATTGGCAGTAATATGGGCAGCCTGGTCAACGAGTGCGGGATTCCGGGTAGCGGCCATGGCAATATTTTGTGGGAAAAGGGTGGAATTGAGGGTATAGGTTTGTCCGTGCATACCATCCAGCCCATAGATCACAGGGATTTTCAGTCTGGATTTTTTTGCTTCATCCTGTATTTCAGTTTGTATGGCTCTCCATTTTTCCACAGAAAGCGCGTGGGCGGTCGTATTTAATACAGACCCCACTTTATAATCCAGCACGGCTTTTTTCAATGCAGCCGGATCCAGCGATCCGTCTTCGTTTCCACCACCACCTTTGGCAATCACCCCCAGGGTCACCTGGGTCATTTGTCCGATTTTTTCATCCAGGGTCATTTCGCTGATCAGCTTATCCACTTTCCGGCTGATGTCCGGCGTTTGAGCATCCAGGTTAGTAAGAATGAAAAACAAAGGGAGGGCGGCAAACAATCGTTTAAATAGCATATGCAGTTGTTTTTGAAAGGGACACTAAGATAAACCGAATCAGATAGAACCGGAAGAGATTTTATTATTCCAATACCAGTCGTTTATGCAGATTTTTCAGGGTTATTGAAGGGTCTTCGGAGAGTCCGGGATGCACCCGTGAGCATTGCAGCACCGTACTGCGGGTAGCCGTTAACCAGCGAAAACGGGAACCCATGTCCAGTTTCCCGATGGGACCGCCTTCGGGGCCCCCTTTGCAGATATTACAAAAAGCGGCAAGGTGTTCTTTTATTTCACCCATTTCCAGTGAAGGGGAAAGGGCGAGCAGTCTCGTTTCATCCATGGAAAATAAAGCATCCAGGAATGAAATGGACTGGCAATAGAGTATCACACCCACATTCATGAATTCCTCTCTTTCCACTTTGGGAACCACGCGGATGACCGCATATTCAAAGGCGTGTTGCGATGGCATGTTGTGCTTCTTTTATAAAAATTTTTGACGAAGCCAGCCGGATCTCCAGAAAACGGAAATACATGTCTCTTGTCTCCGCAGCCTGCTGGCTGTTTTCTCCGAGCCATTCATCCGGAATCCAATGAACAATCCCTTTCAGTTTTTCAGAGGTCAGTATCGCCTGAAAACGTTTATCCACTTCCTCCAGCCTGGATGCATAAGGCAACAACACATGATTCTTTACCTGTACAAAAGGAGTTTCTGCCTTTTTCTCCCAATTTTCCGGCGCATAATGAAAATACAGGGAGGCCCCATGATCGATTAACCAGATCTCTTTATTCCAGACCAGCATATTGGTGTTGTTGGAAGTGCGGTCCACATTCGTGAGCAAACAATCCAGCCACACAATGGCAGAAGCCAGTTCAGGATCCACCCGGGTTACCAGGGGATCAAAACTAATGGCGCCCGAAAGGTAATGAAGGCCCAGATTAAGGCCCACACTGGCTTTGAGCAGGTCCTGAATTTCTTCATCGGGCTCTGTTCTTCCAAAGGAGGAATCCAGCAATGCAAAAACAATTTCCGGAATGCGCAGGCCGAGGGCCCTTGCTATTTCACCGCCAATCAGTTCTGCTATCAGGGACCGTGCACCCTGACCTGCCCCGCGAAATTTCAAAACATATAAAAAATTGTCATCCGCTTCTGCAATGGCCGGTAACGACCCACCCTCCCGCAGGGGCGTTACATATCGCGTAACATGCACTTGTCTGATTTCCGTTTGAAGGCCACGCACTGGTTCTGTTTGAATGGTTCAAAGCTAGGGGTTAATTCTAAATGTGCAGATGTGCAGATGTGCAAATGTGCAAATTGTTTGAACAGAGGTGCACCATAACTTGCAGCTTTATTCATTTAAATATGAGAAAATATTTATTCTTTATTTTATACTGCGGATTTTTGCAATCTGCTTTTCCGCAGGCCCAGTATGTTACCTTCCGCATCGATTCGGCGGTTCGTGCTGCGATGCAGTCCCGGCAGATTCCCGGGATGCAGGTCGCTGTGATTAAATACGGACTGATCCTGAAAAAGGGGAATTATGGATTTTCAAATCTTGAAGATCGGGTAGGGGTTACCGATAGTACCCTGTTTTCCATTGCGTCGATGAGTAAGGCATTTACCTGCGCAGGTATTCTTTTACTAATGGAAGATGGTAAACTGGGTATCGACGATTCAGTCGGAAAATATTTTGATTCCCTGCCGGCCAGCTGGAATGGGATTACCATCAGACAATTAATGAACCATACGGCCGGACTCCGTGACGACTGGGATGAAGATGATAATTTTTTCTATACGAACAAAAGCGACAGTGCCTTCCTGGCCGCATTGAAAACAGCTCCGCTGAAATTTCAACCCGGGCAGGGGTTTAGTTATGGTTGTGGTCCGTTTATACTCGGACTTATTATTGCAAAGGTTTCCGGAGAATCTTATCCGAATTTTATCAAACGCCGGATTTTTGATAAACTGGGCATGACCAACTCCCGGGTCAATGATGCGGAAAGTGTAATTCCCAACCGGGCTGCCGGATATCTTTTAAGGGATAATAAAATAATACATGGAAGGCAGATTTCTGCTGCCGCACAAGCCCGTGGAGATGTGGGCGTGCTGACTACGGTTACGGATATGCTTAAATGGTATGCGGCCCTGCGGGATAGTTCCCTGCTGCAAAAAAGCAGCGTAAACCTTATGTTTTCTCCCGGCACATTGAATGACGGACATACGATACCTTACGGATTTGGATGGTTTCTGAACCCTTACCGGGATCATTCCCTGATCTCCCATGGTGGCGGTTTCAGAACGGGATTTGGTTCGATCATGGAAATATATCCGGAAGATGGAGTCTGCATTATGATTCTCTGTAATCTGGGACAGTCCCATCCCTATCTGATTGCCAAAGATATTGTGGGTTTATTCAATCCGGATTATGCCCGCTCATCCCGTATGGATAGTGTGGCCGATCCGGATACAGTGCGAACCCTGTTATTAAAAAGTTTTTTCACCGAACTGGGCCTGAACATCGATACGACCCGGAAAATGGCCCGTGAACTGCATTTGGCATTTTACCCGGAAACAGAAGAAGACCTCGGATCCTTCAGGGATATCACGGAATTTACTTTTATAAAATCCATCAGGCCGTCCAAACCCAAGCCGGATATTTTCGGGGATATAATCCAGGGTATCTATCTCTATAAAGTGAAATGTAAGGAAACACCTGCACGGTACTATGCTTTTTTGCTGGATCCAACCGGCAAGGTCGTTTACATGGATTATGAAGAATGATAAAGACATAATATTTGTACATTTATAATCACATGAAATTTTTAATGAGGATTTTTCTAATTGCAGTTTGTGTATGCTTCTCATGCTCAGCGGGATTTTCACAATCCGGAAATTCTGCAGAAAGTCTGCCGAAGGATTATTTATCCGCAGGTTTCCATGCTGAACGCAGGCAGGCACTTCGGGCGCTGATGCCTGGGAATTCAGTTGTCGTGATCTTTTCTTATCCGGAAGAGGTTTTTTCAAAGGATGTTAATTATAAATATCATCCCAATCCGGATCTGATTTATTTTTCAGGATACAAAGAGCCCAATGCCATGCTTTTGATTTTTAAGGAAATGCAGGCCGATGGCGACAGTAGTTTCAGTGAACTTTTCTTCGTTCAGCGCAAGGATGCCAGGCAGGAGCAATGGACAGGCAGGCATCTTGGGGTGGAAGGCGTAAAATCCTCATTGGGTTTTAAAAGGGTTTACAAAGGGGAAGACTTTGGAAAATTTCCGATAGACCTCAGGAAATTTAATGTCATATATGATGATCTGCCGGATACTGCAGGTAATCATACTCCGGGAAGCCTGTCTGATCTGGTCAGCCATTTTGTTTCGAATTCGGCCATAAAGCCAAAGAATAAAAATTTATCTGAAGACCTGAATCTTATTTATCGATTTGGCAATGCAAAGAATTTAGCCAGGATACTGGCCTATTTAAAGCCGCGATTTAACGCGCCGGCTTATAAGGAGGATACTCTGTTGCAGGAATTACTGGCAAAACCGGATTCAATAACCCTGGTGGCGTTTAAGAAAAAATACATCGCTGATCCTTCAGGAATCATTGCCTTTAATAATTACACAAATACATTAAGGGGTATAAAAACACCGGATGAACTGATTGTGCTGAAAAAGTCCATTGCCATTTCCTGCCTTGCACATGCTGAAGCCATGCGGGCAGTAAACCCACAGATCTCGGAGAGTGAACTGGAAGGGATCATGTTATACGTGCATAAAAAATATGGTGCGGAAGATGAAGGGTATCCGCCCATTGTAGGGGCGGGCGCTAACGGTTGCATCTTACACTATGAAGAAAATGATGTTACCCATGTTGGAAATCAATTGGTATTGATGGATGTCGGGGCAGAATATCATGGTTATTCTGCAGATGTAACCAGAACATTTCCTGCCAATGGAAAATACACAGATGAGCAGAAAGCCATTTACCAGATCGTATATGATGCGCAGGAAGCTGTTTTTGAAATATGCAGACCCGGTATTTCATTCGATTCAATACAATTCAAATCAGAAGAAGTGGTTGCGGACGGATTAATTAAACTGGGGCTGATCAAAATGAGAAATGAAGTAAAGACCTATTATCCGCACAGCGTTTCGCATCACCTCGGCCTGGATGTGCATGATAAGGGCAATCATGATCTGCTGATGGAGAATATGGTGATTACCGTTGAACCGGGCATTTACATTCCTGCCGGAAGCCCATGCGAAAAAAAATGGTGGAATATCGGCGTTCGCATTGAGGATGACGTGCTGATTGGTAAAAGCAGTTATACACTTTTGTCGGTGGATGCACCCCGCAAATGGCAGGACGTTGAAAAAACTATTGCAGAGAAAAGCATTTTTGATGAAGGGAATTTTCCGATACTCAGATAGCTCAGTGATATTGGTTGATCAGGCTGTCCAGGATTTTTGTAAATTTTATGGAACCTTTCAGGTTGAGGTGATCCATATCATAAAAATCCTCATCCGTAAATCCAGACGCATTTTCCAGGTCGAAATAGGGAACATGGTACCGGGTAACCAGTTCATCATAGACCCGGTGGTTTTTCTCCGAGATGGATTTTTCAAGATATTTATTGACATAGCTGCTCAGGGTGGGCGTCACCAGAACAGGCGTGATGCCTCTTTTCTGAATCGTTTCGATCATCTGCTCCAGGATCACTTTGTTCACGTCAAAGGAGGAACCACTTTGATCAGACCATTCTCTCCACAATGCCACTTTGTTTTTGCCCCAGGAATCTGTAAGGAATTCGTGCATGGTGGTATCCTGTTTTTCAAAACCGTAGGTCAGCACCTGGTTTCTGGAAAACATGACCTGGAATGCGGTGGCGGGGTCATATAAAAATAAAAAATGGGAGAGGTTCTGCTTCCAGAATGATTCTTTCTGAAAGGGATCTATATCGTAATAGTATTTATAGAAATAACTTCTTACCGAATAGTTTGAGTTATAAAAATTATGATAGGAAACATCGAGGATCACGTATTTTAATTTCGGCATATTGTCCAGTTCCTTTCCCAATATTTTCTGATCGTAATAGAAGTTCTGCCAGCCAAAACCCATATTAAAAGCCGGCCTGGAAAAATATTCGGGGTTGCAGTCACTGCCCGTGTGAGAGCTTCCCAAAATCAGTATCTGGATCTCACTTCCTGATTTTTTAAGTCCGTTTATTTTTTGTTTATAATAGCTGTTAATGGTCCGCAGCCGTATTTCGCCGCAGATAAAAATCAGCAGGAGCGGGGAGAGAAACAACAACAGGCGTTTTATAAATTTTTTCATCGTCAGAACTGAAAATAAATAAAGGAATGGGATCCGAAAACACCCAGGAAGAATATGAGCAGGATGCCTGCATAGTATAAAGTCCATCGTAGTGCCGGCGGCCGATTGTCCAGCAGTTTCATGATATCATATTTTACCTCGGCAATATGAACCATTTCCAAAAGGAAAATGAATCCAAGGCATAAAAGGATGGCATTGTTCCCCAGCGGCATTTTCAGAGAGTTTATACTATGCGTCCGTATTACCCCGGATAATTCAGAAGGAATATTTTTCATCCGGACGATCAGATCAACCGCGTATTGCATGTTTAATGCCCGAAAGAATATCCAGGCAAAAGTTACCAGGACAAATACCGTTACCACGTTGAGCATATTTTGCAGCCAGTGGATTTTTCCGATACCGAGTGTGCCGGTGACTTTTTTTCTCAGTGGCGCCGTTGCCTGTCCGAACAACAGATAGAAACCATGCAGCGCACCCCAGGCAATAAAGGTCCAGTTTGCTCCATGCCAGAAACCACTTATTAAAAAGACAATGAAAATATTGAAATATGCGCGGGGAAGGGGTACCCGGTTTCCCCCCAGCGGGATATATAAGTAATCCTTGAACCAGGTGGAAAGTGAAATATGCCATCTTTTCCAGAATTCCGATATGGATCTGGAATGGTAAGGCTTATTAAAATTGACCATCAGCTTGAATCCCATCACCCGGGCTGAACCAATAGCAATGTCAGTATATCCGGAAAAATCGCAAAATATCTGGAAAGAGAAAAAGAAAGCAGCCATTGCAATGGCTATTCCGGGATAATCCTGCGGATGGTCAAAAACAGGACCTACAAATTGGGCAAGCCTGTCTGCGATGACGACCTTTTTAATCATGCCCCATAAAATCAGCCGGAGGCCGGAAACCGCCAGATCATATTTGAAAAATTTCTTTTCATGAAACTGATGAAGCATGTTCTGGGGGCGTTCAATGGGGCCGGCTACCAGCTGCGGGAAAAACATTACATATAAAGCATAGATTCCAAAATGTTTTTCAGCCTTATAATTTCCGCGATACACTTCAATGGTATAACTCATCGCCTGGAAAGTATGGAACGACAGGCCAATGGGAAGCAGGATTTTAATCAGGGGGAGATTGACACTTGAAATGTGTTCGAGGTTTATTACGAAAAAATTGTAGTACTTAAAAACGCATAGGACTCCGATATTAGCAACAAGGCTGAGAATTAAAAATGCCTTTCGTTTTCTGCCCTGCGCTCCTTCGATCACCAGACCGGCGATATAATCAATGATGATTGTAAAAAAAAGTATGAAAATGTAAATCGGGATAAAATACATGTAAAAAATACAGGATGCGATCAGTAGCAGGGACCACCTGAACCTCTGTGAAAGTGCAAAAAACAGTATGCAGACGACCGGAAAGAAGATCAGGTACTCTAAAGAATTGAAAAGCATAAGGTTTTTTAGGTCTCAACAAATATAACAGCCATTTTGGAGTCAAGCAAGCCTGGCTCGTTCATGAATGCAAAAACCCTCAGCTTGCGCTGAGGGTTTTTTATGTGCGGAAGAGGAGATTCGAACTCCCATGCCAGTTACGGCGCTACCACCTCAAAGTAGTGCGTCTACCAGTTTCGCCACCTCCGCAACTCAAAACTTTAAAATGGACTGCAAAAATAGCTTTTCCGGGCTAGAAATCCCAATTCCCTCCCGCCTGAGGCAGGATCAGATTTTGGGAAGAATGATACGGAAGGTCGTTCCCTTCCCCATATCCGACTGCTTCACAAATAATTCACCCTTATGATAGGTTTCCATAATCCGTTTAGATAAGGAGAGTCCCAAACCCCAGCCCCTTTTTTTTGTTGTGAATCCCGGATCAAAAACGCGGCGGACATACCCCGGTGAGATCCCCTTGCCGGTATCACTGAGGTCAATGACCACCTGTTGCGGTTCGTCCTTTATTTTTATTTCAATGTTACCTTTTCCCTCCATGGCATCCAGGGCATTTTTCAGTAGATTTTCAATCACCCAGTCGAACAAAGGCGGAGAAATATGGGCCTCAATCTGCGCGTGACCGTTCGTCTCAAAACTGAACTGCACTTTGGAGGTGGTCCGCCTGCGCATATAATCCAGCATTTGCTGAATCTGGAATATCAGATCTGATTTTTCAAGTTGCGGAATACTTCCGATTTTACTGAATCTGTCGGAAACCAGATTCAGTCTGTCCACATCTTTCTGTAATTCTGCAATTGTTTCAGCAGATAGTCCCTGCTCTTTGAGCATTTCAATCCAGCCCTGCAGGGATGAAAGCGGAGTCCCCAGCTGATGGGCCGTTTCTTTGGCCATACCGGCCCAGACCTGGTTCTGCATTGCCCGGTTATGGGATGTAATCGAATAGACAATAAAAAAAATCAGAACGGCCACCAGCATCAACTGAATGATCGGATAGTAGCGTACCTGATCGAGCAAGGCAGTATGGCCATAGTAATACCGGTTCGCAGTATAGGGTGAATCACTCCATTTGATTTCCAGGGGCGGATTCTGGGAGCGATAAATTTTCAGTTGTTTATCGAGATAATTTTTATCGCTTGCAACCCGAAGGGAATCCAGGTTAAAATAACTGGTGATACTGTCGTTCTCATTTGTTTCAATAATGGGAATGGAATGCTGTTCGTTGCGGATCAGGTTGGGTAAGGTCAGGTCCGGATTCAGGATGGCTTTACTGGCTGCCAGCCATTGTTCTATTTTCTGTTGTTCTTCCTTCCGTATTTTCTGGGCGAGGTATTGCGAATAAAAAATGGTTCCGCAAATAATAGCAATTCCAAGGAGTGCCAGGAGCCAGCGCCAGTTAAAACGAAAACCGATCATGCTGCTAAAGTAGGTAAAGCGCCTGAAATCATATTTCACTTACTGTTTACAAGGCAAAGCCTTATTTTTGCCGCTCCTTTTTTATTCCCAAAGAACCTACGTTTGGCCAAAGTATCAGTTGTCATTATTAATTATAACGGGCGGAAATATCTGGAACAATTCCTGCCGTCCATATTGGCCAGCACCTATGGCAGTATGGAACTCATTGTTGCGGATAATGCATCGACGGATAATTCCCTGGACTTTCTGCAATCTGTATATCCGGCAGTCCGGATCATCCGGTTGAAACGAAACCATGGTTATGCCGGCGGTTATAATGAAGCGTTGAAAGAAGTGCAGTCAGACTATTATGTATTGCTGAATTCAGATGTGGAAGTGAGTCCGGGTTGGATTGAACCGGTAATTGCCCTGATGGAAGCTGATAAAAATATCGGGGCCTGTCAGCCGAAAATTTTGAGTTATCATAAAAAGGAAAATTTTGAATATGCCGGAGCCGCCGGCGGATGGATGGATTGCCTGGGGTATCCTTTTGCCAGGGGTAGGATTTTTGATATTTGTGAAGTGGATAACGGTCAGTATGATGAAGTGCAGAAAATTTTTTGGGCGAGTGGGGCGGCTTTGTTTATAAGGGCCCGTTTGTTTCATGAGGCGAATGGACTCGATACTTATTTTTTTGCGCATATGGAGGAGATTGATTTCTGCTGGCGTTTGCAATTGCTGGGATATAGTATTTATGCCTGTCCGGCTTCCGTTGTTTATCATGTGGGTGGTGGGACCCTGCCAAAAGGAAATGAAAGAAAAGTTTTTCTGAATTTCAGAAATAATATGATCATGCTGGCGAAGAACCTTCCCCGGCGACAGTCTTTCTGGAAGATTCCGCTCAGGATCGGAATGGATTTCATTTCAGCCTTTAAATCCCTGTTTGCCGGTGAACTGGTGTATTTTCTGGCCGTTGCGGAAGCGCATCTGGCCTTTTTTAAGTGGCTGCTTTTCAAACAAAAAAGCAGTGTTTTTCCCAGCCGCCGCAAAAACCGGTTATCGGGCTGGTACCTGAATAGTGTAGCCTGGAAACATTTTGTGGAGGGTAAGGAAACTTTTGATGAAATTGTAGGCGGCAAAAGATGATTTTTTAGTGGATTCTGCTATTTTTGCGCTATAAATAACTGATTCTTATGCACGAAGATGTAGAAGATCCCAAAAATCCCATGTTGAAGGACATTACGTACAATTGGGTAAATTCTTCCGTTTTTCTGTTTTACCTCGAAGTGTTTTGCATCATTGCCATGGTGCTGGGTGGATCCTATGCGTTGTATGCCCACCGGTATAAAGGCAAACCGAATGTAGAAATTCCTGCCAATACACAGTATACACCTGAATACAAATAGCAACAAAATTTCAAAAGGAGGCCGGGAATTCTTATTTTTGCTGCCCTCTAAGTTCTTTACGATAGTTTGATCAGCGGAAGTAGCTCATTTGGTAGAGCACGACCTTGCCAAGGTCGGGGTGGCCGGTTCGAGCCCGGTCTTCCGCTCAGCGATTCCTTCCCGTTTCTGGCGGGAGGGAATTTTTTTTGACAGTTACCCTGGTGGCGGAACAGGTAGACGCGCAGGACTTAAAATCCTGTCTGCAGAAATGCGGGTACGGGTTCGATTCCCGTCTGGGGTACTTTTTTACTT
>Ga0209863_10000421_pt1 | contig 21828 bp, 17 predicted proteins | sample OrgsoiDNA2013046_FD_185796 | JGI IMG/M metagenome (GOLD analysis project Ga0209863, IMG submission 185796) | Permafrost soil microbial communities from the Arctic, to analyse light accelerated degradation of dissolved organic matter (DOM) -... | ecosystem: Environmental > Terrestrial > Soil >...
AAAGGTTAGAAGCCAAATTGCGACGCCGATAGTGTATGTCAGCGGAACCACAAATCGGAATATGGGATCGAATTTCGTTCCAAATTCAGAACGAACCATAAAAGCCACTAAGCTGCCGGCAGCCGAGACGCCAAAACCAACCGCGATTCCGAAAGTGTACTGCTTCCAGGGCAGGCGAAAGAATTGAACAAGGACCAAGAAAAGAAAGAAAATTCCGACTTGCAGGATATAGGTTGCGATCTCAAGTGAATAAATCTGCGATTTTAGAACGCTCTCTGCGGCTATCGATTGGGCGCGAAAAATGGCTCGCAAGGATCCGAGCATGACGAGAATCAGACTCGATATCGGGAAAAGCATCCCAAACCAACGCAACGAGTAGAAGTGCTGAAATACGCTGCGAAAAATCTCATAAATCGCCAGAAATATCAGCACATTGACTACCGCATCGCCAGACCAATAAAGAATGGAATAAAGCCTGTCATTGTCGCGAACGATGAAGAGTATTAACGTGAAAAACAAATTGGTAATGAGATACAAAAAGAACCAGCCGACCCATTTGTAGGTCCTCCTCAGTAACATGGCAATTAGCGAGAGTGCCTGTAAAGCGATACCGCTAAATGCTAGGAATATTTCGGCTTTTGTCATGTGAGAAGGTGGCCAGCTTAAACCAGCCACCCTTTCAGATCAACCTTCCATTGAATAAAGAGCTGCCTGTTACTTAGGAGGCGGGACGGGAAAGGAAGTACTTTCTGTCGTTGAATTCGCCGTGCCCAGTAGAATCGCAGCAACGATGATGTCCAGGATTGTCGAAATCATTTTTGTTTCTCCTTTGGATGTGCAAATGGATTTTTCCGGCTCTTAAGAACCCCAACAGCAGACAAAACATTCTGGGACCCAGAAATTTGTTCAATCGAACAATTTGGCAGATAAGCCAGTGGAGGGCTGCAAGGTCGAAGTGCCGCAACTAAAGTCTAATGGGGCCGAATGGTGGGTGGTTCGGCCAATTCATGAAAATTGGGAAAAACGAAAATCCGGCTGGTTCAGACCTGCTGGGTGGTCATCTCCGGCGCAACTTCTTGCACGATGACATTGTCGCCTTCGCTATTCACCGCAATGAACGTACCTTCGCTTTCCGGGGAGTAGTCTGAAGCCAGTTGAGCGCCTGCCAGAGCCATAAGGCTGGACAGGAATGCCCAGAACATGAGTGTTACGGAAATGGAAAATGGCCCGTAAACCTCAGGGAAATTCAACAGCGGTAATGACTTTATATAGAGGTAGCGGCTACCTTCCCAGATCAGGCCCATGGCGACCGCTGCCGGCAAAACGCTGGCCGGGCTGACCTTACCATTCGGTAAGAGCCAGTACAGCAGAAAGAAGAGCCCAATACTGGCGAGCGTGGCCAGGATCCGGAGCACGATGGAGGTGATGATGGTGAACACCACGTTTTTGTGTCCGAAGAGAATGAACTGGACCACCCATTGATTTCCGGCTGCCAGGCCGATGGAAGCCATCGCCAGCAATCCGCAACCAAAGGCAAGTGCCAGCGAGACAATCTGGTTGCCGAGGTAGGAGCGGTTCTTGGTGAATCCCCAGATCTGATTGAACGCTACTTCGAGCGGAAGAAAGACGCCAGTTGATGTGATGAGCAGAATCACAATGGACATGAACTTGACTTGCTGGCGGGCCCGAACCATGGCGTCCAGATTGCGAATGACGTATTCCTGATTCGTAGGCAGGTGGTCACGCAGCAACTGGGCCACCGCGTCAAACATGGCCTGTGAATGAAAAACGTTCCTGATCAACCACATGATCAGCATCATGAACGGAAAGAAAGACAGAATCGCGTTGGCGGCCACCGAGAAAGCAAATGTATGAGCTTCGGTCTTTGTCAGGTAACTCAACGTGAGCATGCCGCGTTCACGCACCATCAATCGCCAGTGGCGAACCAGCTTTTCAGCCGCTGTCTCCGGCAAAGGGGCCCGCGCCGTAGCGGCGGCCGATGGTGAAGGTGAGATTGACATTTGGAAGGTCGAACCGAATCCTATCGAAAAACAGAGCTGCAGGAAAGGTGAAAACACGCTTAGGAAAAAACGAAAGTTGCTTACCTTTTATTCACTTTGGTATTCGTTTTGACAGGTGTTTATCGACTTAAACGGGTTGGTTATTACTGTATATACGTGTTTTGACATAGAACTTTGCTGCCTGTGCAGGTTAGAAGGGTGCAATAAATTGCTTTACAAAATGTAGAGTTCCTGAATATCATGCGTTGCTCCCGAAGGAAGATCATTTCCCGCAGGGACATTTTGGGTTGATGTTTTTGTGCAGCTCAGCAGAACTTCACGAAAATCCGGGTCGCCTCCGCGAGATTAACCTTTCTCGCAAGGGTGGCCTTTTTTGTTGCAAGGACTCGACTGGCCGGCAAAGCAGCAACCTCTTCTCTCATCCTGATTCCGGCAGGGGAGAATTTTCATTGAGGCGAAAGGAGTTAGTTTGTGAGAGAGCAGGGAACAGTTAAGTGGTTTAACGGAGCGAAAGGATACGGTTTCATTCAACGCTCAACCGGCGAGGATGTTTTTGTCCATTTCTCCGCCATTCAGGAGAACGGATACCGAACGTTGAATGAAGGCGAAACCGTGGAGTTTGAGCTCTTGAAAGGCCCAAAAGGTTATCTGGCAGCGAACGTATTACGTGGAGCAGCCAACTAAGGCCGGTCCCAATTTTTGGAAAACAGCCCCTTGCTTCGGCAAGGGGTTTTTATCGAATGCTGAATTTTTGCGGCGCTCCTATCGAAACAAGAACGCAACGCTGATCCATACTCGAGCCGCAACCGGTTTACCCCAGGTAAGAAAATTCCGGCTAGCCAACGCGTATTTCTGGGCAATTGATCCTAATTGCTGCATATTCCCTCCGTCAGGAAACTGCGTATTGGACAGGCTGATCAGCAATGAGATTTCTCCCGGAAGTGCCGAACAAACCTGTCCACATCGTCATGATCATCATGAACCGCTCACGTTAAGAAATTCATTAAAGCCTGATTAAGATTTTTCATGAGATGACGCCTGGGCAGGATTAAGGAAGTGAGTGGAATAGAAAAGGAGTTGGACTGTCCCGAAGGGCTATCCAACTCCAAAGTACTGCAAAGCTATCGCTTGAACATCCTGGCCGCGCGGCCAGGAACTTTTCGGCGGCGAGAAATGGCCGCGTTCCGCTACCGTGGCGGCGGATTGGATTCTGGTTGGTCAGGCGCTTCCGTGCCACTCACCTGACTGCGAACATCCACGTTCTCAATTGGCTGCTGGTTGTTTGCATCCTGTGCCTGGTTTTGCCCGGGCAGCAGAGGTGAACCGGCGCGTGGCATGGTGCGTGAAGAGATGGTAGGCGGAGCCAGCTCTCCCGTAGGTCTGATTTCACCCGACTCGGCAAGCTGTTCCTGGGTTACAGGTGATGGATTCTGGTCTTCGGCGGCAGGCTCTGGAAAGCCCAGATTGCGATGCCGTGCCACCACTGGAGGAGCAACCGAACCATACCGGCGACGGATTACAACTTTGCTTACCTTCTCCTCGCCGATCATGATGTAAGTGAGGTGAGAGCTATCCAGCAGGGCCGTAAGAACTTCGTTCGGGCTAGCGGGACCAAGGTGCGCCATCACCAGTTCATTCGCGATGTCAGCAGCAACATCAATCTGTGCGCCAGTCTTGTTGCCAATCAGTCGCATTAGTTTGCCCAGTTCGGCATTTTCCGCCACTACGCTCAACTGGCCTGCTCGATAGTCAACTCCCGCTCGTCCCAGGGAACCGGCAAGTGGCTGCGGAACTGGCATGCCATTGTTCATTGCTGGAGCCGAGTTGAGAGGCAGGCTCGCGGGTCTGTCGATAGCGCTGTTGGCGATTGCCGGTTGGATGGGCGTATTGATTCGCGCCCGATTGGGGCCGCCGGGCCATGAAATGCTGGCGCCTGTAGTGGGTTCAACCGCGGGTTGCTGCGGTTGCGAATTCGTAATTTTGGGTACCGTTACAGTTGGCTGATTGCTCGCTCCAGGCCACGCGATGCTCGCTCCTGCGGTGGGTTCCACCGAACTGTGGGGTGCCTGGGATTGCGCTACCTGCGGTGAAGGCTTGGTCTGTACTTGCGGTGCTTGACGCCATGCCGGTTGTTGCTGCGGAATGGACGCAGGTGCTATTCGGGCACTTGCCTGGGTGTTCGGATTTTGCGAATTTACCGGGGTCGGGCCAGAGGACACAGTGCTCTGGGCCGACGAAATGGCTGTCACAATTAGTACAACGATGCAGCCCGTCAGATTCCTTTGCAACATAAGCTCCCTACTTTCCTCGCTCAGACCACTTTCTGTGTCCAAGCGCTCACGAAGATCCGCCAGTATTCGTAGTCGGGACTCACGTGAACTTACCCGTGGCGCAAGGGGAGGAAAAGCCATGGGTTTCAGGTCCGTGTATTGCCTTTACAGGGGACTTCAAAAACAGAACCCAGTAAGTGGTCGTTCCCGCTGAACGATGATTGACTGCTGCGCCTGTTGCTGCGCACGATCCCGCGGGCGAGGTCAACAAGCGTGCTTCGCTCGAGAAGCCGTGCTCGCTGCCGGAAGACCCATCAGAACCAGTTTAAGTATCCAACCTGGAAATTAGACTGCAATTGGTAAACGATTAAATTCCTTAATTCCAAAGGCAAAGATTACTGCGTTGGGAGGCCTCTGAGCCATTCCAGCAACAGACCTTGCGACAGGCTGTTCAAAGCGGCCTTAATTGATTGACGAATCCGGCGTGATCTGCTCAGCTTCAGAGCCGGAGAATGGAGCCCTTGAGAGCGGCAGAGTAACGCGAAAACAGGTTCCTTCACCCGGAACACTGGAAAACTCAATGTGACCGCCATGCGCATGAACAATAGAGCGCGCAAAATGCAGGCCGAGTCCGGTACCCGGAACGCTCGAACAGCGTGCTGAAGGTGTGCGGTAGCCGCGCTCAAACACCTTTGCCTGCTCGTCCTTTGGAATACCGCTACCGGTGTCACTAATGGACAGAATCGCCAGACCATCAGGAGCGGAGAGGGAAACATCCACGCGCCCATTCATGCGATTGAATTTAACCGCGTTGTCCAGAAGATTAAGAATGAGCCGCCAGATCTGCGCCGCATCAAACTGTCCGGTAATGTTCTTCTGCACTGTACCCGAGATCTGTATATTGCGGTCATTGGGTTTCAGCCGCATGCCGTCAATTGCCGCCTGAATCAACTCAGACAGGTCCTCAGACTGGCATTGCAAGGCGACCACATCGTTTTCTGATTGCGCTAGTTCCATTAAGCCTGAGATGGTGCGAGCCAGCAAATCAATTTGTTCCAATTGGCTGGTCAGCGCTTCACGATATTTGGAATCGACATGGCTGGAACGAAGCGCCTGTTCCGTCTCTGAGCGCATAATCGTCAGCGGCTGGCGAATTTCATGCGACAGGTTGCGCAGAAAATCTGACATTCTCTGATATGAACTCTGTAAGCGGGAGATGGTTCCGTTCAACGTCGCGCTAAGTTCATCAAACTCGTCATGGTTGCCCACAACCGGGAGCCGCGTGCCTGCGTCGAATGGAGTCACTTGACGGGCGGCCGTCAGAATTGTTTCCAGAGGTCGTAATGACTTGCCAGCCATCAGCCAGGCATTGACGCCGTGTATCAGGAAGATGAGTAGCAGCAGAGCGACGATGGTGTACCGCGTCTTTGCCATGCGATCTTCAATATCCGTGAGTGACATGCCAAGACGCAAAAGGTAAAACTGTTGCTTGGCTCCTAGGACGCGTGAGTTGGTCACTCGCAGGCTGATTCCATTGGCTAGTTGCAGAGTCTCATAGGAGGTGATTCCAGTGACAAGCGTGCTCTGTGCTTCCTGGCTCAGTGGCAGGGAAAAGAGTGCGAGCTCGCGGGATGAGTCTAGTGCTTTTCCGTGTTCGTCCAGAAGTTGATAAAACCGGATGGCGTGTTCGAACTGCTCACGGACTTCGTTGTCGGCTTCCTGGTTCAACCAGTGAACGTGGCCATCACGAATCTGCAACATGCTGCGCACGGCAATGGAACGGTCCTGGACTTCATCGTCCACTTGACCGTAAACGTGGCGTGCGAGCAAACCATATGCGCTCCAGGCGAGGACGATCACCAGGAGCGCGAAAGAGAAGGTTTGCCTTATCGCCAGCCGCGTACGCAGATGACGTGTCAGCAGTATCTTCATTCAGTTATTGGTTTGAAGCGAGCATGTAACCAACACCGCGTGCCGTGTGGATGAGCGGCTTTTCAAAGCCGTGGTCAATCTTCTGGCGGAGGTAGTTAATGTACACGTCCACAATGTTGGTGAGACCTTCAAACCCGAGGTTCCAGACATGCTCCACCACCATGGTACGGGTGACGGTGCGGCCAGCGTTACGCATCAGATATTCAAGTACGGCATATTCGCGCTGGGTCAGGTTGATCTGTTTGCCGCCGCGGGTCACCATGTGACGCATGCGGTCCAGTTCCAGATCTTCCACACTGAGTTTGTCCAGGAGTTCCTGAGGCCGACGAAGCAGCGCATGAACGCGGGCAAGCAGTTCCTCAAAGGAAAAAGGCTTGGTCAGATAGTCATCGGCGCCGGCCTGCAGGCCGCAAACGCGATCAGAGACTTCCTTGCGCGCACTCAGAAGAAGGATCCGCATATTCGAGCCGGACTTTCTGAGTTTCTTCAGGACGGTTAGACCGTCAAGCTTGGGTAAATTCCAGTCGAGAATGATTCCATCGTAATCAATCTCGGTTGCTAACTGCAGGCCTTCCTCTCCGTCTCCTGCAAGATCGACGGCAAAGTGATCTGCTTCCAGACCCTTTACAAGTGTGCGTGCTACTTTTGGCTCATCCTCAATAACCAGTATGCGCAAATTCCACCTCCCGCTTCGGTGGAAGCACTGCGGCCAGAACCGACTGACTCACAATGCCCATCCGCTAATGTCCTGAAAGATTCTCTGTACATTTCGCCGTTTGCCACTTTGTCAGTCCGGCGAGCCCGGATACAAATCATCTTCTAGAACTAATGTGAACTGCTGACCCTGATCGTTACAGTTTTTGGCTTTTTATTTACTGTACTTTCGTACAGGCTGTAACAACCGCCTAATGTCCATTTTGAAACTGAAAAAAACCGACTCTTTACTCGACCTTTTGCCACTTCAGCTGTTCAGGAAACTGCCGGATTCGATATCCTTCGACATTTTGAACTGAACTTATCTTCCAACTTCAAGAACGTAGAGACTCTGGATTGCCCTGTACTATAGTCCAAGAACTTTTCGATTGGATGAGTATTTTTGTTGAATTCACTGCATTTTTACAGCTCGTTCACTCAAGAACCCATTTCCTGTCTGGCTGATCTCTAATTCTAAGGTACCTGTACCAAAGAACTGATCCCCAAGTGTTTGGTACATGTACCAGTCCTTGTCCATGAGTACAATAGGCTTGTTTAATGATTAACGCAAGCAAAATATCTGGCTTGTTTTTAAGGAGTTACAGGGGTTCCACAGGGCCTCATGAAAATTTTTAATGTGGATCGGGCAAAAACAGCCGAAATGCGAATTAGCATCACGAAGGAAAAAGGCCCAGTTGGATCGCACTCGGAGCGGTCCACGCCGTCAGAACATCATGTGACGCGCTACTTTCTCTTCTATTCCCGCCAACTCCGTATTTCTCACACAGCTTTTTTACCAGTGCGGAAACTCGATCGCCATAATGTGATGGCAGGTAAGCGCGATCCGCATACATTTGCTCATACGCTGAAACAAGTTTGGGAAAATTATCCTGCAAAAACGGGAGTAGAACACTTTTCGCGCAGGGCTTTAGAAATAGGGCGTTGCTGAATACAAATGCAGCCCCGGCCGTTCCAGCACTGCGCACCAGTTTCTCCAGATCAAGTTGGGAGTCTGTGATTTGGGGCAGCACCGGCGCGCAATTAACACCAGCATGCAATCCGGCTAATGACAGCTCCTGAACCGCTTTCATACGCAGATCAGGACGCGGAGCCCTGGGCTCCAGCATTCTTGCCAGATCTGCATCCATGGTTGTGATAGTGAGACTGATGGAAACTTTATTGTGCTTGTTGATTTCACGCAATAATGCTGTGTCGCGCAGAATCATGTCCGATTTGGTGGTGATTCCGATGCTCAGGCCTTTGTGCTCCGCCAGTTCTTCCAGAATGGCCTGTGTCACACCGAACTTCCGTTCCGCTGGTTGATAAGGATCTGTGGCCGTGCCGATGGCGATGCGTTCACCCTTGCGGACCGCCTTCAATTCCTGGCGCAGAAACCAAGCTGCGTTTTGTTTCACAAAAATCAACCGCTCGAAATCCTTTCCGTCACGCAGCTCCATAAACTCATGCGTATAGCGGGCGTAGCAATATTTGCAGGCAAACTCACATCCCCGATACGGATTGATCATCCACGCAAACGGCATGCGTGATGAGTTGCAGCGGGTCAGCAGTGAGCGATTGTCCAGCGTGAGGTATTCAACTTGATGGCCCTCGGCAATGGCTTCTCCCTCGGCCGCCAGTCGGGCAATCCCGACCAGCGGAGAGGGAGCTTCGGGTTGTGGAAAGAGCGAAGACATGGCGTTATTCGCTTTTTGTTCGCTTGTGAGAAGATAGCCTAGTCCCACGCCTTGTGGCAAGTGAAATCATGAGTTCCTGTTTAGATAAATTGGAGCAGGCTCGCTGCCGCCTGATCCACGATCCAAAGCAGCCTTCCCTGCGTTGGACGTACCCGCTGAACCGGATAGTTTTCGTCCTCGGTTAGAAACACATCTTTAATAATTTCGGCCTTGCTCTGGCCAGTCACGATGAACATGGCTTCTCCAGCGCTGTTAATCAAAGGAAAAGTAAACGTAATGCGGTCCGTTTTCAGCTTTTCCACCCAATTTGAAACAACCAGTTTGGAAGTGTCCGTCATTGCCGTGGACCCAGGAAATAACGAAGCGGTATGACCTTCTTCCCCCATGCCCAGCAGAACCAGATCAAAGCGCGGCCATTCGCCCGGCGCAAGCTTGAAAAATTCTCTGATGCGCGCCTGGTATTGCTCCGCCGCCGCCTCTGCGCCCAGTTCGGCTGGAATGCGGAACACGTTTTCCTCCGGTACTGGAACCTTGGCGAGAAGCGCCTCACGGGCCATGCGATAGTTGCTGTCAGGGTGATCAGGCGGGACCGAGCGCTCGTCGCCGAAAAAGAAGAACGTTTTGGTCCACGGAAAGGAATCCTTCTGCTCAGCCCACAACGCATATACGGCACGCGGCGTATTGCCTCCGGAAAGAGAAATGGTAAATCGCCCGTGCTCGCGGATTGACGCCTCTGCCACAATCCTGATTTCTTCAACTGCAGCCCCGTTCAGGCCATTTACGTCCGCAACCACCATCAGGTAGTCCGGCTTGCCCAGGCGTGTGATATTTTCAGGCATCGTTCGATACTTCGTTCCAATCGTTCTTCACTCAATCAATTTACGTATTTACCGAAGCTTGTTCTGTCCGTAATGCGCCGCGCCGATCAATCCAATGCGGTCATTGGTAATCACTTTTACAGGAATGGCTTCCACCACCGGTCTCAATCGTCCCTTGGCTGCAAAGGCTTCGATAAAGTCCGGGGCTTGAAGTCTGGCGAGAATTTTACCTGCGATGCCGCCGGAAATGAAAACGCCGGCGGTAGCGAGCATCTTCAACGCCAGGTTGCCGGCTTCAGCGCCATAGACCCCCACAAAAATGTCCAAAGCATGAACACATATAGGCGAATCACCTTTCAGCGCATGCTGTGAAATCACAGCCACGCCGTCAGTTGCCTTGGCCAGTTCTTCTTTCAAAACGGCAGGCTCAGTCTCAATCTGCATATCACGCAAGAACTCGTAGATATTGCGCAGTCCCGGTCCAGACAAAATGCGTTCATAGCTCACGCGACCAAACTTTTTCATCAGGTATTGCAGCAGTGCAACTTCAAGATCATTTCTAGGCGCAAAGTCGCAGTGTCCACCCTCGCACGGAAAGGCCTGATGGTCGGTTCCATCCCAGTAAAGGCCTGCTTCGCCCAATCCGGTTCCTGCGGCAATCAAAGCGGCGTTTCCGGCTTGCGGCTGGGCGGAATTTAATGCCACGAAATCCGCCGGATCAAGATCGCCCACTCCTGAGGCATGTGCCTGAAGATCATTAATCAGCCAGAGTTGCTTGATGCCGGTTTCCTGGGAAAGCTTGGCCCCATTGATCACCCATGGCAGGTTGGGTGTGGAGACCACTTGATTGATGATTGGACCAGCAATTCCAAAACAAGCCGCATCGATCTTTGCTGGATGATCTCGAACAAACAACTGTACGATCTCATCCAGTCCCTGATGATCGCGGCTGGGATAAACCTGCTCGAGAACCAGGCGAAGTCTTGTGTTAGCAGGTTCGAAGATAGCGATTCGGGTGTGCGTGCCTCCAATATCGCCGGCCAGAATCATTCGGGGATTTTCCTCCAATGGCGGCCGTCGCGACCGATCAACTCATCAGCTTCGGCTGGCCCCCACGATCCTGCGCCGTAGTTGGGGAACGTCCGAGGCGGCAATGCCTTCCAGACTTCCAGTACGCGGCTGATCACGGACCACCCGGCTTCCACCATATCTGCCCTCTGGAACAGCGTCTGATCGCCCATGATTCCGTCATAGAGCAGGATCTCGTAGCCGGTGTTGGGATTGGTGCCGAAATAATCCGAATAATTGAAATCCATCTCCACTGAACCCACACGCATTTGCGCGCCGGGAATCTTGGCGCCAAACCGCATCGAGATGCCTTCGTCCGGCGCGATGTGAATCACCAGTTGATTTGCCTTCAGGTTACTCACCGGTGTATCGCGGAAAAGAATGAATGGTGCCCGACGGAACTGTATGGCTACTTCCGTATGCCGTGTAGCCAGTCGCTTACCTGTCCGCAAATAGAAGGGAACTCCCGCCCAGCGCCAGTTATCGATCAGCAGCTTCAGGGCGACGAAGGTATCGGTTTTGGAATCAGCCGGTACTCCGTTTTCTGAGCGATAGGCCGGCAAGTGTTCACCTTTTACTTCACCCGGACCATACTGTCCGCGAACGGAGTTATGCAGCACATCTTCGTCTGTCATCTGCTGTACCGCATGCAGGATCTTGGACTGCTCATCATGTACCGCATCCGGACTGAATGAAATCGGCGGCTCCATCGTGGTGAGCGAAAGCAACTGCAGAATATGGTTGGGCACCATGTCACGCAGAGTCCCCGCCTGGTCAAAGTAGCCGCCGCGTTGTTCCACCCCGACAGTCTCTGCCACGGTGATCTGAACATGATCAACATATCGTCGATTCCAGATTGGCTCAAAAATCCCGTTACTGAAGCGGAAAACCAGTATGTTCTGTACGGTTTCTTTTCCCAGATAGTGATCGATTCGAAAGATCTGGTTTTCGTGCAGATATTTCTTTACCTGCTTATTCAATGCCTTGGCGGATTCAAGATCGCTGCCAAAGGGCTTTTCAAAGACCACACGCCGCCACTGACCGTCCTTCTCGCAGGTGAGTTCGGCGGCTCCAAGATGATCTGAGATTGTCCCGAAATAAGTTGGGCTGGTCGCCAGATAAAAGAAGTAGTTGCCGTGCGTGTTATGGTTTTTATCCACTTCAACCAGCACCTGGCTGACTTTGGTGTAAAGTCCCTGGTCATCAAACTCACCCGGGATGTAATACAGGCGTCGCAGCAGCCATTCCTGCAGGTCTTTATCCACGCTGCTGGTGGCAAACTGCTTGAGCTTATCGCCCATGATCTGGCGGAATTGGTCCACGGTATAGTCATTGCGTCCCACGCCCACAATGGCAAATTCGCGCGATAGCATGTTGCTCTTGGCCAGATTGTAGAGAGCGGGAAAAAGTTTACGTGCCGTAAGGTCGCCGGTTGCGCCAAAAATCACCATCACGCAGGGGCCTGTGGGGCGCGGGCTTCCTGCGGGCGTTTCTTCCAGGCTTGGCATCTCGTGTTCAAGCTCTTGAGGCATGAAAGTCACTCTCCGTAACGTGGGTTACTTTTTCTGGGACTGCTCAATGTGGCCGCCGAACTTCTGCCGCATGGCGCTCAGCATCTTGTCAGCGAAGGTATGTTCCTGTCGCGAGCGGAAACGTGCAAACAGCGCCGCCGTTAACACGCTGGCGGGCACCGCCTCATCCACTGCGGCCTCCACGGTCCAGCGGCCTTCGCCTGAGTCCTGGACAAAGCCGGTGTATTCAGAAAGCGCTGGATTTTCCACCAGCGCCATGGCGCTGAGATCGAGCAGCCATGAGGAGATCACGCTGCCACGTCGCCAGACTTCAGCGATATCGGGCAGGTTCAAGTCATAACGGTGGTCGGCAGGAAGCTGTTCAGAGGTGGCGTGTTTAAAGATGTCAAACCCTTCCGCGTATGCCTGCATGATGCCGTATTCAATTCCGTTATGGACCATCTTCACAAAATGTCCGGAGCCGGATGGCCCGCAATAAAGGTAGCCAAGCTCGGAAGTGCCGCCCATTTTCTCGCGGCCGGGTGTGCGTGGAATGTCGCCGATGCCTGGAGCCAGCGTACGGAAGATGGGATCAAGGCGATCGAAAGCCTCTTTCGGGCCGCCGATCATCATGCAGTAACCGCGTTCCAGTCCCCACACGCCGCCGCTGGTTCCCACGTCCATGTAGTGGATCCCGCGGTCTTTCAACTTGTTCGCGCGGCGGACGTCGTCTTTAAAGTAGGAGTTGCCGCCATCAATGATGGTGTCTCCGGCTTCAAATTTCTCCGCCAGAGCATTCACGGTCTTTTCGGTCGGATCCCCGGCGGGGACCATCACCCAGGCAGCGCGCGGCTTGGTCAGCTTGGAGACAAAATCTTCAATCGAACTGGAGCCCTTCGCTCCTTCCTTGGCAAAGTCAGCCACGGTTTGTGCGCTGAGATCAGAAACCACGCATTGATGACCGCCCTTCATCAGGCGACGCACCATGTTGCCGCCCATCCTGCCTAAACCTACCATTCCTAATTGCATTCAGATCTTCCTCTGGTCAAGCGTTCAACATCGTTAAGGGTTGGCCGCCAGTGAACGGCTGGACGACAAAGGCAGTTAGCTCAATGCCTCCTGGATCGCGCGGTTCAGCTTCTGCAATCCTGCGTTCACGTCTTTAGGAAGATGAATTCGCAGTGCCCGTCGTCCACGATCCGCCAGCACCTGAAAATCACCGCGTGCCTGCGCCGCTTTCACCACGCCGAATGTAAATTTCTGGTCGGGAACCGGCACTTCCGACGCATCGTCACACGTCACCTGTAGAAACACTCCGCTGTTGGGACCGCCTTTATAGGCTTGTCCCGTTGAATGCAGGAAGCGCGGACCAAACCCCAGGCACGTGGCGACATGTTTCTTGTCGCGCACCGCGTGGCGCGCGGTCTGCAATGCGTTTTCGTGCTCAGCGTTCATCTGGATGTAAGCCAGCAGGGCAAAGTAGTCGCCTGCGCCAAGTTGGGTCAGATGCGCTCGTAGGATCCCCGTCAGGTCTTTATTGTTTCCAGCGAGCTTGGTCAGGTTCTGCGCATTGCGATCGTCCGTAAAGAGCTTGATGCCGTCGGCTTCAAAGAAAGGCGTCTCCGCCGGAAGCTTGCCGGATTTCTCAAACTCGCTGGTGATCTGCTTGGTCACAATCTTGCTCGCTTCCACGTCAGGCTGGTTGAAGGCATTAATGCCCAGAATCGATCCCGCAACCGCCGTGGCAATTTCCCAGCGGAAGAACTCCTGGCCAACGTCGTAGACATCCGCCACCTCAATTGTCACCACAGGCTGACCCGCCTTTTGCAGCGCATCCAGCTTGGCCTGCTGTGAATTGTCATCGCCGGCCAGTCGGAGATAAACGAAAACGCGATCATTGCCATAAACATCCGGCGCCGCAAGTTTTTCACGATCCACGGGGATCAGCCCTTTGCCCAGCTTGCCGGTGCTTTCTGCAATCAGTTGCTCCAGCCATGCTCCAACGTCAAAAATCTTCGGCGTAGTAATGATCGTGACTTTGTTGCGCCCCTGACTTCCCAGCGTTCCCAGAATGGCGCCAAGGATCACACCAGGATTTTTGTCAGCCGGTACAGTCGCCGCGCAAGCCTGCACCATCACTGCCGTCCTGTCGAGGAAGCGCTTTACGTCCAGTCCCATTGCCGAGGCCGGAACCAGTCCGAAGTTCGAGAGCGCCGAATAGCGTCCGCCAATGCTGGGCAGGCCGTGGAAGATGAATTGGAACTTGTCCGCCTGCGCCACCTGTTCCATCTTCGATCCCGGATCGGTTACGGCAACAAAGTTCTTTCCAGCGTTCCCTTTGCCCAGAGCTTTCTCCGCCACCGCGAAGAAGTATTGCTTGAAGATGTTCGGTTCCAGCGTGCTGCCGGACTTGCTGGCCACAATAAAGAGCGTCTTGGCCGGATCAATCTGGCTTTCCACTGCCTTCACCTGTTGCGGATCCGTGGAATCCAGAATATGAAGCTGTGGGAAGCCATTCTGCTTGCCGAATGTCAGGGCCAGAACTTCCGGACAAAGACTGGATCCGCCCATGCCCAGCAGCAGAATGTGCGTGAAACCGGACTTCTTCACGTACTCCGCCAGTTCGCTCAGTTTAGGCAGATCTTTGGCCGAATCAGCCGCAATGGTCAGCCAGCCCAGCCACTTGTCTTCATCGTCATTCGACCAAAGTGATTTGTCTTTTTTCCAAAGGCGATTCACCTTGTCATTTGCGACCCAGTCTTTGACCGTCGCGTCAACAGCCTGCTGCAATGGCCCCGGCAACGCCGCCGTTTGTGCTTCCACTTTGGCTTTGCCGCCTGGCGACTCTGCCTTGGCGCTATCTTTCTTATCCGCCACGGCCGCAATCAGCTTTTCAAAAGCTTCGTCGAACAGCTTGATGGCCTCTTCCAGAAGCTGCGTCGTAATCTGTGTCATGGAGATTCCGGCCTTCTCCAGATCAGACATCGTCTTGTCAGCGCCGGGAAGGTCGCGATCGATCGTCCGCGCAACGTTGCCATGATCGCGGAACGCGTCCATGGTGGCGGGTGGAATGGTATTCACCGTATCGGGGCCAATTAGCTCTTCCACGTAAATTACGTCGCGATAGCTGGGATTCTTGGTGCTGGTGCTGGCCCACAGCAGACGTTGTGTCTGGGCGCCTTTGGCCTGCAGGGTCTTCCAGCGCGGATCAGCGACAATCTTTTCATAGGTGCGGTATGCCTGCTTCGCATTGGCAATGGCGATTTTGCCCAGAAGGGAAGTCAGCAGTTCTTTTTTCCTCGCATCCGTCTCGGTCTTGAGCTTGTTCTGGATCGTCGTGTCGACAAGGGCGTCAATGCGGCTCACAAAGAAGCTGGCAACGCTGGCCAGTTTGCTCACGTCCTGGCCCTTCTTCACCCGATCTTCCAGTCCGGCAATATAAGCTTCCGCCACCTTTTCGTACGCGTCCTGCGCAAACAGCAGCGTGATATTGATGTTGATGCCTTCACTGATCAACTGCCGCACGGCGGGAACGCCTTCGTCAGTGCCCGGCACCTTGATCATCACGTTTTCACGACCAACCGTCTTCCACAAGCGGCGGGCTTCTTCAATGGTCTCCTGAGTCTTGCGCGCCAGGGTCGGCGAAACTTCCAGGCTCACGTAACCATCCCGTCGATTGGTGGCCTCATACACCGGACGCAGAAAATCAGCGGCGTCCTGAATGTCACGGATCGCGATGTGCTCGTAAATATCTCCGGCGCTCATGTTTTTGGCACGGAGTTCCTGGAGAATGTCTGCGTAATCGGTGCTTCCGGCGATGGCCTTTTCAAAGATGGCAGGATTGGAAGTGATGCCGCGCAGTCCGTCATTATCGATCAGGCGCTTCAATTCGCCGCTGGTGAGTAGATTGCGCCGTATATAGTCGAGCCATGCGGACTGACCTTGTTCCACCAATCCCAGCAGCGGGTTTTTGCCGGCAGCTTTCGCCTGTGGCTTCTTTTCTTCAGTGGTAATCGGATTCATAATTGCTTCTCCTTGAGCGCTGGTTGGAGTGCGTAACGTTCTTCTATCTTCTGGATTTTGGCCAGGCGGCGCACGTGCCGCTCTTCACCGGTGAAACGGGCGTTGATATAAGCAGTGCAGAGGTCTTTGGCCAGCTCCGCACCAATAATGCGTGAGCCAAGTACCAGCACGTTGGTATTGTCATGTTCCACGCCCTGATGTGCGGAATAGGTGTCATGACAGAGTCCGGCTCGAATACCGGGAATTTTATTGGCAGCCACGGATGCCCCTACGCCGCTGCCGCAAATGAGGATGCCGCGTTCGGAGTCACCCCTCAAGACGCTGAGGCCCACAGCCTCTGAAAAATCCGGATAGTCGACAGGTGCCGTGCTGTTGGTGCCAACATCCTTGATCTGGTGTCCGCTCGCTTGAAGATGGTCAATCAAGAGTTTCTTGAGTTCAAAGCCGGCATGATCGGAGCCAATCGTAATTCGCATTCTTCTTTTCTTCGATTTAAATAACGTCCGGTGAACAATGTTGGGGTTCAATTACCCAATTACCAAATTACCATTTACCAAATCCTCGACCCACCCTCCCCGGTCATCCCAAGATCTAAAGGACTTACACGAACCATCCCAAGGCATTGCTCATCAAGGGGTTCAATTTACCCGATTGCCAAACCTTCGGATCTCGGCGATCGGCGCGCTTTGCGCGCGACTTGCACGAATCATCCCAAGCGAGAGGCTTTTGAATGGTTAATCCTTCAATGACCGCCAAGTTGGTTTTCAATTATCCGATTTACCAACTTACACATTTACCAAATCTTCGACCCACCCTCCCCGGTCATCCCAAGATCTAAAGGACTTACACGAATCATCCCAAGCGAGAGGCCTTTTGAATGGCTAATCCTTCAATGACCGCCAAGTTGGTTTTCAATTACCCGATTACCAACTTACACATTTACCAAATCCTCGATCCACCTCCCCCGGTCATCCCAAGATCTAAAGGACTTAGCCGAAACATCCCAAGCGGTCCCATTCTTTTCGCTTTCTAAATTCGTGTTCAGTCGCGCAATTCGCCGCAACGTGTCTTAATCAGCGCTTTTCTGCGCTCATCAGCGGTGAGGTGCTGCGTTGGCCAATTGCCATTTGCTAATTGCCATTTGCTTTCATCACTATGCGCCAGGAGCGTCATCAAAACACCTAAACTTCAGTTTACTTACCCAATAGCTCGCGTGCTGCTTTCACCACTGCTTCCGGAGTAAAGCCAAACTTCTTCAGCAGCTCTTTCAACGGAGCCGATGCACCAAACGTCTTCATGGCAATGATGCGTCCCTCGCGGCCCACATACTGTGACCATCCCATGGCAGACGCCTGTTCCACTGCAATCCTCTTCGTCACCGCAGGCGGCAAAACGCTGTCTCTGTACTCCGTGCTTTGCTTCTCGAAAATTTCCCACGAAGGCATGCTCACCACGCGGACTTTCCTGCCTTCGGCGGTGAGTTCTTCGTACGCTGAAATACAGAGCTGCACCTCACTGCCAGTGCCCATCAGGATCACGTCGGGCTTGCAGTCTTTGGCATCAGCCAGGATGTAAGCGCCCTTCGCTACCCCGGAGGCTGCGGAATATCTGGTTCGATCGAAAGTAGGAATCGCCTGGCGTGTAAGAACAATCGCCGCCGGCTCGTGCCGTAGTTGCATGATGACTTTCCATGCCTCGGCGACTTCGTTTGCGTCTCCAGGACGCAGCACGATGAACCCGGGAATCGACCGCAACGTAGCCAGTTGTTCAATCGGCTGGTGGGTTGGCCCATCTTCTCCCACGCCGATGGAATCGTGCGTGAAAACATAAATCACCGGGATTTCCATGATCGCCGCCAGTCGCATTGGCGGCTTGGAGTAATCGCTGAAGATCAGGAACCCTGAACCATACGGTCTAATCTTGCTCAGCGACATGCCATTCAGAATCGAGCACATGGAATGTTCGCGAATGCCAAAGTGAAAATTGCGGCCGTCATAATGGCCGGCTTCAAAATCCCCAGCTCCTTCAAAGGTCAGTCGTGTTTTGGTGGACGGAGCAAGGTCCGCCGACCCGCCCATCAACCACGGCACGTCCTGTGCCAGTATGTTCAGGACTTTCGCTGACGAATCGCGAGTAGCCACACCCTTGGCATCGGCAGGAAACACCGGCAGGTTTTTGTCCCAGCCTTGCGGCAACCGGCGGCGCTGGATCAGGTCAAGCTGTTCAGCCAGGGCAGGGAATTCCTTCTTGTATTTTCCAAATAACTGCTCCCATCCGGCGTGTAATTCCTTGCCGCGCTTGGCCATGCCGTTGGCAAAGTTCTCCTTGACTCCATCCGGTACCAGGAACTTGGCGTCTTCTGGCCAGCCATAGGCGCGCTTGGCGCCGCGGATTTCGTCCTCACCCAGCGGTTCGCCGTGCGCTTCCTTTGTATCCTGTTTGTTGGGCGCGCCGTATCCAATGTGGCTGTCCACAATAATGAACGTCGGGCGGTCCCTCGTCTCGTTGGCCGTTGTAAGCGCCCGTTCCAGCATGTAGAGATCGTTGGCATCACTCACGCGCAGCACGTTCCAGCCGTAGCCCAGGAATCGCGTGCCTACATCTTCACTGAATGCCAGATCAGTCTTGCCTTCAATCGTGATGCGGTTGTTATCGTAGATCCAGCAGAGATTGGAAAGCTTCAGATGTCCGGCAATCGACGCTGCTTCGCCGGAGACGCCTTCCATCATGTCACCATCACCGCAGATGGCGTAAACCTTGTAGTTGAATAGCTCGTAATTGGGCTTATTGAAGTATTTACCCAGCCATTGCTCGGCGATCGCCATTCCCACTGAATTCGCCACGCCCTGGCCCAGCGGTCCGGTTGTTGTCTCAACCCCGGAAATCATGCGGTATTCCGGATGGCCGGGAGTCTTACTGTCAATCTGACGGAAGCGTTTGATTTCGTCGAGCGTGATTGAAGGCGCGCCCAGAATTTCGTAGTCAGAGTTAACTGACTTCACTCCCGTGAGGAACAGAAGCGAGTACAACAGCATGGACGCATGGCCGTTGGAAAGAATGAAACGGTCCCGATTTGGCCAGATGGGATCTTCCGGATCGTACCGCAGAAAACGCTGCCACAGGCAATACGCCACCGGCGCCAGCGCCATGGGCGTTCCTGGATGTCCGGAATTGGCCGCCTGAACGGCATCCATTGAGAGCGTGCGGATGGTGTTGATGGTCAGCTGATCAATGTCACCAGCATGCTTAATGTCCTTGGTTTGCTCCGCTACCTGACTCACTGTTAATGGCGCCGCCATAGGTGTTGCAACTCCTTCTGGGGAAATCAACAGCAGGCGTCCCAACGCCTTCTATTAGCCTACAACTAAAATCGTGTCCCGTGTTGCGCAAGGCACAGCTCTCATACCAAAGCATCAATGAGAGCAAAACTGCCAACTGTTAGTCGTTTGTGTTGGTTGCTTTAACACTGAAGAGATTCTGTGCTAAACGCAAAGTTCCGCATCTAGTGATTTATTACGCGCTGGGAATTCTAGCATTGGGCGGAGGGCATGTTTTGCACAAGCAAAACGCCCCAGCACATGGGACTTCATGAACTGGGGCGGTGATTCAGTCTGTTCTGCCCGATTCTTAATCGCCGGTCTTCTGCATCCAGAAGCTGCACGGCCACACATTCTTGCCATCCAGGGTTGGCGTAAACACTTTCATCGAAGGCGACATTCGTTCAAAGCTGCCGACCCATCCGGGAAAGTACTGTTCCAGGGCTTCACGATGGTAGAACTGCATCGCGCTGCTGGCCCAGAGTACTTCAAAGGCACGATTAAACGATAGAAACGCCTCCAGCATGTACTGCTCGCCCCAGAAGCACAAATTCGTCATGACAAACTTTTCGGGATACTCGGCCGGAATGAAGATGTCATGCACGTGCACCAGAACCCCTGGTTTCAGCTTGGGAAGGATCTTGAGAATTTCGTGAACCACGTCACTTCCAACGGACACCACATGACTGGAATCGATGAAGAGGATATCGCCTGCATCCAGCGTAAGAAACAGACTCATCGGCACGTCCTGAACGCCTTTCAGAATCAATTCAGTAAAGCCCGGAAACCCCCGTCTCAGCACTGGAGACGGGTGAGGTTCAATGCCGATCAACTCACCCGGCGAACCTTCTTCCTGATTGCGGCGTAAGGCGGTTGCCATAAGGCGTGTGCTATGACCGCTTCCAATCTCAATGATCTTCCGTGGCCGGAACTGCCGCACTACTGAGTACGCCACCTCAGCGTCCACGCGTTCAAAGTACCCATTGTTGAAGTGGAACTCATGCTCGCAGGTGGTCTCTAGCTCGCCAAAATTCAATTCTGACTGGGGAGCAAGAAATCCGGAGGTGAGGAGTTGCATCTGTCGGGCAAGTCTAAGATCTACACCATCCGAGAGGGAACATTCTGTCCACTTCTTGGTGCCCAGAGCATTTAAGTCTGGAATGGGCCAGTAGAAATGCCTGGGAGTAATACTGATGCCCAGTTTCTGGAACATACGGAAAACGGTGGAAGCAAATTGGCGAAACTTCGAGCTTCGGGTAAACGGCTCCCGGGCACGTGTCTGTTGACGACCTGGTGCGGTAGCGGCGAAAGATGGGTTTGCCGCTTTAGTTAGCCGAACTGGCTGCATTTAATTTCTCTCCTTGAACATCCCTCTTCACGGAAGCCCGACTACGTGGCGGATGGCAAGCGGACCTGCCAGTGAGCAGTGTAGATGTGAGAAATGCGCAAGGTGTTTCACCAGAGATAAGGATTTTTCTTGAGACGTTGTCTTAGTCCTGAACTAAGGCTGGCCTGAGTCGAGCACATCGGGTCAATGCTGGGACGTTTTTGCCGGACTTTGGCGGTCAAAAAATAGGGCGCGGCCAGGTGAGCCGCGCCCTTTCTGAAGAGGCAAAGGAATTCAAGTTATTCCCAAAGCCGACGGTGACACCCCCTTGGCAACCACCGCCGGCTTAGGTGCTTCTCCGTTCATCCTGTTTATTAGTGAACGTACTTGTGAAACCGTTTCAGCAAAATTGCAAAAAATATTTCATGTGGACTCCCGGTAGGCGGCAGGAGGCCGATCCCGCAAAAAGTCACCTGACTCGTGAGTCCATGAGCCAATTCGACTTATCGAGCAACGGCTTTGACGACCATAAGCGTAAACCGGGAAAGGTCCACGCGCCGAAGCGCGTGATTCAGGAGCGTGGATAGGTTTAGGGACAAGAAGCTTTGCGGCGGTTTTTCGCGAAGCGACCCTTGATAAACCACAGCCATAAGCGGGGGGCCGTCCACGCGCCGATTCCGCGTGCCTCAGGAGCCTAGATAGGCTAGAAGAACAAAGAAAATTTATAACGGGTTGTCGCGAAGCGACCCTTGATTTAACCACAACCATGAGCGGAGAGGCCGTCCACGCGCCGATTCCGCGCGATTCAGGAGCCTGGAGTAGTTTAGGGGAAAGAAGCTCTGGAGCGGTTTGCCGCGAAGCGGCCCTATAAATGTTCAAGGGCCAGAGCTTCCGGGTCTCTGGCCCTCAATAGCAGTCGACGGATGAGCCTGCTTCTAAAACAGTAGAGTCATCAATTGGACTGAAAATATAAGTTTGTAAGAAAAATCTCAGGTACTCGCGCCGAATTCATCAGTAGGCCGTCCACGCGCCGATCCGCCCGATTCAGGAGCCTGGAAATGTTTAAGGGAAAGCAGATTTGAAGCGGTTTGTCGCGGAGTGGCCCCGGATTTAACCACAACTATGAGCGGAGAGGCCGTCCACGCGCCGATTCC
>Ga0209863_10000423_pt1 | contig 21785 bp, 13 predicted proteins | sample OrgsoiDNA2013046_FD_185796 | JGI IMG/M metagenome (GOLD analysis project Ga0209863, IMG submission 185796) | Permafrost soil microbial communities from the Arctic, to analyse light accelerated degradation of dissolved organic matter (DOM) -... | ecosystem: Environmental > Terrestrial > Soil >...
TCCATGGCATCCGCTCTTTTTAAACTTAAGCTTGCCATCGTTGCAGTGTCAGGAATGTCCCCGGTCCAATCTGTCAGGTATGTGCCCGGTTTGTACCAGCTTTTGATCTTCCGATTTTCCGCCTACCCTCCCCCGCTCATCCCAAGATCTAAAGGACTTACACAAATCATCCCAAGCTATGCTCGCTTGTGACCTCAGTTGCAGGCACCTCAATCCTTTCCTTTGTGTTCCTTCGTGTCCGTAGCCGGCCCTGAGCGAAGTCGAATGGGTGGTTGAAGGGGCTTGCTTTCTGATCCGCGCCCATCCGCGTTAATCCGCGGCAAGGTTTCGCTTTTGCCATTTGCCAATTGCTGCTCTTCCGATCAGTGTCATCTGTGTGAATCAGTGGTAAAGCGGCGCTTGCCTTCCGATCACCAGATCATCCGATCACCAGATAATCCGATTCTTCCATAATGTCTGATCTATAAAAAAATGCAAGTAAACTTTAGTTTCCCGCTGTCGTGCTAACCAGCCTTTTCCGCGAACTTCTGCCATCCTCATGTCTTATCTGTGTTTCTCTGCGATTATCTGCGTCTATCTGTCGCAGAAATATTTGTTGATCACTGAAAATCAGTGCGACCAGTGTTAGCAATGGTGAGGTTTTCACGATCCCGGCGATGTCGCGCCATGTCAGCGTTCTCGGCGATCCTCTCTCCCGCTGTCATTCCGAGCGCAGCCGAGTTCCGCAACGCGGAGCGACGGCGAGAGAGGAACCCCGAGGATGTTTGCAGCGTGAATGCAGATGCAAGGCATTTTCTCGAGAATGTCCTTCGTGTTCCCTCGTGTCCGTAGCCTGCCCTGAGCGAAGTCGAATGGGTGGTTAACGCTTTTGACTTTCCGATCTCGGCGATGTCGCGCGATGACGGCGATCTCGGCGATTCTTCAATTACCCGATTACCAAATTACTCAATTACCAGATCCGCTTGGCGCTCCCGGCGATACTCTCTTCCTCTGTCATTCCGAGCGCAGCCGAGTTCCGCAACGCGGAGCGACGGCAAGAGAGGAACCCCGAGGATGATTGCGGCGTGACATGCAGCATCAGGGAATTTCAACGACAACAAAAATCGCTCCGTCATCCCGAGTCCCCGTCAGTGAGCCAGCGTTTTCTTCAGCTGGCGAACCGGGGCCCCCAGCGCACGCTCGTGCGTTGGGGTGGAAGTAGGGGTGAGGGACCTTGTGCTTGATCTTTTCAGGCTGACGACACGGGGTGGAGCAGGCATTTATGCCTGCGGTAAAGTTTCAAGGTTCTTTCGGCTTCAGCCGGGTCCCCGGCGGGTGGCTTCCAATTGCTCCTTTGTGTTACTTCGTGTCCTTTGTGGTAAAAAGGTTTGGTTCTCCCAGGCCAACTGAATATCTGTGAACAGGTGATAGTATCTGCTTTTACTAACGGCTATGTGCCAATGGCTCAGGGCTGCTTTTGAACCCCTTTTGCTCTTTCTTCGCCCCTCCGTCATAATTTGAAAATGGCAGACGGCGTCAGCTACGCGGCCAATCTTCGCCGGGAGCTTTGCTTCCGCAATGCCGACTTCGCCCAGCGCCATAAACTCAGTCACGTCCCCAGCTACGGGTGCGAACCAGCCATTGTCTATGCGCCAACAGATGATTCCAGCATTCACGGCAACTTTTATCCTCCAAGCTACAAAGCCATCCAGAAGAATGCCGCATGGCGGCTGCGGTTGAACAAAGTCCACACCCAGGCAAAAACATCTCTGCCGCGCGCTGACCGCCGCTGGCGTGAACTCGATTCCTGCGTCAGCTCTGACGCTCTGCTGATGAACATCTTCTGCTGCCCGCGCGTACTCCGCAGCCGGAACTGTGCTGCGATGCTCGGTGTTGATCCCGCCGCGCGACCGCAATTTGGCTATCGGCCTCGTGTGCCTTTGTCCAATGGCCATATCGATCGCACTGAAGTCGACCTGAAACTCGGCGATCTTCTGGTTGAAGCCAAGCTCACGGAATCAGATTTCCAGACCCAGTCCGCAGCGTTAGTAGAAACCTATCGCGATCTGGAAGAAGTTTTCGCCATAACTGATCTTCCGCGCCAGAACGAAAAATACGTCTCCTACCAACTCATCCGCAACGTCCTCGCGGCCCATGCCGGTGGTGAGACATTCTGCCTCATGACAGACGCGCGCCGTCCTGACCTGATCGAACGCTGGCATACCATCATGCGTTGTGTGCGGCCAACTGATCTCCGCACGCGCTGCAAAGTGCTTACCTGGCAGGAACTTGCTCCTGAACTTCCCGCTCCGCTACAGGACTTTCTCGCCCACAAATATGGCATTGGAGCCTCCGCACCTGCCTTTAACTCTGCCGATTAACCTCACATAGGCACGAATCAACCACGGTTTACCGCAAGACGTGTGCGCTCTGACACACGCGTGTATCAACCTTTCCACATTTCCTTAACGTCCTTTCGCTGAGCGGCGCCCCAAATGCCGCCAATCACGCCAATGCTGCTTTGGCATCATGCCTGCCTATTGGTTAGGCAGAGCATTTATGAAAAGCCAAAGTACACCAACTCATGGAACCACACGAAGGCTTAGCCACTTCCTTGCCTCAGGTTGTATATTCGCTGTCCAAGCCATGAAAAACTTTTCCCGGCTCAGATGGCGCTACGTGGTCATCCTCGGTCTCGTGCTCGCCACAATTTCTGTGGGCATTGTCTACCGTCAGGCGAACCTGGCGCTTCGCGTGGCGGAACAGCAGGTCAGAACAGCCGGCGAAATACCTCTCCAGCTAAAAGAACTAGCCACCTCGAACTCGCGCTTCGAATGGATCGATAGCCCCCTGGCTTTCTCTGGCGTCGCCGTCTTTAAGGGCGAATTCTTTCTAGCCGGGGCATCCGGACTGTTTGAATATGACAATCACGGAACGCTGCTCAAACACTTTCGTCCCGGGCTTGAACTCCCGCCTTCGCCGCTGGTAAAGATCGCCACCGGAACGATTCGTGGTTCGCATGAGCCTGAGCTTTTTATCTCCACGGAAACCCAGGGACTGCTCATCTTCAACGGGACTACCTTCCGCCAGATTCTGCCGGCCGATCCCGCCGCGCTTTCCATTACATCCCTTCTGCCACTGTCTTCCGGCCAACTGCTGGTTGGCACCCGCAAACGAGGCTTGCTGGTCTATGACGGTAAAAAGCTTCGTTCGTTTCATCCCCAGCTCAACACGCTGCCCGTGACGGAACTTGCGGGCGACGATTCCGATCTCTGGATTGGCACGCAGGACCGTGGTGTGATCCATTTTCAAGCCGGGCAGCTCAAGACTTTTGGCGAAGCGGAAGGCATGCCGGATCGTCAGGTCTTTTCCATCTCCACTCGCGGTGACAGTGCCTTCGTCGGCACAGCAGTTGGGATAGCACAGTTCGAACGCGGACAGTTTGTCCGTGTGCTGGCCCCTGGAGCCTTCGCGCACGCGCTCTTTGCCGGCGAAAACAGCCTGCTCGTCGGCGCACACGAAAACATCACCACCATTAACATCCAGAGCGCCGGGCGCCTCAGCCATCTGCGAACTTTAACCAGCTCCATCCCTGACGTCCGACAGATGCTCAGCAACGGTTCCACCGTTTACGCTGTTACGTCCGGCGCGCTCTATATAAATGATGGACAGCGCTCCGCCTGGCGGCGCGCCTTCACCCCGCCGACACCGTTACTTACTGATCGCAACATTTCCGCCCTGTCCATGGATACCAGCGCGGGCGGCTCCAACCGTCTTTGGGTTGGCTACTTTGACCACGGCCTTGATCTCCTCGGTCCGGAACTGCGCAGCTCGACCCATATAGAAGATGACAACGTCTTCTGTGTAAATCGCATTCTGCCCAACCCCTCAGCCGGCGCAGTTGCGGTGGCAACGGCAAACGGTCTGGTCATGTTTGACCGTCTGGGTCGCAAACAGACCATCGTCGGTCGCCGCGAAGGTCTGTTGGCAGATCACGTAACTGATGCAGCGCTCTATGGCGATGGCATGGTCCTGGCCACGCCCGCTGGTCTTACTTTTCTGGATGGCTCCGGCCCTCACAGCCTTTACGCTTTCCACGGCCTGGTCAACAACCACGTATACGCCGTTGCCGCTTCAGGAAAAGAAGTCGTCGCCGGAACGCTGGGCGGAATCTCCGTCCTGGAAAATGAAAACGTTGCTGCCAACTACACGGTTGCCTCACGCGGTCTTACGCATAACTGGATTTCCGCAGTGGTCCGCGTGGGCGACGAATGGTTCGTTGGCACCTACGGTGGTGGAATCGTGCGCATGTCCAACAGCGAGCACTTTGACGGCTTTGACGTGGCTACAGGCAAAGTCGAAATCTATCCCAACGCCATGCTCGCCACGCCGGCGCACGTGCTCGCCGGAACTCTCGGCAAAGGCCTCTACGTTTTCAATCGCAGCACCAATCACTGGACTGTGCTGAGCGAAGGCCTGCCTTCACTCACGGTTACCGCGCTCACAGCCGGCAACGGCTATATCTACGTCGGCACAGACAACGGTCTGGTACGCATCCCGGAGTCGAATCTCCCATGAACTCCTTTGCCATGAAAAGCCCCATCACAAAACGCATTTTCGCGGTCCTTCTTCTGGTTACGGGCTGCGCGTCGTTGACCTGGAGTGATGCTGGCGTCCTCCTTCCGCGCGGCAAGTCACAGCCTGATCCGTCTGTGCTGTCACTGGAAGAGATGGAGATCACCATTCGCATTGATAACTCGGATGCGCGTGTCTTCGTGAAGCAGATCTTCGCCAATCACACCCCCGCCTTCGAGGAAGGGAATTACCTTTTTGCATTGAACAGCAAAGCCGTAGTGTCTGACTTCGCCACCTGGGACGGTCCAGTCCGGCTTCCGGCCGTGATCCTGGAACGGAAACAGGCGGAAGAAATTTACAACCAGCTCAAGCAGCAGCAGATCGATCCCGGACTGCTGGAACAGGGCGAACGCACCGCCAATGAAGCTCGCCGGACTTCCGTTTTCAGCGCCAAAATCACGCCAATCCCTGCTTACGGAACCAAGCGTCTTGAGTTTGAATACCATGAGAGCATTCCGGTTGAGAGCTTTAAGTCCTATTTCGCCATCTCGCTCAAACCGGAAGCCTACCATTCGCAGGTGGCGCGCCATCTCATTGTCCATTTTGAGTTGCGTTCCGCTCATCCCATCAAGGATTTTAAGCAGGCGGGAATCGCCTATCCGCTGAAGCTGGTCCGCAAAGACGCCAATACCGTCACTGGCGAATTCGCCGGCGACAATATCACTCTCAGTGAGGATCTCGGCGTTCAATATGAACTCGATAGCTCGGCCGCCGACACGCTGCGCGTCTTGACCTATCGCAATCCCGAATCCGGCCAGCCCGATGCCACTGAGATATCACCTAATCGCAGCAAGAACGAACCCGGCTTCGCGGAAATTGAAGCCCTCCTCGGAAACCCGGCCAGCACCGTTGCCAGTCAAAGCCGTCCGCCGCACAACGTCATCATCCTGTTTGATAACTCGCTGTCCATGCAGTGGGACAAGCTTGAACGCAGCTTTGAAGCCATGCAGAAAGTCCTGCATTCCCTTGCTCCGCAGGATCGCTTCAACCTCGCCCTCTTCAATACAAAGCTGGCGGCCTTTCAGCCTGGCTTTACCGGAGTCACTCCCACCAGCTTGCAGCAGGCCAATGACTTTGTCCGCGCCAGCCGCCTTCGTGGAGGCACAGATCTTCAGCAGGCTCTCGCATTCGCACTGGCCCAGAGTGGCCAGAGCACAGCGAACAACTACATTGTCCTCTTAACGGATGGTTCCGCAACTCGTGGCATTATCCAGAGCGGCAAATTAGCAACCTGGTACGGCGATAAGTGGAAAGCCCTGCCGGAAGCCAGCCGTCCTAAGTTGTTTTCCTTTGCCGTTGGCGACGATGCCAATCTCTCTCTGCTCAAGATGCTCACCCGCAATGAAGGTCTCCTGGAGAGCGTGCTCTCCACAGAATCGGCGGACTTCAAGCTCAACGCCTTTATTGCCAAGATGAATCTCAATCCCATCGCACAAATGCGCTTGGCCGCCTCACCCGATAGCTCATTGGATCTGGTCTATCCTCTTCAGGACAGCTCGTACTCCGGATCCATTGCATCCTGGGTCGGCCAGTACAACACTCCGCAGAAGAGCGTGAGCTTTTCCGTGCGTGGCGTCCGTGAAGGTCAGCCAATTGAAATCAAAGCTTCGGCCGAGCTTCCGCAACAATCCTTTGACCATCCCCAGTTGCCTCGCCTCTGGGCCAAGGCGAGAGTGGACGCGCTACTGGAAAAGATTGAGCGCGACGGTGAAGACCGTGCCAGCATTGATGAGATCATCCGTCTCGCGCGCAAGTACAAATTCGTCACGCCGTACACCTCGTTTCTCGCCGTGCCGCGCGCGTTGCTGCGTCCGCGAGTGATACGTCCTGGTGATCCTGTTCTGCGCATCCATACTGATCCTTCCATCGTCTCGGTGGAAGCCATGTTCCCGTTCGGTCTCACTAAGCCGCTGCGGTTTCTCACCCAGGAAGCCGTCTGGCAGACGCGTTTCCTTGTGCCCACGGACATGGAAGACGGTACTCACACCGTGCGGCTTGTTCTGCGCGATTCCAGCGGCAACGTCTATCGCGAAGAGAAAACGTTCGTCATTGCCAGCAAGCCGCCTGTGGCCAATATCAGGCTTGACCGCAAGCAGTACCGCCGTGGCGATGCTGTTCATCTGAAGATTCATGCATCCGCCAGCACGCGCACGCTCATCGTCCAGCTTGAAGGAGCAGCGCCGGTTCATTTGCGATGGAACCCTGACGAAGCCGCGAGTACCGGCGATCTTGCCATCCCTGACGATCTTGCTCCGGGAACGTACCGGCTGACCGTAACCGCGGAAGATATGGCACACAACATCGGCGCGCAGGAGGTGCAAATTGAAATTCTCCCGTAAAACATCTTCGCGTAATGCACCCATGAAGGTCGTTCTGCTCTGCGGAACGATGCTGGCAGTCGCCTTGTCCGCTATCTTTGTAGTCGCGGATGCGGTGCCCGATTGGATACAGAACATTGAAGCAAAATCGGCATTGGAAGCCGTGATGTTTCGTGCCGTTGCACTGCCAACCGGACCAATCACCATCCGCCGTCCTCCGGCGGAAACGGTGCCTGCTTTTGCTGAACATATTAAACAACAACCTGACCAAGCCGATCTCTATTCCCTCAAGGCCTTAGAGGAAGAAGCCAAACTGGACTTCGACGCCGCGGAAGCTGACTGGAAACTTTATCTCCAGCATTCGAATGATAAAGAAGCTGCTGAGATGGCGATGGCAGATTTCTACCACCGTCGTCACCGTCCCAAAGATGAATTGATTGCGCTGATGGCGATCGGCAACATGCCTTCACCCGCCACTGAAAAGTTTACTGCCCCGGCGCAGCAGAGCTCATGGCAGGCATTTGAACGCAGTTTAAACCTCATCCAATCCCAGGCATTAGGGCGGGCCGCATGGGAACAGCTCTACACCGCGTGGATCGTGCGTTATCCGCGGGAACCAAGCCTTTACGCCCGTTACTTTGAAGTGCTTTTGCATGAGAAGGACTTCAAAGCGGCTACCGCGCTGATCGCTCAATATCGCAACAAGTTTCCCAACGATGAAATCTTTCCCACCAGGGCGCAGGCACTCATCGCCTATCGCCAGGGTTCGGTGGAGCAGGGACTCGCGGTGTACGACAAAGCTTTTCAACCGCTCTGGCCGCCCGAGCTGGTAAAGAATTATTTTGATCTACTGAAAGAAACGCGCAATGAAAGAAAGTTTCTTGAGCAGGCACGTGCAACACTGGTAAGGAACCCTGACGATCTCCTTGCCGTCACGCGTATCTTTTACTACTACCAGCAGCATGCCAATATTGCCGCCGCCCAGCAGGCGTTCACTGAATATCGTTTACAGAAGGAAGCTCGCAAAGCCGTGTGGACGGAGCAGGAGCTATACACCTTCGCACGCCTCCTGGAGGATGTGCATCTTTATCCTGAGTCGGCACGTTACTACTATGCTCTGTACAAAAGCGGTGAAGGCGGTCCTCAGGAAAAATCAATTGCCGGCCTCAGTAGGATTTTGCTGACCGCTCCCGAGCAGGAGATCCGTTTCGGTTCCGGCGATCTCTCCATGTATCAGGACATCGCCACCATCGATCAGGGTCCCGGCTATCTCAACGGAATTCTTTCTCTCATCCTGAATACCGAGCATCCGGCGGAAAAATATATCGAGGAAGAGCAAAGAGCTGCTCCTTACTTTCATCGCGCACGTGCCGCGGAGTTGATTGCGTTGCTGGATCGCCGTTTTCCCACGTCAGAGTTTCGTCCTGACCTGCACGTCATGTTGATTCAGGCTTATGCCGAATATGGCCAGGATGAGCCGGTCGTCAAGACTGGACGCGAATTTCTTGCTGCATTTCCATCATCTCCCCAGCGTAATCAGATTGCGCTGCTGATGGCGAATGCCTACCAGCGTCTGGGTAATGACAAAGAGGAATTCACGATCTATGACGCCATGCTCCAGGAATTGGCCCGCAAAGCTGATGGCGTACCCATTGGCGCCAGCGTGCAGGAAAGCAAATACCAGGTCCAGCCAGGTAACCAGGTTCGCCCAGATGTTCCGGAAGGCGATGGCGATGAGAGTGAAGGCGGCGACAGGCGACCGGCGCAGAAAGCTCATGCCGCCTTCCAGATTTCAAAGGACGCACCCGGCCAGCAAAGCGGCCCACGCTCCCCTGAATATCAGCATGTTCTTGATCGTTATATTTCCCGCCTGGTTGCTGCCAGACAAATCCCCGCGGCGCTTACAGTTTGGCGGCAGGAGCTGGATCGCAACAGTAACGATCCCGGATTGTATGAACATTTCGCCAACTTCCTTGAAAACAATCGTCTCGGAACAGAAGAGGAGTCAATCTACAAACGTGCCATCCAGCAATTTCAAAGCAGGGACTGGTATCACAGACTTGCCCGCTGGTATCTCAGCACTAAACGCAACCAGCAGTTTGAAGCGCTGTCCAATGAAGTTCTGAAGACGTTTTCCGGAACGGAGTTTGCGGCCTATCTCCGCAGTACCGGCGGCGGTCCAATCAACCTGGAGTTCCAGTTCAACCAGTTTGCTCACCAGAAGTTCCCGCACAATCTAAGTTTTGTGCATAGTCTTTTGCATTTCTACAATTCGAGACAGTTTTACAACCAGGCGTCATGGGAAGCTCTCTTGCGTCAATACTGGATGCAGGATGAAGGTCTGCGCAATGAACTGTTTGCCTATCTCTCGCGCACTGGAAAACTGGAAAGTGAACTTGACCGGATTCGTGCCGGCACTCCCGACCATCAGCCACATGATCTTGGTGAGAGGACCTTTACCGGCCAGGCAGAACTATGGCGATCGCACTTTGAGGCGGCTGCTCCGCTCCTCCTCACCGTAGCGCGGCAATATCCGGCGGACGCTGTCCTGAATCATCAGGCCGCATCAGTTTATCGTTCGCTCGCCTACTTTGATCCCAAAGCCACAGACATCGCTGTTGAACTGGAATCGAACCTTCTGAAAGCCGATCCCGCAAACCGTGAGCAGCTTGCCCGCATTGGTGATATCTATTCTGACCGCGAGTTGTTCTCGCAGGCCTCGCCTTACTGGAACCGGATGGCGGAGACTGAGCCGGGTAATCCGCAAGGCTTTCAGGATGCAGCCACAGTCTATTGGGACTATTACTTCTTTGACGACGCGCTGCGGCTCTTGAATGAAGGCCGTACCCGGCTAAACGATTCCTCCTTATACGGCTACCAACTCGGCGCAATTTATGAGAATAAACGTGACTATCCTCATGCCGTGGATGAATATCTGCGGGCAGCGCTGCTGGAAGGCGAAGGCGGACAGTCTCGTGCGCGGTTGTTGCAACTCGCTGCACGTAAGTCCACGCGTGATCTGGTGGATTCCGCCACCAGCAAAGCAGTTTCTGATCGCAAGTACGATCTTGATTCCATAAACACCCGGGTTGCGGTGCTGGAAGCGCAGAAGCGCAACCAAGAAGTTGTGACATTCCTCATCGCAACCCTGGATCAGGCCGGCAACATCGATGTGATTGAGAGCGTTGAAAACCTGGCGAAGGAGAAGTCACTGGAACCGGTCCGGCAGCGTGCGCTGGAGCGCGAAGCCGCAGTGAGCGTTGATCCAATTCGTCGTCTCGAACTGCGTTACGAGTTGGTTCGCTTCTATGAACAGAAGAAAGACATTTCTTCTGCGCAACAGAATATTGAAGCGCTTTATCGCGATAATCCCCGGATTCTCGGCGTCGTCCGTTCTACCATTGATTTTTATTCTCACAATAAATTGCAGTCGCGCGCCATCGATGTTCTTTTGCAGTCCGCACATAACGCATACCCGGCGCTGAGAACACAGTTCAACTATGAAGCGGCCCGCAAAATGACGGATGCGGGACAATACCAACAGGCGCGTATTCTCCTTATTGCATTGCTCAATGACAATCCCAATAACGCGGAGTATGTGGCCGCCGTTGCTGACACCTTTGCGCGTGCTGGAGACCAGGCTGGCCTGCGCGACTTCTACAACGCGCAAATCAAATATGTCCAGAAGGCACAGCTCTCTGCTGACGAGCGTAAAACACGTCTGGCGTCGCTCCGTCGCGGATTGATTCCTGCACTCACCATCCTGAAGGACTATGCCGGCGCCGTTGATCAGTACGTTGAAATCATCAACGCTTTCCCAGACGATGCCGCCGTAACCAGTGAAGCCGCTTTCTACGCCCAGCGATATCAGCGCAAGGACCAGCTCCAGAACTTTTATGCGAAGACGGTAGCAGCATCTCCCAAAGATTCACGATGGGCGGTGGTGCTGGCGCGCGTCCAGGGCAGCTATGAAGATTTTGATGACGCCATCAAGACATATTCTGATGCCATCAAAATCCGCCCGGACCGGGCTGATCTGCTGACAGCTCGCGCAGCGTTGGAAGAGCGCCTGATGCGCTTTGAAGAAGCGGCCAAAGACTATCGTGCACTCTATGATCTTGCCTACCATGATCCCAAATGGATGGAGAAGGTGGCGGAAATCCGGGCAAGGCAGTCGAAACCTGACCTCGCGGTTCAGGCGCTTCAAGTCGCACTTGTCGATGGACGCCCGGAAGCGCCGGCCAAATACTTCATCGTGGCAGACCGGCTTGAAAGCTGGGGTATGGTGGCTGAAGCGCGCACCTACGCGGAGCGTGGTGTGAAGGTCGCCGGCGATGGTCTGCTGGCCGATTCCGCCAATCACGCCGGGGCTCGCACCTATGTTCGCATCATGACGCAGGCACGGCAGTATGAAGTGGCCTATCACATTCTGGAGGACGCTCTCAATAGCGCCGGGAAGATGCCTCTCCTTTCGTCGCAAAACGCAAAGAACAACATTGAAGCCGCTTCCAATGCTGAATTGCGTCAACATCTGCTGGAAACACGGCGTAGCATTGCTCGCAACGGCTTTGCCGCCTGTACACGCGAAATTGGCTCGGCCATGGCGCGATATTTCACGCCGGAGGAAAAGGCAGCCACATTAGCCTGGGCTGGTATAAAGAACGCGTCACTCGGCCGCATGGATGCTCATAGTCTTCTGCTGCCACTGGTGGAGGCCGCCGGGTTCACTGAACTCCAGGTCAAGCTGAACAATGAAATGCTGATGATAACCGCACGCTCTTATCAGGGTGCGCAATCCCTGGAGCAACTACAGACACGCCGCTTGCAACTGGCCGAGCTTGGCGCGCAACTGGAAGCAGCCAGTCCTATGCGGCAAACTGCTCCCAACTTCCTCAGCCGGGCGCAGGAGATATTCAGGCTGGCCAACCGTCCTTCTGATGAACTCCGTGTGCTGGAAACCATGCAGTCGCGTGCACAGCTTCCAGCATCGCTTTACGATCGTTATTTCACCTTGTTGCTCAATCAGAATGTTCCGCGCCTCACCGCGCTCACCCAGCGCAAAGACATGGGTGATGCTGCCACCAACTTCATGATTTCCCATGGCGCTAGTCCACAAACGTATGCGGCAATCGCGGCGCGCAGCCAGTCGGAAGCTGCCGTGTGGAAGCCGGCATATACCGCGCTCACCGGCCTTTATTTCAAAGACTCTTCAGCCCCCGTGGACGCCGCTTTCCAAACCGCCTTAGGAACAGGCACCATCGGTCAGCAGCTTGACGGGAAAATCGATCGCCATCAGACCCTCGCGGGCGATGTCTGGTATTACTACGGTTCGCGCTATGGTGAATATCTGGGCGCTACGCACAAAGGAGACGACGAAGATTTCACCCCTGCAGAGCTCGAACACACCCCGGCCAATGTTTCTGCCTATTTCAATGTTGCGCGCTACTATGAAGATGCGGGCGAACTTGACCGCGCCGCAAGTGACTTCCTGCATGTGCTGGAGCTAAGCCCGTCACGCATTGACGCGCACAACCGTCTCGCCGGCATTTATTCCAGGCAGAAACGCGCTGACGATTCTCTGGCGGAAGAAAAGCTTGTCATCCAACTGCTCCGGTCCCAGGCGGGCGGGAAAACGTCATCTACATTTGTCGGTGACTATGCCGCAACCATCGCAGGGCTGAGTGGACGCAAACAGTTGTCGCAGTTTATGCCAGACGTACTGGATATCCTGCGGTCCTATGTGAAAACCAATGGTGACTACAGCCTGGTTGAGCTGGTTCGCAGCACCTATCCAGCCACGGAACCGCAACGTGATGCCACCTCGATGGCATTGGACCTCTGTAACGGTCAAAAATGGCGGACTGAATTCCTGCGTGACCTGCTCGCACCTGCCGCCAACGTACATGTGGATCAGGAACAGATATATCGTTCATTGTTGGAATCTGCGCAGGCTGATGTTGAATCCTCGGAAGGCTACCTGCACGAATCACATCAGGCTGAATTGCAACAAATACAGCTGCGCTGGCTTCAGTCCCTTCTAAAGGCTCACCAGCTTGATCGTTTGCGTGATCAACTGGCGTTGCTGCCTCCAGCGTCTCTGGACAATCTGCGCGACTCGCTGGCTCCGATTCAAATCAAGCTGGCTGCTGAAACCAACGCGGTCGATCCTTTGATCAATTCCTACCGTTCAGACCCCGAGCATGCACCCAGTGCTGAACTGCTCAGACGGACCGCAACCGAGCTGTCTCAATCCGGAGACAAGCAATCAGCACGCAAACTGCTGGAGTTTGTCTTTAGCCGGGAGGTAGAGAACCACAATCTTACTGTTGCCAACATGATCGGACTCGCTGATATTCGGATTCAATCCGGGGATGTTGACGGCGGCGTCATCTTGTTGCGACGGATGGCGCTCGTTGTCGGCAGTCCGTTTGAAACCCAGGAACCTTCGGCGGCCATGCTGGTTCGTACCGGACATCCGGCGGAAGCTGTTCCATTTCTTGAAGAAATGGTCCGGGCCGTGCCATGGAATCCTGATTATCGCGTGCGCCTCGCGCAAGCACGCCTGGCTGCCAACCAGACGGTTGACGTTGCGCGCAAAGACTTATTGTCCGTCGCGACATCCTCTAACGTTCCTTATGATGTTCGCGTAAACGCCGCGGCTTCGCTCGGCGGAATTTCAACCCCACCTGCACTGGGCAGCAAAGAGCTGGATTTAATCGCCAGTGGCAAGGCGGTCCCGGCAGACACTGCAAATCAGCCATTTTTCTTTGCCGTTCGCTTGAAAGCCGCTGAAACATTGCCCGCTGCCGGAAAAGTCTCCTTGCTGCGTAATGCTCTGGAAGACTATCCCAACGGCGATGCGGCGCGCGTGCCGCTGCTCAAAGCGGCATTCCAGACCGGTGACTATCCGTTGGTGATTGCCGTTGTGAAACCACAGATGCAGACCAATGCATTTGAGTCAGCGTACTCCCGTAGTCATGCGGAGGATGAAGATGAACTCTTTGAGGACCAGGAAAGCCAGCAGAATGCACAGCAGGGTTTTGGCAAGCTACCCGCAAAAGAATGGGCGGAAATCAGTCGAGACGTGGGTACAGCTTTCCATAAAACCGGTCAACTCGATCAGGCACTGGTCTATCTGCGCCGTGCTTACCGTCTGGAGAAAGACGCGGCAACTAAGACGCAAATCAACAAAGAGGTTCAACAGGTGCGCGCCACGCAACGCACAGCTGCCACCAATCTCGCCCGGCAACCACTCGCTCACACCGCGTTGGAACAGGAACACATCGTCAGGCCGCGAACAGGTGCGGCTCCGGTTCCCGCCAGGACTGCCGCACCTGCACCGAAAGGAGCACTCTAATGAAACTGCCCATCAGAGTCGCAGCCATAGCTCTCATCATCGTCTCTGCGGTGGTCGCCTGGGCCACGTTCCAGTCTTCCGCCGGCAAGCCACTGGACCAGTTCATGCCGGAGGGAGCGCTCCTCACCATACAGGCAAAGAATTTCTCCGGCCTTCTGCATGACTGGAACGCATCCGCAGAAAGGGCGCAATGGCTCAAGAGTGACAACTATGATGTTTTCTCCCGCTCCCGGCTCTTTCTGCGCCTGGGGAAAGCGTCGGATGAATTTGCCCTCGCCGCAGGCCTGCCGCCCAACATGAAGTTTCTCGATGAAATTGCCGGAAAAGAAACTTCGCTCGCGGTGTATGACATCGGAGAGCTTCACCTGCTTTATATAAGTCGTGGCAGCAGCGCAGGCAGCTTTGTGCAGTCTTCACTCTGGCAGTCACGAAATAAGTTCGAACCAAGGAACACGGCGGGGCATCCGTTCTACTATCGCAAAGATCCAGCGTCTGACCGTGAAGTCGCTTTTGCAATGGTCGATGACACGCTTGTCCTGGGCACGCGTGCCGATCTTGTTGCTGCCGCCCTGGAGTTGATGTCCACCGGCAAAGGTCGAACACTTGGGCAGGAAAGCTGGTATGAGAATGCCATCTCATCCGCAGCCGTACCTGCCGGCGATCTCCGCATGGTCCTGCATATGGAGAAAATCGCCGTGACTCCGCATTTCCGCACGTACTGGATTCAGCAGAACATCACGGAAATGCAGGGCTACACCAGCGCAGTCTCAGACCTCTATCGCGAAGGCGATGTTTATCGCGAAGAGCGCGTCGTGCTACCGAAGGCGTCTGCCGAAGATGCCACCATCGCTCAATCTTCCGCTGCAGTAACAAGCCTGTTTGCTCTTGCACCGCGCGATGCAGGCTTCTATCGCGCTTCACCCACAACGGCCAAAGACAGCCTCGCCACCGTGGAGAAGAAAATCCTGGCGCCGCATTTCGGCGCTGCGGCAGTGACCACGCTCGCTCCCCAGATCCAACTCAGTAACGGCCAACTCAGTAACGGCAAGACCGGAAGCGCTGCCGACTTGGAAACCAGGATTGACGTTGAGCCCGTGTCCCGTACCATCAATGAAGGATCGCTCAATGTTCTGCAGAAGCTCTTTGACGCCGCTGCGCCGCAGGCGATGCTGGTGGTTGAGTCGACGCGCAAGAATCAGGATGGCGTGCTTTTGCAGATTCCAACTGTGGTCGTCCTGAGTGCCAAGTCCAATTGGGACGCGCAGGCCATGCAACAGGAGACGCAGAAAGTTGTGGGTTCCGGGCTGACAACTGCCAATCTTGGTACGCAGTGGCATCAAAATCAAGCAGGCTATTACGAACTGGACGGACTCGCCTCGATCCTCCTTGCAATACGCGGCAAGCTGCTTTTCATCGCCAATGACGCGGCAGCCATGTCTTCCATGCTCAACGCCAAACCTGCCGGCATCGCGCAGCCGGTGGTTTATGCCGCGGGATTTGATCATAAACTTGAACGCCAGAACTTTGGGCAGCTCTCAACTCTTGTGGATCACGGCGTCCCGTCGATGGACGAGCCTTCATTCTTTTCCCGCAACATCAACAGTTTCAGCAAAGTCTTCGCCCGTGTCGGACACGAAGAAGTGGTGGTTCGCCAGAACAAAGATAAAATCACGCAGACGGTAACCTACCGTTGGAATAACTAGCACAGTGCTCAAGGCGTCTTACACAAGTTTCTTACTGGTATTGATCTGTGCCCTTGCTGGCAGTCAATCGGCGGGCGCGGGCAATGACCTTCATCAGCAAACCGCCGCTGCCGTACTCAATCAGTTTAAAGATTCTGATGTCTCGTTTATTCTGCTCAATGATTCTGGAGACGTTCAGACTCAGCGTTGGGAAAATGCTGACAAACAAATTCCGATTGGATCGCTGGCGAAACCGTTTTTAGCGGTTGCGTATCTGGAAGGTCATCGGGACCCCCCTTCGTTTACCTGTAAAGGGCAAAAGACTTGCTGGTATCCACGCGGCCACGGCAGGCTCTCCATGCGCGAAGCCATCGCATTTTCCTGCAATTCTTACTTTCATCAACTCGACAAATACAACGATCATGCTGCTGTAGCCGGCACGCTAAACCAGTACGGGCTCGGCCCACAGTCTGATGGTTACAACGGAAGCGCAACTCCTGTAGCACTGGCGCGTGCCTATCTGGAATTGATCAAGCATCGTTCACAACCTGAACTCGCTCCTGTTTATGACGGAATGGCCATGTCGTTTTCCCGCGGAACGGCTTCGCCTGCGAGCAAAGCGATGCCTTCTTATATGACCGCCCTGGCTAAAACAGGGACTGCGTCCTGCACTCATGGAAGGAAGTTTCTGGCGGATGGATTCACCGTCCTGCTGTTTCCTGCTGATCATCCGCGCATGGTTCTTCTGGTGCGTGAACACGGACATCAGGGCGCGCAGGCAGCCGCCATCGCTGGTCAGATGGTTGCCGCCATGGAAGGCGCGGGTCAGCCGAGATGAGAAAAGTTATTCTGGCCTGCGTGGCATTGTTGCTCGTTCATGATCTGGCGTTCGCCTCTGACGTCGAGATCGGAGTACTGGGACTTTTTCACCCGCAGGCAGTCATTGTCAGTCCATCCTCGCCCGAAGGCATGTCATGCACCGCGAACGGCCAGACATGGCCTCTGCGTTCCCCCATGAAGATCGAGCGTCGCGGGAGCGTGCTGCAAATGGTTCTTGATGGTGAGCGTGTTAGTCCTGCTCTCCTGACGTGTGCGGCAAGCTCGGGACCAGCGCGGTTCTCCGTCGCAGTGCCCGGAAAAATCTCACGCACTTATGAAGGATCTTTGGCCATCACGGCATCGCAAGCTCAGATACAGGTCGTGATCAGGATGGACCTGGAAACCGCGGTTGCTTCCGTGACCGCGGCAGAAAGTCTGCCCAACACACCGTTGCAGGCATTGAAGGCCCAGGCGATTGCGGCGCGTTCATTTCTATCAGCAGGGAAGGGAAGGCACAAAGGCTTTGATTTCTGTGACACCACACATTGTCAGTTTCTGCGCCAGCCGCCGCCATCAAATTCGCCCGCATGGGCCGCAACCAGGGAGACCCAGGGCCTGGTTCTTACCTATCAGCAGAATGTCTTTGCTGCCATGTACAGCGCAAGTTGCAGCGGCAAGACCCATACGCTCGACGAATTGGGAATCCCGGTGCGTGACTATCCGTATTACTCCGTGATCTGCGACTACTGCCACCGGCACCCGCATGCCTGGACGTCGAACATCTCCACGGAAGACGCCGCCAATCTCCAACCCGGAGAAAACGGGCGTCTACGTCTGGCGCGCCAACTGGGATGGAAGACTGTACTCAGTAATTCCTACACAACGCATGCAGGCGATGGAGAAGTTATTCTGGAAGGTGTGGGTGTGGGCCACGGATTAGGACTCTGCCAGCGTGGCGCAGCAGATATGGCCCGCCGAGGCGCGTCATGGGAGCAGATTTTGCAGCATTACTATCCCAACACTGTCGTCATTGCCGTGCCACAAACCGCACTTCGTTAGCCTAACTTGGCTTTCACGGCCTTCAGGTATGCGTCCACGGTTGCGGCATGTCCCATGATGTAGCGGGAAACAAATCGAAACACTGGATTGTAGACCTCGCCATTTTCAGTGATGGTCAAAGTCGACCCGCTTCCGGCAGGAGATATTTCATAGATCCACGATCCGCCAAACGGCAATTTGGGGTCGGCAATACGCGTGACCAGGTGCCGCGGCGGAACTGATTCTGTGGCCTCATAAGCGATGGTCTGGCCGCTTTTATCACTCTCCCTCCACATGCGATGTCCATTCTGTAGCGGCAGTTCTTCATACTTGGTGATGTTGGGCCGCCACGTGGGCGCGGATGTGACGAGATTCCATACCGCATCGGGCTGCGCACTCAGCGTGATGGAGCGTGAAATGGTATGGGCTTTCGGCAACGTCGCGCCAACTATCATGACAAGAATGAGTGGAACCGCAAGAATCACCACCGTGACCAGCACTAGTTTCATGGCTTGCTCCGTTTCTCCGTTGCAATCTTGCGAATGCTCATGGCGCGGTGAGAAGCCTTTGCCAGCAATCCCAGCCCAGCCAGAGCCTGTTCGCGCTCTTTGGCCGTGAGTTGTTCCAGCACGTACCGCACGCGCGCCGGATCCAGGACTGACTTCTCTGACTTCACGCGTACACCGGCCTTCGTAAGCCGAAGATGTACCTTCCGACCATCTTCGCCGCTTCTTTTTCTGGTCACGTAGCCCTGCTTCGCCAGGCGATCAATCGTGATCGACATGGTGGAGGCCGTGACTCCCATGTGGGCCGCAAGTGTGCCCATACTGGTTGGCTCAATTTCGTCCAGATGGTCCAGCACGCTGGCTTGATGCGCGCTCAACGTGACATTGCGGCGCGCATCGCGCACATGCCGCGTATGACAGGCGAAATAAACCTGCGGATAGAACGTCATCAGTTGCCTGACCAGTTCCTGCATTGTCGTCATGTATTACAGCAAGTATAGTTTGATTCGTCAAATCAAATCGAAGGCCGGGGCCGTCACTTAGGACAGAGGATTCACGTCCAGCGCAATTCCGTGGCGCAGGGAAGTCACATTCACATCCGCCAGGGATCGCAAGACCACCATAGCTTTACGCAACTCCGCTTGCGGGTAAGTAGTTTGCAGCGCTATCACGCGCATACCGGCTTGCTTTCCCGCAGCAATCCCAGCCGGCGCGTCTTCCACCACCACACAATCTTCCGGCGCAAAACCCAGCAAGGCAGCTCCCGTGAGATAGGGTTCAGGAAAGGGCTTGCCCTCCACCACATCGTTGGCCGTGATCATGTTTGGTGGTATGGGAAGACCGGCATAGCCCATGCGGGCGATGGCAAGAGGACGCGTTGCTGAAGTAACAATCGCAAAGCGTTCCGGCGGCAGCGCAAGGAGAATCTCATCTGCGCCGGGAAGCGCCGTAACTCCTTCGCGGTCCTCGATCTCCATTCTTTCCACATTTTGATTCTCTTTCTCCGCGTCCATGTGAGGAGCCACAGCGCGAATGGTTTCAATGCTGCGGCGGCCATGCGCCATGCCCACCATGATGTCGGGTGAGAAGCCATGAGCGGCCGCCCACTTGGCCCAAACGCGTGTTACAGCCGGCGTAGAGTCAACCAGAACCCCGTCCAAGTCAAAGAGAATCGCCTGGCATGTGATGATCACCCATCAGAATAGCAGCGAATTTATGGCGGCTGTAAAGATACGTAAACAAGCAACTTTTGCTGTGGTCCGGGGTTGGACTAGTGTCACCAGCTTTGACACTCAGTCGCTAGATTGAAACTAGACTTTTGTTCATGTGTGGATTGATAATCGCGTTCAGACGGGACCAGCCGTCTGGATGAATGGAGACTTGCTTGAGAAAACTATCTATAGTAATCGCGGCTATTTGTATTTTCTTCGTTGCAGCCAGTGCAGCCCATGCTCAGCAGGTGGATTTGGCTTTCGGGTATGGCACCGTGAGCGGAAACCCCGCCACTGACGGCGACGGCGGCCTGAATCACCAGGACCAGAGCATCAAAGGTGGCGGATATCCCGCATTCAGCGGCGACTTTATTTTCTACAAAAACCTCGGCGTCGGCGGCGAAGCCGCCTGGCGTGCCCACCAGAACGTCGATATCTTTTTCCAGCCCTATCGGCCTATACTCTTTGACGTCAACGCAGTGTATGCTCCCAAGTTGGGCAAGAAGGCACAACTTGATCTTCAGGCTGGAATCGGGATTGAAAGCCTGCGCTTCTATCAGCCGTTCTTCCAGTGCTCATTTACTGGCTGCACCAACTACACCAGCAGCAACCACTTTTTGACCCACGTGGGCGGCGGCGTTCGCTTTTACGTGACCAACAACATCTTTATTCGTCCGGAAGCGCATTTCTATTTCGTGCGCAACAACTTTGAATTCAGCGGACCCCGCGTGAACCGCTACGGTATTTCCATCGGGTACTCTCTGAAAAATAAAGAGTAAAACAATCCGATATTTGGTTTTTAAAAAAAGGCCTTGCGCCAGATGCAGGGCCGTTTTTTAATCCATCAATAGGGAACGGACTAAGGGTTAATTCTCCTCAGGCGGGTTACAACGGAAAGTCCGCTCACAGTCATCCAAATGAACATTGAATCTTTGGATGTGAGCATGGCGACGCGAATTTTGTTCGTCGACGATGAAGCTGGGATACGCCTTACGCTTGGGCCTATCCTGGAAAAACACGGCTTCGCAGTCGTGACCGCAGCGTCAGTTTCCGAAGCCCTGGCAAGAATCAACCACGAGACGTTTGACGTTCTTCTCTCCGATCTTAATATCGGGCAGCCCGGGGATGGCTTTACGGTTGTAAGCGCCATGCGCCGTGTACAGCCGGAGGCATGCACCTTCATTCTCACCGGTTATCCCGACTTTGAAACCGCTCTCCAAGCCATTCGCAACCAGGTGGATGACTATCTCCTGAAACCGACGGATGTCCCTACTCTGCTGCAAGCCATTGAACACAAACTGACATCGCGGCGGCCGCATTCGCTGGAACCGGCAGTCAAACGCGTGTCTGAATTGCTGCGCGAAAGCTCAGGCCAGATCATTCGCCACTGGCTGGATGCCGTGAAAGTCCATCCCGATCTTGCCGGACTGCGCCTCTCAGAAACGGAACGTGCGGATCATGTTCCAGGGCTGCTTGCCGAACTGGCTGCCCGCGTTGATTCCAGCGTGGAACGAGCCGCAAGCTCCTTGCCGATGCTTGGGAAGGAACATGGAAAACAACGAGCGCGGCAGGGATATACCATTCCACAGCTGGTGGTGGAATTACGTCTGCTTCAGCGCACCATTTCCATCGTGCTGCAAAGGAACCTGATTCGCATGGACCTGAGCACGGTAATCGCTGACATGTTGGAAGTTGGCGAGGGCCTGCAGGAGCAACTGGAGCATTCCATCCGCGGCTTCCAGATTTCGTCCGTCGAAGCGGCCTGAAGTTCCATAGCGCACTGGCAAGGCGCTCCTCTTATATCTCCTATAATGGTGGCATGGCGAGAGGATGGGAAAGCAAGTCAGTCGAATCACAAATGGAGAGCGCGCGGGAAGAGGATTCCGTAAAGCGCAATCCAAAGACTGAAGAAGAAAAGCTGGCGATCAGGGAAAAAGAAAGTCTGTTGCTTTCGCGATCTTATGTTCAACGCCAGTTAGATTCCGCCAGCAACGAGCTGTATGTCCAGAGTCTGCGCCAGGCACTCGCGGACATTGACTTGAAGCTCACGGAGCTGAGCAAGGCGCTGCAGTAATCCCGATAAACCACCACCATAACGGCGTGCCAGGCCTGGGCACCCCGCAATGCCCAGACCAGGCCAACGATTAAACTACCGCTCTTCGTCCGGTGGCCGGAGGCATCCGGCTCTGGCTACTGTGATGCCTGCGTGCTTATGAAAGTTGACAAAATGCTGGTGTGAG
>Ga0209863_10000425_pt1 | contig 21712 bp, 21 predicted proteins | sample OrgsoiDNA2013046_FD_185796 | JGI IMG/M metagenome (GOLD analysis project Ga0209863, IMG submission 185796) | Permafrost soil microbial communities from the Arctic, to analyse light accelerated degradation of dissolved organic matter (DOM) -... | ecosystem: Environmental > Terrestrial > Soil >...
GGCGACGCGCAGTCGCGGTGCTCAGTGCGACCTCGTGGGCGGTGCGGGGTGCCCGGCCGCTTTCCTGAACGATGATGCCGGCGGCTGCGGGACTCGTGTAGTCGAGTTCGGCGACGGTCACCGAACGTGCAGGTGCGTCGCCGAAATGCACCTGGCCGCCGTCGGTACGCCACGTGGCGATCTGGCTTCCGGCGGGTAGGACGGCGCGCACCTGAGCCAGCGTCAGGGGTGCCGGCTCGGCCGGCGGCTCGCCAGATCCGCCCCCGACGGCCGGCGTGCCCCATGTCGAGCCGTCCGGTACCTGCTCGATGGCGGTGCCGCCGTAGGCGCCCGAGACCAGGGCATCGGTGTCACCGAGCTTGCGTGGCAGCTGCTCCGACGCGGTGAGTTGCGAACTGCGAAGGAGCACGTCGGCGGTCACGACGCCGAGGATCGGCAACCCGATCATCACGACCACGAGCGCGCTGCGTCCCTTGTGGCGAAGGGCATCGCGACGAGCGATGCGCAGGCCGACGCGCCACGCGCTGATGTTCATCGCTTAGCCGCGCCGGCCGAGCAGCGACTCGGCGCCGCCGCTGGGAGTGCTCTCATCGACGATCGCGCCGTCGCGAAGAAACACCACACGGTCCGCCCACGCCGCATGTCGAGCCTCGTGGGTGACCAACATGCCCGCTGCTCCCCGGTCGCAGCGGGTACGGATCAGCGCCAACACCGACTCGCCGGTCTCCGAGTCGAGAGCGCCGGTCGGCTCGTCGGCAAGCAGCAGCCGTCGCTCGCCGACCAACGCTCGCGCGATCGCGATCCGCTGCTGCTGACCACCGGACAGATCGTCGGGATACCGGTCGGCGATATCGGCGAGCGCCACATCGTCCAGCGCGCGCAGGGCGACCTCGCGCGCGGCTTTGGCATGAATGCCATCGAGTTCGAGTGGCAGAGAGACGTTCTCGGCCGCCGTCAGAGCGGGGATCAGGTTGAGTTCCTGGAACACGTAGCCAACGCTGCGCCTGCGCAGTCGCGCCCGCTCGCGAGCACTCAGCGCCGCGAGGTCGCGCGCTTCGACGAGGACGGTTCCGCCGGTCGGGCTGTCGAGGCCACCGGCCAGGTGCAACAGTGTCGACTTGCCCGACCCACTTGGCCCCATCACGGCGACCAACTCGCCCGCGTGCACCAACAGGTCAATACCTCGCAAGGCATGGACGGCGGTTGCCCCCGCGCCGTGGGTGCGGCTGACGTCGATCATCTCGAGGACGAGAGCGGACGCTCCGTCGAAGCCCCGTTGTCCAGTCATCGGCGTCCTCGCTTTGCAGGCTCGTTGTTCGCGGATGGCGACCGGGTCTTCTTGGCCTGGTGAACGAGACGTGACTCACAATGGTCGAGCCAGCGAATTTCCGACTCGGCCTGGAAAATCATCGATTCGAGGACGAGCACCCAGGCGAGATCTGGCGGTGTCCGCTCGTCGGCTGCGATCTTCAAACGGGTGTAGTCCTGCAACGCGCGCATCGTGTCAGTGCGCTGGGTCTGGACCACGGAACGGACGTCGACGCCGGGAACGGTGACGGCGAGAGCCAGCTTGATCGTGAGTTCGTCGCGCGGCCGGCTCTCCCTGGTGAGTGGGGTGTCCCACCAGCGCGTCAGGGCTTGCTGTCCGGCGTCCGTCAGTTGATACAAGTCGTGCCCGTCAGCGTCGGCGCCCGCGGTTGCGACCAGTCCGTCGCGGATCAGGCGTTCGAGGGTGGTGTAGACCTGCCCGACGTTGAGCGGCCACGTCGCGGCTGTGCGATGTTCGAATTCGGCGCGCAGTTGGTTGCCGTACATCGGCTCCTCCGCGAGCAGGGCGAGCAGCCCGTACCTGACCGACATACCGAGTATGTATACGCAGTATGGTCAGGGTCTGTCAAGAACCGGCCTGTTGGGCCTTCACGCGGTGCAGTAGCCAGTCGTCTCCGGTGTTGATCAGCGCGTAGCGCACGTCGGAATTGCGACCATGCAGCGTGAACACCGTCGTTCGTTCGTTCGCATCGTGTTGCTCCCACCAACCGGTGTCGGCGATCGACTTGTCGGCGTCGGTGTATGTCAGGTGTTCGATCTCGTGATCGGGCACGGGGACCGCCAAACGATCGTGCGCCGAATCCGGCGGCAGACCGCGAGGAAGCGCCCATGAGCGAAGCACGCCGTCGACCTCGAGACGCAGGTCGAAGTGATGACGCGGCTTGTGGTGCTCGTGCAAGACGAACGCGGGTTGCCCGGCTAGTTCGGAGCGCTGGCGCGACGATTCAGAGGCCACGGGCGAGGGTATCTCGACCGTACAATTGAGGGCGCAACCGATAACACCACCAAACGCGCCGAACGCGACCGCGTTTACGCAGAGCAAGCCAAGCGGCGCCCTGGATTTGCGGCCTAGGAAGAGAAAACGCCGGGATCCGCACAATCCCGGCGCCCGCGTTACGCCGAGCCTGAGCGGCGGGCTACCACCGACGCCGCGAACCGCCGTACGAGCCGTACCCACCACGCCAGTAGTGCCGGCGGTACCGCACGCCGAACAGCAGTCGGCTCGCGAGGATCGCCAACCCGACGACCGCGAAGATCGGCAGCAGGTTCAGGATCACGAAGATCACGGCGCCGATGAAGATCGCGGCGAACAATGGCGCCACGAGCCATTCGAGACGCACGCCACGAGACGGACGCCGAGTGGTGCCCGTCTCGTCGCCGCGTCGGGGAAGATCCGCGAACAAGACGTCGAGATCTCTTCCCGTCCGCGCGTTCAGAGCGAGTTCTATTCGCTCCTCATGCTCGATCAGCGTGAGCCTGCCTTCGGCGAAATGGCTTGTCAGCGAAGAAATAGCGGCCTCGCGTTCGGCGTCCCCGATGCGCACTGCGGTTGTCATGAGTCGGCCTTCGGCGCTTTCGGCTCGTCCTCGGCGAGCAGCCGGTACATCGCGCGGCGTGCGTCGGTCAGGACCTTCTCGGCGTGCGCGACTTGGTCGTGGGTGCCGGCGGTCGCCACTTGGATGGTCGCCGCGATCAACTGCCCGACAAGGCTCTTGAGCCCGCCGGCCGCGTCGTCCGCCTCGTCGGCCATGTCCTCCCACGGGGCGCGGCGGCCTGCAGATGCGCGCTCGACCTCGGCCCTCCCGGCGTCCGTCAAAGAGAAGGTGCGTCGGCCGTCTTCCTCCGAGACCGTGACCAGACCTTCGTCCTGCAACTGCTGAAGGGTCGGGTAGACCGAGCCGGGGCTGGGCCGCCACACACCCCCGCTGCGCGATCCGAGCTCGGTGATGATCTGGTAGCCGTGCATCGGTTGCTCCGCCAGGAGCGTCAACACGGCAAGCCGAACGTCGCCGCGCCGGGGCCTTGGGCGCCCGCCGCCGGCGAACCACGGACCGGGGAACGGCGGGCCGCCGAAACCCCACGGACCGCGACCGCGGTGGTGCTGGCCGGGTCCGGGCCAGCGATCGCCGTGTGGCCCGTCGGCACTGACCCAGGGCTCTTCCTGCGTGGCGCCATGGGCGGCCGCCGCGGCTGCTGCGGCGATGTGGGCGTGCATCATCTTGCGAAGGCGGGCCTTGTGGGCGCTCGCCAGGACTGAGCTGGCGCGCTCGTGCGCAGCCTTGCGCCAGTCCTCTTTGGTCCAGCCGTTGTTGTTCCAAGCGGCTTTGGTGAAGCTCGCCCGAACGCCGGGCCAGTCTTCTGTTGTGATTTCCATCGTGACTCCCACGTTCGTACGTATGGCTGTCACGATATATCGCGTACTAGTCTTGTCAAGCCCTCCTCGGCCAGGTTTCTCGGCGCGGCGGCCTCGAGCGACGCTCCCTACGGCATAGGCCCTGAGGTGGTCGTGGCGCCATGCCTGGACGTCCGATCGGGGAGCTGATGCCGGCTCTCATTGTCGAACTCGATCGTCTCCGCGACTACGGCGCACGACAGCGACCTTGGCAGGGGGAGTCGAGCACCCACCCGACCGACTCTAGCCGCGCGGGAAGCCCCGATGGTCATCCGTTCTGTCTGTTCCTGCGCGACTGAGCCAGTGTCAGACAGGATGCGGAAATGGACCTTCGCCCAATGACCGCAGCCGAGTTCCAATCCTTCCGCGAAGAGGAAGTCGTCGGTTACGCCGACGACAAAGTGCGGGCCGGCACCTGGAGCCTCGAGGACGCTGCGCAAAATGCTGCTGGCGAGTTCGACGAACTCCTGCCCGACGGTCTGGCGACCGCGAACATGTTGCTGCTCACCGCCGACGACGAGCTCGGCCAACCGGTCGGTGCGCTGTGGTTGTGTCTCAACCGAGGTGACGTGGCCGGCGCCGGCTGGATCTACGACATCACGATCGTTGCCGAGCAACGCGGGCGCGGGCTTGGTCGCGAACTCCTGACGCGGGCAGAACGGGAGTTCGCTCGTCGCGGGTGACCGCGCAGCAAATGAGTAAGCGCATATGACCGATGGGCCCGGCCATTGCCGGCCGGGCCCATCGGGTGCGAACGATCAGCCTTGGTTCAACGCCAGGCCGGCTTGAGTAGCGACCAGCGGGCTGAGGGTGGCGGTTCCACCGAACAAGAACGCCTGGCCCAAGGTGACGTGGTTCTGGCCGATGTACAGGCCATCGGCCGACTGCAGTGCGTTCGGGGTGGTGAGCAGCATCGGCCCACCCATGACGCCCATGAACGACCCACCAGCGAGCGCGTCGGGGAAGTTCGAGCCGGTAGCGATACCGACGACGGACGGGCTGGTGAAGAACTCGGACGCCACCAATGCAGCGGTCGCGAACCGATCACCACCGACGATCGGCGTAGCTGTCGGGTCGGCGACGTGAGCCGCTTGACCAACGGCGTACACCGTCGGAGTGGTCAAGCCGGCGAGGTACGTCGCTACCGATGGCGGCATGGTCTGGCCGTAGGTCAAGAGCACCGAGCCACCCTTTGAGGCGGCCGCGGGACCGGCCGACAAAGCGTCGGCGAAGATATTGCCGGTGGCCAAGAAGACCGTGCTGGGCGACCCTTCACACTGGGCGACCGCTACCGAGGTCGCGAACCGGTCGGCTCCGAAGATGCGCACCACGTTGAAGCCCGCGGTGTTGAGCTGGGTGTCGATGGCTGCGGCGATGGCGGCATCTCCGCCGACGATGTACACCGCATCGGCCGGGGCCGCGGTGCAGGTGGTGGTCGTCGTCCCCATGGTGGACGCGGGTGCAGGCAGCACGCGTTCGATCTCGGTCAGGGTCGAGGCGGAGAGTTCACCCGGCGTGGTGAGCAGCACGGGCGCGGTGAGCAGCTTGCCAAGCGGGCCGGCACTCATCGCATCGGCGAAGGTGTAGGCGGCGGTGAGGATCACGTTCTTCGCGGAGTGAGCCGTCGGGAACTCCTGGTTCGAAATGGCGATGCTGGTGCCGATCCGGTCACTGCCAGCCAGGCGGGTGACGGGCTTGGCGGTGGTCGCCAGGGCTGGTGCGGCGGCCACCCCGATCGTGGTCGCGCCGGCGACGGCGGCCACAATTAGGCGTCGAACAAAGGGTGTGAACATGCGATCCTCCTCGAATATTTTGAACGGTTGATGGCGTTTTTGCTGACAGTAGCCATTAACCGCAGGCCCGCTCAGCATTTGATTAGAGTTTTGTAAGGGCTTGAACAATCCGGGCTGGCGTGGCTGCGCGCGGCATGATGGGTCCATGCGCGAGATCACGACGAGGGACGACGTCATCAGGCTCGGCCAGTTCATGAAGCTCTCCGACGTGGTCGCCGCCGGGTCGGACGCCAAGGTTCTGCTGGCCGAAGGCGCCGTCCGGGTCAACGGCGAGGTCGAGGTACGCCGCGGCCGCCAACTGGTCAAGGGCGATGTGGTCACCGTCGGCAAACACGAACTCCGGGTGAGTTGAAGGGCCGTACCATCGCAGGTGTGGACAGCATCGCGTTCGTCAAGGGTCACGGCACCCATAACGACTTCGTGCTGCTGCCTGACCACGACGGCACCCTCGATCTCACCGCCGAACTGGTGGTCGCCCTATGTGATCGACGCGGTGGTATCGGCGCCGACGGAGTATTGCGGGTGATGCGGTCGAGTGCCGACCCTGACGCCGTCGCGATGGTCGAGAGCGCACCCTGGTTCATGGACTACCGCAACGCCGACGGCAGCGTGTCGGAAACCTGCGGGAACGGCTTACGGGTCTTCGCGCGCTACTTGGTCGATGCCGGTCTTGTGCAGCCCGGACGACAGGCGATTGCTACTCGCGCCGGCGTTGTCAGCGTCTGGGCCGACGTCGACGGCGAGGTGACCGTCGACATGGGGCCGCCGCAGATTCTGGCTGGCGCGACCGCCGCCGTCCACGGCCAGGTTTTCGAAGGCGTGGCGGTCTCGATGGGCAACCCGCACCTGGTCTGCGTGACCGATACCGAGGTTGCCGCGCTCGATCTCACGACGACCCCGGACGTCGATCAGCTGGTGTTTCCGAATGGCGTGAACGTCGAGTTCGTCAATATCGTCGGCGAACGACACGGGATAATGCGCGTGCACGAACGGGGTTCGGGCGAGACGCAATCGTGTGGCAGCGGCGCGTGCGCAGTGGTGGCGGCTCTGGCGGCGCTCGACGGATCGACGACCGGTGACTACACGGTCGATGTGCCGGGGGGCCGCTTGAACGTCCGGTTCGACGACGCCGGCCATCTTCTGCTGCGCGGGCCTGCGGTGCTGGTCGCCGAAGGGCACTGGCGAGCCAATCAGATCTCAACACCGTGACGGAGCCGGAGAGCACCGAGGCGGAAGACTTCGCCGCCGACACCTTTGCTGCCGACGGATTTGATGGCGACCAGTACGACCGCGAGGACCGTGAGGCTTTGCGCCGCGTTCCCGGTCTTTCGACTGAGCTCCAAGACGTCACCGAGGTCGAATACCGCCAGCTCCGCCTTGAGCGCGTGGTGCTGGTCGGTGTGTGGACGCAAGGAACCCTGCGCGATGCCGAGAACTCACTCATCGAACTGAAGCTGCTGGCCGAAACGGCAGGTTCTGAGGTGCTCGACGGCATCATCCAGCGCCGTGACAAGCCTGACCCGGCTACCTACATCGGGTCGGGAAAGGCCAAGGAGTTGCGCGACATCGTGCTGGCCACCGCTGCCGACACCGTGATCTGCGATGGTGAACTCGCTCCTGGTCAGCTGCGCCAACTCGAAGAGGTCGTCAAGGTGAAGGTCGTCGACCGTACCGCCCTGATCCTCGACATCTTCGCCCAGCACGCGCGAAGCAAAGAAGGCAAGGCGCAAGTCGAGCTGGCCCAGATGACCTACCTGTTGCCGCGACTTCGTGGGTGGGGTGAATCGCTGTCACGCCAGGCCGGTGGCCAGGCCGCCGGCGGCGTCGGTATCGGTGGCCGCGGTCCCGGAGAGACGAAGATCGAGACCGACCGACGCCGCATTCGGGCGCGGATGGCGAAGCTGCGCCGCGAGATCGCCGACATGTCGACCGCTCGTGAGGTCAAGCGCCAAGAACGCCGTCGCGGCGAGGTGCCGTCGGTCGCGATCACCGGCTACACCAACGCCGGCAAGTCGTCGATCTTGAATCGCCTCACCGGGGCCGGCGTGCTCGTCGAGAACCAGCTGTTCGCGACTCTCGACCCGACCGTTCGACGTGCGCAGACCGCCGATGGCAGGGCGTTCACTCTCACCGACACCGTCGGGTTCGTGCGCCATCTCCCGCACCAGTTGGTCGAGGCATTCCGCTCCACGCTTGAAGAGGTGGGCCAAGCCGATCTCATCGTGCATGTCGTCGATGGTTCCGACACAGACCCGTTTACCCAGCTGGTCGCCGTCCGGCAGGTTCTTGGTGAGATCGATGCGCAGGAAATACCTGAACTTGTCGTCATCAACAAGGTCGACGTCGCCGATCCTGAGGTCGTCGATGCGGTCATGCGGAGCGAACAGCGGCGCGGCAACAGGGTCGTGCTCGTCTCGGCCCGCACGGGCAAGGGCCTCGCCGAACTCGTCGCGGCGCTTGATGAGTTGGTTCCACGCGTCGATGTCAGCATCGACGTGCTGCTGCCGTTCGCCGACGGTCGGCTGGTCGCCCGGGTGCACGAGCTCGGTGAGGTGCTGACCGAAGAGCACACGGGCACCGGCACCCGAATCAAGGCCAATGTGCCGCAGCGGGTGGCGAACGAACTGGCTGCCTACGCGGTGCCCGCCGCGAGCGAGGCCTGAGGTCGGCTAGACGTCGGCCCGGTGAAGGGCGACTACCGGGATCGTGCGGATACCGGCGGTTTTCTCTTCGTAGCCGGCGAAGCGTGGGTGCTGGCGCGCTTGCTCGGCGTAGATGCGGTCGCGCTCGGTCCCGGTCACTTCTTCGACCGTGACCGGGAAGGTCGCCGTTCCGAACTCGATAGTCGCCGTCGTAGCTGCGGTGAGGTTGTAGTACCACGACGGGTGCATCGGCGCGCCACCCTTCGACGCGAAGACGTAGAGGGTGTTCGGGTCGTCGGCGTCAACGAGGCACATCAACGGGGTGGTGTACTCGGTGCCGGATTTGCGGCCGCGGTAGTGCAGAACGACCATCGCCGCGCCCTCGTAGTTCCCGCCGACCTTGCCGGCGTTAGCCCGGAACTCAGTGATGATGCCGCCATTGATCTGCATCATGTCGACCATTGGATCTGCCCCAGTCTGTGCTTTGCCGAATGTCAAACTCTCAATTACGTTACCCGAGGTCGATCCGTTCGGAGGATCTTGCCCAGCCATTCGGGCGACGATAAGGCCCCGTGACGTCCGAGAGCGCGCCGAATCGGGGCCTACGCGCCGCGCTGTTCGTCACGTTCGCCCTGAATGTCGCCGCAGGGGTGATAACGCAGCTTCCGCATCACGTTGCGGCTGGCCCGCGCCTATCGGCCGCCGGTCTTCTCCTTGCCGGCATCGTGGCAACCATCGCCGTGGTCAGGCGTGGATGGCGCGATCCCGCGTATCGACGCGCGTGGCTGCTGCTCACCATGGCGATGGTGGCGGAGACCGCGTGGCTGATCGACGCGCTGTACCCATCGATCTGGCAGAAGGCCCTGACCGCGCAGCCGGCCGGAAACGTCGGGCACCTGATCGCCGTCCCCTTTCTGATTGCGGCCCTGCTCGGATTGCCTACTGCCCACCACGACCGGCGCAGCCGGGTGCGCACCGGCCTCGACGCCCTCGCCGCCTGCTGCGCTTTCGGTGCGTTGACCTACAACTTCGGGGCGCCCGAGGGTGTTGACCACCTTGGCGCGTTGCAACCCGTTTTCGGCATGGTCCTGGGCACGACGGTCGTCGCCGTGCTCGCACGCGCGAGATTCGAAGGCGGCCTCGAACTCCCGACCTTGCTGTCGATCGTCTCGGGCGTTTTTCTCCTGGGCCTGGCCGCGATGCTCGCGTCAGAGGAGGTCAGTCGGGCCGGCTGGTCGCCGCAGGACTGGTGCTTGCTCATCGGTGCATTCGGGCAACTACTGTTGGCGTACGCCAGCCTGCGCCCGGTCGAGGCGCGCGACACGGCGGCGGTATTGCGCCGGCGTGAGCAGATCGCCGTGCTGGCGCCGATTCTGCCGTTGGTGCCGGTCGCGATCGTGGTGGTCGCTTCGATCGTCACCCGCACCCAGCTTGCCGCCACGACGTTGGTATTGCTTGGTGGCCTCGTCGGCGCGATTCTCGCCAGCACATTGCTCGCTCGTCTCGACCAACTTGTGCTGTCGCGCACCCTCGAGCATCGCGTGGTCGAGCGCACTCTCGCGTTGCGCACGCACGCGAAATGGTTTCGGTCGTTGGTGCAGAACTCGTCCGACGTCATCACGATTGTCGACCCAGGCGGCACGATTCACTACCAGACGCCGTCGGCAACTCGGGTGCTCGGCTACGACCCCAGTGCGATGGTCGGACGCCGATTCGGAGCGCTGCTCGGACCGAAGGACGCCGTGCGGCTCGAAGCCGCTCTGGTCGACGCCGCCTTGCGTCCGCGGTCGAGTCAGTCGATCGAGTTCGCCATGCTGCACAGCGATGGTCGCTGGTGTGAGACCGAAACTGTCGTCACCTCGCTGGTCGACGACCCCGACATTCGCGGTCTGGTACTCAACACCCGCGACGTCAGTGAGCGCAAAGAACTCGAGCGCCAGTTGACGAAGCAGGCGTTCTCCGATTCGTTGACAGGCTTGGCAAATCGCGCGTTGTTCCGCAATCGGGTCGAGGTCGCGGTGCTCGAGCGAGCCCGCGACGTGGGCCAGGTTGCGGTGTTGTTCCTCGACCTCGACGGGTTCAAGGCGGTCAACGACGCGCAGGGTCACGCGATCGGCGACGACCTGCTGACACTGGTCGCCGACCGTCTCCGCGGATGCGTCGGTGCGGGTGACACGGTGGCCCGTCTCGGCGGCGACGAGTTCGCGATCCTGTTGGTCGGCCCAACCGCCGAGACTCTCGCGATCAACACCGCCGACCGCATTCGATCGGTGCTGCGCAAGCCGTTCGTGCTCGACGGCCGAGAGGTGACGCTGGCGGCATCGACCGGCATTGCGGTCACCGATCGAGGCGACGAGACTGCCGACCAGATTCTCCGCAATGCCGACCTTGCGATGTATCGCGCAAAAGCCGCGCATGATGGCGGGTACGTGCGGTTCGAGTCGCAGATGCACGACGCGCTGCTGCTGCGGGTGCAGGCCGAGACCGACCTGCGGCAGGCACTGGCAAAAGGGCAACTCGCCCTGCACTACCAGCCCACGGTCAACCTGCACACGGGTCAGGTCGTCGGCGTCGAAGCACTTATCCGTTGGTACCACCCGACCCGCGGTCTGGTACAGCCAATGGATTTCATCAGCCTGGCCGAAGAAACGGGGCTCGTTGAATCGATCGGTGAGTGGGCGGTTCGCGAGTGCTGCCGGCAGGGCGCGCGCTGGCAGGCGTACGCGCCACCTGGTGGTGTCTTCCACGTGGCGGTCAACGTGTCCAGCCATCAGCTCACGCCCCGACTACCGGTGATCGTTCGCGATGCGTTGGCGGAAACGGGTATGGCGCCGGGCGCGCTGGTGATCGAGATGACCGAGAGTGTGCTGATCGAACGCACCGGCGAGGCGATCGAGGTGTTGCGCCAGCTGAAGGCGCTGGGTACTCGCATCGCGGTCGACGACTTCGGTACCGGGTACTCGTCGCTGTCGTACCTGGCTAAGTTCCCGGTGGACATCTTGAAGATCGACAAGTCGTTCGTCGAGCAGCTGACCGTGCATTCCGATGGCAGCGCCGGCGGCGGCTCCGACAACATCGAACTCGCGCGTACGATCGTCCACCTCGGGCGATCGTTGCGTCTCGGCACCGTCGCCGAAGGCATCGAGACACGCGAGCAGTACAACGCGCTGGTCGCCATGGCGTGCGACTACGGCCAGGGGTTCCTGTTCTCGCGACCGTTGCCCGCAGAAGGCATCGACACATTGTTCGAGAATCTGCTGGTGAGCACGCTTCCGACTCCACAGGTCGTCTACCGCGCGGCTGGGCTCTCCGCATAATCCCCAGGCGCCGACCAGTCGGCGTCCGGGCCGGTTACCCTTCGTGCCGTGGCTGGTGCTCCGCGGGTTCCCGATATCGAGGAACTGCTGACCCTCGCCGTCGAGGGCGTTGGCGGCGAGCCGCGCTCCGGACAGCTGGCAATGGCCCTGGCTGCGCAGCACGCGATGGCGTCCGGGGAGCACCTGCTTGTGCAGGCCGGCACCGGTACCGGCAAGAGTCTCGCCTACCTGGTGCCTGCCCTTCGTCATGCGCTCGTCGATCCGCCACCCCTTGCACGTAAGCCGGACGACGACGGTGCCGTCGACGAACTGCCACCGGTGCGAGGGCCGGTGGTTGTGGCCACCGCGACGATCGCGTTGCAGCGGCAACTGGTCGAACGAGACTTGCCGCGTCTTGTCGAATCGCTTGCCCCCGTGCTGCCGCATGCGCCGACCTTCGCGATCCTCAAGGGACGCCGCAACTACCTGTGTCTCCAGCGTTTTCACGCCGGGCCGGACGACGAGCAGGACGGTCTCTTCGACGGCGCAGAACCTGGGGGCGCCACGAGTGCAGGGCCTACGTCGGCACTTGGTCGCGACATCGTGCGCATCGCGGAGTGGGCGAACGGCACTGATACAGGCGACCGCGACGAGTTGATTCCCGGAGTTAGCGAACGCGCGTGGGGACAGGTTGCGGTGTCGTCACGTGAGTGTCTCGGCGCGACGAATTGTCCTTACGGCACAGACTGTTTCGCCGAGGCCGCGCGCATGCGGGCGATGCGCGCCGACGTCGTTGTCACCAATCACGCGTTGCTCGCGATCGACGCGCTGAGCGACGTCGATGTGTTGCCCGAGCACGATGTCGTGGTCATCGATGAGGCGCACGAGCTGGTCGACCGGGTTACCGGTGTGGCGACCGAAGAACTCACGCCGGGCATCGTCGAGCGCGCGGCGGCGCGTTGCCATCGGCTCGCCGCCGACGAATCAACTCAGCTCGCCGAAGCGGCAGCGGCGCTGTCGGACGTTCTTGAGCTGGTGCCGGTCGGTCGCGTGTCGCCGCTGTCGCCGTCGCTCGTGGAGGTGTTGTCACTGGTGCGCGATGCGGCGCGGGCGACGACCGCGGCGATGGCGAGCGGGGAAGTCGGCGGCAAGCCTGGCAATGTGGACGCCGCCGATGTCGCTGACGCCGAGGTGGTGCGCAGGCAGGCCAGGGTTGCAGTGGAGGGCGTGTTCGATACTGCCCAGCGACTGCTTGCCGACTCTGACGCCGACGTAATCTGGGCGGCGTCAGAAGAACGACGTGGTGTGGTGCTGCGGGTGGCGCCGTTGCGCGTCGCCGACCTATTGCGCAAAGCGCTGTTTGACCAGCGCACAGTTGTTTTGACGTCGGCGACGCTGTCGGTTGGTGGCAGCTTCTCTCCGCTAGCCGCAGGTCTCGGGCTCGACCTTGGGTCAGCTGATGGGGCCGATCTCGGTTGGCTTGGTCTCGACGTCGGCTCACCGTTCGAACACGCGCAGCAGGGGATTCTCTATGTGGCAAAGCATCTTCCGCCGCCCGGCCGGGACGGCATCTCACCGCAGACACTGACCGAACTTGCCGAACTCATCGAGGCCGCGGGCGGTCGCACGCTCGGACTGTTCTCGTCGATGCGCGCAGCGGTCGAAGCCGCTGACGCCATGCGTGCGCAGGTCGACGTCCCGATTCTTTGTCAGGGCGACGACGCGACCAGTGAACTGGTGCGACAGTTTGCGGCCGACCCGACGTCGTGTTTGTTCGGCACGTTGTCCTTGTGGCAAGGCGTTGATGTGCCGGGGGTGGCCTGTCAGTTGGTGGTCGTCGACCGCATCCCGTTCCCACGGCCCGATGATCCGCTGATGTCGGCGCGTCAGAAGGCGGTGGCGGATGCTGGAGGGAACGGTTTCATGGCGGTCGCGGCTGCGCAGGCGGCGTTGCTGCTCGCCCAGGGGACCGGCCGGTTGTTGCGGTCGCGCACCGACCGAGGCGTCGTTGCGGTGCTCGATTCGCGGCTGGCGACCGCGCGTTATGCCGGATTCTTGCGGGCCTCGCTGCCGCCGTTCTGGTTCACAACCGACCCATCGGTGGTGCGAGCGTCGTTGCGCGCCCTCGACGAAGCAGCAGGCGGGCGACGCAAGCCGGTCGCGGTCGAGCAGCCCATGCTCGGGGGCTGACAGACTGCGCGAATGCGACTCACGCCGTCCGACGACCTGAGCGCTGCGCGGTGGATCGGGCCCCGGCTCGGCGCCCTCGCGTCGGGGGTCGGCGGCGTGATCCCGAGCGGGTTCGAGGCCTACGCGCGGATCGCGCATCCGGACGATTCGATGAGTGGGGATCTCGAGCCCGAATCGCTGGCGGCACTACTCGATGTCCTGTCTCGGCATACCGCCGAGCCGGAATGGTGCTGGTTCTGTTTGTGGGACGGATACGGCTGGATTACCGGCGCGGTGGTGACGTCGACGTTCACCCGCCAAGCGGCTGACGCGGCTACCGCACCTCAGGTCGTGCATGAGGCCGCGTCCGCTCCGTCGCACGCACCGCCCGATCACGAGCGGCCGATGCCGATCGACCTCTCCGACCACGCCCGCGTCGAACTGCCCGGCCGCACCTACCTGCTGTACGCCGGGCCGCTCGACGCCGCGCTCGAGCTCGGCTTCTGGCCGTCACCGACCTGGTTTTTCCCGCAGTCACCAAACATTTTCTGGCCGGCTGACCTCTCGTGGTGCGTGGCCACCGAGATCGACCTCAGCTGCACCTACGTCGGCGGAACGCGCGCGCTCATCGACGAACTGGCAGCCGACGAACGACTCGAGGTCTCCCAAGCCCGTCTGGAGGATTCGCTCCAGTAGCCGCACCTTCTTCGCATCCTTGGTGGTTGTATTTGCGCCCGAATTGTCCGAACCGAATAACCACCAGGGATGCGAAGACGTCTCAGAAGCCGGGGAACAGGGCGCGGAGCTTGTCGAGGTTGACGTCGCCGGTCTCGAACGGCGGCGTGTGCGCGGTGTCGAGGCGGCCGTAGATCAGCCGGACGAACGCTTCGGCCGGCAGCCGCAGCTGACCCGGCGCCGGCTGGTCGGCGGTCTCCAGTACCACGCCATCAGCGTCGGCGCGCACAACGAAATGGCGCACTGGATCGTGAGTGGTCACGGCCGCGACGATGGGCTGCTCGGGTCGGCTTTTCATGTACCCGGCGATCGGCGCGACAGTGTCGATGAGCAACTCGACGGCGTCCGCCGGGAGTGTTTCCGTTGGGTCGAGCGCGACCGCGAAGTCCCACGTATGGAGGGCGAGCTCGCTCAGCCGCATCCGCGCGATGATCGGGATCGTCCGCACTTCGCCGAACATGTCAACCCGCCAGGCGGCCCGTTGCTCGTCATCGAGTGCATCGAGCTGATCGATGAATGCGGCGCTCGCCGAGACCGAATCGCGCGCCTGGTCGGCGGGCGACTTTGCGTTCCACCGGTCCCAGATCGGCCGGATCGCGTCCATGCCTGGCCCGGGCTCGCCGTCCACTCCGGCTTTCAGGAAGAGCGTGAACACGTCCGTGCCGGAGCCCATGTGCGACAGCACTTGCGCGTTCGACCACTCGGTGTCATAGGACTGGCCGCCCAGCTCGTCGTCGGTCAGGGGCTCGACGAGCTTGCGGAGCCGCTCGTGCGAGTTGTGCAGGGCGGCGATCACAACTTCGGCGGACGGCGTGGTGCTGGCGTCAGTCATTGGTGCTCCGCTCAATAGTTGAATCGGCTAGCAGCTGCAACCTCGGCAGTTCGGAGGTTGTTCCTGTGAAGGGGCGGTCCGGTAATCAGATCTAGTCGCGGGCCTTCCGGATGCGACGATGCTCGCCATGAGTGAGCTTGGACACGTCGTCGCCCTCTGGCGCTACCCGGTCAAGTCGATGGCCGGCGAGGCACTCACCGAGGTTGAGGTGTCGTGGCAGGGATTCGCCGGCGACCGCCGCTGGGCGTTCATCCGGGACGGCATGACCCACAGCAACTTCCCGTGGCTCACGATCCGCGAGCAGCCTTCGATGTGCCACTACCGACCGTCGTTCACCGACCCGGATCGACCCGAGGCCTCCACAACACTCGTGCGGACGCCGACGGGTGCCGACTTCGACGTCGTCGACCCCGCCCTCGCTGCCGAACTGGGCACCGCCGTGCCGGTGATCAAGACCGAGCGCGGGTTGTTCGACGCGGCGCCGCTGTCGCTCATCACCACGCAGACGCTGGCTGCTCTCGGTGCGATGGCCGGAACCGAGCTGATCGCACTGCGGTTCCGGCCGAACGTCGTCGTCACGGCCGCCGATGATGCGCCGTTTCAGGAAGACTCGTGGGTTGGGTCGGTGATTCGTGTCGGCGGCATCCAGATGCGGGTCGATCAGCGCGACAGCCGGTGCGTGATGGTGAATGTCGACCCAGTGACGGCCGAGCGCAATCCAGCCGTCTTACGTGCGATCGCCCGTGAGCGGCAGGCGTGTCTCGGTGTGTATGGGTCGACCGTCGAGCCCGGCCGCATCGCCGTCGGCGACCCGGTCTCGCGCGATTGATCGGCGGGTCGAGTTGAGTTGTCCGGCAGAAGGGGCGGTAGACCGCTCGAATTGCCGGAGAAGTCTAGAAGGCAGCCGGTCAGTCGAGAAGGCAGGCGGCTACCGGAGCCAGTAGGTCGACATCAAGTCGTGCGACCACACCGGTTGGTGCACGTCGCCGCGCGGACCGAACTCGGCCATGTAGGGCTTGATGTCGAGCACCGGAGTGCCGTCGATCGCGTCGAGGCCCCCGACGTTCAGCACCACCCCGTCGACACCGAGCAGCCGGCAGACCGTGACCCCGATGCGGTTCGGGCGCATCTTGGCCCGCTGCGCGAAAATGCCGACCTTCGGCCAGTCGGGGTTGCTGCGCGGATGCCGAGACACCAGCTGGACGGCGTCCGGGTCGACTTGGTTGAAGAGGTAGACGATCTCGACGTGCGAGAACTCGTCGAGTCCAGCGAGTGCATCGGGGGAGAAGCGGTCGGTGAGGGTGATGGTGGCGGTGACGGCGTCCCAACCGTCGTCGACCTCTTGGTCGGTGCGCGCCGAACTGACGACGCCGATCGGCTCGAGGGTCACTAGACCCGCCGTAGCACCGCGGTGACTCGGCCGAGAATCGTTGCGTCGTCGCCGGGGATCGGGGCGTAGTTGGGGTTGTGCGGCATCAGCCAGACATGCCCGTCGCGGCGCTTGAAGGTCTTCACGGTGGCTTCGCCGTCGATCATGGCGGCCACGATGTCACCGTTTTCGGCGACCGGCTGCTGGTGTACGACGACCCAGTCGCCGTCGCAAATCGCGGCGTCGACCATCGAGTCGCCGACTACGTGCAGCATGAACAGGGTGCCGTCGCCGACGATCTGGCGGGGCAGCGGGAACACATCTTCGACGACCTGGTCGGCCAGGATCGGGCCGCCAGCCGCGATGCGGCCGACGACCGGAATGTAGGCGGGCGCTGGGCGCGAGTTGCCGCTGTCGGTCTCGTCGAATGGCTCGCTTCTCGTGCCACGCGGCTCGGACGTCGAGGTGCCGGCAATCTCGCCAGGGATGCGGACCTCGACTGCCCGAGGACGATTCGGGTCGCGGCGCAGGTAGCCCTTCTTCTCCAGCGTGGTCAGCTGATGGGCGACGCTGGAGGTTGAGGTCAGGCCGACTTGCTCGCCGATCTCGCGCATGCTCGGGGGATAGCCGCGGCGTTCGACCGAATCGCGGATCACGTCGAGCACTCGGTGCTGGCGCGGGGTCAGGCCGGTCTCGTCAGCCGGGCCGTCGGGGAAATCAGTGACCGCGGCGAGCGTGCCAGGCGAACTCGAATCTGGCCCTGCTGAGTCGGATGGCGACATGCCGCTCCTTCGTCTGGTCGTCGGTCTGGTCGTCGATCGGCTGGCCCGACGGTAGCCCTTTTCTGACACGCATTCAAACATCTGTTCGAACGTGTCGCGCTTTTGTCGGCGGGATGGGGTACAACTTCGTACAGACGTTCGATTCGAACACTCGTTCGAGCAGGCGTGACCCGTAGTACCCGCGAGCTTCTTCCCCGGAGGTCGTCATGAGCCCGCAGCAAACCCTCACCAGCCCGGTGCGCATCCACACCATCTCGTTCGACCGACCTGCCGTTTGTGGCACGTCGGCACTTGCCGAGCCGGCTGCCGAGCCCCGCATGTTCGAGACGCTGGTGATCAACCCGGCGCCGCCGTTCGAACGTGCGACGCCGTTGCGGCTGGTCGACGGTGGGCGGTCCGGGGGCTCGAGCATGGCGGGCGTGCAGGCGTCGAAAACCCTTACGCAGGGGCAAATCCGGCTTACTCGGCGCGGTCGGTTGGCGTTGGTGTTCGTTGCGGTGCTGTGCATGCTGTTCGGGTTCTCGATCGGCAACACGGTGTCGTTTGCGGCCGGTGTTGCGGGGCCTCCGGCGAGCACGCACAGCGTCGTCGTCCAGCCCGGTCAGACGTTGTGGGGTATCGCAACGCAGGCCGCGCCGCATGCCGATCCACGCGCCACGGTGCAGCAGATCATCGTGCTGAACCACCTCGCGAGCACCGCGCTGCAGCCCGGCGAGACCCTCGCCCTCCCGTCATGAGCGGGGGATCGGCGGCCGGCGCGCTGCCCCCAGCGCCGGGATTGTGGAGCGTGCGCGTCGCTAGAACCACCCCCAGACTCCACGATCTTGAGCCAGCCGGCGCGACACGCCGTCCGGCCTGCGAAGTTGGTGAAAGCCCTTGCGCAGCGCCGCCGTTCCGCCTAACGTCTGACCCCTACATCTAGTACTTACACGGATGTAGTTCTCCACAGGTTGTGCCCAAGTGGAGGGGACTTGAGCACAGCCGGGGTGTGTTTGCGCACAGGTTCGTCCACAGTTATCCACCGTGGCGGGCAGGTGAGCGGCGCCGGGGGAGGCGCAAGGGGCAGGTCGGTATCGACTCGGTGATCGATGTGGTCGTGGGAGCAGGAGGCGGGCCGTGTTCTGTCCGTTCTGTCACCACACCGATAGCCGGGTCGTGGACAGCCGGGTCGCCGACGACGGCACGACCATCCGTCGTCGGCGATCCTGCCCCGAATGCGGTCGCCGGTTCACCACCCTCGAATCCGCCTCGATCGTGGTTGTGAAGCGGTCAGGGGTGAGCGAGCCGTTCTCCCGGGCGAAAGTGATCAGCGGCGTGCGCAAGGCGTGCCAGGGTCGCCCGGTCGATGAAGACGCGCTCGCGTTCCTCGCCCAGCGGGTAGAAGACGACCTGCGGGCGAACGGATGTAGCGAGATTTCCAGCCAGGACGTCGGTCTGGCGGTCTTAGGGCCGCTTCGCGACCTCGACGACGTGGCTTATGTGCGGTTCTCCTCGGTCTACCGCGGGTTCGATTCGCTCGAGGCATTCGAGGCCGAAATCGCCTTGCTCAGGGCCGAGCGAGACCTTCAGCGAGCAGCCGACCAAGAGCTCGCAAAGCCCTAGCAGGCAACCAAAAACAGCCCCGGCCGGGGGAAATCCGGCAGCCGATTGTGGTGTTGTAGATAGATGGAGGAACCAGGATGACTGAGACGACGCGTGACACCCAGAGCGACTCGACGGAGCCGCGGATTTCGGCGCGGGGTCTGACCATCGAGCGGGTGTACAGCAAGCCCGGGGTCCACCCCTACGACGAGGTCACCTGGGAGCGTCGCGACGTCGTCATGACGAACTGGCGTGATGGCACGATCAACTTCGAGCAGCGCGGGGTCGAGTTCCCCGACTCGTGGTCGGTCAACGCCGCCAACATCGTCACCACCAAGTACTTCCGTGGCGCGGTCGGCACCGAGCAGCGCGAGTGGTCGCTGCGGCAGCTCATCGACCGGGTCGTGCTCACGTATGTGAAGGCCGGCCAGGTCAACGGCTACTTCGCCACCGTCGACGACGCCACCATCTTCGAGCACGAGCTCACTTACGCCTTGCTGCACCAGGTGTTCAGCTTCAACTCCCCGGTGTGGTTCAACGTCGGAACGTCGGCGCCGCAGCAGGTGTCCGCGTGTTTCATCCTCGCCGTCGACGACAAGATGGATTCGATCCTCGACTGGTACAAGGAAGAGGGGATGATCTTCAAGGGCGGTTCGGGCTCGGGAGTCAACCTCTCGCGCATCCGCTCGTCGAAGGAACTGTTGTCGTCAGGTGGCACCGCTTCCGGCCCGGTGTCGTTCATGCGCGGTGCTGACGCAAGCGCCGGCACGATCAAGTCGGGCGGTGCGACACGTCGCGCCGCGAAGATGGTGATCCTGGACGTCGATCACCCCGACATCGAAGAGTTCATCGAGACCAAGTCACGCGAGGAAGACAAGATCCGCGTGCTGCGCGACGCCGGCTACGACATGGATCTCGGCGGCCGCGACATGTCGAGCGTGCAGTACCAGAACGCCAACAACTCGGTGCGCGTGAACGAAGAGTTCATGCGGGCGTTCGAGAAGGGCAGCGCGTTCGGTCTGAAGGCGCGCACCGACGGCTCGGTCATCGAGACCGTTGACGCCAAGGAACTCATGCGCAAGATGTCGCAGGCCGCGTGGGAGTGCGCCGACCCGGGCATCCAATACGACGACACCATCAACGACTGGCACACCACCCCTGAGACCGGCCGCATCACGGCGTCCAACCCGTGCTTCCCGGCCGATCAGCGCGTCGTCACCGACACGGGTTTGGTCCGCATCGGCGACCTCGTTTCGCGCGCGGCTCACGGCGAGACGTTCTCGGTCTATACCAACGACGTCACAGCCGAACACGACGCGAGCGCGCAGATCGTCGCGACGAACCCGACGCGCTACATGGTCACCGGCACCAACGAGATCCTCGAGCTCCGCTTCTCTGACGGTTCACGCCTACGCTGCACGCCTGGCCACCGGGTCTGGACGAGCAACCGCGGCTGGGTGCACGCGGAGGAACTCCTCGAAGACGACCGCGTCGTGCGGTCGTTCCACGAAGCAGCCCGTCCGATGGCGTCAGGTCAACTGCCGTCAGCGGCGGTTCGGGTCGCGCAGCGAGCGACTGCTCTGAACCTCCCGCAAAAGTGGGACGACGACATTGCGCACTTCCTCGGCTGGCTGGTCGGCGATGGCTGCTTGACGAGTGACACGCTCACGACGGTCTACGGCAACGCCGACGACATGGCCGCTGTGCTCCCGCAGCACCAGAAGTTCCTTGCCGGCTGGACCGGTTTCGACGCGAAGCCGAGCGTGCAGGCGAACGGCACCGTGCAGCTGCGCTCGGGCAAGGGCGCGGTCGTGAAGTTCTTCGAGGCGATGGGCATTACTCAGGGTCGCGCCAAGGACAAGGTCGTTCCGGCTGGCATCTTCGAGGCGCCCTACGAGTCGCTGGTGTCGTTCCTCCAGGGTCTCTTCGACGCCGATGGTTGCGCCGTCAGCATGGTTGAGAAGGGCACGCGCTACGTCGGTCTCGGCAGCCGCTCCGAAGAGCTATTGCTGGGCGTGCAGGAGTTGCTGGCTTCGCTCGGAATCGGCTCGCGTATTTACAAGCAGGCCGCGAAGAAAGACAGCTTTAGCTACACCCGCATGGACGGCACGGAGACGACGTACTCGTCCGACGGCCCGTCGTACGACCTGCGTATCAGTGGCCGCTTCATCAAGGACTTCGCCGAGCAGATCAGTTTCTCGGTGCCCGCGAAGGTCGAGCGTCTCATGCAGATGATCGACTTCCACTCGTCGTACAACGTCGACGAGTCCGTGAAGCTGGTCTCACGCGAATCGCGTGGCTTCGAGACGACCTACAACCTCACTGAGCCACGCAACCACTCCTACATCGTCAGTGGCGTCGTCGTGGCGAACTGCTCGGAGTACATGCACCTCGACAACTCGTCGTGCAACCTTGCTTCGTTGAACCTGATGAAGTTCTTGAAGGACGACGACAGCTTCGACGCCGTCACGTTCGCCAAGGTCGTCGAGTTCGTCATCACCGCGATGGACATCTCCATCTGCTTCGCCGACTTCCCGACCGAGAAGATCGGCGACACCACGCGCAAGTTCCGCCAGCTCGGTATCGGCTACGCGAACCTCGGCGCGCTGCTCATGGCGACCGGGCACGCGTACGACTCCGACAGCGGTCGCGCACTCGCCGCCGGCATCACGTCGCTGATGACCGGCACCGCCTACAAGCGTTCTGCTGAGTTGGCCGGCATCGTCGGGCCTTACGAGGGATACGCGCGCAACGCTGAGGCGCACACGCGAGTCATGCGCAAGCACGCAGCT
>Ga0209863_10000426_pt1 | contig 21661 bp, 14 predicted proteins | sample OrgsoiDNA2013046_FD_185796 | JGI IMG/M metagenome (GOLD analysis project Ga0209863, IMG submission 185796) | Permafrost soil microbial communities from the Arctic, to analyse light accelerated degradation of dissolved organic matter (DOM) -... | ecosystem: Environmental > Terrestrial > Soil >...
CTTGGATCTCTGACCGCGCCCTGCTCTTGCCCTGAGGCGATGGCGGCCGCCGAGAAAGCCACGACGGCTATCGCGAATATTTGTCTCATGTGGCACGCCCCTTTGCGAAGAAACATATTTATTCGGGTGGCAAGTGTCAACAGAGTCCACGGTCTCTGTCGATCATTGGCGCAAAATCGCCATAACGCTCAATGACCCTTTCAGTCTCCGAACAGATGCTTTGCTATCGCCTCAGCAATATCTCTAACCGGGGAGTCATCCTCGTTCGACAAAACAACGATGACGACATGCTGGTCAGGATAACGAACCTCGAAAGCCGCGAACCCAGGGTCCCCACCTTCGTGATAAATCTTGAGACGCGGCGAAGATTCAATAAACCAGCCCGCTCCGTAGTTGCCCGGCGGGTGTGGAGTGAACATGAAGTCGAGCCCCTTCGTACTCAATAAGCCGGGTGAGTCGAGACCGTTGTTCCAGCGCAGCATATCGTCTGCGGTGGTGTAGATTCCTCCCGCGCCGGTTTCCATGCTGCGGTCAAAGTACTCCCGCCGTTGTGGAAGGTCGCCCTCGCGTGAGTATCCCTCTGCCATTTGCGGCACGATGGCTGCCATGGCTGCGAACCCCGAATGAGTCATCTTCAACGGTCCGCGCGCCAGCTTGACACCGATTAGTGTTCAAACCCTCATCGAACACTACCGGGAAAAGGAACTGGGGGCGAATTGCAGCAAAACACGGAAGACGCAGGTCACCTATGAGGGCTATTTCAACAAGTGGATTCTGCCTCGTTGGGGAAACTATCGCGTCACCGAGGTAAAGGCAGTCGCTGTCGAGCAGTGGCTTCGGTCGCTCAAGTATGCGAATGGAAGCAAAGCCAAAGCTCGAAACATCATGAGTGCCGTTTTCAATCACGCTGTCAGGTGGGAATGGCTCGGTGTGAATCCCATACGCATGGTGCGTCAAAGCGCCAAGCGGACGAGGATGCCCATTGTGCTTTCCATCGAGCAGATTGCGGCACTCCTTCGCATTCTGAAGGAGCCTACGCGCACGATGGTATTTCTCGCCGCGTTCACGGGCCTTCGGGTCGGCGAGCTGCTCGGACTCAAGTGGAAGGACGTCGATTTTCAGAAGATGGAAATCCATGTCATTCGCTCGATCGTCATGCAACACGTGGGTGACTGCAAGACCGAAGCTTCTCGTAAACCAGTTCCACTCGACTTGCGATTGGCTAAGGTCCTGTGGAACTGGCGACTGCAAAGTCCATACCCCACTGCTGAGGACTGGGTATTCGCCAGTCCGCACAGCGGAGGAAAACTGCCGTACTGGCCAGGTTCGCTCTACAAGGCGCACTTGGAACCGGCGGCGAAAGAAGTCGGAATCGTGGGTCATTTCGGTTGGCACACGTTCCGGCATACGTACGCGACGCTCCTCAAGGGGAACGGCGAGGATGTGAAGGTTGTGCAAGAGCTAATGCGGCACGCAAACATCTCGGTCACTCTGAACGTTTACGCGCAAGCAATCACGCAAACCAAGCGAGACGCGCAGAGCCGAGTTGTGAGCTTACTGCTCGACAAAAACGATGAAAACCAAGCACCGCGGCTTATCGGACCGTAACGGACCTACAAAATTCCGGAGGGGATTTGCAAGTGGTTGATAAGGTTGGCGTCCCCGACGGGATTCGAACCCGTGTTATCGCCGTGAAAGGGCGGTGTCCTAGGCCGGGCTAGACGACGGGGACTGAGGTGGGAGTTGTCACCAAGTTTATTGATAGTAACAGTGGGCTGACCGAGTGTCAAAAATACGATCGCGCTTTGGCGCGGTCAGCGCAAGAAAATTGAGGCAAAGAAAAAGGGTGGCGCTCGGCCACCCTTTTTCTCAATCAACGAAGCACGAGCGTTTACGCGCCCGCGGCCGCCGCCCTTACCATAAGCGGGCGCGGAGATTCCGCCAGCGGGGCGAGGAGCGGCGCGAAGTAGATACGATACGATCGGTGAATCCCGTACATCACGGGGGAAGCCGCCAGCGCCAAGCCCCAGCCCATATGCGAGCTAGCGGTCTGGACCATGCTGGTCACGCCGGCGCTGACTAAGTAGTAGGGGAACGAGAGGTGCGCCAGACTCCACCAGATTTGGCCTGCGGCTTTTCCCTCGCTCAGAGCCACGATGGTAGCGACTGGTGCGGTCTGGCCGAGGAATAAAGTTATGGTCGCGAGTACGAGGCCCAAGGTGGCAGAACCGGAATGCATTCCGCGCAGCAGGGCGTGGAAGATGAGGCCCGCGAGGCTGCTGGCCAGCGCCATCATGCTGACGTTGAACGCCATCTGCTCCGGTTTGAATTTGCCGTTCTTTTGCGGCCAGCATTGCACTACGGTTGAGATAAAGGTAATTGCGACCGCTTCAGCGGCGCTCAGGTTCACGACCGCCGTCAACAGGAAGGGAAGATTGACCGACATGTTGCCGTTGATCCCGGGCAGCTTCACTTTCATCCGCGACGTCGCGGTCGCCATGGCCACGACTGCGAGCGCGTAGTAGGCGTGCAGCGTGTGGCTGGCGAATCCGGCATATACGGTGGCGCTGAGTGCAGCCAGCATCATGGCGCCGATGAACGTTTTAGTTTGCCGTGTGTGGCTCATGATCGTCTCCTTTCTGTTTTATGCACACGGCGATTACTCTTCGGAATCGACACCATTGAAGGCCCCATTGGCTCCGAGCAGAGACGAGCCCCAGACGACGCTGGTGGCGGAATCCGCTGAGGAACCCCACACAACGCTGAAGCCGCCGGTCACGCTGCTGCCCCACACCACAGAACTGCCCCACACCACGGAACTGCCGGCCACGTTCGATCCCCATACCACGGACGAGCCCCAGACCACAGACGAGCCCCAAACCACGGACGAGGACGCGATGGAACTGTTTCCGTTCGCGATGATGACAACGCCAGTTGAAGCGTTGTAGTTTGCGGTCGGCGACAAGGCCGAGCCCACAACCGACGAAGCCCTGTCCGTGTTGGCCAATGCGGCTCCAAGATCGACGTATCCCGCACCTACCGTGAACAGATCGTAGTAGGCGGTAAAGGTCTGACCGGTGGTCGCGTCGGTTGCGATGGTGGAAGTCGGGAATGTCTTATAGGCCGTCTTCATCAAGCGCGCCTTGACCTGGTCGGGAGTCAGGGTCGGATCTTTCTGCAGCATCAGCGCGACACCGCCAGCTACGGCTGGCGTGGCCATGCTGGTGCCGCTCAGCGCGAAGTAGTCGTGATTGGTGAAGTTGCCGGCGACTTCGTTGCCGGGATATTCGCCTTCGAGTGTGCTCCAGTGGGCGTCGAGTGAAACCACCGTGTTGCCGGGAGCGACGACGTCGGGCTTCACTACATGGTCATACGTGGTAGGACCTTTCGAGCTGTAGCTGGCGACCTGGTCGTCGGTGCGTGAGTAAGTGTTCATCGACTTCATTGCGCCGACGGTCAGCACCAGAGGATCGTTGCCTGGAGCGGCCACGGTTCCGTAGCCGTTGCTGCCGTTTACGCTGATGCGGCCGAAGTTGCCGGCAGCAGCCACGACGACGATGCCCGCACGCCAGGCTGACTCGACTGCCTGGTCCAGAGGATCCTGCGCGTAACCGGTGGAGATTCCGCGGCCCAAGGACAGGTTGATGACTTTAATGTTGTAAGTGCTCTTCAGAGCAATGGCGCGCTGGATAGCCGCGATCACCATGCTGTCGCTGCCCGAGCCGTACGCGTCAAGCACGCGGAGATCGATCAGGTTCACGTTGGGGGCTACGCCGGCATAGCGTCCGCCGGATTTGTAGCCGTTGCCGCCGATGATGCCAGCGACGTGCGTGCCGTGGCCGTAAGTGTCATATAGCTGATGGCCCCAGGAGACGCTGCTCGTGCCGGTAAAGTCCTGGTGATAAACGACGCGAGAGTTCGACTGAGTCGAGTCCCAAAGATCGGTGTGAAAGTCGTTGATACCGCTATCGATGACGGCGACGCCGATGCCGCTGCCGTTGTAGCCGGCGTTCCACATGGTGCTGGCGTTCATGGCGCTGTCGGTGTAGTCGTCGAGCCCTTTCACGGCGTGATCGACGCTGACATAAGCTACATCGGGATCGTTCGCCAGGCCCGCCAGTGCGCTGACCGGGATGCTGTAGGCGCGGCCATGAATCATATCGAGCCTGCCCGACAGGCGTCCGCCAAAACTCTGGACTCGCGCCTCGGCGGCCACCTGGGGATTCTGCTTGTACTGCACAATGACGTTCACCTTGGCGTTGGAAGCTGCGCCAAGCCGGATGGAAAGGTTGTTCACTTCCGGAGAGAAACGCGCAAATGCGCCCGCGCGCTGGCTGTTGGCATTCAACGACTGGCCGTAGGCCATGCCGGTGGCAAGAAGAAGCGCCAGGCTCAAGCGCTTGCCCCAGGCCGCGCTGTGGCGCTCAGAGCGCCCCGCCACCTTCTTGAATTTCTGTCGATTCGCCATAAATCTCACCCTTTCCAATCTCAACTTTGAGGGACGAACGAGCTACGAACCCACGTGCTCTGTTGCACGGGTGTAGCCGTTTGAGTGCATCTAAAGTATTGATTACACGCTGGATACAATTGGTGAAGGAGATCGAGGCGGGCCAGTCTGTCCTTCGACTGGGGGCGTGGGACATTCTGTCCCATGTTCAGGGAGTGTCTACGAGGAGATTTTCGAGCGAGAGATCGGGTGGGCGGTTTCCGGGGAACAATTGCGCGGGAAGTTCCGCTTTTCAGCGGACTGCGGCGGCCACGCGTTTCTCTGGCTCGCGTACCGGCATTTTGGGCAGGGCTGCCATGAGGCGCTGCGTGTATTCGTGCTGGGGATTTGTTAGAACTTGCGTGGCGGAGCCCGATTCCACGATCTGGCCTTGATGAAGGATCGCGATGCGATCGCAGATCCCGGCGACCGATGCCAGATCGTGCGAGATGTAGAGAATCGCCATTCCGGTGGTGCGGTTCAGTTCGCGGAAGAGGGCCAGAATTTCTGACTGAGTGATCACGTCGAGGGCGCTGGTGGCTTCGTCGGCGACAAGCAGAGCGGGTCGGTGCATCACCGCCATTGCAATCAAAACGCGCTGGGCCTGGCCGACGCTCATTTGCGATGGATACTTGCGGAGGAATTCGTCGGTCGATGGCAGGCTCACGCCCTGTAGCGCGGCGCGAATCGCTGCCTCGCAATCAGCTTTCGGTCCTGAAGCGTGGGCCCGCCAGGCTTCCCTGAGTTGAGTACGAATCTTCAGCGCGGGATTCAGCGACGACAGCGGACTCTGCAGTACCAGAGCTAACTTCCTTCCACGCAGAGCACGCAAATCGGATTCGCTCAGCCGCAGAAGGTCGGCGCCGTCAAACCTGACCGTTCCTTCCACCTGAGCGAGTTTGCGATCGAGCAGGCCCAGGATTGCCATGGCCAGGGTGCTCTTGCCGGATCCACTCTGGCCAATGAGTCCGAGCACTTCGCCGCGGTGGATGTCCACATCGACATCGCACAGTACCGGAGGCTTTTTCCCGTAGCGCAACCATAAGTGGGCCGACAAGAGAAGACGGTCAGAATCCTCGGTGGCGGCCGGGTTGATGGTACGATCTGTGAGGTTTGAATCCATTGTGATCCACACTGAAACGTGAAGCTATCTGGCTCCGGGAATGGTTAGCCTCTCCACATTCCAGTAAGTCTGCGGCACCACGATCACCGGGCTTGCACCCTGTAAGTTTGCGGCGACGGCCGAGAGCGCGTTGCGATTCACGAGATAAATAAAAGGCATCTGCTCGACTGCGATTTCCTGCACGCGGTCGAAACTCTGCTTGCGTTTGTTGGCGTCGGCGGACGAGGCCTGCTCGCGCATCAGCTTGTCGATTTCGGCTTCCCACGCGGTTTCCGGAGTCTTCTCCGACGGATTCCACTGGTGATTGTCGGAGGAACTCAGCCACACGTTCATCTGCTCGCTGGGGTCGAGGCCGACGTTGGTGAGGCCGAGCAGGATGGCTTCATAGTCAAAAGTCTGCGTCATGCGCTCGATGAGGGAAGGGAAGTCGAGTGTGACGACGTTTACGTGAATGCCGATCTTCTGCAAGTCCTCCTGAATCATCGTGGCCATGCGCTCGCGATATTTATTGCCGGAGTTGGTGATAATGGAGAAGACGACTTCGTTTCCGTCTTTGTCTTTGAGGGCGCCGTTTTCCAGGCGGAAGCCTTCGCTCTGCAGCGCTTTCAACGCTGCGTCGGAGGAATAGGCTTCCGGCTTGAGTTTCGCGTTGAACCAAAATTTGTTGGCCGGAGAGACAGGGCCGAAGGCCGGCTGTGCGTGACCGCGAAATACAACACGGGCGAGATCGGCGCGATTAATGGCCTCGGAAATGGCACGCCGGAAATTCGCCGAACGGAACCAGTTCTTTTTGTATGCCGGCAACGGCGCCTTTGCGACCTCGTTGAACCACATCTGTTCGCTGTCGAGGGAAGCGCCGGCATCGCGCACGAGTTGCGGAGATGTCGCGGCGAGCTTGTCGAAGTACTCGCTGTCGAGCGAGTTAATCAGGTCGATCTCGCCGCGCTTGAAGCGGAGCATTTCCACGTCACGATTGGGCTGGATGTCGAGACGGATCGAGTCGAGGCAAGGCAGCTTGTGACCTTGCGCGTCGGACTTCCAGTAATTCGGATTGCGCTTTAGCAGAACGGTTGCGCCAGGTTTGTAGTCCGCGACCATGAACGGTCCGAGCACGGCCATTTCTTTTTTAGGCGAATGCGCAGAGAGGATTGCGACCTGATCGAACTGGCGGTCGAGTCCGGCTACGGGTGCGGGAAACGTGACGGAGATCTGTATCGGCGAAATGGTCTTGACTTCGAGATTGCCGGGGCCGGATCGGAAGGCGTCGCCGGTGGCCGAATGCAGGGATGGATCCCACAGCTGCTGCATCGTGTAAGCCACGTCTTCGGCGGAAAACGGCGTACCGTCAGAGAAAGAAATGCTGCTGCGCAGCTTGAATGTGATCTGCCTGCCGTCCTTCGAAACTTTCCACGACTGCGCCAATTCCGGCTCCAGAGCCTGGGTCTGACGGTTCATGCGGATCAGCACACCGCCAGTCAAATAGCGAATCGCCGCCGATGCGTCGTCTTCCACCTTCAGCGGATCAAATGTTTTCGGCTCGGAACGCAAGCAAAAGCGCAGTTCGCCTTGGGCAAAGGCAGAGCCCACCAGAATCGCCAGGCAGATCGAAGATAAGATTGCTTTCCTGCAAGTTGTTATCATTGCGTTCAGCTTCCCCCGAAATTCTTCATGCCGCTGCCTCATCGTGCTTTGAAAGCACAAGTTGAAACGACGTCACTACGACCACTAGCAACACGAGAGGCACAAACTTCCACGGCTCTTCACCAACCGAGACCAGGCCTTCCAACTCTTTCAGCAGGCTTCCCCACGAAGGCATGGGCTCAGCCACGCCGAGGCCAAGGATTCCAAGATTCGCTTCGCTCAAGACGAAGGCCGGAATCGAAATCCAGAACTGTGCATACAGCACCGGCTTCAAGTTCGGCAGAACGTGAATCCAGAAGAGGCGCGAGCCGCGAACGCCTGAGGCGCGTGCCTGGCGGACGAAGTCGGAGTTGCGCAACGATGTCGCGTTGGAACAAAGCACGCGCGCCGTGCTGGTCCAACCCAACAATCCCAGCATCAGGAATGTAACCAGGACGGAAAAGAGCGGCGACACATTCAAGGGCATCACTGCCCGTACCGTGATCAGCAGGAACAACCACGGGAGCGACAGAAATAGGTCGGTGATTGCCATTGCGCCACGCGCCCATGCGCCGCCCAGATATCCCGCCAGTCCGCCCACAATCGCCGCCATGAGCGTCGAGAGCAAAGCTGCGGCCGGTGCGAGGAGCAGCGAAATGCGTGTGCCATAAAGCACGCGCGCGAAGCGGTCGCGGCCAATGTCGTCGGTGCCGAGCAAGTGCTCGTGCGACGGCGGCGCGCCGGGCGACTCGCGATATTGTTTGGCATATCCCGCCGGAGCCAGCCAGTTCGCAGCCAGCGAGACGCCGACCACGAGCAGCAACACAACGCACGCGAATGCCCGCCAGAGTTTCACGCTTCGGCACCTCGAAGCATGTGTCCGATGACATCCGCGCCTGAGTTGGCCACCGATGTCACTAGCGTGACCAGGACCGTAATATTCATCAATAGCGGCAAATCGCGAGCCAGCGCAGCTTGCCACGCGAGTTGCCCAACTCCGGCTAGGCCGCACAATGCTTCTACGGGGATCGCGGCCCCGACTGCGATGCTCACCGAGACCCCCGCCACCGCCAGCAACTGCGGACCCGCGACCGGAACGACATGCCAGAAGAGAATGCGCAACTCGCTCAGGCCCTTGGCCCGCGCGGTGATGATGTGAGGCAGCGAATATGCTTTCGCCAGAAGATTTCGGGCATAACGATAGACGCGGGGAAACACGATTAGTCCGACGGCTAGCGCACCCGGCACATTCCACAGAACTGAGAGCAGCGCCAGCACTGCGGCGGGAATACAGAGAAACGTCCCGCTGATCACGGTTGTCAGTGCGTCATAGGCAGAGACTCTCAGCCACGCTGCGGTCAGAGCGAGAGCCATCGCCACGGCCCAGCTCAGGAGCAGACCGAACCCTACCAGACGGAGACTGAGCGGAGCCCGCTCTCGGAGCAGCGTACTCACTGGTTGCCCCAGCGACAGAGATGTGCCAAGATCGCCATGCGCGGCCCGCTGCAGGGAATGAAAGTAGAAACGAAAAATGTTGTGCTGATCGAGGCGCGTCTGACGAAGGGCCTGCACGCTGGCAGCATTCAAGTGCGGATCAAGTTGCTGTTCATCGACGTCGAACCCGGGTGCAAGCCGGACGAGTGCCGCCGATAGTAGTCCGCCCAGCAACGCTGTGGCGATCAGTGTGAGTCCATGCCGTGCGATTCGTTTCAGCATGGACATGGCTCTCTTATTTCCCCGCCGCTCGATGCGCTTTGGTTTCTTCGGCAGCGACGGCTTCAGCGTGGTGAATCTGCTTCATGGAATACATGCGGCGGTCGGCTTCGGCCAGCAATCGTTCCACGTCATAACCGTCCTCGGGACAGTAGGCCATGCCCACGCTGAGGGTGATAACGTCGCGCCCGCAAACGTGGCGTCCTGACTCGATCGCAGCCTGGTTCAGACGGTCGGCTTTTTCCTTGGCGGCTTCGGGGGTGAGGCCGGGAGCGGTGACGACAAATTCGTCGCCGCCCATGCGGGCAACGTAGTCGTAGCCGCGGCAAACTTCTTTCAGGCGCGTGGTGAATTCGCGCAGCAGTTTGTCGCCCTCGAGGTGGCCGAAAGAGTCGTTGATCTGCTTAAAGCCGTCGATGTCGCAGACCAGCACCGCGAGCTGCGTCTTCATGCGACGGCAGCGTCCTACTTCTTGCGCCAGGTGAACGAACAGGGAGCGCGCATTGGGCAGGCCGGTCAGATAGTCCGTGGTGGCCGAACTTTCGGCCTGCTGATATTTCAAGGCGTTCTCCACCGAGAGCGCGACTTTCGAGGCAACGGCTAGCAGAATTCTGAGGTGGTCCGGGGCAAATGCGTCGCGGTTGGAGTGATACATGGCGAGCACCCCGACCACGCCGTTCAAGCCTTCGAGCGGTACGACGAGCGCAGACTGTAAAGTCGTATGCTTCCCCGGATCGACTACGTATCCTGCCTCGACTTGCGGGTTGCCGTTCACGATGGGCTTGCAGTTTTCCGCCACCCATCCGCAAAGGCCTTCGCCGACCCGAATCTTCAGCGAAGACAGCATGCGGAAGTTTTCTCCGCTTACCAGTTCCGGCAGAAGCCAGCCGTTGCGGTTGACGAACACTGCGATGGAATCGTAGGGAATCATGCGTCGCAGCCGCATGGAAAGCACGGACAGAGTCTCGCTTAGACTCAGCGAGACTCCGAGATCCTGGCTGAGTTCGAACATGGTCTGGGCTTCCTGTCGCGCCGAGGCGATGGAACTCAGGAAGTCGTTGTCCACCGGACCGTGTGTCGGTTCACTGCGCTCAAAGCCGGTGGCGGGGGCCTGTCCGCGCTCGACGCGAGCGGCCTTGGAAAGTCCGGGTGCGGCAGTGTCTTCCGCCATCTGCGCCATGCGCTCCAAATCGACATACTGAGCCTGCAGAATGTCGACCACCCGCGGATCAAACCACGTGCCGGATTTTTCTTTCACCTTCGCCATGGCTTCCACCAAAGGCAGGGCGGGACGATACTGGCGATGCGAGGCCAGAGCGTCGAGGCAATCGACCGCGGCGAGAATTCTTGCCCCGATGGGGATGTCTTCCGCTGCGAGACCCTCGGGATAACCGGTGCCGTCCCAGCGTTCGTGATGCGCACGCACGATCGGTGACACCGGATAGGGGAACGCCACACGGTCGAGAATCTCGGCACCCACGATCGGGTGGACTTTCATTTTTTCGAATTCTTCCGGGGTCAGGCGTCCGGGCTTGTTGATGATCTGCTCGGGGACGGCGAGTTTTCCAATATCGTGCAGCAGAGCCGCGGCGCGCAGAGCCTCGATCTGATCTTCAGGCAACTGCAATTCGTTGGCTACGGCGACGGCATAGGTCCGAACGCGTTGCAGATGCGTGTGCGTGGTGTGGTCCTTGGCCTCGATCGCCAGTGCCAGGGCCTCGATGGTGCGCATGTTTAGTGAAGCGATTTCTTCGACGTGCCGCTTCTCGACTTCCACGCGTTCTTTTTCCGCCTCAAGTCGACCCAAGTACAAGCGGTAGGAACGGTAGACCCAGTAGATGAGCGGCAGCACCAGCAGGGAAGTTTCCCATCCCGCCGAGCGGTTCACGATTCCTACCAGCCCCACCGCTGCCGCGCCGACCAAGTAGTAAGGGAACGACCAGAAGTAGCACTCCGACCAGACCTTGCGGCTGGATTTTCCCTCGGTAAGCGCGATTACCACCGAGATGGGCAGCGTGTTGGAGAAGAAAAATACCAGCGCCGCAACCATCAGCAGGATCGGCTTATCCGATCCGAATCTTGCCGAGAGCCAGTGATAGCTGATGTAGGTGAGCGCGCTGGCATTCGCCATCATGCCGGCGACGTTGAACACGATCTTTACCGGATCGAGGCGTTTGCGCGCCTGCCAGACACTCTGCACCAGGGTGGCGGTGCAGCCCATCACCAGGGTCTCCGCCAGACTCAGATCCATGACGCCCAGCAGGATGAAGAGAAAATTCACCGACATGGTGCCGTCGATGCCGGGCAACTGTACCTTGAAGCCTGACGCCAGAATCGCGACCGCCAGGTAGCACACGAAGCGGGTTAGATCCTGCGAATGCCAATGCGACAAGGCGTAGCCCAGCGCCACCACGCCAAACAGCGCGGTCACGCCGACGAATGCCTTCGTCTGCATCGACAATCCGTCCGTCTCTGGTTTCATCTACACCCTGACGACTGCGGCCCTACCGGGCCTCGAAGCGCGTTTTAGCAAGTCCACGCCCTCGCCAATTCCTCCCCGCGAAGACACAAAAATAGCTCTGCGCAGACTGTCATAGTCGACGCTCTTCCCACTCCCGGACACACCTCTTCCCGTTGGGAGCCTTGCCGGAATCGTATTGCAGGGATTGGGACTTCAGAAGCTTACCGAAGTAACTCGCCGGAGGATTCCGTCGTGCCGAGCGTTTCGCTTTGCACGAGGAAAAAAGCGGAGGTTTGTTGTCGCGAGAGGAGAGAATTCATTACCTTGGTTACTCCCGACGTAACACGCCTCTCGGTTTGAGCGCACTGGCTGTGTCAACATCGTCCCCAAACCACTTCCATGCCGACATCGAACCGCAATTCGGAGCCGCGACAGCCGGTACCTGGAGCCGTCGACGAACGCGCCGTTTCGACGGACGGGTCGAAGACCGGGAACGCAAGTTCATCGGCGGCAATCTTCTCCGCCGATTTGCAGGGAGACTTTACCGGCTGCAATTCCGCTTTCACCCAACTGTTTGGATATTCACCACAGGAATTGCTTGGGCGGAATTTCGCGGCGTTGTTTGCGCCTGCCGAAAGAGCCGATGGGGAAGACCAAGCCAGGCTACGGCGGACTATCCTCACCTCCGCCGCTCAGAGTGACTATCATGCGCCGCTGTTGGCATACAACAAGGCCGGGAGTGTTTTTTCAGTGCAGTTCTCAGCCACGCTCTTGCGGGATGCGGCCTCGGCGCCCACGGCGGTGGTAGCGGTCGTTGTACCGGTATCGCAACCGGTCGCACAAGCGGCTGCGACCAAGGCCGACGCGCCTGCGGCCGTCGTTCCAGTTCCCGGCATCGTCTGCCGGAAGATCGACGACACACAATTCATTCTGGCCAGCCCCGTAATGCATAAGTTCATGGGGCTAGTGGATCGCGTTGCGGGGCACACCGAAACGGTTTTGGTAACGGGAGAAACAGGCACGGGGAAGGAACTCATCGCCCGAACGGTGCATGAGTCTTCGCAACGGCGCGGCCGGCCCTGGGTGGACATCAACTGCGCCGCGCTACCCGAAAATCTGGTTGAGAGCGAATTGTTTGGCTATGAGAAAGGTGCGTTCAGCGGAGCCGATTCCTCGAAGCCGGGTCTGTTCGAACTTGCAGACAAGGGCACGCTCTTTCTTGACGAAATTGGAGAGCTGCAACTGCAGACGCAAGTGAAACTTCTGCGCGTGCTGGACGGGCAGCCGTTCTATCGCCTCGGAGGGCATCGCAAGATTAAAGTGGATGTACGCATCGTCGCCGCCACCAATCAGAATCTCGAAGCCGCGGTAAAAGACGGGCGCTTTCGGCAGGACCTCTTCCATCGTCTAGGGCAGTTCCAGTTACGCGTCCCGCCGCTGCGCGAGCGGCCTGAGGATATCGTTGCGCTGGCCGAGCATTTTCTGCGTCTGAAGGCGCCGAATAAGAACTTCTCGAATCAAGCGATTTCTGCTTTGCTCTCTCACGCTTGGCCTGGCAATATTCGCGAGCTGCGGAATCTGGTGGCCAAAGTGGCGATGGAATCCACCGGGGCTGAAATTGATTTCTCGAAACTGAGCGCGGCGCTCACCGGAGAGCCCGCAGCGTTTCGACAAACCGCATCCATGCCGGTCGGCAACCTTGACAGCATGGAAGAGCAGATGATCATCAAGGCCCTGGAGCGCACCGGTGGGCAGCGGACCATTGCTGCCGAGCAGCTCGGCATTTCGCGGCGAACGCTCAGCCGCAAGCTGAAGGAATATGGCATCAACTTCGCTGCGGGGGAGAGCACTGGAACCTCGCTGGGCTTCATCAGTAGCGAACAGCAGAAGTTCTTCCGTGCCCGGGTGGAAATTGCGGTTACGGTCAAGAATTCTCAAGGCGAGGAGATCGCCGTCAAAGGCGTGAACCTGAGCACCGGTGGAATGGGCCTCGACGGATTGAAAGAGCCACTACGCTTCTCTGGGCTGCTGGACGTGAGTTTTTTGCTTCCCGAGAGCGAGATTTTATTTCAGGCGAAGGCACGGCTGATGTGGATCGGTGACGAGGGACGTGTAGGAGTTCGCTTCGCGGTGATCGAACCGGCGATCTTCGAACACCTGCAACATTGGTCGAACAAGAAGATGAAGGAAGAAGGCTGGGAGTTCCCGGCGTAGGTCTCGAGGTATTCATTTTCATGGTGTCATCCTTCGCTTCGCTCAGGATGACAAAAGGTGTTACTTGCTCTGAGTTGTGAAGTCGGCGGTGCCAATCTTGACCACCGTCCCGCGGGGTTGTGGTTTGGCATCTTTCTTTTCTTTCTCATCTTCGTCAGTATTCTTCTCTTTTTGTGCTTTTTCCGGCGGAGCAACCGGCTTCTCCGTCCAGATCCCGTAGACCCGGCCGCCGTAGGCTGCCACTCCTGTGTAGTCGCCAAAAAAGACACCGCTCGCTTCGAAGGGTTCATCCGTCCACGCGTAATTCGTGAAGTTACGACCGCCATCGGTGGAGCGCGCGAGAGCTACGATCTGTTTCTGGTTCTGCGCATCGCCACGGCGGTCGTAGAAGAGAACGTCGATCGAGCCGTCGGTTGGATCAACAGCCATCCACTGAAAAAATTGTTCGGCACCGTTGTGTACCGGATCGTTGTTCACGCGAACCGGCGAGGACCAATGTTTGCCTTTGTCTTGGGACGAGGCCGCGAAAACGTCCAGGTCGCCGTTGCGATAATCGCTCCAGGTCACGTATAGGCGTTTTGATTTGGGATCGATCGCGATTTGGGGGAAGCCGTTGGCGCGCTCGAGCGTTTGCACCGCAAACATGATGGGCGCGGTATGAATCGCGGGGCGCGCGTGCGAAAAAGTCTTGCCGCCGTCATGCGAGGAAGTCAGCATGATTTCGTCGTCCTGGCTCCAGATGGCGTAGAGCGTTCCATCGGGTGCGACCACGCCGGAGAAGCCTTCGGCTGCGCCGTTGTCATCCCGCGGCAGGCCTGGATGAGCGTCGATCTCAAGCGGCTTCGACCAGGTCTTGCCGTCATCGGTCGAGCGCGAGAGCACCATCTGCGAATCGGCAATTCTCCAGCGAGTCCATCCCACATAGAGATTGCCGGCGAATTTGCCGTGGGTACTGTCAGCGACGATCCAAGGCTTGTCTTCAAAGGGAATGCCCGGCTCCGATTGTTGCTCGGCGACTGGAATATGCTCTGCCTCCCAGGTTTTTCCGCCATCGAGCGAGCGGCGAATAAAAATGCCGTTGCGCGTCGCGCCGCGCGCCCAGTAGTTGAAACTCCCGAGCCTATCGAAGGCGATGTAGCAGACGAAGGCGTGGCCCTGATTGTCGAATGCCGCCGACACGTCGCCCGACACACGATAGTTCTTGGGATCGACGTCTTCGGCGAGTTGCCAGGTGCGGCCGGAGTCCTGTGAATACGCGGCGTGTACGTTGTCCTGAAATACTCCGACTACTTGCTGAGGATTTGACGGATTCACCGCGATAGCAGGCTCCGTGAAAGGACCGGGCGCAGGCGTGAGCGTGAAGACTTGAGCCTGGGGAGCCTTCGGCATATCCTGCGCTCGAAGTGTAGAGGCTCCGGAAACGATCAGGACAGATGCGACGAACAGGCGGACGGTTTGAGCATGAAGCATTCGAAGTCCTCTCGTGTCACTGGCTCAATTCTTTCGGTATCAACGAAGATCTGGAAAACACAATGAGGCGCCGCCGGCAATTCCCGCGTCGGCCCCATAATGCGCCATCAACAGCGGAATTTCCGAGGCGCGCGGATTGACGCACCAGCGTGGGAGGCGGTTCTTGATTTCACCAAAGAACGGTTTGAGCATTGCCGCGACGCCGCCGCCCATCACGATCACGTCAGGGTCAAGGAGATCGACTGTATTGCCCAGCCAGATGGTCAGGAGTTCAACGGTCTCCTGCAGAATTTCACCCGCAAGCGGATCGCCCGCCGCGTAGGCCTGCCCGACGATTTCGCTGGTGACGGAGGAAATATTGCTCTTGGCTAGATCGAGAATAGCGGAGTGAGATGACGCCGCGGAGAGTTTGGCGCGCGCTCGGGCACCGATCGCCGGTCCCGCAGCCAGGATTTCAATGCAACCGAGTTTGCCGCATCCGCACCGGGGTCCGCGGTAGTCGATGCTCATGTGGCCGCCTTCGGCGGCTGAGCCGGTTTTGCCGTGGTAGATGCGGCCGTCGAAGACGATGCCGGTTCCGATGCCGGTTCCGAGCGTTGCGTAAAAAACATAGCGATAGCCGCGAGCCGCGCCCCATCGCGTCTCGGCCAGCGCGGCGGCGTTGGCGTCATTGTCTACTTTGACCGGCACGCTGTACTTGCCTGTCATCGTTTCGCCCAGCGAGAAATTTCGCCAGCAGGGCACATTGGGAGGATTGAGGATCACGCCGGTCGTGGGATCGAGCGGCCCCGGCGCGCAGATGCCGATGCCGCGAACCTGGTCGGACCAGTGCGAATCGATAGCTCTCGTGACGGCCTGCAATCCTTCTTCTGCTGTGCCATTCGCCGCCATGGCCGCGCGCCCCTGCGCGACGATTTTCCCGGCAGCGTCGACCAGGCCGACCGCAACTTTGGTCCCGCCGATATCGACTCCCATTACGAGTGTTTTCTCTTCGCTCATTGTGTCGCTACAGTCTGCGCGTTCGGCGATCCCGAGAAGTCTACTTTGACGGTCTTGATCTCGAAAGGTTTCGTGGGCACGGTCACGATGTCGTTGTGTAGCTTGAGAGGGCCGATGGATTTTTCCATCAGGTTCGTTTCCTCTGCGGTCATCGCTCCTTGCGGGAGTTGCAGTTTCACGTCTACCGTTTTTCCAGCCCACTCATAAAAGCGCAGGACGAGATCGTTCTGCGCTTCCGATTTCTTCAGCGCCGTTACGATGACATTCTCCGATTGCGTTTCTACAAACGATCGCTGCGCCGGCCAGACGCCCGTGTGATTGCCGGTGATGAACGGAATCAGTTTGTAGTTCAACTCGTACCCCTGGCGGATCGTGAGCGCGTCCTTCCATCCACCGCCGTGCGGATAGAGCGAGTACGTGAACTCGTGATGCCCTTCATCGGCGTGCGGGTCGGGCCACTCGGGTGAACGCAACAGCGACAGCCGCAGCACGTTGCCCTTGGCGTCGTAGCCGTACTTGCAGTCGTTGAGCAGGCTGAGTCCATGCGTGGCGTCCGAGATGTCAGCCCAGCGTTGCGCCGGAACCTCGAACTGCGCCTTTTCGGCAGGAGTGTTGCGCGTGGTCGGGCGCTCGACCGACCCGTAGGGAATCTCGTAGGTAGCCTTCTCGCTGTGTGCGCTGACCGGGAATGCGACCTTCAGCAGGATGTGCTTCTCATGCCATTCGGTCTGCATTTTTACGTCGACGCGGGGAACGCCGGCATACATCGTGACCTGCTGCACAAATGTGGAGTTCTGAAAATGAGTCTTTACCTGGATAATCGCGCGCAGCGGCCCGCTCTCCAACAGCCTTACATCGTCGGCCTTGGCGAGATCCCAATGCTGGGCTTCGAAATCGGCGTCAATGTTCCAGGCGTCCCACTGCTTGGGCTTGTCCACGAAAGTCTGTAACAGGTTTCCGCAGACGGAATTTTTCGGCCCGCCCGTGTCAGTTTCGGCGGGAGCGAGCGCCTCGGTGCCGCTGCGTTTGTCGAACAGGCTGGTCATGCAGCCGGTCTTGGCATCGATTTTTACGCGAAGGAATTCGTTCTCCAGCGTGTCAGCGGTCGCTTTCAAGAACGAATGAACAGGGGATGCGCTTTTTGCGGGCCGCACGAAATATGTCCGATAGCCGAGCGACGGCGTGTGCGACAGCAACAGGAATTTCGCGCGATTCTCCCGGTCAATCGACGCCACTTGCGCCTCGGCGGGATTGCCGGCAGAATCCGTGACCTCGATCTGGCTAGTAGCCGAGGGCAATTGCACCTCAAGCTCGACGAGTTCCGTCCGTGGCCACGACAGAGAATTGAACAGCATCACCGGAACGCCGTTGCCCTGGGTGTTGACGTGCGCCGCGAGTTCATTGAGCGAGCCCGTCGTGATTTCGTGCGCCGCGCGACCGACGTCGTCGAGGTTGCGCTGGGCTTCGAGGTAGTTCACGGCAATCCCCGATCCCGGCATGATGTCGTGAAAATGATCGAACAGCAGATTTTTCCAGGCGAGTTCCATCTCATCCTGCGGATATTTCCGGTCGAATAAGGTCGCGAGGGAGGCGAATGTTTCTGCATTGAGCATCTGTTCTTCAGCCCGGCGAATCCTACGTTTGGTCTCGGCCTGCGTGGTGAACACTCCGCGGTGATAGGCGAAGTAGAGTTCGCCGTCCCAGGTTGGAACCTGCATGTTAGGCAGCTTCTTCTCGATGTCGCTGAAAAAATCGCGAGCAAAGCTGAACTGAATCTTGGGGTACACCGCATCCGGCGAGCGCAACTGGTCGGCATGATCGAGCATCATCCGAGTCGGCCCGCCACCGTGGTCACCCACACCATAAAGGTGCATCATCTCGGGCTTGTCGGGAATGCTCTTGCCGTAGATCGAAGGCATCCAGATGGAGAGATCGGTCGCCAGAGGTTCCGCGTCAATGCCGCCAGCGTAGTCATGCGGAAAATAGGTGAGCAGGCGGCTGCCGTCCGGCGCCTGCCACCAGAAAAGCTTGTAGGGGAAGGTGGTGAATTCATGCGCCCAAAGCAGTTTCTGCGTCACGAAATAATCCATGCCGGACCTTTTGTAGATTTGCGGCAGTTGATAGTTGTAGCCGAACGAATCCGGATTCCATCCGATCTTTACGTCCACGCCGAAATTCTTTTGAAAATATCGCTTGCCGACAAGAATCTGCCGTACCAGCGATTCACCGTCTGGCATATTCAGGTCAGGTTCCACCCACATGCCGCCGATAATTTCCCAGCGGCCTTCTTTCACGCGCTGTTCGATCTGCTTGAATAGGTCGGGATATTTCTCCTGCATCCACTCATAGGTCCGGGCCGACGACATGGTGAACTTGAAGTCGGGATACTCGCGCATCAGGTCGAGCACGCTCTGAAAGGTGTTGCGCACGACTTCGACCGTCTCCGTCCAAGGCCAGAGCCAGGCCATGTCGATGTGCGAATTGCCGACGATGCGTATATTGAACTGCTGCAGCCAAGGCTTGAGGACTGCCAGCTTCGAGTGCGCCGCCTTGAGCGACGCATCGAATCCAGCCTGATCCCCGCGATCGAGCGGCGCGAAGTCGATTGCCTTAAACGCATCATCCAGTTGCTGCTGTCGTTCGGCTCTTCCTTGTTCATAGGCTGCGATGATCGGACGAGCCGAGAGCAGTTCCATGCGCAGCAGCGCGGGATCGGGCCGGGTGTGCGGCGATACGATGGTAAGTTCGCTGTGAAAGAATTCGCACTGCACTCCGTCCCCAGCCACCACCCGCGCCGCGATCAGGAACTTTTGACCAGGCTGTGCATTGGGCGTCAGCAGAACCGGCAAAATATCGTCGTCGCTGCCGCGATACAGAATTCCTCCGTTGGAGAAAATCGTGATCATAATGCCGCTGGGGCTGCCAAACCGAAGATCCATCAGCACCCGCGAACCCTGTGTGGGGTAGCCGTTGATTCGCTCTGGAATCACCACCCAGCGGCGGAACACGTGCGTGCCGGTCCAATGCTCTTCGTCTCCGTTGACGCCGCCCGGTTCCGACAAATTCTTCACCGTAAGTGATCCCCAATCCCCGTCACTCAATCCCGGATCTTCAGGATGTGGAACGTCAGCATGGACTCGCCACTCCGGTTCGGCCTGACTCGAGAGCGACTGCAAGCGGTCGAGCGTGGCCGTGTACGGATCACTTGCGCTTGAGTTTTGGGAAACCAGGTAGGCCGCTTGCAGAACTACGACAACGATTACGACGCAACGCTTCATCAGAAAATGGCACCTTTCGCGCGGTTTTGCCTTCCGAACAATTTTTGGATGGCAGATCAGATTATCATTCAACAGTTGTTTCACGGGGGCCAAGTGATTGATTCTATGGCAATCTCGATGGCGTTTGTCACGCTTGCAAAAAATTTGATTCTTTCCATCCAAAATATGAATCGAACCTGTTACGTAAGATAGTTGACGGCGCGAGCCGTTCAACCTAGAATCCATATTCGAATGTCAGAAACCCGCAACTCCGGCGCCATGTGCATGTGTACCTGTTGTTGTTGTGCATGCGTGTGCGCTGGCGCGGGAGGACTGCTGACCTAAGAATAATTTCTTAACTCAAGCAATCATCAACCCACCGCCAGATCAACTGGCGGTGGGTTTTTTAGTTTCAGGGACAAAACAGCGAATGGCACAAACAGCAAAAGAAACGACAGTACAGCGAGTCGAGCGCCTCAAGCGGGCCGCGAACCCGTGGGAAGGGCTGGACGAGATCCGGCGCTTCGCTCGCGAGGGATTCGGGTCTATTCCTCCCGAATGGATCGGAACCTATTTCCGCTGGTGGGGCGTTTACACTCAGGGCGACGGCGCAGGAGTAACCGGAGGGACCGGCGGAGTCGGTAAGGCCCTCCAGCGCTTCATGGTTCGCATCCGGATTCCCAACGGCATGATGACCTCGCAGCAACTGCGCACCATCGCCGACCTCACCCGCCTCCACGCAAACGGAATCGCCGACCTTACTGTTCGCCAGAACATTCAACTGCACTGGGTCACTATCGAATCCCTCCCCGAAGTTCTCGACGGCCTGTGGAAAGTTGGCCTGAATACGACCGGAGCCTGCGGCGACGTTGTTCGCAACGTTACTGGATGCCCGGTAGCTGGAGTCGATCACGACGAAATTGTCGACGCGTCGCCGCTGGTGCAGGAAGTCTCGCAACTGCTGGCCGGGAATGCGGAGTTCTACAACCTGCCGCGCAAATTTAAGATCTCGATCACGGGATGCCGCGTTTGGTGCCCTTACCCAGAGATCAACGATGTCGGCATGACGGCGATCACTCGTACCGTTGGCGGCAAGCCGGAAGTTGGATTCTCGCTACGTGTTGCCGGCGGACTCTCGACCGATCCGTATCTCGGTGCGCGGCTGAACGCGTTCTTTCGCTGGAATCAGGTTGTGCCGGTGGTCAAGGGTATTGCCGAGTTGTTTCGCGACTCCGAGGTACTACGCGAACATCGCGAACGCGCCCGCCTGAAATTCTTGTTTCTGCGCCACGGCTGGACTGTCGAGCGATTCCAGCAGGAACTGGAAGAGCGCATCGGATTTCAATTTGACCCTGCGGTTGAGGAGCATGCGCCCGACGATGTCTACCGCGACCATGTCGGTATTCACGCGCAGAAGCAGCCAGGCCTTTCCTACGTCGGAGCGGTCGTGCTGCGGGGCAGAATCACCGCCGATCAGATGCAGTCTGCTGCCGACTTGGCCGAACGTTATGCGAATGGCGAGGTGCGCGCCACCAACATGCAGAACCTTGTTGTCGTGAACGTCCCCACCATCAATGCGGACACGCTGGCAGCAGAGTTAAATGCCATCGGCTTCCAGGTGAAGGGATCGGCTTTTGCGCGCGGGACGATCGCCTGCAGCGGTACCGAGTTCTGCAAACTGGCCATCACCGAGACGAAAGCCTTCTCGCGCTGGCTGGTGGAAGAACTGGAAGAACGTCTGCCCGGCTTTGATCAACACCTGAAGTTGCACGTTACCGGCTGCCCGAATAGTTGCGGCCAGCATTGGATCGCTGATGTCGGCATCGAAGGCAAGAAGCTTAGGGTCAACGGCCACATGGTGGACGCGTACTACTTCTGTGTCGGCGGCGCTCTTGGCTTGCATCAATCGACTGCCCGGCCGGTCGGATATCGCTGTGCGGCGACTGACGTTCCAGATGCGCTCGAACGATTGCTTGGTCAATATCTAGAGCAGCGAGAACCGGGAGAAAATTTACGGCGCTTCTTTGCGCGTCACAGCGACACGCAACTGCGGGAGTTTCTGGCCGGTGAAGTGGTCGATCCCGTGGTCCGTGATTTGCCGCTACCGACTCGGGGGATGGCGCAATCTGTAGGAGGAATCGGTGACTGAGCTATTTCCAATGTTCATGAAGCTCGAAGGCCGGCAGGTGCTGGTCGTGGGAGCGGGCAAAGTCGGCGAACCCAAGATTGGCGGCCTGCTTCAGGCTGGCGCACACATCCGCGTCGTGGCGCTAAAGGCGAGTCCCGCAGTTCGCGACTGGGCGCGAGAGGGAAAGATT
>Ga0209863_10000427_pt1 | contig 21661 bp, 26 predicted proteins | sample OrgsoiDNA2013046_FD_185796 | JGI IMG/M metagenome (GOLD analysis project Ga0209863, IMG submission 185796) | Permafrost soil microbial communities from the Arctic, to analyse light accelerated degradation of dissolved organic matter (DOM) -... | ecosystem: Environmental > Terrestrial > Soil >...
TCACTGAACTTCCCGGAGTTGGCGGACCGGGTCACGGACGCGATGAACAAGGGCCGGCTGACCATCGCGGAGGCCTCGACGGAGCTGTCGCTCGGAGATCGTATGGAGCTGGAACGCTGGCGGGAAGAATGCAAGGCGATGCTGTCGGAGGCAATTCGTGAGTGAGCTGGACGACAGCTTCGCGCTCCTCCTCGGGAGGCGGCCGAGCGACAAAGAACGGCAGGGTCTCTACAGGGCCCGCGACGCTCTGAAGCTCAAGAGCAACGACGCCGTATGGCTCCTTCTGATGGCGCTTGAGCACTACGACACGCTCTACAGCCGCTATCCGTCGCTCATCGCGGAGGCAGCGAGGGACGTCACGAAGGACGTCCGAGAGACGGCTCTGGCGCAAGCGCGCGCCGCGGCCGCTGAGACGACGAAGGCCCTCGCGCACGCAGTGGCGGCAGCAGCCACTGCATCGGCGAAGAAAGTAGCCGGGTCGCAGATGTTGAAATGGGCGATGGGTTGCTTCTTTGCGGCCATGGGATGCATCTCGACGATCGGCTCGTGGGCACACGGCAAGGGCCAGCGCGAGGGGTACTCAGTCGGGTACCAGGCCGCCAGAGACAAGTACGAGGATGCCGCCGCGATAGCGTCCTGGGCGAACACACCCGAAGGGCAGCTTGCCTACGGGCTCGCCAAGGCGGGCAGCCTCCGCGAGCTCGCGACGTGCTCCGGCCACGGATGGGTGGAGCGGGACGGCGTGTGCTACCCCGGTAGCAAGACCCACGGCTGGCGGCTGTCTGCGGGCAACGCCGAACGCTGAAATGCCTCACCCCCGCCGTCGGCGGTCAATGGCAGTTCTCGAACTGGACCGCCCCGACGATCCGGTGGCGCTCCGTCGCGCATGAGAAGGTCGCCGTACCGTCGAGATTTCTCGTGCCATTGATCTTACCGTTGCCCGGCCGGATATCGACGGCGGCGCAGACCGGCAGATCCTCGCCGATCGGGCTGCCTGCCGGGAAATAGGCTACCGTCGCGGTTCCGTCGAGGTGCTGGGCCAACCGTAGGCGGCGGCCGAGCGCGTCTACGAGTTCGATGCCCCCGAACCCCCGTGGAGCGCCCGACCCGCACCAAGTCGAGGCGAACGATCTGCCGTCGACCTCGACTGTGCTTGTGACGTGAGCGAAACAGCCCATCCCGGAAACAGCGACGACCAGAAGAAGCGGACGACGAGGGTCTCGCACGAATCAACTATAGCTGTCGGCACTGCCGACCCGAGAGGACCGATCTCACGCTGTGATGTCGGCCACCTTGGATTGCTGGAAGGACACTCCGGCAACGGCACGCGGTCTCGATGCGAGAACCGATCGATGACCTTGAGTGCCTGACCAGGGCCGAGCGTTTCACTCTGTTTCGCGAAACAGAGATGCAACGGAGTGAACCCCACTCCTGAGCGTAGATGGGTGGGTTCTCTGGCCGTTCGTCGTGGCACATCGCTTGCCATTCATCGTCGGACAGGGCGCGACCGTCCTGGAGTTAGGGGTCTTCGAAGATGCAGTCTGCCACCACGCGCGTCGAGCGCGACAAGCTCATCAGAGCCCACCTGTACGTCGTCTACTCGATTGCCCGCGACACCCGATTGTCTCCGCTAGGCAGGGGCGTCGAGTTGGAGGACCTCGTCGGCTACGGTTCGCAAGGTCTCGTCGAGGCAGCGAACCGCTTTGACTGCTCGAGAGGGGTCCCGTTCGTCGTCTTCGCTCGTCATCGAATCTCGGGCGCGACCATGGACGGAATTCGCGCCCAGCACTGGCTCGGCCGGCGTGCGTACGAACGCCTTCAGGCGGACCCGACGGCCAGCGACGTCCAGTTCGTTGAATTCGACCAATGGGCCGAAGAGTCGGGGGACGCGCGGTGGAATGGCCGTCGAATGGCCCAATTCCCTTTTGCCGAGGACGACAGCCTTCAGATACTCGTCGCTGCCGAGCTCCGTCATCTGCCCGAGCGCCAGCGTCGGCTCGTCGAGGTTCGCTTTTACGAGGGGAAGACCCTGAGCCAGGCCGCCGCCGAGATGGGCTTCCGCCGCTCGTGGGCTTCGAGGCTCCTTGCGCGGGCCGTCGCCACCCTCCGGGTTGCCGTAGAGAATCGGGCTTCCGCTCGCCGCCTGCGCGGCTCGGCACCTGAGCATGGTGAACGGGTCTAGAAATGGCTGCGTCAGCACCCACCCCGGAACAGATCGCGGCAGCGCTGGCGCTGCTCGCCGTCGTTGACTCGGCCCGTGCCGGGAGCCAAGCTGCGCCTGCAGCTGCGATCTCTGAAAACGGCATAGGTGCTGATGGTGGCGCTTCAACAGGAGAAGCGCCCATGTGTAAGGTCTATCTGTGCAGAGATCGAAATGAAAAGTGGCGGGTCCGGATCGTCGACATTCTGACCAAAAAGAAGACGAACTACTTCTTCGCCTCGAAGCAGGAAGCCGAGGCAGCGATGCCCAGGCTTCAACGTAGCTACCGGCGACCGATCGGGGTGCCGATTTCTGATGCTCTAGCCGCATACCGCGAGCATCTGGCGACGCGGGGAAACCGCCCCGGTCATCCAAATCGACCAAGGACAATCGAGACAACGTTGGGGCGGCTCACGAAGGTATTCCGGTCAGAAATCCTGACGGGGGAGATGACCCCGGCCATCGCCTCGGCAATGTGGGAGACCTATCGTGTCGAGAAGGCGGTTGACACCCTCATGAACACGCTGGCGCAAGCCAAGACGTTTTTCCGATGGATGACCGCTCGTGGCTGGCTGAAGCACCCGGACGCCCTCAAGGACATCGAGGTTCTCGGCCGAAGGAAGAAGGGAAAGCCGCAGCTCACAGAAGACGAATCGAAGCGTCTTCTGGAATGCGCTCTGGTCCTCGGTCGGTCGGGGGACGTGGGTGCAATTGCCGCGGCAACGGCGCTGGTGCTGGGGATGCGAACGAGTGAGATCGCAGACAGGATCGTCCGCGATCTCGACGCTGGCGGAACGAAGCTGCGGATCACGTCTGCTAAGACCGCCGCCGGAGTACGTACGATGAAGGTGCCGGCGGTGCTCCAGCCCCTCCTGAAGGCCCTGGCAACTGGGAAGCAACCCAGCGATAACTCTTCGGTGCCGTGAACCGGCATTGGGTGTTGCGCTCGGTGAGGCGCATCTGCGCCACGGCGGGAGTACCCTCGGTGCCTGCCCACGGCCTCCGGGGCACACACGCCAGGTTAGCCGTGGAGGCCGGAATCAGTGGGGACGTCGTGGCCGCAAGTCTGGGCCACGAATCATTCGCAGTAACCGCCGCCCACTACGCGGGGGCGGATGCTGTCGCCGACGCCGCCGCTGATCGTGTGGCGAGGGCTCTGAACTAGAGAGTTGGTCCGCAGTTGGTCCGCATATGGCCTACTCGAAACCGAGCCCCGATCGTAGTCCCTGCTAAGTACGTGAAATTGCAGTGCGAGGAAGAGGACTTGAACCTCCACTCCTTTCGGAACCAGATCCTAAGTCTGGCGCGTCTACCAGTTCCGCCATCCTCGCATATGATTTCAACTACTTACAAGCAACCTATCATCATTTTGTTCAATGGGGACAACATGGGGACAACTCACCGCAGCACACCCACCACACGATCTGCGGCAGCGCTCGCCACCGCATCCCGTCGTGTCCCGAAATAGGATCGAACCCCGATCAAGCCACATTGCGGTGGTAGTAGTTGAGCAAGCCACCGAGCCGTTCCCGCCGGAGCACCCGTCCGTTCTCGTTCGCCGGCGCCGGCGTGCCCTTGAGCAGCACATTGTCGAGACCTTGGTGGTTCCGCTCACCATGGTAGTGGGCGAGGTACTCGCCGATGGCCCGCCGTAGATGCCGTTCGCCAAGCGGCACGATCCGGTCCAAGCATTCGCTCTTGATCGAGAGCACAAATCTCTCCGCGTAAGCGTTCAAGTTCGGACTCCGTGCGGGCAATAGCAATGGCTTCACCCCTGCCCCACGCAACATCTGCTGGAATTCCTTCGTGTACAGAGGATCCCGGTCGAGGATCAGGTACCGCTTACCCCGCAGAAAGCCTGTTTCCCCGTCGAGCAGATTTCGCCCCATCTGCTTCATCCACTCGCCGCCAGGATCCCGTGCCAGGCCCACGACCTCGACCATCCGACTCCCGATGTCGATCACGAACAGCACGTGATACCGAACCAACCCCAACACCGTCACGACCTCCACCGTGAAGAAATCCAGCCCAGCGATCCCGCCAAGGTGCGCCTTGATGAACGTCGCCCACGAATACTGTCGCTTCCGCTCCGGCGCCGGCTCGATGCCGTGCTCGCTCAAGATCCGCTCTACCGTCGTTCGCCCGATCATCTTGTAGCCCAGGTTGTTCAAGGCGTCCCGCAATCTCGTGTAGCCCCACGTCGTGTTGCGCGTCGCCATCTCCACCAGCAGCCTCACGATCTCCCCGGCCTTCCTCGGCCGTCCGGGTCCGCGCTTCTTGCTACCGTCGTACTTTGCCTTGACCAGCTCCCGGTACCATCGGAAGATCGTATCCGGCGTCGCAATCGTGGCCACCTGTTGCAACGCCTTCCGGCCGAGCGCCTTGCCCAGCTTCGCCAGCCGCCGACGCTCCCCGTCCGTCAACCGGAGCCGGTGCTTCCCGAGCCGCTCAAAAAGCGCTGCGTTCTCCGCTCGCTGGTACTCGATAACCCGAGCCTGGTGTTCGCCCAACCACATTCCGATCCACGCCGCCAAGAACTGCAGTGGTAGCGGCAACAGCGTCTCCGCCGAGGTCGTCGCCGCCCGAGCCATTCGCCTCTTCTACGCGTCGAGATCCCATCTGTAAAGCCCACCTTCGCCGTCCCGCAAATCCCCAGCATCGCTTACCTTTGTCTCGTTCCAGTTCTGGGACAGGACGGGCTTGTCGAGGCAGGACCCCGCCCTAAACCCGCCCGTCTCGGACGGGAACAACAGGTCGGACTCCCGCATCGGCCCCTCCGGCAGCGCTTCCGCGTGCTCGCGCAAGACCTCGACCAGGTCGAGCGGCAGCGGGATCCGCCCGGCAAGCCGAGAGCGGGTGGTCCGTCTTGCTCGAGTCCGGGGCGCCCCCTCTCAAGTCAGGGTCGACACCTGCCGAACAGCCCTCGGATGTTTCCGCGTATCGGGGCAGCAGGCGCGGCGATGGGGTTGGGCGCGCTGCTCGTCACGTGCGCGAGCTGCGGGAAGGCGGCGACGCCGACCAGCTTGTTCCTCACCATCGAGGCCGAGGCGGCGATCGATCCGCCACCTGACGAGCTCCGCATCTCGGTGTTCGGGAACACGAGCGCCATCCTTGAGAATCAACGGCTGCCCGCCAGCGGACCACTGGCGCCAAGCACCCCGACGTCGCTGGGGACGGTCACCATTTATCTGCCGGACACCTCCGCGGGTCCTCCTCCGCAGACCACGACCCACGCCCGCCTGGACGTGCGCGGGCTGGTTGCGGGTGCGCCAAAGCTGGAAGGCGCGATCGAGGTCGACGTGCCCCGGGGAGCTCAGGTCGCCACGACGGTGACGCTGCGGGCTGGCGCCCTGCCGGACGGCGACGGGGACGGTGTCCCGGACCTCATCGACGACTGCCCTGCGACGCCCAATCCCAACCAGGCCGATGCGGACGGCAACGGGATCGGTGACGCCTGCGAGGCGGGTTTCGACGCGGGCTCCGACGCGCGGCCGCCCGAGCCGCGCGCCGACGGGTCCGCCAGCGGAGGGACCGATGGGGGCACCGGCGCCCGGACCGATGCCGCGCGCGAGGTCGGTGCCACCGACGACGCCAGCGCCGACACGACCCACACCGACGCGGGGCGAGACGCCGTGATGGGCAGCGGGGGCGCGGGGGGAGCCGGGCCGCCGGCCGGGGTCCTGACCATCACCGCGCTCGCCTTCCGCGCCAGCGTCAATCTCACGACGGAGGGGACGATCGACTGGGTGCATTGGGGGACGACCTCGACGTCCAGCTTCGATCACAAGGCGACGGGCGGCGGAAAGATCAGCGACCTCTTGCAGCGGGGCATGTTCCGCTACGATACCAGCCTGAGCACCTACACCTGGTCAGACGGCGCGCCGACCGTCTCGGACAGCACCAAGAGCGGTGTCTACGATTTGGGTGGCTCCACGGGTTTCTCCTTCACCGTCCCCGCGGACACCTCGACGAGGACGCTGCGGCTCTATGCGGGTGGTGAAGGCGTCAACAACCGGCTCACGGCGCACCTCTCGGACGGATCGACGCCGGACGCGGTGCTCTCGACGACCGGTCACCAGACCGGCGGCGCCTACGTGACGCCCATGGAGATCACCTTCAGGGCGGCCTCGGCCGGGCGCACGCTAACGCTCACCTGGGCGCCGCTCGCAACCGGGGGGGCGCTGCCATTCGGGAGCACGACTTCGATCAATGGAGCGACGCTGTTCTGACGGACGGCCCTCGCGAGGAAGTTTGAGGTTCGGGCGGTTGGCAGACCCCTATCTCAGGGCCCCAGGGCTCCGAGACTCCCGGACGACTGATAGCCGACGTCGGCCGGGCGCCGCCACAGGTAGATGCCGGCGCCCGCGCTGACCACCACGGCGCCAACCGCGACCCAGAACCAGGCGCGCCGGTAGAGCGGCGCCGACCGGGCGGTGTCTCGTCCCCGGGCCTGGAAAGCCGGGGACACGGCGAGGAGCGCGGGCGCGGGCGCGGTCGGCGGCGGCGCGAGGGCGATCGACCTCGCCGGGGACTCGGCCGGCGACTCGGCCCGATCCTCTTCGGCGAGGGCGCTGTCAATCTCGGCGATCACGGCCAGCACGTTGTCGCGAAACTTGGAGTCGGGCTCCATCAGCAGGTACTTCTTGTACGCGGAGCGTGCATTCCGCAGCTTGCCGATCTTCCGGTAGACGTGCCCGATGTTGAGCACGAACCCCGCGCGGGGAACGGCGGCGAAACCCGCCTCGAACTCCGTGAGCGCGTCGTCGTAGCGGCCGGCCTTGAACGCCGCTTCGCCCTGCGCGTAGAGATCGCGCGCCTTGAGCTCCGCCTCGCCCGGATCGGGGGGCGGAACGTCCTCGGCGAGCGCCAGCGGCGAGGTGGCCACGACCAGAACGAGGGCAAGTGCGGCGATTCTCATGCGACGGTCTCGCTACATCGCGAACGGATTGACCAAGGTGGCATCCCGAAAATCCCGTGCGGCGGCCCGCCTCTTCTTGCGGCGCGTGACCGATTGCGAGATCTCGGCGCCCAGATCGACCCGCACCATCTTGTCTTCGTCGGGGATGATCTGTTCGACGACCGGCTTCCTGCCGGCGTGCTCGAAGCGGAGCGAGATCGGCGATCCTGAGCGCGGAACGACGAGCATGAGCGGCGTCCGACCGACGACCTGTCCGCCCTTCGTCCTGGTCACGGTCGCGCTCTGCGGGCTCGAATCCAGGAAGCAGTGCGCGTCGGTCTCGGCCGGCGCCACCCGCGGGACGGCGGCGGGCGGCTGCGCTGGTGCCAGGACAAGCTTCGGGAGCGGCCCAGGGTGCTTCGTCGCGTGCAGGACGACGGGAACCGTACCCAGCGCCAGCAGAGAAAGCCCGGCCACGCCCAGGCGCATGGGCCGGCGGCCTCGACCGCGCTCGAGGCCACTCAGATCGACGAGGTAGCTGGTCTGATCGCGCCTCGGGCCGTCGGCGTCGGTGTTCGCGTCGCGCGGGCCATCCGGAGTCTCTCGGCCCTGTCCGTCGCCCTCGCGCTCGCCCGCGCCGTTGCCGTTGTCTTTGCAGTCAGACTCCCGCGCGCCGTCGGCCCCTTGGCCTGGACCAGCCGCCGGCTCGACCGGCGCCTCGACGCGCCCGGACGGGGCTGCGGGGAGCACGACCCGAAGATCGCTCGCCGACGCGTCGTCGGGGAAGAGATCGTCGAGCAGTCTGGCGTGCTCGCGCGGCGACATCCGCGCCTCGTGCATCACCTGGTCGAGATCGGCAGCCATCTCCCCGGCTGTCGCGTAGCGAGCGTCGCGCTCGCTCGCGAGCGCGCGCATCACCACCCGATCGAGCGCCGGCGGGACGGCCGGGTTGAGCTCCGACGGCAGCGGGAGCGACAGCTCCACCAGCTTCCGGTCGACGCTGCCCCGGGCGCCCGGGAACAGCCGCCGCCCGGTCAGCATCTCGTGCAGCACGACGCCGACCGAGAAGATGTCCGAGCGCCGGTCGACGTCCTCGTTGCGGAGCTGCTCGGGAGACATGTACGAGGCCTTCCCCTTCACGCTGCCCACCTGGGTGTGGGTGTGGCGGAGCTCGTCGGCCATGCGGGCGATCCCGAAGTCGAGGATCGTCACACCGCCATGAAAGGCCAGCATTACGTTCGATGGCGAGATGTCCCGGTGAACGATGCCGAGCGGCTGCCCGGTCGCGGAGCGCAAAGAGTGCGCGTGGTGAAGCCCGACGCAGATCTGGCGGGCGATCTCGGCGGCGGCCGCCAGCGACACGGGCCGGCGCAGCCTGGCGAGCTCATTTAGGACCGCGTTGAGCGTCCGACCGTGGACATGCTCCATCGCGATGAAGAAGCTGTTCTCGATCTTCCCGAACTCGTAAATCTGGACCAGGTTGGGGTGGGAGAGCAACCCGCAAACCTTCGCCTCGTCGATGAACATGCGGACGAAAATTCGGTCCTGCGACAGGTGCGGCAGGATCCGCTTGATGACGAGCGCGCGCTGAAAACCCTCCGGGCCCCGCGACACCGCGCGGAAGACCTCCGCCATCCCGCCGTGCCCGATCCGATCGAGCAGCACATACTTGCCAAACGGCTCGCCGCAGGGGTCTGGGACAGACGACTCGGTGCGCGGTACCAGCTTTATCACTGGAAAGCGTTATCGGCAGATGCGGGAGGTCCCTCAAGCTTGTCGCCAGCTGTGTGGGCGGGTGGGCCTGGTCGCACCCGCCTTCTTCATCGGCTGGCCGGTGCCGAGCCGGGCGGTTCGCGCGTGGAGGTCGTCGCCGCGGAGCGGTACGTCGATCTGCTCGTGAATCGTGCGACGGCGTCAGGACCCTGACTCTGGACCCCGAGCCCGCCATTTCCAGTACGTCAGCGTCCGAGGATTCATGCCGATCTCCGTCGCGAACTCCGCCGCCTTCAGGGTCGTCGATCGCTTCGTATCCGACCCCCGTGGGATAAGAGGCTAGGTTATTGTAAATATTCGAGAATCCAACTTGAATGTCATTGTCGCAATCAACATGGGAATCGTAGATGTCCCAAAGGTAGCGATCTGTCGAAAGCACCCACCGTGCCTCAGGATTCGCAGCCGTCAATTGGCAGTTGTTGGTGGCGTATGCCCCGCCGATCTGGCACCTGGACCCTCCAGGGGTTGCCCCTCATACAGAGCCGACTGAGGAGGTGAGTGCCGCCGTCGTGCCCCCGCCGAAGCCCCCTCAGTACAAGCAAAGACCGGCCGAGGAGTGGCAGGGAATGCTGGTCGACATGGCTGTAACGCCTCCGTGCGATGGCTCATCCGCGTGTGGCCTGGCTCGAGCTTGCGTCCGCGACATCTGCCTCGCCTGCGAGGCGGACGGCGATTGCGATGCTGGCGAGGTCTGCATCCTCGACCACTGTATCAAGACCGAACGGGCGCGCTGCCGAGTGACGCGAGACTGCTCCGAGGGAAGGACCTGTATGCTCTCGGGCTACTCTACCGATCCGCGAGGGAACGGAGACATGACATCGGACTGCATCAACTGGATTGGAGGGGCGGAGAAGAAGGTGGCCCCCACGGGTGAAGTCAAGGCCGAGGTGCTTGACGTCGCCTACGATGACGAGAGGAAACGGGCGCGCGCCGCTTGGGCCCGGGGATCTAAGTAGCGCCTGTGGTACGCTTGTTGGCTTCCGAAACAATTGCCGAGGAGTGTCATGCGGCATCGTGCCTGGCTAGCCTTGGCAGCTTTCTGCTGTGCCTGCTCTCACAGCGGCGTGTCTTCGATGACTGATGGCAGCGGGTTTTCGACGACGGACGGCGGCGTCTCTTCTCTCGGTCGGAGAATCTGCGACGGCTCGCAGGGCATTCGGTTCATGTACAGGATTGAGGTCGACGTCTCACGGGAACCGGCCTTTGCCGCGATTCTCTATGAGCTCGGCTACGACTTCCTCTTCGTAGATGGGACTTGCCACTTTTTCGTGATGGCGCCGAGCAGCGTCTCGGACACCGTCGGAGATCCCCTGAGCCCCTGGCGTCCGTATCGCCAGGGCGTGCTCTCCGCCGACCAAGAGAAGCGTTTGCACGACCTCGTAGGATACGACAACATCACCGCAGATGGACCGCCTTGCGTCTTATCCGGGAACGTCGTGGATTCCTCTCCCACTACTATCTGGGACGGGGCGACTACGTACGTCTGCGCCGGCATCCTGAAGAATATCGACTACGCATGGCCGCTGCGGTCGGAGCTGTACATGGGTGGCATGCCCATGGCAGGTGGACTGAGGATCGAGGTCGGCCAAGATTCCGTTCCTGATCAGAAGATGTACACGTGGCCGCTCGCGCAACCGGCTACCGCGTACGAGCTCCCTTACGTCAACTCCCTCATGGCGGGCCAAGGGACGTTGATAAGCGACCAGTCCGACACCGCCGCGCTCAGGAACGTTCGGGACCAGTTCGTCACGGACTCAACGGGCGTCGCGAACTTCTTCGGTTTGTTGCTTCTCGAGCCGAAGGGATGGGTCTTGTCTATCCGAGACGAGTTGCCCTTTGCTCAGCAGAACGGCCTCTGGAATCTCCCGCCGAACAAGGCGCCTTGATGCCCCGCGACGTGGGCGGAAACGGCAATATTTTGGGGATCGCGCACGCCGCGCTGGGACAAGGCCGGATTGGATCGGTACTCACGCACCTATCCGGCGTCCTGGCAGGCGGAGATGAGCAACTCCGGTGCGTCCTTGGACTCTTGCTTCAGCGCTTCTACGGAGGCCACCGCCTTTGGGAGCATGACTTCCGCGGTCCTCCACTTGCCCACGGCCATTGCGAAGGCTATTGCCGACTCCGACGATGCCTTGGCCACCGTGGCGGGCGCGGACGCCTGCGCAAGTGCCGTCCGGGAGGCGCTCTGTTTAATCAGCGCTTCAAGCGTGGCATGGCATCGACGCTTTTCTAGTTCGCTTTCGCTGTTGAGCTTTCCGCAGATCTGCCGGAGCCCCCTCAGGGGTTGCAGGTTCCGGGCATGTCGGCGACCAGGCACGCGTTGGCGCAGCCGCAGACCTGTGCACCAGTGCAGCCCTTGGCGCAGTCGGAGGCTTGCCAGCACTGGTTGCTGCCGGAAGCGAAACGCGTCTTGCAGGCACCCGGAATGGCCACTGGTGGCGCACCCGGGGCCAGCGATCCGCACTCGGCGCCGATGCATTCCTCGGTCGAAGCGCAGTCCTCGTCCAGGTAACAGCAGCCCGCGGACTTCGGCAAGCACGTCGGGTTGCGTTCACCTCCGGCCCCGCCGGTCCCGCCGCTGTTGCCCCCGCTCCCGCCGCGCCCGCCCGCACTGCCCGCGCCGCCGCCGGCGCCGCCACGACCACCGGCGTTGCCCGCGCTGCCGCCAGCGCCCCCGCGCCCGCCAGTGTTCCCCGCGCCGCCGCCGCCGGTGCCACCGGTGCCCGTCGTTCCGACCCCGCCGTTGCCGCCCATTCCGGCGCTGCTACCGCCGGAGGCGTTCCCGCCCACCCCGGCGGTGCTGCCACCCGCTCCGGCGGTGCGACCACCCGCGCCGGCGTTCGCGCCGCCCGCGCCAGGCCCCGCGTTTCCGCTGGTCGACCCGCACGCGCCGCCGAGACCGACTGCGACACTGGCGACGACCAACAATAGCGATAAGCGAAGCAACCCCTCAATTAGAGCACAACCGCCGGGTGAAGGACGTCCAAGTCGGTTTGGTGCCCTCTCGTTCCCGAACGATCTCTCGGATATCTTCGACGAGGGACGCCGTGAGGTCGTTCGTCCGTGGGCTCACGGTGGGCCCCGGTGATCCTCCCGGCGACTCAACGACGAGCCACTTTCTCGCCACTCTGGTTGGGATCCTGAGGCGGGTCAGGCTTTCGTAGTTCGCGGCAAGACCAGCCTCATGGAGATCCGCCCGCGCATATGTGGCAGGGATTGTGCGAGGTTGAGACCGGCTCCGACCGCAAAGTGTGGCCATCCGCGTCCGCGCAGATGAGGTCATCGGCACAATCGTAGGCCGCCAGCTCGCCGCAGGCCGCGAGCTTGAGGCAGCCATTGAGCCTCGTGAACGCGCATCCAGAAGTTCCCGTTAGCAGGATGAAAACCAGGATCGCTCGATACATCGTTCCCCCAGACGCCCCCTTTCCCCTTAGCGGACTGCTTGAGTTCATTATGGCGGTAAACTCGCTGCGCCACGTCGAGACATTTTTGGATCTCGTCCACCTGGGGAGCGCACACGTCACCGTGGGCCCCGGGTGATCCTCACCCGGCCCAGCGATGCTAGGCCGGCCGCCTGATCTTTCGAAGCAGACGCAGCCCGTTCAGGGTCACGAGCAACGTGCTCCCCTCATGTCCCACGACGCCCCACGGCAGCGTGATCAGTCCGAACAGGTCCGAAAGCACCAGCACTACGATCACGGTCAAGGCGATCGCGAGGTTTTGGCGGATGATCCGCAGCGATCGTCGACCGAGCGCCACGGCGTAGGGGACCATGCTCACTTCGTCCCGGCTCAGGATGACGTCGGCAGTTTCGAGCGCGACGTCCGTGCCGATGCCGCCCATCGCGATCCCGACGTTGGCCACCGCCAGGGCAGGGGCGTCGTTTACGCCGTCACCGACCATCGCGACGACACCGTGGGTTGCCGCGAGCTCCCTGACCTTGCGAACCTTGTCCTCGGGGTAGAGGCCGGCGTGCATCTGGTCGACGCCGACCTCGGCTGCGACGGCGTCCGCGGTGGCTCTGCTGTCGCCGCTCAGGCCGACGATCGGGTTGATGCCGAGGTGTCGGAGAAACCCGACCGCCGCTCTCGCCTCGGGCCGCACCTTGTCGCGAAGCGCGATGTACCCCCGGCAGGTGGCGTCTCCGACCAAAACCACAGTGTGGCCCTGGCCCTCGAGCTCAGCGACGCGGCGGCCCACATCGTCAGTCGTCGAGAAGAGGGCGGGCCGGCCCACGGACCATTCCGCGCCCGAGAGCCGGGCTCGGGCGCCGGCGCCCACGACCGCCTGGAACTCCGAGACGGGTGTGAGCGTCAGCTGGCGCCGCGCGGCCTCGGCCACGATGGCGCGCCCAACTGGATGCTCCGAGGCACTCTCGATGGAAGCCGCGTGTGCCAGCAAGGTCTCCGGCGCAGTATCGCTGGTCGAAACGACCTCCGCGACGACCGGATGCCCGGAAGTGAGCGTGCCCGTCTTGTCGAATGCGATGGCGTTGATTTTGCCCAAGGCTTCGACGAAGGCGCTGCCCTTGAACAGGATTCCGTTTCGGGCCGCGTTGGACAGCGCCGAGAGCAGGGTTGGCATCATCGCAGCGGCGAGCGCGCACGGCGAGGCGACCACGAGGAAGATCATCGCCCGATAGATCGCCTCGCGTGCGGTCCACCACCCGACAGCCGTCGGAATAGCGCCGAGGAGGATGGCTCCCAGCACGACGATCTTCGCGTACCCGCGCTCGAACTTTTCGATGAAGAGCTGCGCCGGCGGGCGATTGGCTTGGGCTTCCTTCACAAGCTCGATGATCCGGGCCAGCAGCGTGTCACCGGGCGCGCGCGTGACGTTCACGTACAGGGCGCCGTGGCCGTTGATTGAACCGGCGAACACATCCGACCCGAAGCTCTTCTCGACCGGTGCCGACTCTCCGGTGATGGGCGCCTGATTCACGGCGGACGTTCCTTCGGTGACGGACCCGTCTGCGGGAATTCGCGCTCCTGGGCGAACGACAATGTGGTCGCCCACATTCAGGGCCGACGCCGGAACCACCTGCTCGCCTCCATCTCGAAGGAGAACAGCTTCATCGGGCGCGAGGGCCATAAGCGCGGTGATGTCGCGGGTTGTGCGCGCGCTTGCATAACCCTCTAGCGTGCCGCTCAGCGCGAAGATGAAGATCAGCAGCGCGCCATCGAACCATTCGCCGATCGCAGCGGCGCCGATGGCGGCCACTACCATCAGGAGATCCACATCCAGTTCGCGCTCCCGGATGAGCGTGAGAACGCCATCGCGGGCTTGCCGGTAACCGCCGAGCACGTACCCCGTGACGAGCACCGCTACACCTGCCGCGTGGAGGCCCCCTCGCAGGAGCAACCATCCAACGAAAACCGCGACCGCACAGATGGCGGTCGTCACCGCCTCAGCATGGTCCTTCCAAGCACGCATGTCGAACTCAGCTCAGGTACGAGTGAAGGACGTCGATGAGCTGCTGAGCCGCCTTTGCGCGCGCTGCGGAGCGTTCCGTCGCCGGGTCGATCAGGTGCTCCCGAACGTGCCCTTCGAGCACCTCGGTCATGAGCGCGTTGATGGCGCCACGGGAGGCCGCGATGAGGTGGAGAACCTTGGCGCAGTCATCACCTGCTTCGATTCCGCGTTCAATTGCCTCGATTTGTCCCCGGAGTCGCCGAACACGGCTGAGCAGCTTCTCGTCGTGAGCGGTGTGGGCCATGCGCTCTATATATCATATCCGGGTATGGTATATCTTCGGGCGCCATCATCTCTCAATCAGGGCTGCCGGGATGAAGGTGATGGCCGCCGGGCCGCTGTTGCGCGAGGCGAGCGCGGGCGAGCTCATCCGATATGCGGCGTCGATCGCGGACACGGTCATCGTCGGATGCTCGACGATTGCGGAGGTGCGCGAGAACTTCGGCGTCGCGCGCGGGTTCGTTGCGATGGCGGAGGGCGAGCGGCGGACGCTGGAGGCGCGGATTGCGCCGCGGGCGCGGGCGTACGATACCTTCAAGGGGTAGCGCTGATTCGCGGTAGCTAGACCAGATAGAAAGGAAGCTCATGGGCAATCGTCTGTACGTCGGAAATCTCTCTTTCAGCACCAGCCAAGAGGCCATCCAGGAGACGTTCGCCTCCGCTGGCGAGGTCCGTGAGGTCGACATGCCGACCGACCAGGAGACCGGCCAACCCCGCGGCTACGCCTTCGTCACCCTGGGCACCGCCCAGGAGATGGACAACGCCATCGCCCAGCTAAACGGGACGATGCTCGACGGCCGCGTGCTGCACGTGAACGAGGTGCAGGAGCGGCCGCCGGCCGGGGGCGGTAGTGGTGGCGGTGGTCTCAGCGGCGGCGGAGGTTAGTCGGACATCGCGGTGTAGCTGGTGAAGCCGTAGTTTGCCGTTGGTCCCGATGCACGAGGCGTCGCGGATGCACCCGATCGTTGGAGGGCGTCGGGAAAGCGAAGAAACCCACGCTCGTCGCACCTCAACGTGAAGAGCCCGGCGTCCGACCGCCTCGCCCGACGCCCGACCGACGCCCCCTCACCTTCTGCCAACCGCTCCAGCCCTGTCCCGCTGCTCATTTCGGCGCTGATGGCGGTGCGGTTTCTATTCCACTTGGGGACAAGTGGGGACAACGTCCGCCACCATGTAACTAAGCTGAATTCCTAAGTTTCGGGTCACTCCGTTGAGATCCTAAGTCTGGCGCGTCTACCAGTTCCGCCATCCTCGCGTAGAGCGATTCCAACACTTTAGCCGCTCACCTGCTCGGCGTCACCGGGGTCCATGTCCACGGCATGTCCACGCGCACCGACGACCCCCCCGCCGGGCGCCAGGCTCACCTTCAGCGTCGCCCGGTCGGCGGCGCCGAGAGCTCGGGCTTCAGGTGGGTGTAGCGCTCGGAGATCCCCATGGCCTTTTGCAGCAACTGCGGCGCCGAGATCAGCGGCAACCCCTGCAACCCTTGCGGCCATGGTCAGGGGCTGGAACCGCGGTCGGTAGCGATGGCCCGATCGAAGAAAAGCACGGAGTCCCGGCGTTGCTCTCGTTCTTCATCCCGGGGCTCGGGCAACTGATCAAGGGCCAGGTGATGAGGGGGATCGTCGTATTCGCGGGGACCGCGTTTTCAATCGCGCTAGTCACCACGGGCCTCGGCGTGATCACGACGCCGATCATCTGGATCTGGCAGATCTATGACGCCCATACCTCGAACTAGCGGCGGCTCCGGTGGGGCGGTCAGCGTCCGCGGGCAAGCTCCTCGCCCTCCCCGTGTGACCGCCCCCCACGTCGTCGACGATGTTGATCCGGCCACCGCCGCCAGGCGAGCCACGACGGCAAACGCCGTCCGGCGTCAGGAACTCGCGACTCGTTTCAGAGCTGCCCCGGACGCAATCCGGTGCGCTTAGCGATCCTGGCGAGCATCGGCGGTCCGATTTCGTCGCCGTCATGGAAAGCGAGGGTACGGTGCGATCCCGACTCGTGTCGCTTCACCCGCCAGCCGATCCGGAGCAGTGCCGCCAACACCCCGTATAGAAGAAACAAAAGAAACCTCGTGCCGTCTCGACGGAGCTGCCAGCAGGCGGCAAGTGCTTCCGCGGCGCTTCGTCCCGATGAGCCCGGGACCCTACGACGGCCCCGGCGGTGCCGTCTCATCCGCTGTCGGCCTGGTCGTCTCCGTGGCCTCGACCTCGCCTTCCTCGCCGGGCCCGCAGCTCCCGCTGCCCAGCCAACGGGAAGCGGTGAACCGGCATGCGCCCGTCTCCGGTGGGGGACAGATCGGGAGCGACTGCGGCGACGGTCACGTGGGTATCCAGCCCAGCGAGTTGATCAGCGTCGCCCCGGCACCCATGACCGCGACCTCGCCCGGATGGAGCACCAGATCCTCACTAGGCCACAGCCTTTCGCTTGCCCGAGCGTCCGGGCTTCGGCTGCGCGTTGTGGTTCTCCGCCTCGCGGCGCCCGCATCCCTGGGCGATCAGCGACAACATGAACGTGTTGATCGAGACCCCTTCAGCCGTGGCCATTTGCGACACCGCCTCGTGCAGGGACTTTGGTAGCCTCAAACGGAGCTGGCCCGAATAGTCGGCCACCGCATCGAGAGGCGGCGGTCTCTTGCCGTCCTCCTTCATCACGTCGAGGATCAACCCCGCCGCCACCTCGGCCTCGTGCGCCGCCTTCTCTGCGGTCGCTCCGTGCGCGAGGCACCCCGGCAACGCTGGGACACGGGCGATGAACGCCTGATCCTCTTCGCTCCATTCCACCAGGATTCGGTACCGAAACGTTTCCTTCTTCATGGCGTCACCTCCAGCTTGCACTCGTCGATGAGCCGCACGACCTGCCGCACTTGGTACACCTTTGCCGTCGCCCCGTCGCTCTGGAGGTTCACGATCGGCAGCTCAGGCCGCGCCGCGTGCGCCAACACGTGGTGTGATCCCTTCTGCCGCCTGAGTACGTAACCGATCGCCTCCACGAGCCGGCAGAGATCCCGAAAGCGGACGTTGGCGGGACTCCGCCGCGCCTGCTCCTGGATCTCAACCGTCGTGCGTCCCATCGGGACAATGGTACCGTATACGGTACCTCGTGCAAGGGCATTGGTAGCGGACACGTACGCCGGAGTCGGACAAACCGCAGCCCTCGACGTCGCTCGCGTAGGCGGGGCACGCGGGTTACCCTCAAGCCTTGGATCGGGACGAGATGCTCCGGGCCCTACAGGCCTTCGCCGACCAAGGGGTCGAGTATGTGTTGATTGGAGCGGCTGCCTTGGGTGTTCACGGCATAGTTCGAGCGACCGAGGATCTGGATATCTTCATCCGAGCCACCTCCGAGAATATTCTTCGATTGCAGGCGGCCTTCCGAGCCGTTTATGGGGTCGATCCAAACATCGATCAGATTCAGGCTGGAGATCTGCTCGGCGAGTACCCCGCAATCCGGTACTACCCTCCCAGCGGCGATCTATATTTCGACGTCATGACGCGACTGGGAACGGCGGCCGACTACGACAGCGTCGAGGCGGAGATCAAAGATGTGGCGGGCGTTCGGGTTCGCGTCGCGAGCCCGCGGGCGCTCTACCGGCTCAAAAGAGATACACTCCGCCCGATCGATCGTCAGGATGCCGAGATGCTTCGTCGGGCGTTCAAGATCGAGGACGAGACATGAATGGACGGGTCCAGAAGTTTCGATCGGTGCAGGAGATGGCTGAAGCGCCGATCCTGGTCCCCCCTGGTGAAGGCTTCGAGCGTTTTGCCCGCCAGTGCGCCCGTTACTTCGGCCTCAGGCCAAGGACCTATCCACGCGGGGTGTTTCGGTTCCGGTCGATCGAAGAAGCCCAGGCGGCGCGCGCGCGGGTCACGGACGAAAATTTACGGCCCGTCCGGAACGACGGTATCAATCACGGCCGGGTTGTGTAGTGAGGTGGTGCGTCGCTCCCGATCGAAGATGGTAGCGGCCGTATCAGCCACGAGAGGCACCCCGCGTGTGGCCGGAGCGAGAGGGGGCGGCGTTACGGCCTCAGGTACTTCGCCAATCCGAGACTCTGAGTCTTGATCTCGCCGGCTACCAGGCCCGCGAGCACGTCGGCGCCCGCCAGGTTGGTGTGGGTCCCGTCCGAACCGTTTGCGTGGAACTTGAGAGCGGCCGCTTTCGAGCCGAGCGAGTTGTACCAGGTGGTCGACAGGGCGGTGAGATCGATGTAGGCCACCTTCTTTGCGGTCGCGGCCGCGGCAGCCGCCGCCGCGTGCAGGCTCGACTGATCTCCAAGGACCGCGCCGTTCCAGGTACCGACCCGAGCGGGAGGGGACACGAGAATAGGCGTCACGTTGGCGGCGAGCGCGTCGGCCACGTACTTCTCGAGGTTCGCCTGCACAACGCTGTCCGCGACCCCCTTGTCGTTGTGACCGAACTGGACGATGACCCAGTCGCCGGCGGTCCAGTGCGCCTTGATCGCGCCCCACATGTCCGACTTGCCGTAGAACGACGACGAGCTTTCGCCGCTGTCGCCGTAGTTCGCGATCCCGACCGGAGGCGCGAAGTACTCGGGGAGCATTTGCCCCCAGCCGCCGAATGCCGAGTTGTCCTCGCCCTGGTCGCACTCCGTGGAGTCGCTCGCCATGTAGACCATCACCGGTTTTGTCGCCGGCGTCACGAGCGTGTACCCGATGGCGGAGACCTGTGGGGGCGTGGCCGTCGGGCCCGAAAAATATAAGTCGAGCCCCGGATATCCCGCCCCCGCTTGTTTTTCTTCGGGCTGCCCCTCGCTGGCCCTTACGTTCACGACGAACGCGTATTCGACCGACTGGCCCGCGCTCGTGGTCACCGAGTGCAAGAGCCCCCGGTCCCCCTCCGCACTGATGAACGTCTGCCCAGCGGCGGCCCCACCGAGTTGGACGGTCACGGCATAGTTTCCCGCCAGCATCATTCCCGTTGGCGTGGCCACGTTCGTGGTCGCGAACATGTTGCCGCCGAACAGGCATTCCATGCAGACGGGTCCATTGCCGCCCCCCGGACAAACGCCGCCGGCCGGCTGGACGGTGGTGCACTTCGTGAAGTTGTCCGCCGTGGGCGCTGGATATCCTGCTGGGATCATGTCGCCCGAAGCGGGCGGGCTGCCCGCCTGACCCGCGGCCCCTGTCGGGCTGGTTCCAGCGTTGCCCCCGCCGCCGCCTCCCGTCTCGCTGGTTCCACCCGCGCCCCCGGTCGGGCTGGATCCACCAGCGCCGACCGAACCGGATGCGCCGCCCGACCCGGTCAGGGCAGCACCTCCCGAAGCGCCAGCCCCAGTCGATCCCGACGCGCCGTTGTCGCCGGAGGCTCCGCCGGTGGGTGAATTTCCGCCGGTCGCGGAGGTACCGCCGACCGCGCCCGTCGAGCCTCCCGTGCCGGACGGCGTGCCTCCACCTCCCTCGGGCGTACCCTGTGAACCCTGTGAGCACGCCGCCGAGCAGGCCACGAGACCGAAGAATGCGAACAAGGGAAACGACGAAAGACGCGTTGTGGTCAATTTTACCTCTTCATCCTCGGGCGGTCTGTCCGCCCTGTTCTCGACGCGCGCCGATGCCGGTCCTGTTGCGGACGGCCGACCATACATTCAACCTCGTTTGCCGACTCCTTGGCCTTACGGGTACTGCGCAGGTCCAGCTCCTGAACGCCGGGTTCTACGACGCGGCGGCGGCGGACGGATGGGAGGATCTCTGTAAGCAGGTCCGCGGGGCCACTCGGACTCGGCCCATCGGCCCTCAGTTCCAGGGCGGCATCGCGTACGGCGTCGTCGGCGAGATGCCGTCGTAACGGTGGAATTCCTCGATATACGGCTCGTCGAGCCAAGACTGCAAAATGGCGATCTGACAGGCGGTGAGTGGCGTCCGCGGGGGTGTGCTGGCGGGAGGCATGATTCGGGACTTGGAGCAGGAGGGCGCATTGGCCGCTTGCATCACCGCCATCACCACTTCAAAACGCAGCGGGGTCGGCGTCTGAGGACAAGACGTGTCGTGGGCGGTGCCCGTGATCCAGTCGAAGGCGTGGTTTCTCCCCCCCTCCAGGATGGTCAATTCGTCGTCGAGCACGTGGCAGCCGCCGTTGCTCGCGTTGGCGGCCCCGCTTCTGCCGCAGGAGGTGTTGAGAACGGGTTGCACGTCCTTTTGGAAGCTCACCGGAGACGGAATGGTGCAGCCGGCGGGGACCGCCACGGGAACGCTCATGCCAGGCGCGGGCGCGCCGGCCGTCGTTCCCGTCATCGTGACGGTCGCGGTGCCCGTCGTCGTCGCGGGGGCCGGCGTCGCCCCCGTCGGAGGTCGCGCGCACCGGAAGCCGAGGTTGACGGCACGAAACGCCGGGTTGACTTCGAACCGGCTCGCCGGGGCCAACGTCGACGCGTTGTTGAGGAGATCACCCCGCATCACGCGGTTAGCGGCGGGCGTCAAGTAAGCGCAGTCCGTGCACGCCGCGTATTTCGCATACCAGTCCAGGTTCCACTCGAAGACTTCGCCCACGAGGTCGAGCTGGCCCCAGCGACCGGCTCCCTGGGACGCGAACCCCACCGGGGCGATGTTCGCCACCCCGGTGCAAATCGCTGCCGTGCCGCTCGGATAGTAACAAGCCGCCTCGCCGTCCCCAGTGATCGCGTACTGGTTTCCCATCCCCGGAGCGGTCGCGCCCCACGGATACGCTCGCTGCTGGTTCCCCCCCGCCGCCGCGTACTCCCATTCCGCCTCGCTGGGCAGAAAGCCGCCGTCCCAGATGCAGAACGCATACGCTTCCCACCAGTTCACGCAATTGATCGGCAGCCTCTCCTGCGTGCCCGCCGCCGGGGTCCACGTATCGGCGGCCGAGCCGCACGTGGGGTCGATGTTTGCGGTGTCGTTCCACGCCGCCGCGTCCCAGCCCGTCTCGGTGGCGGCGGTCGCGCCGGTGTTCTGAAGCCCCTGACCGCCGTTCAAGTAAGAGTGTTTGCCCGACCCGGCCGATGGGCGATAGCCGCCGTTCCAGGCATCCACGAATTGCCGGAAGCGACCCACCGTCACCAGGTACTTGTCGAGCCGAAATCCGCTCACGGTGGCCGAATCCGCGTACGAAGCGGCTTGGGCGGACGTATACGTCCGCGAGTACGTCCCGCTCGTCACGTCCAAGCTCGTGCAGCAGCTCTCGCTGGCCCCGGTTGCGCCAGCCCGGCAGTTGTTGACGCCGTCGGTTCCAGTTGCGCAGTTCGGCATCGCCTGCGTCGAGCTCGATCCTCCTCGACCACCCGAACCGCCGGAGCTGCTCGAGCCCCCTGCACCCGCCAAGCCGCCACCACCCGACCC
>Ga0209863_10000428_pt1 | contig 21660 bp, 16 predicted proteins | sample OrgsoiDNA2013046_FD_185796 | JGI IMG/M metagenome (GOLD analysis project Ga0209863, IMG submission 185796) | Permafrost soil microbial communities from the Arctic, to analyse light accelerated degradation of dissolved organic matter (DOM) -... | ecosystem: Environmental > Terrestrial > Soil >...
CTTCCTTCAAACGGCCCTATCAAAACTGCCCCGCCCGCAGCCTCCCAGCAGAATCTCGCCTCATCTCGCCGGGGCACTTCTGATAGGGTCCTAGCGTTTGTCAGGACCAATCCGCAGGCATTAGTTCCGGTTAGCGTGTGACTCGGGCAGAACTCGCCAAGGGTTACTTCGGGATTGCTGATCGCTAGTCGTCAATCGGTCGGATTCGTTGCACACTGGCCGGCGGTGCGGTAGTTGCTTGCCGGATTTTCCGAATACGCCCAGAACTTTTCCATCGAGGGAAAGCTTGTATATTCTCCCCGGATAGGCGTCCGAGCTGTACAGCACTTGATTCGGCGGAGGTGTAATGCAGATCGCCCAAGGTGAACCCGGAGACCTTGTCGGGTTCGGCTGTTCGCGCTTGTCCCCGATTGCGGGGCGAGCACTATGATCGAAAGGCACGTCGATGGTGATTTGGCGCAGAAACTTTCCCTCTCCATCGAACACTTGGATTCGGCGGTTACCGCGATCCGCCACGTAGACATTTCCCTCAGCGTCGACCGCAATGCTATGCGGAGTATCGAACTGCCCGGGTTTGCTTCCAGGTTCACCCCAGGATTTGAGCCATTTACCATCTTTGTCGACTTTGGCGATCCGCGAATTGATGTAGCCGTCGCTGATGTAAGCGTTGTTGGATTTGTCCCACGCTATGTCTGTCACCTGTCTGAACATCCCGTCCTCGGGAGGCAGTGGCAGGTTGGCGTCCTTCAATGGCCCGGTGCCGTCATCCGAGGCCTCCTGTTTGCGACCGAACACCATTACGACGCGTCCCTCAGGATTGAATTTAATGACCATGTCTGAGCCCTTATTGGTAACCCAGATGTTGTCCTCGCGATCGACCTTGACCGTGTGCGCGTAAGACCACGCGTAGAGGTTGTGGCCGATCTCACGTAGAAATTTGCCATCCGCACCGAACTCTAGAAGTTGTGCGGCACTGGCTCCGTAGGCGGGCCCGGTGGTATTGCCACGCGAGAAAACAAAGATGTGTCCCTTGGAATTGACTGCCACCCCTGCAACTTCCCCGAAATACAAATCGGCTGGAAGTTTAAAAAAGTCGGAAACCGAACGGTAGCGTATTTCAGGCACCGGGGATGGTTGAGCAAAAAGCGAAGCGGCCACAAGGAACAAAAAAGAAAGGACCATCTCATCGAAGCCTCCGACAAGCCAAAGCTTGTGCATCACAATATAACTTACAACTTCCGATTGCCCAGCAGTGCGACAATGGTCCGGCGAGTGAGTGCTGGGAAGCCTGGCCGGACCAATCTGGAGGCGTTACTTCCGGATTGCCCGTCACTCGGGCGTAGCTACCTAAGACCACCGACCGAAGCATTTTGAGGCGCCCTTCCGAGTGCTTGCGCGAAACAATGCCATTGGTCGAGAATGTGATGCCGAATATATTTCCAGCTAAGGAATTGGATGACCCACGGACTCCGGTACGATTTTTCTGGCCAGACAGCCATCGTAACCGGTGGCGCCCGGGGAATAGGCAGGGCTGTCGCAGAGCACTTCCTTCGATCTGGTGCTCAGGTTTGGATCTGGGATATCGATCCGGTCGAACTAAACGGCGCACATTCCCTACGCGTCGATGTTGCGAACGCCCGTGAGATCACCGAGGCTCTCGCTTCTACCGTTCGCCAGTCTCCGCGAATTGACATCCTTGTAAACAATGCGGGATATCTCGGTGCCTACAGGCCCTTCCATGAATTCGACGCGGGCGAATGGCAAAAGATCGTCGAGGTCAACCTCATTGGTGTGTTCGAGGTAACGCGCAAAATTCTCCCACTGATGCGGCGTGCGGGACGCGGCCGCATTGTCAGTATAGGATCCCTCGCAGGTAAGGAGGGTCTGCCGAACCTCGCAATATATTCAGCTGCGAGCGCGGGAGTGATTGCGTTCACAAAAGCCCTCTCCCGGGAGGTTTGCGACACCAATATTCGTGTAAACTGCGTTGCCCCCGGTCCCATCGACACGGACCTCATTAGGGGATTGGGCGAGAACGTGGTGGCTGAGATGATTGACGCTAGCCCTCTCAAACGTTTAGGAAGTGTGGATGAGGTTGCTGCAATGGTCTTGTGGCTGTGCTCCCCGGCCAGCGCGTTTAGCACAGGGGCGGTATTCGATGTCTCTGGCGGGCGCGCGCGATATTGAACTCAACTCGAACCGGCCCCTACCAGACGTCCAAGACCCATTTCTGCAGGCGCTGCCTTCAAGCCCATCACGGCATCCGCGACCATTTCACCCATGACTGGTCCGTGTTTGAAACCGTGGCCCGAGCCTCCGCCCACAATCCAGACGTTCTCCGCTTCCGGATGGCGATCCAGAATGAAATTGTGGTCGGTGGAGTTTTCATACTGGCAAACGCGGCTCTCCAGCAGCGGGGAGCCTGCCATCGCTGGGAAGCGAATGCGCAGATAGGCACGCGCCGCGTCTAGCTTCTCCTCCGAGATCTCGCGCTCCATCGTGCTGGGATCAATGACTGGTCCGCGTGTGTCGTCAGCGATCTTGAACCCGCGCCAGTGGTTTCCAGGTACGCCGAAAAAAGGATACTTGCCCCCGTCAATCCAGGTGGGCAGTTGCTCTTCTGTGAAGCGCAGATCGCCAGCAGGAGTGCCGAAAAAGAAAACTTCTTGACGAGTCGGAGTGATCTTGGTTGCCAAGAACGGGAAAACTTTCCCAAGCCACGGACCAAGAGCGAAAACATAGTGGTCAGCATTCAGGATTTCACCCGGGCTACTACTGATTCCCTGCATGCGATGGGACACGATTGAACCGGGAGTGGCTTGTGCCTGACTATAACTGCCGCCTTCTTTCAGAAAAGCATTCAGAACCGCCTCGCACCCGCGGCGCGCAGCAAGAAAGCCGGAATCGGGCTCGTAAACACTCCACGACACTCCATCAAAATTGATTTGCGGCCAACGCCTGGCGCAATCTGGGGCCGAGAGCCTCTCAAATCGAATCCCCGCCTCCTTTAACACCGGCAAGGCAGCACTTTCGTAGGAATCGTCCGCGCCGGCCATGCGGAGCGCCCCAGTTCGGAAGAAGAGTTTCAGGTTCCATCTCCTTTCGTACTCCTGCCATAACTGCAGAGCCCGAGCCACCATCTTCGTGTACAAGGGGTGCGCAGGACCATACGTCGCGCGAATGGTGCGGGTCTCACCACCTGAGCTGGCACGAGAGTTTCCAGGTCCCCAAGCGTCAATCAGCGTGACCTTTGCGCCCCTCTGCAAGAGCTGGAGGGCGGACCAACCGCCGAACGCCCCGGCACCCACGACGATTACCGAAGGCTGAACGGGAGCTGCAAATGCCGGTGAACGGATGATGTGAGCCACACCTACCACAGCCGAGCCTTTCAAAAAACTCCGCCGCGAACTATTCGTATACATCATGGCCCTCGAATCAACCCGCGCTTTCGCACGCGCATTCTAACTTGCGCTTGGCAGTCTAGTCGACTGCCAGCGAAGGTTACGCTCCATTTTCCTATACGGAGTGGGATTTGAGTTGGGCCCGGTGTAGCGCCCCTGAAGGAAACCGCAAAGAAACTGGCGGCGACGCCGCATTGCCGGTCGGATCGTCGGCAAACTTTACCTTGGGATTACTTCCTGCTTCGCCGTCACTCGGGCAGTGCCTTTGCTAACGCTGTGCCAGCAGCCCATTTCTTTCCAGTGGCAGCATCGGCGTCAGCTTTGACGCGTGTCCGTTTGTTGTCTGAAGACGCAGACATGTTAGTATCAACCCGCGATGACAGCGGGTATCCCCGGCTCGGACTACTTACTCGGCAGCACAGACGCGGAGCACGAGCGCCTCATCCGACAAGCTGTGCGCCTTGCTCCAGTCACGGAGAGATTCTTCCGCGAAGCAGGAATTGGCCCAGGGCAACGCGTCCTCGACCTCGGTTCTGGCGTGGGAGACGTAGCGATCCTCGCGGCCCAGCTCGTTGGTCCTTCAGGCGAGGTGCTGGGAATCGAACGGGACACACGCTCAATCACCAAAGCGCGAATCCGCGCAACCGACGCCGGACTGCGCAATGTGACCTTCACGCAGTCCGATGTTGCCCAATTCTCGAGCGATAAGCCCTTTGATGCAGCAGTTGGCCGTTACATCCTCCAATTTCTTCCTGACCCCGTGGGAGTTTTGCGCTCCTTGTCGCAGCGGGTGCGGCCTGGCGGAGTCATCGCCTTCCAGGAACAGTCTTGGGCTCCCTTTGTTCTGCTGTCTTCCCACTTGCCACTTTGGTCTGCGTCGGTTTCTCTTCTCCACGAAGCCAGTCTGCGCTCCGGCGTGAACATGGAAATGGGACTCGCCCTTCACAAAGCTTTCCAGGATGCCGGACTCCCCATTCCAAACATGCGTCTGGAAATGGAGTTGGGGCATGATCCAGACTTCACGAGATGGGTCTCAGATGTCGTCTGCACTTTACAAACGAGAATTCAAGAGTGCGGTCTTTCGCTTGAGTCTCTGGGTGACCTCGACAGTCTGCAAGAACGGTTACAAAAGGAAGTTGCATCTTCCAACACAGTCGTACCCTGGCTCGGGCTGGTAGGCGCTTGGTGTCGGAAGGCGGGGTATTAGTCGGCCCGGCCTCGCCTACACTTGAGTTGTGTTTATTGGCTGTTGGTTGGGTCTATCGGGTACCGCTACTCCTGGCAGGATCAATGCCAGTATTCCAGACAAGAGCAACGAAATTCCTGCGCAAGCCAGACCGGTGTACAAGCTGCCAGTGCTCTGGCGAACGAAACCCACTGTGTAGGGTCCGGCAAACCCGCCCAGGTTCGCGACGGAAGTGATGAGGGCGATGCCCGCGGCGGCCGAGAAACCAGTTAGAAACTCACTCGGCAAGGCGAAGAAAACCGGCAAGGAGCTGTACACCCCAAGAGCAACGCAGGACAGGAGCGCGATAGAAAGCGCAGGAGAGTGAGTAGCCCCCAACAGCAGCAAAGCAACTCCGCCGAAGGCTACCGGAATTCCCATGTGGTATCGCCGCTCGAGCTTACGGTCCGAGTGGCGGGAAACCAGGATCATCCCCACCAAGCCTACTACGTTGGGAATTACCACCAGAAATCCGACCAAGCTATTAGAGCTCCCGGTTAAAACCAATTTCATTAGTTGCGGTAGCCAGAAGCTGAACGTGTAAGTACCGAACCCGTGGGCAAAGCCGATACCAGCCAGATACCACACTCGCCGGTTGATCAGAGTTTGCATAGCGGAGACGGGCTGAGTTTCGTGCTTCCGCTTGTCTTCCCGTTCCAGCTCGTGCGTGATCCAGTTCTTCTCATCGTCATTCAAAAATTTGGCCTGCGATGGACGGCTTGGCAGCAGGAAGTATGCGAGCACGCCCCCCACTACCGCCGGCAATCCCTCTAATATCAGAAGCCATCGCCAACTGCTGAGGCCCAGCCAATGCACGTGATCCAGGATGATGCCGGAAACCGGGGCACCTAGGATGCTGGCTACGGGTATACCGGCCAGGAGGAGCGCAATCGCCTGCGCCTTTTCTCGTTGCCGAAACCAATAGCTCAAGTACAGAAGGATGCCCGGGAAATAACCCGCTTCGGCCAGCCCAAGAACAAACCGCAAAATGTACAACTGATGCGCGGTTTGCACGAAGCCTGTCAGTGCGGCAATCGTTCCCCAGGTGAATAAAATGCGGGCAATCCACACGCGAGCCCCCAGCTTATGAAGCATAAGGTTGCTGGGGACCTCTAGAACGAAATAACCAAGAAAGAAAACTCCAGCGGCGAATCCGAATTGCTGGCTGGTGATCGCCAGCTCCCGATTCATCGTCAATGCCGCAAATCCAAGGTTGATGCGATCGACGAAGGCAATAACGTAGAGAGCAAACAGGAAGGGGATAAGCCTAATCTTTAATTTCCGAATCGTCCTGACTTCGATAGAACCCGCGCCCGTAGTTGATTCCTTGCCCATATCGAAACCTAATTCGCCTCAATATCTGGAGACTCTATTGTTCAGAAGCAGCCCCCGTCAAGCGATCTCTCGTAGCAAACGTCCCAAGGACTCTTACCTTGTTCGTGAACCCGACGTTCCGGGCCGAGCGCCAGTACGGAAACAAATTCTAAGAAGCGCAGACGAGCTGTTCCCGGATGCTTGGCTAACCGGAATCTACCCGGGTTCCACCACCGGGATTAGTCCTGAGAAGTCGGCACGTCGGAAGCTTTGCTAGCGATTGCGGGTTTGTGAACGCCAAGCCGAAAACTATTTACTTGCCGATCATCGCGCAAGTGAGACGAACGAATCGATGAGATGAGTTCTAGTTTGGGCAATGTGGGCTGAGGTTTGCTCGCCAGGTTATCTCCGCAGGCAAGCGATAACTTTCCTCGATTTGTTGCGGTTTTTGCCTTTCCTAATCGACAATCTGTCCCTGAATTGTGCCTGCAACTCCTGCAGGCAATTATCCGCATTTGAGGCACAGAAAGGAAAATCCATGCAAAACGGAAGCATGATGCGAACTGAACGACACGGCGGACCAGACGTTTGGGAATTCAGGTGGCGAGAACCTGGACCAGATGGCAAACGTAAACATCGCAGAATGGTCGTTGGTACAACGAACGAATTCGGTGACGAGGTTGCGGCTCGCCAAGCGATTGCGGGCCTTCATCTTTGTATGAACTCACGGAGTGAAAGAGTGAGAGTGCGTCAAATCACTTTGTCCGAATTGGTGGATCACTATCGGCAGCGAGAGTTGAAGCCCGACATTCTTTGGAAAACCCACTCGACAAAAGTGACATACGACGGCTACCTAAATAAATGGATTATGCCGAGGTGGGGAAACTACACGCTGAACCGCATCAGCGCTGGGGAGGTTGAACTTTGGCTGAGATCGCTAGCATTAGCGAAGTCAAGCTGCGCGAAGATCAGAAATATCATGAGCGTCCTTTTCAACCACGGAATTCGGCATGAAATCTGCAACCACAATGCGATTCGATTGGTGCGACAAGGCGCGAAGCGGAAGAAGTTCCCGACCGTGCTAAGTGCGAGCGAGGTTCAGCAGCTGATTGCTAGGCTCGGGCTGCGCGAGCGAACCCTTGTCTTGCTGGACGCCGGCACGGGCTTGCGGATGAGTGAACTGTTTGCTCTGAAATGGCGGGATATCAACTTCCAATCACATGAGATCAGCGTCACACGGTCGATCGTGTTTCAGGTAGTTGGACCGTGCAAAACCGAGGCGTCCCAGAAACCGCTTCCGCTCGATGCTTACCTAGCGGAAGCGCTGAGGAGATGGCAGGAGTACACACCTTACCAAAAACCAGATGACTGGGTATTTGCGAGTCCCGCTACGTCCGGCAAAAACCCTTATTGGGGACAAACTCTCATGAGGAGTTTTATCCGTCCTGCAGCGGTGAAGATCGGAATCGCACACCTCGGATGGCATACGTTCCGGCACACCTACTCGTCCCTGCTACGGGCAACAAAAGCAGATATCAAGGTAATGCAAGAATTGCTTCGTCACGCTTCCAGCCGAGTCACATTAGATACATACACTCAAGCGGTCACAATTCACAAACGAAGAGCTCAGAGCAGGGTCATTCGCCTGTTTCGCGCACCCGCGGTTGCGGCTGACTGATTTGGCTGAATTGAGTGTGCCTTTTTGTGCCTACAAGAACGGCTCCGGATGCCTGAAAACACTCGTGATTAGGCAAACCGGGCCAGAAATTGGCGACGGAGTTGTGCCTTTTTGTGCCTGCGCCAAAAGTGGCCGTTCCCCGTAAGCTCTTGAAAAGGTTTGGCGTCCCCGACGGGATTCGAACCCGTGTTATCGCCGTGAAAGGGCGGTGTCCTAGGCCGGGCTAGACGACGGGGACGCGAGTGCTAGGAGCTCGACCAACTGAGCCTTCTCATGGTAACAAGCGCGTCTGGGGCTGTCAAAATAACCCTGCGCTCGCTCCCCGTCTGCCGCGAAGAAAATTCTCGGCCTAGCCGCTACAATGAGAACAGCGTTACAAACAGTGATGAGCGAGCCCCGCTCCGCTGGAAAGAAGGAGCATGCCGGATCAGCTTTACTTGAGCCTGTGGTTCCCGCGCTTTGAAGGACCCGACATGTTGCGCCACGCTGCCTCCGTAATGCGGCAGTTCGCCTTTTCTGAACAGCGCAGTGGCGTCACCTATCTCGCTATGCATCCCATCTCGTGGTCGGAGCCCACCGTTTTCGAGAAGCGTTTCGAACCTCCGGTGCCCATGGAAGAAGCCGCGATGGTAGCGGCGGAGTTTTTGCGCGCAGACCAGGCATGCGTGTTCTCGGCGTTTTGGGATCTGTGGGTGCCGGAGCCTCAGTCCGGCAATTGGCACCTAACGCCAATGGCCGTAAAATTCGTCGTGCAAGGCGAAGAATTTGAAGAGGAAACCGCTGAGGAGACCGGCCAGGTCCAGATAGAATTTGGCATCGACACTCCCTTCTTGTACGAAGACACGCGCCCCCACAGCGAAGCCGACCAGCGCGTGCGGGCCAATATTCAAAAATTGGTTGAGTTCACCATCAAGATTGAAAAAAATAGCGGCGCAACCGGGCGCGTCCTGTGGTCGGAATCGGAAGACAATCTTGCGCAGAAGCTGATTCAGCGCCTTCAGAAAGTCCAATAAGAAGTCCACAAAAAAGGTCACTGCCGAAGGGCAGTGACCCGAGAATCGACTCGCGGAGATCGCGGGGTTACTTTGTGCGACCACCTTCCACCTTGAGCTTGTCGCTGGCTGCGGCTTGTGCGGCCGCCAGGCGCGCCGTAAGAACGCGGAAGGGCGAACAGGAAACGTAGTTCAGCCCAATCTGGTGGCAGAACTCAACAGACGATGGATCGCCGCCATGCTCCCCACAGATACCCACCTTAAGGTTCGGGCGGCTCTTCCGGCCTTTCTCAGTCGCCATCTTAACCAACTGCCCCACACCTTCACGATCCAGAACAGCAAACGGGTCCTGCTTTAGAATGCCCTGCTCGATGTAGTCAGGCAGGAACTTGTTGATGTCATCGCGCGAGAAGCCGAACGTGGTCTGTGTAAGGTCGTTAGTGCCGAAGGAGAAGAACTCGGCCTCCTGAGCAATCTCATCCGCTACCAAAGCTGCGCGCGGAAGCTCGATCATGGTGCCCACCATGTACTCAACCTTTTTCTTCTTTTCTGCGAAAACTTCCTCTGCCACCCGACGCACAACTACGGCCTGATTCGCCATCTCCTGCCTCGTCCCCGTAAGCGGAATCATCACTTCCGGAAGCACCTTGATGCCTTCCTGCGCCACCGCGACAGCAGCTTCGAAAATAGCACGGGCCTGCATCTCCGTGATTTCCGGATACGAAATTCCCAGACGGCAGCCGCGGTGTCCCAGCATGGGGTTAAATTCATGCAATTCCTCAACCCGTTGCAGCACCGTGCGCAGTCCCTTAAGTTTGGGCGCCTTCGGCTTCGTCGCCTCCAAAACCGCAATCTCCACCATCAACTCTTCGCGTCGCGGCAGGAACTCATGCAATGGCGGATCGAGCGTTCGGATCGTTACCGGGAAACCGTCCATCACGCGGAAGATGCCGATAAAGTCCTTCCGCTGCATCGGCAACAAGCGCTTCAACGCCGCACGCCGGTCTTTCTCGGTACGCGCCATGATCATGGTCCGCATGTGTGGAATGCGGTCGGTGGCGAAGAACATATGCTCGGTGCGGCAAAGACCAATGCCCTCAGCGCCAAACGCACGGGCCTGCTTGGCATCCGGTGGGATGTCGGCATTTGCCCGCACCCGCAGTGTGCGGAACGGTTCCGCCCACCTCATAAATGTCTGCAACTCAGAATTGTCCGGCGAGGCGGCCAGAGTATTCAGTTTGCCTTTGATCACACGCCCCGTTGTTCCATCAACGGAAATCCAGTCGCCCTCCCGGAAGACTTGTTTGCCGACGCGCATCTCTCCGTTCTTTTCACTGACCGACAGATCTCCAGCTCCCACAACGCAGCACTTTCCCATGCCGCGAGTAACCACGGCGGCGTGGGACGTCATGCCCCCGCGCGAAGTCAGAATCCCCGCCGCCACCTGCATGCCATGAATATCTTCCGGCGTGGTTTCCGCGCGTACTAGAATAACCGGCACACGCTTATCCGCAGGCCCAGCTTTCTTCACCGCGGCGTCGGCGGAAAACACAATCTGGCCAACGGCCGCACCTGGAGATGCCGGCAATCCCTTAGCCAGCACCTCAATCTTCGTTGATTTCTCATCCAGCCGCGGAACAAGAAAATCATAAAGCTGGTTCGGCTCCACGCGAAAAATCGCCTCTTCCTTCGTGATAAGCCCTTCTTCCACCATATGAATAGCCACCCGCACGGCAGCCCGCCCCGTGCGTTTACCATTGCGGGTCTGCAGCATGTACAGGCGGCCTTCCTGGATGGTGAACTCGAAGTCCTGCATGTCCTTATAATGCTTTTCCAGGCGCGACGTGATCTCCTTAAGCTCCTCGTACACTTTCGGCATCACGCGCTCAAGCTCCAGTATCGGAACGGGCGTGCGAATGCCAGCCACCACGTCCTCACCCTGCGCGTTCATCAGGAACTCGCCGTAAAATTCCCGGTCGCCCGTGGCGGGGTTCCGCGTGAATCCAACGCCAGTACCGCTGGTTTCGCCAAGATTGCCGAAAACCATCGCCTGCACGTTAACGGCTGTACCGAGGTCGTCAGAGATATTGTTCAGACGCCGGTAGTACTTCGCCCGGTCATTCTCCCAGGACTGAAACACAGCGTCGCGGGCCATCACGAGCTGTTCCCGCGGATCCTGCGGAAAATCGCGTTTAGCGTGCTTCTTCACAACCTTCTTGTACTCCGCCACAATCTCCTGCAACGCCTTTGCGTCCAGGTCCATGTCGAGCTTGGCTTTTTTCTGTTTTTTCTTCGCGTCGAAAACTTCCTCAAACTCCGACTTCGGAATCTCCAACACCACGCTCGAGAACATCTGGATCAGGCGGCGGTAGGAATCGTAGGCAAACCGCGCGCTCTTACTGCGCTCCGCCAAAGCCACAACACTCTTATCGTTCAGTCCCAGATTCAGAATTGTATCCATCATTCCGGGCATGGAAAATTTCGCGCCCGACCGCACACTCACCAGCAAAGGATGATCTCCCCCCCCGAGCGATTGCCCCTGCAGCTTTTCCAGACGGTGTAGCGCCTCATCCATTTGTCGGTCCACCTCTGTGGAAACCTTCCCCGAACGCATGTATTCACGGCAAGCTTCGGTTTGAATCGTAAAACCGGGGGGCACCGGCAGCGCGGCATTGGTCATCTCAGCCAGGCCTGCGCCCTTGCCGCCGAGAACGTCCTTCATCTTGCCATTGCCTTCGGCTTTACCGCCGCCGAAGAAATACACATATTGGGTGGAGGTAGAGGGAACGGCGTGAATCTTATCCTGCGGCAAAATACTCGTACTCATTTGGCTGGCCTCAACGGAGAGATAGGTTCTTTGTTACCTTTCAAGCTTTTGCTTCAGTCACAATTTCGGAAAAGTCCGCGATTGTGGAAAAGTCTCGTAACAACGTGTTCAGCAGCGCAAGGCGGTTCGCACGCAGTTGCTCGTCATCCACCATCACCATCACCTTGTCAAAAAACGTGTCGATATGCGGACGCAGTTTGGAAATCTCCAGCAGCGCTTCGGCATATCGTTTCTGCGCCCGGAGACTCTGTACCGTGGTTGCAGTTGCTGGAATCTGGCTCGCCAGCTCCTTCTCCGCAAGCTCCTGCAGCGCCAGGACGTTCAGCGCGGCCGCCGGGTGCTTCCCTGCTTCGTTCGCTTGCCGCAAGATATTTTTCATCCGCTTAAAAGCGCTGGAAATCGATTCGAAGTCCGCCGACGGCCGAACCTTGGCAACAGCTTCGGCCCGTGCCACCACATCGACCACATCGCTCGCACCGGCCGCCAGCGTCGCATTCACCACGTCGTACGCCAGCCCATGCGCTTCCTTCAGATAGAACTCCAAACGCTCGTGGAAGAACTCGTTCAGGCTGGTTTGCACAGCACGAGATTCGGCACCAATCTGTTTGCCGGCCGGGGCAAATCTCATTTCCGCCTCCGTGCCGCAATATGCCTCTAGCGAGAGCCGGGTAACCAACTCCAGCGGAATATTGAGCTTATGGGTAGCGATGATCCGCACAATCCCATTCGCTTGCCGCCGCAGCGCAAACGGATCCTTCGACCCAGTCGGTTGCAATCCAAGCGCAAACATGCCGGCTATGCTGTCGGCCTTGTCCGCCAGCGAAAGCACCGCGCCTTCCACCGTTCGCGGCACTTCATCCTCCATCGATTCCGGTTTGTACTGGTCGTAAATGGCGTCCGCAATGGCAAACCGCGTGCCCTCCGGCAAGTCGTCGTCGAGGTGCTGCGCCCGCAAATACAGGCCGCCTACAATTCCCTGAAGCTCCGTAAATTCCTTCACCAGTTCCGTAGTCAGATCAGCCTTGGCAAGCAAAACTGCCTTATGCACCACGCCAGGCCGAATTTCCTGCCCGCTCTGCTTGATCGTCTCGGAAATCCAGCTCGCGAGTCGCTGCACACGCATCGTCTTTTCGTAGTAGCTACCGAGGTCCTTCTGGAACGTGACGCTCTTGAGCATCTCCACACGATCGAGTAACGAGTGTTTCTGGTCCGTCCGCCAGAAAAAGCGGGCATCGTTGAAGCGCGCCCGCAGCACGCGTTCATTGCCGTGCTGTATCAAACCATCGGGATCGCCATCGGTATTGAGCACCGCCAGAAAATGCGGCAGCAGCTTCCCGCCGGCATCTTCAATCGCGAAATACTTCTGATGATCACGCATGACGGTGACCAGAACTTCGCTGGGAAGCGCCAGAAATGCTGGATCGAAGCTCCCCAGAATCGCCGACGGAAACTCTGTAAGGTTGACTACCGTCTTCAACAAATCCGCATCTTCACGCCAACGCGAGCCGGGTATCGTCCGCGTAGCAACATCCAACGCTTTGCGAATCCTGTGCTCACGCTCCGGACTGCCAAGCACTTTGGCTTGCCGCAGCGCTTCCACGTAAGCCCCGGGCTTCTCGATGCGGAACGTCTCGCCCTCCACCGATGCGCCGAGAATCCGGTGGCCGCGCGAAGTGCGCCCCGCATGAATGCCCGCAACTTCCAGCGGCACCACCTGTCCATCCAGTATCGCCACCAGCCAGCGCAACGGGCGCACAAAGCGCTCCCCAGGCTTGCGCCAGTACATGCTCTTCGGCCAATAAATCCCGGCTATCTCCTTGGGTAGAGCCTCTCCCAGAACCTCCGACGCCGAGCGGCCTTTCTTCGTCACAGTAGCCGCCAGATACTCGCCCTTGGGCGTGGTGGTCTTCCCGAGCTCGCTCACGTCCAACCCATGCTTCTTGGCAAATTGCTGCGCCGCTTGCGTTGGCTGCCCATTCTTATAAGCAACCGTAAGCGCCGGCCCCGTTACGTGTTCCATCAAATCCTGTTGCACTGCCGGAATTCCAGGCGCGATCACCGCAAGTCGCCGCGGCGTGTCAATCGAAGTCAGCGCACTCGCCGCCCAAAGCCGCTCACGCTCCAGCAGCTTCCTCACCCGCTCGCGCAATTCCGCAGACGCCGCATCGATCATGCGTGCCGGAATCTCCTCCGTGCCAATCTCTAGCAGGAAGTCAGGCATGCGCAACCTCAAGCGACGTTTCCGGCGGCAACTGCTCTTCCTTCTGCTGATCCACGCAAGCCTTTGCCACGGCCACCGCCAAAGCTCTCACGCGCGCAATCACGCCCACCCGTTCCGTCACAGAAATCGCCCCACGCGCATCCAGAATATTGAATAAGTGCGAACACTTCAGGCAGAGATCGTACGCGCCCAGCACCGGGAATCGTTTTCTCTCGAATTTCGGAACACCCTCGCCTGGCTTTTCTTTCTGAGCCGCCGAATACTTCTCCATCAGCGCCTTGCACTCCGCCTCATAAAGATCAAAGTGCTTCCACGCCTTCTCCACATCCGCCGCTTCAAAGTTGTACACCGAGAACTGCACTTCATCCGCCAGCCGCACTTCCCCATACTTCACTTCCCTGCCCGTGTCGGGATCGCGCGCCCAGACAATGTCGTAAATGCTATCGACATCCTGCAGAAACGCGCCAATCCGCTCCAGCCCATACGTCAACTCCGCCGAGATCGGATCCAGATCCACGCCACCACACTGCTGGAAATAGGTAAACTGAGTGATCTCCAAACCATCCAGCATCACCTGCCAACCGATGCCCCAAGCCCCCAGCGTGGGCGATTCCCAGTTGTCTTCCTCAAACTTCAAATCATGCTTGCGTAGATCAATCCCCAACACGCCCAGCGATTCCAGATAAATCTCCTGCACGCGCTCCGGCGGAGGCTTCAAAATCACCTGCAACTGCATGTGCTTGAACAGCCGATTGGGATTCTCCCCGTAACGCCCGTCGGCAGGACGCCGCGACGGCTGCACGTACGCCACCTTGTAAGGCTTCGGTCCAAGCACCCGCAGAAAGGTCTCCGGAGCCATCGTCCCCGCACCGACTTCGACATCGTATGGCTGCTGCAGCACGCACCCGCGCGCCGCCCAAAATGATTGCAGGCCCAGAATAATTTCCTGGAAAGTAGGCGGCTTGTTGTTCGTCGTCATCATGAAGCGTCGTAATCGTTTACAAATTACAAATCACAAATTGCAAATTACAAATCTAAGCCAATTTCCCCAGCATCGGCAGCGTCACCAGCTTCTTATCCAAATGCCGCTGCACAATCTGCATCAAACATTTCCGCAAATCCTGTCCCACACTCTTCGGCCAAGCCTGCCCCACCAGCGCAGCCACCGGCGTGCGAAACATCCGCGCCGCCCAACGCCGCGATTCCAACGACAACTCCGACGACGCCAACCGCTTATGCTCCGAACACATCAGCCCATCCGCCAAAGCATGGTAAAAGGCGCGTTCCCCTTCCAAATCCATCCCACACTCACCGCACGCCGAAAGTTCCGGCAAAAATCCCGTCAGCCGTGTCAACCAAAGCTCAAAATACGTCAACGGCATCCAGATATCATTCCCGCGCATGACCTCGAGCACTGAGATCGTAAGCCGGAACAGCGCGTCATTCGCCTCCCGGTCCGGCAGCAACTCATCCAGCAACTCCGCCACATGCCCCAACGCAATCAGCCGCGGGTAGCTGACATCATTCGTCAGCGGCGAGTCAATCACCTCGCACGAATCCAGCCGGGTCAACTCCTGCCGCTCGCGGTCTTCATACACCGCCCGTACAAACGTCAAAGGCTCCAACGCCCCGCCGAACCTTCTCCGCGACTTCTTCGCCGACCTCGCCACCCCGCGAACTTTCCCTTCCAATCGGGTAAACAAAGTCACCAGGAGATCGGCCTCGCGCATCGGATACGTGCGCAACACAATCGCTTCCGACTCTTTGAGCGCCATGTCTCACAACAATGATTCGCAGTAATGATTGCAGCAATGATTCGCAGCAGGTTAACGAAACACTGAAGCCATAAACACAAAGAGCGCACGCCCGCGGAAACAATGAAGGACATGCGCTCCCAAGTCAGGCGGCCGCGTTACCGGCCAAAATATTTCGCGTTCGTTTCAGCATATTCCTTCCACTTCTCCGGCAGATCATCGAGCGCAAAAATCGCCGAGACCGGGCAAACCGGTACGCACGCCCCACAGTCAATGCACTCGACCGGGTCGATATACAGCATGTCCTTCTCCGCGTGCTGGGGCTCGTCCTTCTTGGGATGAATGCAATCGACCGGGCAGGCATCGACGCAAGCCGCGTCTTTCGTGCCAATGCAGGGTTCCGCTATCACGTACGCCATCAGTCTCTCCGTAGGCAGGGCTCTAAACCAACTATTCTAGCAAGAAGTTAGGGCGCGGGTACAGGCGCTGGGATGGTGTCAGTTTGAAGTCTCGACCTTGGGAAAATCTTCGCAACAATGCTGGGCCGCAAATCTCCACCCTATTTCGCACTCGGCAGTCGTATCCTCATCTCCGGCGTGCCGCCACGTGCATTGAGTACTTTTCCAGCCGACGACGACCTCCGCCTCTTTCTGCAGGATAGCCATTCGGACCCGTGGCCACTTCAAGAGATTTATAAGTCCTTAAGCAGCTTCATGTTCATTTCCTACGGCGCCACCAAATCCCGAGGCTTCAACTGCGGAGCCTGATACCCACCCACCCGAGTTTCAAGTGCCGCCGCCACCTGCAGCACCAAATCCTCTTCCCAGGGCCGCCCGACAATCTGCACCCCAATCGGCAACCCCCCCGCCGACCGCGTCACCGGAACCACGCACGCCGGAAATCCCAGCAGATTAAACCACTCGGTGTACGACCAGGCGTCGAGATACTTCACTTCCTGCCCTTCCACCTGCCACGACCGCTCCCCATGCCGGAACGCGGGAATCGCCGCCACCGGACAAACTAAAACCGAAAACACCCGCATCTGCGCCAGAAACTGCGTCCGCAGCTCGTCGCGCTGGAGCCACGTGTAGAGAAGAGTGTGACCCGTATGCGTCGGCTCCTTGGCCACCCAACCCAAAAACTGCCGCAAGAGCGGGCTCAACTCCTGCTCCCTGCCCTTGGTCATCGGGCTCAAAAGCATTCCCCCCGCAATCCCAAAGAACTTCCACCACAAATCCCGCGCCTGCTCCAGATTCTCCGGACGAAACGGCGCCGTCTGGAAACCAGCTTCCTTTAGCGCCCCCACCGCGTCCCGCACCGCCGCACGCGTTTCCGCCGTCACGGACGTCCGCCCATCCTGCTCGAAATACCCAATCGAGTGTTCTTGTGCTCGCCCGCCAGCAGGCAACCGCAAAGCCACCGGAGCCGCCGAAACATCGGCGTCGTCATATCCCGCCATCACTTCAAACAGCAGCCGCACATCGTCCACGGTCCGCGCCATCGGCCCCACGACCCCAAGCTGCGCAAACGGCCCCACCGAAGTCGGAAAATGCCCCAGGGCCGGTATCCGCCCCGGCGTAGGCTTCAACCCGCAAATTCCGCAAAAATGCGCCGGCTCTCGGATCGACCCGCCTCCGTCGCTGCCCACTCCCCCGGCCGACATCCCGGCGGCAATCGCCGCCGCCTCGCCGCCACTCGATCCGCCAGCCGTCCGAGCCACGTCCCAGGGATTATTCGTCCGCCCGTAAAGAAGATTGTCCGTCTCCCACGCCATCAGTAGCTCGGGACAATTCGTGACCCCAAGAATCACAGCCCCCGCCGACCGCAACCGGGCCACCAGAATCGCGTCCCGGGCCGCAATATAACCCGCCCGCAACTTCGTCCCAGCCTCGCAACGGTATCCGGCGACATCGATCGAACTCTTAACCGAGAGCGGCACGCCATGTAGAGGCCCGAGCGTCTCCCCACGATGCACCGCATCCTCAGCGCGATGCGCCTCGCGCAGCACGCGCTCCGGCTCAACATGCACAAACGCATTCAGCCGCGGATTCTGTTCCTCAATGCGCTGCAAATACGCCTCTGCCACCTCGATGGGCGAGACCTTTTTCTCGCGAATCATCGACGCGAGATCCACGGCTGATGTAAAGGTAAGTTCCGGCATGACGACGGCGCGCCCAAGGGCAGAAAGCGAGTCTAGCACGCGCCAGCCGAACCGCTCGAGCGGGTCCACGAGACTCCTATTCAAAATAGAATTGTCATCCCGACCGGGGCAGTTACTTCGCGAAGCGAAGTGGCTGCGAAGTGGAGGGACCTGCTTTTCGCCGAGGAGCGCCCGGCTCAGGTTCCACGAGACAGGTCATCCTGACTTGAGATCTGATCATGAGTTCGCGTGCGACGAAGAAGGCTTCCTACAGCGAACCCGCAGCCAGCGTCAGATGCCCCGTACCCCTTTTCCGCCGATCCTGCTGCGCCGTCAGCCAAGACACAATGCTCAACCGCGCCCGCGTCGCCAGTTTCGAAAAAATCAACCCAGCCCGCCCCGAAGAATCCGTCCACAACACCTCAGCCGCGCCCCGCACAATCGCACCCTGCGGAAGCTGCAATCGGAACGGAACCGTATCCCGCAGCGGAATCGCCCCAGTCGTCTGCACCGACATCCCGGTCGCATTCACATCCAGCAACATCGCCGGATACCCCATCGACCCCGGCAAATCAAAGTGCACCAGGCTCTTGGTCACTTTGCGCGCCGAACGACGCCGTTCCATCGGCATAAATCCCCGCGCCGCCCGCAAAGCCCGCAATACCTGCTCCGCCTGCAACGGCTTATAAAGAACAAAATTCGCACGGAATTCATACGCCGTCGCCACCGGGATCCGGTCACTGACCATCGCGAAGACAACGGGCCGCTCCGCAGCAGGCAGCAAATGCGCCATCCTCAACACATTCTCGGCCCCTAATGCCTCAAGGTCGACCACCAAAGCCGAATAGCTCTGGCTAACCAGCCGCTCCACAGCGTGCGCCGCGGTGTCGCAAACATCCGGCAAAAGACTGGCTTGCTGTGCGGCGCTCTCCAGCACCTGCACGCAGGAAGAACGTCCGGCAACGAATAAAATATTGGGTTTCACAAGGCCGAGATTACTGGCATTTGTTCCACCCGTAAAATCACGCCTGTAATCCGCCGCTTGGGTACCAACAGGCCCACCCGCTCCGCAACTCATTGCGCAGCCGCAATTTACCCGGTTACTTGCGTTACTTGCCGCTGGATACCATCGACGTTAGGATCACTTACGAAACAGCTTGACACCGCAACAACGCGGGATCAAAAAGTTTGGCGAAGTACCGTCGGGGGAGGGTATTAGCCATTGGGGAGGCCATCGATAAACGTCGATGGCCTCCTTTAACTTTTTGCTACCTTGTAATTCCGAGGAGCCGAAGGCGACGAGGAATCCGCTCTTGCTCTACGCCCGCCCGCGAACCGTCCCTTTGTTTGCAATCGTCGTAGCCAGCAGCTCAGCCGAAAGCCCCTCAGCCTTCAAAAACGCGTCCACACCAGCCCGCGTCCGCGCCACAGCAACCCGAGCATCCAGGAAAATCAGCACCGAAGGCCCAGCCCCGCTCAGCGCGACCCCCAAAATCCCTACCTGCCCCTTAAGACTCCGTAGAGCCGGCAACAACGGGCAAAGCTTCGCTCGATACGGCTGATGCAACCTGTCCTCCAGCGCCCCTGCCAGCAATCCCGGATACCCCTCCGTCAACACCGCCAGCAGCAACATGGAACTCTGAATATTCGCCACCGCATCCGCTCGCGAATACGTCTCCGGCAAAACGCTTCGTGCTTCCTCGGTAGATAACTTCTCTTCCGGCACCGCCAGCAGCAGCGGCCACTTCCCTTTCGGCGTGATCTTCACCGCCTGCACCTGATTCCCCATCATCCGCGCCACTGCGACGCCGCCAACCCAGCACGCCGCCGCATTGTCGGGATGATGTTCCAGCCGCGAAGCCTCCGCAATAATCTCCGCATCTCCCCAGGGCAGCCGACCAAAATGCACCGCAAATGCGATCCCCGCCAGCCGCGCCGCAGCCGATGATCCACAGCCCTTCCCAATCGGAATCTCGTTCTTGATCGAGAATGCAAGCGGAGTCATCTCCCGTCCGTTGGCCCGCAGAACATTCTCGTAAGTCTGCACAATCAGATTGTCCTTCAGCTCGCCGCAAATCGCAGTGTCCCGCCCCCGCGCCAAAATGGAATATTCCCGGGCAGGCGTAGCCGTAATCTGGAAATTCAGATTCACTGCCAACGCAGCAGCATCAAACGCAGGCCCAAGATTCGCAGAGGTGGCAGGCAGGGTGAGCTTAAGCGCGGCGGGCTGTTTCGTGGATTTAGTTGAGGGCTTGACGGCTGGTTTGGTCGTGGCTTTGGTCGTGCCTGCGGGTGCGGATTCGGCCTTCGTATTTTTTGATTTCATCACAGCCATCGTATCGGTCCGTACATTTCTTTAACACCTGTCATCCTGAGCGAAGTCGAAGGACCCCTGCCCCATCAGAAATGCCCGCCCCGTTGCAAGCCCTTTACACCGTCCAGACTAACGAACGTCAGCCTTCTCCGCCGCCTCCAACACCCTAACCACAGCATCCGGATCAGCATCCAAAATCAGCGGCTCCCGCCGATGCCCCTCAAACATCTTGGCATCCCCGCCGCACGAAGTCCCCGCAAACAAATCCCCACGATGAAACTTCAGCGTATACTCCGGATCCTTCAACACATGCCCAGTCAAAATCAGCACCACACTCTCATCCGGCTCCACAAACCCACTCTTCACCAGCTTCTTCAGCCCCGCCAAAGTCACCGCCGACGCCGGTTCGCACCCCACACCATCCGACCCAATCTCCGCCTTCGCCAGCGCAATCTCCGCCTCACTGACTTCCTCGACCGCCCCTCCGGTAGCCTCCAAAACCCGCAAAGCCTTCCGCCATGACGCCGGATTCCCAATTTGGATCGCTGTCGCCATCGTATCCGGTCGCACCGTCACCAGCGACTTGCCATGATTCTCGCGAACCGTCCGCACCAACGGATTCGCCCCCTGAGCCTGAATCACGGAAACCTTCGGCAGCCGCGAGATCAATCCCAACTCCCGCATCTCCAGCAGCGCCTTTCCAATCGCGGAACTGTTCCCCAGGTTCCCGCCGGGCGCCACAATATGATCCGGAACCACCCACCCAAGCTGTTCCAAGAGCTCAACCGCCGCCGTCTTCTGACCCTCCAGCCGAAACGGGTTCACCGAATTCAGCAGATACACCGGTAACCGCCGAATCACTTCCCGCAGCAACCGCAGGCAGCCATCAAAATCCGTCCGCAACTGGCACGTGAGCGCTCCATAATCCAGCGCCTGGGAAAGCTTCCCCCAGGAAATCTTGCCCTCGGGAATCAACACCAAACTCCGCAACCCTGCCTGTGCCGCATACGCGGCCATTGACGCGGAAGTGTTCCCCGTCGAAGCGCACGCCACCCAGCGAAATTTCTCCTCCACCGCCACCGAAATTGCCGCCGTCATCCCCGTGTCCTTGAACGACCCGGTCGGATTCATCCCCTGATGCTTCCCCAGGAGCCGCTTCACCCCGGCACTCTTCGCGCACCGGGGCAACTCAAAGATGGGCGTATTCCCCTCGCGCAGCGTGACCACCTTGTTCCAATCCAGCATCCCCGGCAGCAGCTCACGAAACCGCCACACCCCACTTTGATCCAGCGCATGCAGGGATTTCCGCCGCTCCAGCCAAATCGTCGGCAACTCTCCCGCGCGCACCGGATCGCCGGTTTTCCATGAGGGATAAAACACCTCCAGCAACTCGCCGCAGTTCACACAACGAAAGTCCTGGGCCGCCCGCTCAAACTCCGTGCCGCAAGCCACACACCTCAGCTTGCATCCGCGCGCACTAGCAGCAATCGACACTTCCGCTCTATCTGCCACGTTGAATCCTATGCATTTTCAGGAACTACCGCAGAAACCTTGCTTGGTGCCCCGTCCTTGTCGCGCCAGCGACAGGGCAGGGATTTTCATTTTCACAGACCTTTATAAATCCCGCCATCCACCAAAATCGTCTGCCCCGTAATATACGAAGCCCGCTCCGACGCCAGCCAAACAATCGCGTCCGCAACTTCCCGCGGCTCGCCCAATCTCTTCAATGGAGCATCCGCCGCCCATCCCTCAAAAATCTCCTGCTGCGTTTTCCCAGAAGCCTTAGAACGGCTC
>Ga0209863_10000430_pt1 | contig 21598 bp, 16 predicted proteins | sample OrgsoiDNA2013046_FD_185796 | JGI IMG/M metagenome (GOLD analysis project Ga0209863, IMG submission 185796) | Permafrost soil microbial communities from the Arctic, to analyse light accelerated degradation of dissolved organic matter (DOM) -... | ecosystem: Environmental > Terrestrial > Soil >...
ACCGCGCGGGTCTCGACCAGCGCCGAGGAAGCGCGCGACATGAGCTACCTCCGCCAGGGCGATTCGGTGTCGATGGCGCGCGAGACGTTGATCGCCGACGCCAAGGCGCTGGCTCTGGGCCTGGCGCGCGCGGGTTACCGGCCGCCGCCGCCGCGGATGATCCGCGTCATCGGCGAGACCGGCGGCGCCACGCTCCGCACGGCGCTGCACAACCTGGAGGGCGCCCACCAGATCAGCGCCCACGACGCCAAGATCGGGGCGCACCTGGCGCGGGTCCTGTCGGGCGGCGCGGTGCCGGCCGGCGTCGCGGTCAGCGAGCAGCACATCCTCGACCTCGAACGTGAGGCGTTCCTCTCGCTGTGTGGGGAACCGAAGACCCGCGAGCGCATCCAACACATGTTGGCCAAGAACAAGCCTCTGCGGAATTGAGGAGCCATCGCCATGCGTGAAGTCGCCATCCTTTCAGCCGTCCGGACGCCCATCGGTCGGGCGCCGCGCGGGGTCTTCAAGAACACACGCCCCGACGATCTGGCGGCGCTGGCCGCCCGCGAGGCGATCCGCCGCGCGGAGGTCAGCCCGGCCGACGTCGAGGACGTGGTCCTCGGCTCCGCCCACCCCGAGGCCGAGCAGGGCCTCAACGTCGCGCGCCAGGTGGGATTTCTGTCCGGCCTGCCTGATACCACCTCCGCGATGACGATCAACCGGTATTGCTCGTCCGGCCTGCAGGCGGCCGCCATCGTCGCCGATCGGATCGCCGTCGGCGCGATCGACATCGGTCTCGCCGGCGGTCTCGAATCGATGTCGATGGTGCCGATGGGCGGCTCCAAGATCGCGCTCAACCCGGCCGTGGTCGACCAGTTCCCCGACGCGTACATCCCGATGGGGAATACCGCCGAGAACGTCGCGCGCCAATTCGGCGTGAGCCGCGGCGACCAGGACGCCTTCGCGCTCGGCAGTCACCAGAAAGCCGTCGCGGCCTGGGGGCGCGGCGACTTCACCGCCGAGGTCCTTCCGGTCAAGACCCGCGTCTTCGACGGCGAAGTCTGGCGCGACATCACGGTCGACCGCGACGAGGGGCCCCGCGCCGATACCTCGCTCGAGAAGCTGGCGGCGCTCAAGCCCGTGTTCGATCCGACCGGAACGGTGACGGCCGGCAATTCCTCGCCGCTCAACGACGGCGCCGCCGCGATCATCTTGATGGCGGCCGACAAAGCCAAGGACCAGGGGAAGAAAGCTCGCGCCTATTTCCGCGGCTTCGCGGTGGCCGGCGTGCCGCCCGCCATCATGGGGATAGGTCCCGTACCGGCGGTGCGCAAGCTGCTCGCCAAGATGGGCCTCGCCGTCGACCAGATTGATCTCTTCGAGGTGAACGAGGCGTTCGCCTCGCAGGCGCTCTATTGCGTGCGCGAGCTCGGCCTGCCGCCGGCGCGCGTGAACGTCAACGGCGGTGCGATCGCGATCGGCCACCCGCTGGGCGCGACGGGCGCCCGCCAGATCGCCACCGCGCTCCACGAGCTCGAACGCCGCAAGGGACGCTACGCCATCATCACGATGTGCATCGGTGGCGGCATGGGCGCGGCCGGGCTGATCGAACGCGCGGCCTGAGGCGTTTGCGGGCGCGGTCGGCGCGGCCGATCGAGGCGCATCCGGAACCATTGCACTCGCGACAGCGGGTGACTACGCTGGCCGCCAAGGAGGCCCACCATGGCGCAGGTCAAAGCGGTTCCCGACGGTTACTCCACGGTCACGCCCTTTCTCAACATCGAGGGCGCGGCCGACGCGATCGAGTTTTACAAGAAGGCGTTCGGCGCCGAGGAGCGCTCCGGCCCGGACGGTAAGCCGATGCGCGCGCTGATGCCCGACGGAAAGATCATGCATTCGGAGCTGAAGATCGGCAATTCAGCCGTGATGCTCAGCGACGCGATGATGAATCCTGCGACCAAGTCGTCGCTGCACCTCTACGTGCCCGACGCCGATGCCCTCTGGGCCCGCGCGATCGCGGCCGGCGCGCAGATCGTGATGCCGATCGGCGACATGTTCTGGGGCGATCGCTACGGGATGCTCAGCGACAAATGGGGCAACCGTTGGTCGATCGCGACGCACAACGAAGACGTCCCCCAAGAGGAGATGGGCAAGCGCATGGCCGACGCGGCGAAGCGTCGCCCCTAGCTCGACCGCGGCTCGTTCTTAGCTCGACCGCGGCACACCGGTGAGTCGCCGGAATCCCCGATCTCGGATCCGATCTCGGAACCTGGATGTGTGGGACAAGGTGGCAGGCGCACCGCCAAATCTTTGCGGTTTCATTGACATATTGCTCCCTCTTTTCTATGAGCGCGTTGATAATGGGCCGGCCGTTTTCCAACCCGCTCAGGAGCTTGCGCATGATTCGCTCATCCCGTTCCACTCTCTGGTCGACCCCGCTTGCCACAATGACGATCGCAGCTCTAGCGCTGTGGGGTTGCGGAGGCGGAGACGGTGGTGGCGGTACAGCGGGGACCGGCGGGGCTCATGTCGACGGTGGCGCCGGAGCGGGTGGTAAGGCCGGCGGCGGCGGAGCCACCGCGGGGACCGGAGGCAAGGCCGGCGGCGCAGGCGGCAGCGCGGCGGGCACAGCAGGCGGCGGCGCGGGCGGCGGCGCAGCTGGCGCGGGCGGTAGCGCAGCTGGCGCGGGCGGTAGCGCCGCTGGCGCGGGCGGTAGCGCAGCTGGCGCAGGCGGCGGCGCGGCTGGCGCAGGCGGCAAAGCCGGCTCTGGTGGCGCGGCGGCTGGCGCGGGCGGCGGCGCAGCTGGCGCGGGCGGGACGCCCTTCACCTGTACCAATGGGGCGCCGTGCGCGTTGCCAAACAGCGTGCGCGGCATCTGCGCCAGCAACGCCTGCGTGGCCTGTACGACCAATGCGACCTGCGCGGCCGCTTACAGCGCGGATCCCATCTGCGTGAGCGGAAACTGCGTGGCTTGCGGCGCGGCGACCGACTGCAACGACACCACCAAGGTGTGCGCCGCCAACACCTGCAGCGGCTGCAGCACCACCGCGGACTGCACCGGCGCCTACGGCGCGAACCACGTGTGCAGCGGCACCTCGTGCGTCTCCGGCAACTGCCTCACGACGGTCGACTGCGTAGCGACCGGTCACATCTGCGGCGCCCAGACCGCGCTTTCCTGCGGCACCTGCACGCTGGACGCGGACTGTATGCCAGGCTACGGCGCGGGCTACATCTGCAACGGCGGCGCCTGCATCACCGGCAACTGCCACACGAGCGCCAACTGCGGCGCCGGTCTGGTCTGCGACCTCTCCACGCACACCTGCGGCGGCTGCGGCAGCGGCGCCGCCGGCGACACGACCTGCCAGGGTGACGCGAAGTACGGTTCGACGTACATCTGCCAGGCCAACGCTTGCATCGTCGGCAACTGCCACACGGCGGCCACCTGCAACAACACGGCGCAGGTCTGCAACAGCTTCACCTGCGGCATGTGCAGCACCACCACCGACTGCACGAGTGCCTACGGCGCGAACCATGTCTGCTCGGGCGGCGCCTGCATCTCTGGAAACTGCAACAATTCCGGCCAGTGCGGCGGTAACCAGCTCTGCATCAACCACGCCTGCACCGCTTGCACGGCCGGCGCGACCGGTGACTCGCAGTGCGTGGCAGATACCGCCTACGGCGCGATGCACATCTGCCTTGGCGGCCAGTGCCTGGCGGGCAACTGTCACGACACGTCGGGCGACTGCATGAACGGCCAGGTCTGCGGCATCTCGGCAGCGCACACCTGTGGAAGCTGCGGCACCGGCACCGCCGGCGACAGTGCTTGCAAGGGCGACACGACCTACGGCAGCGGCGACATCTGCCTCAGCGGTGCTTGCACGCCGGGTGATTGCCACGACGCCTCCACCGATTGCACCGCGGGCAAGATCTGCGGCGTCTCGACGGCCCACACTTGCGGCAACTGCGGCGCGGGCAGCACCGGCGACATGCAGTGCACGATGGACGCGCGCTACGGGGGTGACATCTGCTTCCAGGGTCTCTGTGGCCCCGGCAACTGCCACGCCAGCAGCAGCGATTGCACCGGCGCCAACGCGGGCCTCATCTGCGGCGCGAGCGCCGCCAACACCTGCGGCAAATGCACCAGCGACAGCCAGTGCAAGAGCGACTCGTTCTACGGCAGCGGCGACATCTGCAACACGACGACCGGCAAGTGCGTGACCGCGGCCTGCAGCCCCAACAGCAGCGCCTGCAGCGCCAACGGCGCCGACTTCTGCTGCGGCGCCAGCTGCGTCGCGGGCGACTGTTGCGTCGACGGCGACTGCGGCGCCGCCGGCACCGCCTGCGTCGGCCATGTCTGCTCGGCCTGCAACGCGGCCAGCGGCAACAAGTGGTACGTAGACCCGGCGAACGGCAACGACTTGACGGCCACCGGTAGCGACATGTCGGGGGCCAGCGTCGCCCCGGGTTGCGCGTACAAGACCATCACCCAGGCGATCGCCCATATGCCCGCCGTGCCGTTCGCCGGCAGCCAGATCATCATCATCGGTACCTCGGGATCGACCACCGGCCTGTCGGCGGGCGACACCCTCCCCATCATCCTGCCAACCAACACCACGCTGACCACGACGGGCGGGCCGATCACGATCACGCTCGCGACCGCGACGCCGGGCGTGAATAACCCGGCCGGTTTCCGCCTCAACAACAACGCCTCCGGCATCACGGGCGGCGCGGGCGCCCCGCTGGTCCTCGACGGGAACAACCACGCCGTCACCGGCGGCATCGCGATCCAGGTCTCGCCCGGCACCGCGACGTTCACCTCGAGCATCTCGAACCTCACCATCCAGAACACGCTCGGCGACGGCATCCGCGTCACGGCGGGGACGTTGACCGTTGGCGCAGGCGTGGTGGTCAGCGGCGCGGGCGCCGGCGGCGCGAACGCCGACGGCATCCGCATCCAGGGCGGCGCGGCGAACATCAACAACCCGGCGGGCGCCCAGACGCTGTTTACCGGGAACGCCCAGCACGGCATCGAGGTGAGCGGCCTCGGTTCGGTGAGCGTCACGGGTACGCCGGGGACGCCCATCCCGATCAACAGCGGAACTGTCGTCGCGAGCGGCAACACGACGGCCGGCATCCGCATCAACCAGACGCCGGGCGGTGCGGGCCTCGTCACCAACAACATCAACGGCCTGGTCGCCTGGGGGAACACCAACTACGGCATGCGCCTGTTCGGCGGCTCACTGGTCAAGGTGCGCAACAGCATCCTCCTCGGAAACCTCCAGTACGGCGTCATCGTCGGCGGCAACAACGTCGCCAGCGGCGACGACGTCACGAAGCTCGACCTCGGCAAGGCCGGCGACCCGGGGAAGAACTGGATTCAGACGCCCGTCGGCGCAACGGGCGCCAACGCGAATGGCGGCCTCTGCGTGGCGCTCGCCAACTGCACGGGCGCCTGCCTCGGAGGAATGGGCACGATCACGGAGAACCTTTCGGCCGAGGGGAATGAGATGGTGTCGACCACCAATACGCAGGCCGACTGCTCGACGAGCACCGCCACCATCACCAAGGGTGGCTGCGGCGCCCAGCGCAGCGACGGCATCAACGCGGCCACGAACGTCACGACGACCGTCGACGTCGCCGGCTGCATGTAGCAGCGGAGGCCGCCTCCAACCCGGCGTCGCTCGCCGGTCCCGGCTCGTCGCAGCAACATCGCGGCGGGCCGGTCCGATACGGTGGGGTGACCGTCTCTCGTGGCCTTCTCGCCGCCGGTCTGGCGCCGACCCTCGCCGCTGTCTGCGGAGCGGGCTGCGGCCTCGCGCCCCCTGATATCCCCTCGCTCTCGCTTGCGCCCCGACCGCCGGCGACGTCGCCAGTCATGCTGGTCGTCGAGCCCGATGCCGGTCCGCAAGCGGTGCTCGACCTCATCACGTCGGCACACACCAGCCTCTGGATGGAGATGTACCTTCTCACCTCCGCCGATGCGACGGCGGCGTTGGTGGCACGGGCGGGCGCCGGATGCGACGTGCGCGTGATCCTCGAACCGGCGCCCTATCAGGACGCCGGCGCGAACCAGGCCGCCTTCGATCGGCTGGCCGCGGGCGGCGTGGATGTCCGCTGGTCGACGGCGCGCTTCACCTATATCCACGCGAAGACATTCACGATCGACCACGTCCGCCTGGCGGTCCTCACGCTGAACTTGACGACCGCAGGGCTGACCGGCAACCGCGAGTACGCCGCCCTCGACGACGATCCCACCGACGTCGCGGCGGCGGAGACGATCTTCGCCGTCGACGCGCTGGGCGCCGCCACGGCGCTGCCGGCCGGCCGCCTCGTCACCTCGCCCGAATCCACGCGACCGGCGTTGCGGGCGCTCATCGACGGCGCGCGCACGTCGCTGGCCCTCGAGACCGAAGAGCTGACCGATACGGCGATCGTCGGTGCGCTGCTCGCCGCGCGCGCCCGCGGCGTCGCGGTGACGCTGGCCTGGCCCGGGCCGGCCTCGACCGCCGGCTCCCCCTTCCTGAACCTGGCCGCGACCGGTGCCGTGGTTCGGGCGGTGACGGCGCCGCCGATTCACGGGAAGGTGCTGGTCGCCGACGGCCGAACGCTCTACGTCGGCTCGGCGAACCTGACCCCCACATCGCTCGACGACAACCGGGAGATGGGGCTGTGGCTCGACCAGCCGGCGACCGCCGCGCTGATCGCGGCGACCGTCGCCGACGACGCGGCCAGCGGGGCTGCGCTCTAGCCTCCCCGCGCGCGACGTCCCAGCCGCTCGGCGTTATCATCGGCGGGCGATGACCACCCCCGACCCGCCCGATCGGCAGGCCTACCTCGAGGAGCAGATCGAACGGCAGAAGCGCGGCGAATCGATCGACGTCGAATGGGTCCGCGGCGAGCTGGAACGAATCCGCCTGGTCCAGGCGAAGACCCTGGCGGCGTCGCAGCGCAACCTGCGCTGGCTGGTGATCGTCGCGGCCGCGCTGCTGCTGATCCTCTGGTTCAAGAACGGCGGGATCTCGCGCAGTGGCGGCCTCACCACACTCGGTCTCATCTTCATCGGCCTGCTGGCCGCTTGGGGCCTGGGGCGGAAGAAACGCTAGAAAGACGCGCTAGAAAAAGCCGCCGGTCGGTCGATCGACCGCTTTGAGGATTCGATCCAGGACCTCGCGCCGCTCGCCGACCTCGGCGTCGCGTGCCTGGCGAACCAGTCCCACCACCTCGTCGCCCCCCAGATGTGACAGACCGGATGAGGCGGTCTGCCGAGCAGCGCCGCTCTCCTGACGGGCGACCTCGATGAGAACCATCGCAGCGGCGAGGGAGCCGTCCTTGGCGACGCGACCGATGCTCTCGAGGACCGCCAGCCGCACCCGCTCGTCCGCGGACTCGCGAAAAATGCGGGTGAGTGGTTCCAGGGCGTCGATGAAGTGGAGCTCGGGGAGCGCGCGCAGCGCCTCGGTGACCACCGCCGCCACCGGGTCGACGAGCCCCTGGCGCACCAGATCGAAGCTCCGCTGGCAGCGGATCTGCGAGACGCCGCGCATGACCGCCGCCCGCGCCTCGGCGGCCGGGTGCCGGTAGAGACGCTCGAGCGGCGAGAGGATCTCGTACGAGGGAACCCGCCCGAGAGCGACCGCCAGCTCCGCCGCCGAGGCCGCGCTGTCGACGGAGAACGCCGGGGCGTTGGCGATCAGAAGCGCCCGCAACGCGAGGTGCGTCGTGCTGTTGGCGGGGCGTTCCGCCACGAAGCGCGCGAGCACGGCCGTGGGATCGCCGTCCAGCTCCCACTCGACCAGATCCTGTCGCCAGACGTCCAGATAGGCGTCGGCGCTGCGCAGAGGCTCTGGGAACTTTGGGGCCTTTGCCCGGATCTCCGGCGGCATCACCTGGTAGCGGCGCGCGAGGGCGCGGTACCGCAGGCGGCGCTTTTCGGGTAGAGGCAGCTCGGCCAGCTCGGCGTAGAGGCGGCCGCAGAGGGGGAAGTCGCCGAGCGAGGTGGTCGCATCGATCGCCGCGTGGAAGGCGTTTGCCGACAGCTCGACCGGGCCCCCGGCCGCCTGATTCTCACGGGCGTCCCGCCCCCAGAGCTCGGCGGCCCGTCCCAGGTAGTGCCGATCGAACAGAAGACCGACCCTCAAGCTGTAGTCGGCCGCTTCGCGCGCGATAGTGGCAGCCGCGCGCCACTCCGCGTGCTCCACCGCGTAGGCCAAAAAATCGTCGTAGTACTGCAAGACGAAGAACCGCTGGTCGGCGGCGGCCAGGATGCGGATCCCGTTCAGGTAGCCCTCGGCCACATTCTCGAATACCCCGGTCGCTTTGCCGAGACGCAGCAGCACGCTGTAGCAATCGAAGGCGCGCCTCCGCTCCCCGCGGGTCTCGAGCTCGTCGGCGACGGCCTCGAGCATTCTTTCGCTTAGGGCAAAGGCGCGGGTCGCCCCGACCCTGTCCTCGACCCGCAGCAGGGCCTCGCCGAGATTGAAATGCGCGAGCGCGGTTTCGTAGGGCCGATTGGCGAGGCGCGGATCGCGAACCACCCGCTCCCACTCTATCCGCGCCCCCGCGGCCGCGCCGCCGGCTTCGAGCTCGATGGCGGCCAGCGCCGGATGGCCGCTGCCGGACAGGATCTGCGCCGCCTCGCGGTGTTGGCCGAGCTTCGCCGCGCAGAGCGCCCATTCGAGCGGCCGCTCGGCCGCGGGAAAATGTCGCTGCGCCTCGGCGTAGCGCCGCAGGCCCAGCAAACAATAGCCGGCCTCCCGCGTGCGCCCGAGCGCCAGGTAGGCCGCCGCCGCCCCGTCGAGCCAGGTGTCGTAGCGTCGTCCTTCGGTCTGGGTCGCGCCCAGGAGCTGCCAGTAGAGCCCCAGCGCTTCGCGGGCGCGTCCGGCGCGCAGGGCGCGTTCGGCGCGCTCGCGGGTGTGGATCTCGACCCGATCCGGCATCAGCCGCTCGCCGCCTCGTCGATGATCTGGAGCGCCCGCCGCCGCTTGTCGGCGCTGCGCGCCAGCGACGACGCCGTCACCACCTGCACCCGGTGCAGCCGCGGAAGATAGTCGAGATCGAGCGGCCGCGACGGCAAGACGAAGATCCCACAGAGCTGCGCCTGCGCCGCCAGGGTCTCGACGGTGGGCAGCGGGATCTGGCAGGCGCCGTGGGTGATGAAGGTGAGCGTCACGTCGCGTCCCTCGTCGCGTACCAGGCGCCCGACTTCGACCGCCAGATCGCCGAAGACGCGCGCGTAGTTGCGCCCGCGCTCGGAGCGAAACGAGAGCAGCCGCGGCAGGTCGCGGCGCGCCGCCCGTCCGAGATCGAGCCGCGGATGCAGGCGGCTGTCGAAGAAGCGAAGCCAGACGTCGCCGCCCTGGAGCGATAGCTTCTTGGCGAGGGCCAGCGCCAGCCCCCGCGCGAAGATCTCGCGCGCGCCACGCATGGAGGCGCTCGCGTCGACCAGCAGGTAGTGGAGCCGGCGCGACGCCTCGTTCTGGCGCTCGTGGCCGTAGTAGAGCAGATCGTCGGAGAGCGCCTTCTGCACGAAGATGTCGTCGTCGTGTGCCAGCTCCCCGGGCAAAAGCGCGTCGACGTTCCCGCGCCGCTCGACCGAGGCGTAACCGTCGATGGAGAACCGCTGCGCCGCGGGACGGCGCTTGGTCTCCAGCAGCGACGGCAGAAGCTGCAGCGAGAAGTCGACCACGTCGGTCGCGCCGGCCGTGCCGACCAGTCGGTAGAGATCCGCCAGATCGGCGGCGCCGCCTTCGGCCGAGAACAGCCCGAGCAGGCGTAAGGAGCCGGCCTCGATCTGATCGAGGCGCGCCAGCACCGCCCGCTCGTGCTCGACGAGCCGCTGGATGAAACCGAGCGCCCAGCCGGGATCGTGCGCGCGAGCCAGGACGTCGCGATCGAGCCCATAGGTCGGCGACGATCCCGGCAGCTCGGGGGGGGCGCTGCCGGGGGAAGCCCAGCGGAGGTGCACGTCGCCGAGCAGGCGGGCCAGGATCACCGCCAAGGCATCGTCGCGCAGCGGCGACGCGTTCAGCTCGCCGATGACTTCGGCGCCCGCGATGCGGTGGAGGAGCGTCTGGTAGCGCGCCAGAACCGGTGCGCCCGCCGCCCCCACCCCGGCGCCGTCGGGCCGAACGCCGCGCGCGGCGCCCAGCCGCCCTCCCGAGAGCAGCAGGCCGCAGTCGTGGACCACCACCAGCGGCAGCCGGAATCCGAGGCGCGCCAGCAGGTTCCACCACCCCGCGGCCGCGATGCCGTCCGCCGGCGTCGACGGTCGCACCTGCGAATAGGTCAGCGTCGCGAGCTGGCGCCGAAGCTCGGATTCGGCGCGATCGTCGGCGCGATCGTCGGCGCGGTCGTCGGCGCCGTCGGCGCCGTCGGCGCTGTCATGTTGCCCGGCCACACCCCAAGGCTACCCGCCGCGCTTGCGAAGCAAAAGGAGATGCTCGCGGCGCGGGTGACCGGCGAAGATCTCGGCCAGACGCTTGTCCCGGATCGGGCGCGCCTGCGAGGCGCGCGCCACCGGCTCCAGCCCGACCGCGGCGCCGGCTTCGGCGATGCCGTCGGGCGCGTGCTCGGATTGTCCACCGACGACGCCATCCCCGACCACCAGCAGCGCGAGACCGCCCGGCCGCAGGATGCGCGCGATCTCGGCGATGAAGCGCTCTTCGGCCACCCGCCAGCTGTCGACGCCGACCTTGCCGATCGCGGCCGTGCGCGCGCCCAGCTGCACCCGCCGGAACACCCGCGGCGAGAGCCCCAGCCAGGCAAAACGGGTCTCGTGTTGGGTCGCGTAGTCGTAGGTCCCGGCGTAAGGGGGCGACGAGAGCACCAGGGCGGCGCGCGCGGCCGGGATCGGCAGCTCGCGCGCGTCGCCTTCGTGAACGACCGGCGCCGGCGTGCCGGGCGGCATCCGCCGCTCGATCGCCGCCAGCCCCTGGGCCAGCTCCGCCGCGCGATCGGCCAGCATCCGCGAGGGAACGCCGCGGGCGATCCGCTTGGTCAGACCGTCGCGCGGCGCCTCGGGCCCGGCCTTCATGAACTTGACCAGAATCGACGACAGGCAGAGGCGCAGCGCCCGCCCCACCCCGTCCTCCGGGGTGGCGAAGACCAGCTCGCGCAGGCCGAGCAGCTCGAAGAGGACATGGGCGTGAAAATGGGCGATCTCGCCGCGGGCCCAGGCGGGCACCTCCGGTCGCCGCCGCTTGCGCGCCCGCTCCCCCGCCTCCTCGGCGAGGCGCACCGACTCCGCCACCAGGCGCTCGCGGTCCGCCGTGCCCAGCAGCGTGGTGCGAACGCGCGCGATCGCGGTGCCGAGCGGGCTGGCGTCGACGCCGATCGCGACGCGCCCCGCGGCCATCGCCTCGACCAGCACCGTTCCGCTGCCGCAAAACGGATCGACGACCGTGTCGCCCGGCTCGCTGAAGGCGGCGACCGCCCCGCGCGCGATGGTGGGATGCATGCGCCCGGCATAGCTGTGAAACCCGTGGGTGAGCGCCCGCGCCAGCGCCGGATCGACGGCGAAGAGCTCGCGCAAGATCCGCGACGCGCCCGGCTCGCCGCCGACCTCGACCGGTCCCCCCAGCGTCGAGAAGGCGCGCCGCTGGCGCGGTATCTTCGGAGCTAGCCGGTCCACTTGGACGATTCGAAGACGCCTTCGAGCAGCTTGTCGACCTCGCCCGCCATGGCCTGCGCGGTGTCGGTCCCAATCGCCTGCAAGGCGGCGCGAATCTCCTGGAGGTTGCGAAGCTGCGAAAAGAGCTGTACGTCCGACAGCGGCGTCCCGCCCAGCAAGAGGCCGCGGATGACGCCCAGCTCGGCCAGGATCCCGTCGAGATCGCGGGCGCCCGCGTCGGCCGGACGCGCCTCGGGATGCTGGACCCGGTGCCGCTCCAGCACCGGGCCCACGATGTCGTCGACGAGCGCGATCTGGTCGACGCTGTTCCAGACGTGGCGAAGCACGAAGAAGTCGCCGTCGTTGACGGTGGGCCGCCCGTCGACCAGCGCGCTGGCGGCAAACAGCTTGAGAAGCTTGACCACCCGCCGGTCGGACAACGTCACGCCCTCGGAGCGGATCTGAAACACCAAGCCCTTGTAACGCGCCAAAAACTCCTCGGGAAAATGCAACTGCCGCGCGAGCCCGGCCTGCAGCGTGCGCAGCTCGGCCAGCGTGATGAGCGGCTGGGCCGCCGCCTCGAGACCGCCGGCCAGCGCCTCGACCTCGGCGGCCAGTCCCCGCTCGATGAGGCCGTGAAAGTGGAAGCTGTCGAGGTTCTCCGACGAGGCGCGGACCAAGAATCGATCGAACACCGCGCTCAAGGCATCGTCGTTGGGCACCTCGTTGGTGGCGCCGTAGAGCGACGAGAGCGGCACCCGGATGCTGCGCGAGCCGGTGAAGAACCGCCGCTCGTTCAGGATGCTGAGCAGCGCATTGAGAATGGCCGAGTTCGACTTGAAGATCTCGTCGAGGAAAACGATGTCGGCGTCGGGCAGCATCGCCTCGACACGGCGGACGTAGGTCCCTTCCCGAAAGGCCTTGATGTCGATCGGCCCGAAGATCTCGTTGGGCTCCGAGAATCGGGTGAGCAGGTACTCGAAGTAGCGGGCGTCGATCAACCGGGCGAGATGCCGCACCAGGGCCGACTTGGCCGTCCCCGGGGGCCCGACGATGAGCATGTGCTCGCCCGCGACCAACGTGACCAGCAGGAGGCGCACCAGCTCGGCCTTGTCGAGGTAACGGGCGTCGAGGGCCCGCCCGACCTCGCGGAGCTTCTGCCCGATGCGCAGCGCCTCCGCGTCGAGGGGCGCGAGCCGAGGCGCGGGGGCGGGATCACTGGCCGTCATGCCCGGCTATCATAGCGCGAGGGGTCGGCCGGCGGGCGCCAGCGCGAATTCGGCGATCCCCGTCGCCGCGGCCAGGTTCGAGGCGCCACCGGCGTCGGCCCGCGCGGCCATCGCGTCCAGGCGCGCGCGGAAGGCCCGCCCCAGATCGCCGGTCCGAGGTACGTCGGCGGGCCAGACCAACGACGGACGGGCCCGCGCGGCGGCGGTGAGCACCACCGCCAGCTCCAGGCCCGCGTCGGCGGCGCCTTCGGGTTGACTCGAACGCTTCACCTCGGCCACCGAACGCTCGGGATGGCCCACCCTACGCTGCGCCTGGCCCGCGCTGGCGTCGTCCCGCCCCGCGCCGAACAAGACATCCAACCAGACCAGGTGCGCGAGGAATGTGAGGGCGAAGGCCACCGATTCGCTGGACGCCGGCAACCCGAAAGGCGGATCGTGGAATCCGGCGAAGCGGTAGAGGGCGCCCGCCAGCGCATCGCCCGCGCGATCGACGCCCAGCTCGACGGCACCGCCCGCCACCACCCGCGCGATCCCGGGGAAACGCAGGATCGGCAGGATCCGTCCCCAGCCGATGGGGGGATCGAGGCGCAGCGGATCGAGCGCTTCGCCGAGGGGGCTCGCGGCGCTCATCGCCAGGAACGCGCGCCGGCCCACCGCCGGAATACCGATCTCGCGCAGCCAGCTCCGGCGGGTCCGATCCACCCGCACCCGTCGCAGAGCCGGCAGCGCCGTCACCCGGCGCGGGGGTGTCTGTCCCACGAAGATCTGCCGCCCGATCCAGTAGCGGACCGTGCTGTCCACCCGGACGATCTCGGGCAGGCGGGCGAGCAGCGAATGGCGGTTCACCGTCTCGCGCGCCGACTGGGGCGCCGCCACCGCCGCCAGCGCCAGCGCCGAATCCGCGATTCGCGCTTGCCGCCGCGCCAGGCCGGGACCGGCCAGGTCCGGGTGTCCAAGCGCCAGCAGATTGTGCAGCGCCGCCCCCAACCGGACCGTGATCTCGTCGAGCGGCGGCGCCGCGAGGGTCGGGAGATGACGGGCCGCGAGCTCACGCCGGGCGGCGGCGAGCGCCATAAAAGGATCGGGAACCATTCCATCGCCCTGCCGGGGCCTGTCCGCGGCGGCGAGCGCCAACAGGCGGGCGAAAGCGCGCTCTCCGAGCGGTCGACCGACGTGCAGAGCGCCGCCGCGGCAGAGCGGCAGGAGGAACTGGGAGACGAAAGAACGCGGCATCTACGGCGGCCGGGCGAGCCCCCACAGCGGCATCGGCCCGAGTGGATCGTTCTCGATCTCCACGGGATCCTGGGGTGGTCGCTGCGGCGCCCCGAGCGATTCCAGATTCGCCAGCGCCGGCTCGAGCGCCGCGAGCAGTCGCTCATCGAGCGGCCCGATCGCCTCGGATAGAATCCGGACCGGTGCGGCGGCGCGATCCGGGAACAGCACCATCGCGCCACCGGTCGCGCCCAGGCGCTCCGACAAGATCTGCGGCGAAACCGCCGGGCGCAGGCGCGTCCCCACCGGGACGAGGACGTCGGGTGCCCCGAGCTCGTAGAGCGCGCCGAAGGGGAGACCGTCGAGCGCTTCGGTCGCCCGCACCAGCACCCCGCGGCCGAGGAGCGCGACGCGGTAGCTGCGAAGCGCCGTGGGGGGAAGCGCATAGAGGAGCCGCTGCAGCCACGCCACCTGCGCCCACGGCACCAGCGCCGCCACCGGCCGGCCGGCGCCGCCGGAGGGCTCGAGCCGGAGCGCGACCGCCAGATCCGGACGTGCGACCGGCGCGGCCTCCTGGCGGAGTGCGGATTCGAAGGCGGGCACGCGGATCCGGATGACGTCCTCGATCGCCGCCAGCCTCGGCGGAGGTGTCACCTCGGTGACCCCGCTCGGAGAAAACAGAAACAGCCGGTCGGCCGGAAAGCTGGCGCGACAAGACTCGAGGTGGATCGGGTGGCGATATCCGGCCGACACCAAAACGTTGTCGGCGACCGGCAGATAGAGATCCAACCCGGGCGTCTTCGAGAGCAGCCCAAAGAGCCGCGCGGCAGGGTGCTCGATCCGGAACAACCAGAAGGTCGCCGCGGGAGAGAACGCGCTGGCCGCGGCCGTCTCGCAGAGGGTCGCGGCGGCGCGCAGCGCGGGCTCGGAGACTCCTCGACCCTGGGCGCGCCCGCTGGCCCGGTGGAGATAGCCGGCTACCACCGCACCCAATCCGCGCCGTGCCGTCAGATAGACCGGCCCATCGGGAAATCCCGCCGCCTGTCCCGAAACGCGTACCAGCGACAGCCGCAAGAGCAGCTTCGTCAGCGGCAGCTCGTTTTCGATCCGATAGGAGACCGTCTGCTCGGCGCCATAGAGGACCAGCTCGCCGGCCTCGTCGTGGAGCGCGGTCACGTCGTAGCCGAGCGGCGCGCGCGCATCCCGAAATTGCACGAAATGCCTTCCGGCGCCGGTGAAGGCCTGACCGCCCGCGAGCCGGACCGCGTGCGCGACCACGTCGCCGAGCTCGGCCGACGTCGCGGGCAGGATCACGATCGCCTCGCGCGTCCCGGCGCCACCGCGCACGTACACGATGCGCATGCCCGGCTGGAAATCGTCGAGACTTTGCTCGGCCGAGAGCAGGCGCAGGAACGAGACCAGGCGGTCGATGGCCGCAAAGCGGGCGACCGTCTGTCGCCCCGCCGCGACGCCCCGCGCGTCGGCCACCAGCCCCGGCAGGTTGAACCGGACCTGCCCAAGCGCAATCCGCTGGAGCATCCCTGGAGTCTACCCCCAACCGCCGATCCCCCCGCCCACTCTCTGTTAGCATCGGGGGGTGAGCGCCCGAAACAAGGGCCCAGGGCTCGATCCTCCGCCGGCGAGGTCGGCGACATCGCCGACCTCGGCTATATCGGCAATTTCGGCGATATCGGATACCCGGGCCCTGGTCGCCCTCATCGAGCGCCTCGTGCGCGAACGGTCGTGGAACACGCTCACGGCGCTGTTCGTCTCGATCGGCGGCGGAGACGAGATCGCGCACGCGGCCCTGCCCGACCTCGACGCGGCCGCCCGCCTGATCGGCGACGCGCTGGCCGCGCTGGCGACGGCCAAGCCCCCGCGCAGGTCGCGGGCCGATGAGCTGCGCGCCCTGCGTCTGGCGGTCGCCGAGACGCTGCTCGCGCGCACCGCGCACCCCCCGCTCGCCGCGGTGGAGCGGCGGGCGCTCGAGCGGGCCGCCGACTTCTTCGATCTCGGCGGCGATCACCGACGGGCGGCACTGGCCTACGAGGAGCTCGGCGCCGATATCCGGGCGGCCGACGCCTGGGGGGCGCTGGGCGATCTCGAGCGCATGGAAGCGGCGCATGCGCGCGAGGAGCAGCGGGCGACGGCCCGACGCGGCGCGGGGGATCTGCTGCGGCGCTTCGAGGAGCTGCTCATCGCAGGCGAGCGGGTCCGCGCCCTGGCCGCGATCGCAGTCCTGACCGGCGTCGAGGAGGCCGCCACCGTGCGCCAGCGGGCCGCCGCCATCGAGAGCCGCCTCTGTCGCGGCCGCGCGGTGAGCCTGCGCGCACCGGGCGAGCCCTGGCTCCGCCTGGCGGTGCTTCCGAGCGAGATCGGGCGCGATCCCGCCGCGGGCATCCCGCTGCGCGACCCGTCCGTCTCGCGGCGCCACGCGCTCCTCGCCGCCGGCGACGGCGGCGTTCAGATCGAGGACGCCGGCTCCCGGGGGGGGATCGCCCTCGGCGGCGCGCGCCTCGAGGCCGGCGTCGCGTTCCCGCTGCGGGGCGCCGGCGACCTCGCGCTCGGACCTACCACCCGGCTTCGATTCCAGGCAACGCCCGTCGCTGTTTCGTTCGAGGGGTCGAGTGGCCTCGATCGGGGCCTGCGGGCGCTGGTCGGCGCCGCGCCGCTGTCACTGGTGAGGCTGTTTCCGTCCGCCGAAGGGCTCGCCCTCGAGATCGCGAACCAGCACGTTCGCCTGCAGCGGCGGCCGGACCTGGCCGTCCGGGTCGACGGTCACTTCATCGGTCCCAGCTGCGATCTGCTGCACGGCGACGTCATCGAGGTCCCGAGCGTGGGGCTGCGCCTCGAGGTGCAATGAGCGTCGGGGGGACGCGTACCGACGCCCCGTCTCGTTTTTTGGCCGAAGCCGATCGGGCCGAGACGGCCGGCGATCTGGTCGGGGCCGCCGTCGCGCTGCGCACCCACCTCGAGCGCCATCCCGGGGACGGCCCCACGCGGCTCCGTTTTGCGCGGCTGCTCCTCGATTCGGGCGAGCGCGCCGCCGCCCGGGAGGCGCTGATACCCTTCGACGGCGGGGGCGCCGAGGCCGGCAGCTCGGTCGGCCGGCAAGCGGAGCGAGCCCTGGCCGAGATCGACGAGGCGGAGGGTGCGCTCACGTCGGCGGCTCTGCGCTGGGAACGCCTCCTCGCCGACGATATCGACGACGCCCAGGCGCGCGCGCACCTCGCGCGTCTCCGTCCGGCCGGTGGCGGGGCGGGCCTGCCGGACGATTGTCGACCCGATCGCGCCGAAACGCTGGTCTCCCCGGAGGGGGTCGAGACCCTGCGCTTTCGACTGCTGCGCGAGATCGGACGGGGCGCCACGGCGACCGTCTACCTGGCGCGCGACGAAGCGCTCGATCTGTTGGTCGCGCTCAAGGTCCTGCACCCGCAGCTCGCCGACGCGCGGCGGTCCGATTCCCTGCGGCGATTCTTCGCCGAGGCGCGCCTGGCCGCCGCGATCCGCCATCCGGGCGCGGTCGCGATCTACGACGTCGACGAGGCCGCGCACGCGCTGGCGATGGAATGGATCCCGGGCGGAACCTTGCGCACCCGTCTGCGGGAGCGCGCCGGCGCGATCGAGGCGGCGGAGCTCACCGCGACGGCGCGCGCGGTCCTGGGCACGCTGGCTTACCTGCACGGGCGCGGCATCGTGCACGGCGATCTCAAACCATCGAACCTGCTCCTGCGGGCCCCCGGGCAGGTCGTGATCGCCGATTTCGGCACCGCCGAGCTGGTCGGGGCGGCGCGCGCCACCGACGCCGGGGGAACGCCCCTCTACCTGGCGCCCGAACAGTTTCGCGGCGCGCCCAGCTCGCCCGCCACCGATCTCTACGCCGTCGGCGCGGTCCTCTTCGAAATGAGCGTCGGACAGCCGCTGCGCAGCCACGCCAGCCTGGTGCGCGGCTCCGCCGGCGAAGCCTTCGCCGCGGACAAGCGCGCTCTCCTCGCGTCGCACCCCCCGAGCTGGCGCGACCTGATCGTCGCGCTTCTCAGCGCGGATCCCGCCGCAAGAACGAAATCAGTAGATGTTGATCTGTAGAGCCACGTTGAGGTCGAGGACGACGGAGAAGGTCGGAAGGCCGGCCAGGGCGTTCATCTCGGCGACCAGCGACACCGCCTTGGTGGCCTCGTAGTTGAGCCCGCCTCCAAGACCCGCCAGGATGAAACCGCCGACAACCGTGTCCTTGAAGTCGGAGTCCATGGCCTGTCCCGCAGCCGGATACACCACCATCCGAAACTGGCCTCCGCCGGCCAGCGCCGATCCGAAGAAGCGGAGCTGCGATTGCTTGGTGAATAGCACCAGCTTGGCCAGCACGCCGATAGCGCCCTGGGCGGCGAACTGCGAGTACTTCGCGGGCTGCCCCGTCCATTGGAGGCGCCCTTCCACCGCCAGTGCCACGTCGGGACTGAGCTGGTAACCGACCTCCGGCGCCAGGTGTCCCAGACCCGCCCAAGCCAGGCCCGGCACGAATTCGCCCTGCAGCATGTGGAACGCTGGGTCGGGCGATTTGTTGACCGCCTCGAACCCGTTGCCCTTGGCGTAGCCGTAACCGGACCCGAGCCCGAGCCCGATCCACCACTTGCGCTTGCCGAAGCGGGTGTCGAGCCCCTCGCGCGCCTTGTCGATGTGGCCGAGGTGCAGGCGCGGGCTACGCGGTCCGCCCTCCTCGGGCTCGAGCGGGTTTTCATCCTCTTCATCGCCCGACTTGGCCTTGGTGACCTCGTGCTGCGATTCCTTCTCGACCACCAGGATGATGTTCGGGCTATCGGCGCCGCCGTTGGCGACGACCGGCTTGCCGGCGGCGTTCCGCCCCTCGAAATAAAACTGGAACGACTTTCCGTCGACGGCCTTCTTGGGAACCTTGGCCTGCAACCAGCCCTTGGGGGTCTTGGTCATGGCGACTTCGGTGTAGTCCTCCTTCCCGGGCGCGCGGTAGAGAAGGAAAACGCTGGCCACCGGAAGGCTGGGCGCCAGCGCGCAACGGAGCGTGAGTGGCTTGTCGATGATGGCCTCGTCGGGCGTCGGGCAATCGAGCGCCGCGATGTGGGCGGGAAGATCGGGCTCACCCCCGTCGTCGTCGTCCTCGTCGGATCCGGGTTTGCGACGGGCATGCTCGGGCGGCGGCGTGTCGCCTTCCATGACCGGACCTTTCCTGCGACGCTTCGAGGATGGCGGGGGCGCGCTGTCCCCGCCTCCGGCGCTGCCTCCACCGCCGGCCTTGCGCTGCGCCTCGGCGAAGGCCGCGCTGACCTCGCCGGTCTCGATTCCTTTGGAGAGCTGGATCGTCGGGTCGATCTCGAGCGCCCGGGCGAAGCTCTGCATTGCTTTCGCCCGATCCTTGAACCCCGTGAGGTAGACCGCGGCTAGATGAATGTAGGTGCGCGCCATGATCGGGTGGTCGTCGAGCCCGGCCTTCTTCCCGGCGACCAGCGCGTCCAGCAGCGTCCGCTTGGCGGTATCCCACTCGAGCGTATCGTAGTCGCCGAGCGCCTTTTTGTTCATCTGAACGAGCTTGTCGACCACCGCCTGATCCTGCGCGAAGGCGCGGCCGGCGGGCAGAACGACCGCGCCCACGCAGGCGAGTGAGATCGAGAGCAATGCGATGTGATGGGAACGGATCATTGCTTCTGTTTCCTCTTATTGCTGCGTGATGAAGAACTCCACACGCCGATTCTTCTCCCGCCCCGCCGCAGTCTTGTTGGTCTCTATGGGTTGGTCGGGGCCGAATCCCTTCGCGTCCATCCGCGACGGATCGATCCCCAGCCCTACTAGATGTTGTCGCACGGACTCCGCGCGGCCCGCCGAAAGCAACATATTGTGCGCGTGCGTCCCTCTCACGTCGGTATGACCCTCGATGCGAACCGTCATGGTGGGCCGCGATTTGAGCACGCTGGCGATCTCGTCTAGCAGCGAGAAGCTGCGCGGCTGGATGGTGGTCTTGTTCGTGTCGAAGAAGATCTTCTGCTTGAGCTCGATCTTCTCCTGGGTGACCACGATGTGCTCGAACTTCTTCGGGCAGCCGTCGTTGTCGGGCGGCCCCGGCTCGTTCGGGCACTTGTCCGCCGTGTCGAGCACGCCGTCCTTGTCGTTGTCCGGATCGGGGCAGCCATCGGCGTCCTCGAACCCGTCCTTGTCCTCCGGATCATTCGGGCACTTGTCGACCGCGTCGAGAATCCCGTCCGTGTCGTTGTCGGGATCCGGGCAGCCGTCGGCGTCCTCGAACCCGTCCTTGTCCTCCGGCTCGTTGGGGCACTTGTCGACCGCGTCGAGGATCCCATCCTTGTCGTTGTCGGGATCGGGGCAGCCGTCGGCGTCCTCGAACCCGTCCTTGTCCTCCGGCTGGTCCGGGCACTTGTCGACATTGTCGAGAATGCCGTCGTGATCGCGGTCGCCCGGGGCGGTCGGCGCCGCGCACTTGTCGCGCGGCGACAGGCGGAAGGCCGCGCGCGCGTTGCGGTCGGCGATCTGGACGTGGTCGCGCGCGCGGAAGTAGTCGCCCTGATCCAGCTCCCGCTGGGCGAACTCGACGTGCGTCTCCGCCAGGGCCAGCTCGCGCGGCGCGCACTGGTAGGCGCCATTGTCCCGCGCCTCCTTGGCGATGCTGCGCACCTCGTGGACGTTGGATTCGAGCTGCACGCCCGCACAGCCCGCGGCGCCGAGCGTGGCGAGCAGGACCAGCGCCCCCGCCAAGGCCGCCCGAGGAGCGACCGGCGGGAAACAGACCCTCCCCGTCACTCGGGGGCCGTCTTTCCCGCGCGCTCGCGCGCCCGCTGTTTGGCGGCTGCCGTCGCGGGATCCTCGTCGGCCGCTCCGGGCTCTTCGTTCTGGCTCTTTGGCTTGTACCTGGCGGCCGCGTCCCCGTCCTTCGCGAGCCGCTCCACCGTGATCGCGCGGGCCTGGTTGGCCAGCTCTTCGGCCCGGCGGCCGTATTCGATGGCGTCCCCGTATTCGGCGTGCCCGGCCTCTTCGCGCGCCTTGTGCAGATACTCCTCGGCTGCGGTGTACTCGTACGGGGCATAGCGATCCGACTGCGCCAGCTTCGCCGCGGAGACCGCCGAGGCGGCCTTGTTGCCGACCTGATTGATGTACTCCACCGGCCCACAACCCGCCGCCAACGCCGACCCAACCGCGAGAACCAACAACGGGAGCGATCGCGTGGACGAAGCTCGGCTTAGCCGAGCGGAGTCCTTCGCGGGAGGGTACGGGAACCCTTTCAGGGTTCCCGCGAGGATGTTTCGGCGCAATGCGACTCGACCGTAGCAACTCGTCTTCGGCTGGTCAATCACGCGCATGTCTTGCGCCGCGAGTTTATCCGCGATATGAGCAACCCGTTATTTTTCCTCAACAGCCCCCTACCCTTCTGGAGGTACCCCGGTGAAACAACTGATCGCCTATCTGCTCGATCACGCGATAATCGACTTCTCAGGCGATCTCACCCTGGCCATGGTGCGGGATTTCTTGCGTGAGGACGATAGCCCGGAAGGACGAAAGCTGCTCGGCAAGCTTGTCGAGGACCGCG